>ERZ827469.102-NODE-102-length-119052-cov-46.893443_pt1 | contig 119052 bp, 98 predicted proteins | sample MGYA00519917_ERZ827469 | MGnify/ENA primary metagenome ERZ827469 (study PRJEB31778, sample SAMEA3449314) | human gut metagenome | biome: human gut; feature: human-associated habitat; material: faeces | place: United Kingdom | collected 2010/2012 ... | reverse complement strand
ATCACCCCCACGGCGACGCCTCCGTGTACGACGCGCTGGTGCGTCTGGCGCAGGATTTCTCCATGCGCTATATGCTGGTGGACGGCCACGGCAACTTCGGCTCCGTGGATGGCGACCCCCCGGCCGCCTACCGTTACACCGAGGCGCGTCTGAGCAAGATCTCCAACGAGATGCTCCGTGACATTGAAAAGGACACGGTGGACTGGGACCCCAACTTCGATGAGAGCCGCAAGGAGCCCCGCGTGCTGCCCTGCCGGTTCCCCAACCTGCTGGTGAACGGCTCCAGCGGTATCGCCGTGGGCATGGCCACCAACATCCCGCCCCACAACCTGCGGGAGGTCATCGGCGCGTGCATCTGCGTGCTGGATAACCCGGACGCCACCCTCAGCGACCTGATGGAGCACGTCAAGGGTCCTGACTTCCCCACAAAGGGCATCATCATGGGCCGCAGCGGCATCCGCGCCGCCTACGCCACGGGCCGGGGCAGGCTCATGGTCCGTGCCCGGCATGAGTTTGAGGAGTTCAACAACGGCCGCACCCGTATCATCATCACGGAGCTGCCCTATCAGGTGAACAAGCGGATGCTCATCAAGGCCATCGCCGACCAGGTAGAGGACAAGCGGCTGGAGGGTATCTCCGACATCCGGGACGAGTCCGACCGCAACGGTATGCGTATCGTGATCGAGCTCAAGCGCGACGCCAATCCCCAGGTGGTGCTGAACCGCCTGTTCGCCCAGACCCAGCTCCAGACCACCTTTGCCATCAATATGCTGGCGCTTGTGGAAAACCAGCGGCAGCCGAAAATACTGTCCCTGCGGCACATCATCGACGAGTACCTGAAATTCCAGGAGGAGATCATCATCCGCCGGACCCGCTTCGACCTGAAAAAGGCCCAGGAGCGCGCCCACCTGCTGGAGGGTCTGCTGATCGCCCAGGACAACATCGACGAGGTCATCAAGATCATCCGCAGCAGCTACGACAACGCCAAGGAGAACCTGATGCAGCGCTTCGGGCTGGACGACGTGCAGGCCCAGGCCATTCTGGATATGCGCCTGAAGGCGCTGCAGGGTCTTGACCGGGAGAAGCTCCAGACCGAGTACAAGGAGCTGGAGGAGAAGATCGCCTACTTCCTGCGTATCCTCAGCGACGAGGGACTGGTGAAGTCCATCCTCAAGGAGGAGCTGACCGCCATTGCCGACAAGTTCGGCGACGACCGCAAGACCGAGATTCAGGACGTGGAGGACGAGCTGGACATCGAGGACATGATCGAGGAGGAGCAGTGCGTCTTCACCCTGACGGAGAACGGCTACATCAAGCGCACGCCGGTCAGCGAATACACCGCTCAGAGTAAGGGCGGCATGGGCAAGAAGGGCATCACCACCCGTGAGGAGGACACGGTGGTGGACGTGTTCACCGCGTCTACCCACGACTATATTCTGTTCTTTACCGACACCGGCAAGGTCTACCGCAAGAAGGGCTATCAGATCCCCGAGAGCGGCAAGGCCGCCAAGGGCGTGAACATCGTCAACATCCTGCAGGTGGAGACGGGCGAGCGCGTACAGGCCATGCTCCACTTCCGCGAGACGGGAGACGAGGAGCTGTACCTGTTCATGACCACCCGGAACGGCACGGTGAAGCGTCTGGAGGTCAGCGCCCTGAAGAACCTGCGGAACAACGGCATCCGCGCCCTGACGCTGGACGAGGGCGACCAGCTGATCTCCGTGACGGAGACGCGGGGGCATGACCGTATGCTTATCGCCACCCACGACGGACAGGCGGTGTGCTTCGACGAGACGGATGTGCGCGCCATGGGCCGCACGGCCGTGGGCGTCCGGGGCATCCGCCTGCGGGAGGGCGACTATGTCATTGGCGCCGCCCGCGCCGACGCGGACAAGACCGTGCTGTCCATCACCGAGAACGGCTACGGCAAGCGAACGCCTATTGAGGACTACCGCGTCACGGGACGCGGCGGTCTGGGCGTGAAGAACTACATGGTCACGGACAAGACCGGCCCGGTGGTGGGCATGAAGGTGGTGGACGGTACCGAGGACCTGCTGCTGGTAACGGCGGCGGGCATCCTGATCCGCACACCTGTGGAAAATATCCGCGTGGCGGGACGTGCCACCCAGGGCGTCATCGTCATGCGCTTCAAGGAGGAGGGCGACCGGGTCATCTCGCTGGCTCTGGCCGATCCCGAGGAGAAGGAGCAGCCAGCGCCGGAGGAGGCCCCGCTGTGAACGGCTCCGGGCTGGACATCATTGCGCGGATAGAGACGCCCTTTGCGGAGAAGTTCGGCGTGCCGCGGCAGAGCGGCATCGCCGACAGCCCCGGACGAATCGTGTTCGAAAAGCCCTTCCGGGACGTGGATGCGGTGCGGGGCCTGGAGGGCTTTTCACACATCTGGCTCATCTGGCAGTTTGACCGGGCGCAGCGGCAGGGCTGGTCGCCCACGGTGCGGCCGCCCCGGCTGGGCGGCAACGAGCGCGTGGGCGTGTTCGCCACCCGTTCGCCCTTCCGGCCCAACGGCCTGGGGCTCTCCGCTGTGGAGCTGGAGCGTGTGGCCTTGGACGAGCCGGAGGGTCCGGTGCTGTATGTCCGCGGCGCGGATATGGTCAGCGGAACGCCCATCGTAGACATCAAACCCTATCTAGCCTACGCGGACAGCTATCCCGACGCCGCCGGCGGCTTTACCGGCGGAGACGCCGGCGCGGTGCTGACGGTGGACTTTCCCCCGGAGCTGCTGGCGCAGTTTGACAGCGGACAGCGCCACGGGCTGCTGAGCGCCCTGGCCGCCGACCCGCGGCCCCGGTATCAAGACGACCCCGACCGCGTGTACGGCATGGCTTACGCAGGAAAGAACGTGCGCTTTACCGTGCAGGACGGGACCGTGCGGGTCGTTGGGGTGGAGTGAAGGAAGGATATATGGGAACCGTTACGATCTACACCGACGGAGCCTGCTCCGGCAATCCCGGCCCGGGCGGCTGGGGGGCGATACTCAGCTACAAGGGAACGGAGAAGGAACTCTCCGGCGGCGCGGCCCGAACCACAAACAACCGCATGGAGCTGACCGCCGTCATCGAGGCGCTGCGGCTTTTGAAGGAGCCGTGCGTGGTGGAGCTGTACAGCGACAGCAAGTACGTCATCGACGCGCTGGAAAAGGGCTGGGCCAGAAGCTGGCAGCAGCGGGGCTGGGTGAAAAGTGACAAAAAGCCGGCGCTGAACCCGGACCTGTGGGGGCAGCTGCTGGCGCTGACCGATATTCACGAGGTGCGCTGCCACTGGGTGAAGGGCCACGCGGAGAACGAAAAAAACAACCGCTGCGACCAGATGGCTGTGGCCGAGAGCAGAAAGTTTCAGTGAAATGTGCTGTCTGCTGTGGAAAAAACGCGGCGTAAAAGGCAGAATTCACAAATTGTTCATGGCCGCTTCAAGATTCGGCCAAAATTAGAGGGTATTATAGCATCATCCAAAGGAACAACACTTCCTGATGTGATTTTCTCTCTCTCCTAACACAAACACACGGAAACACCCCGGCCATTGGGCCGGGGTGTTTCTGCTTTTTTTTGCTTTCGGCAACGTATGTTTGCTTGCTTTTCGGTTTACGCAGCGTTTACCTGGTTGTCCCTTGCGTGTGCTGCTTATGCGCTCTTTTTTATACTTTTGAGGCAGTCACGGTTTGCCTTTGTGTTCCGGAAGGCTCCGGAGCCCTGTATTCTCAAAAGACGGAGAGAAAAAAGACGCACAAAAGGAAACGGGGCTCAGTTATAATAATCGGTCTCGTCGGTCAGCGCCATGGGCAGGCCGTTGTGGTAGACCGGAAGGGTCTGGAATTTGAAGCGGCTGGCCCGGTGCAGGGCGTCGATGCGCTCCTTGATGGCCGGGTCCACCACGCCGCGGCGGACGTACTCGTTCACCGCGCGGTAGGGGAAGCCCAGATTGTCCTCGTCGGTCAGGCCGGTGAGGCCGTCGGACGGCGGCTTGATGAGAAACTTCTCCGGCAGGCCAAGCTGACGGCCCAGGGCGACGACCTCCTCGGTGGTGTACATCCCCAGGGGGGAGAAGGCGCCGGCGCTGTCGCCGTAGATGGTGCAGTAGCCCACCCAGTCCTCGCTGAGGTTGCTGGTGTTGATGACGATGCCGCCCTCTACGGACTGGGCCACGGCGTACAGGGTGGCCATGCGGACGCGGCTGGGCAGATTGACCTTCGTCTGGCGGCTGGGGGTCAGGCCCGCCTTCTCCATCTCGTTCAGCACGCCCTGAACAGCGTCGTGGATGTTGATGGTGGTGTGGGGCAGGTCCAGGTGCTCCACCAGTGCCTGGGAGTAGTCGATGTCCGGCTGGACGCCGTCGGGCATGAGGACGCCGAGGACGTTTTCGCGGCCATAGGCGGCCACGGCCAGGGCGGCCACGGTGGAGCTGTCCTTGCCGCCGGAGATGCCGATGACGGCGGTCTTGCCGTGGCAGGCGTGCATCTGCTCGGCCATCCACTCCAGCAGGCCGGCCAGCTGTATCTGGGGGTTGAATTCCATGTGCGATACCTCCCGTTCCGAAGTTTTGATGTCCTATTGTACCGCGTCGGGGAGGATTTTGCAAGGGCTATCCCAGCAGGGCTGCTGCATCCTCCGGCGTCAGGCCGGGCTGGAGCGCCAGGGTGACGCCATAGCCGATGAGCCGGCCCAGCTCACGGACGCGGCGGTCGATGTCCTGGGGCGTGACGAACAGTCCGGTGGGCGGGGCGTCCTCGTCGCCGCAGAGGGCCGCGCCGTCGATGACCGTGGGGACGCCCAGGGCGATGACCGGCACGCCAAGCGTCCGGGCGTTGACTGCCTTGCGGTGATTGCCTACGCCGCTGCCGGGGATCAGGCCCGTGTCCCCCAGCTGCACGGTGGCACACAGCCGGTGACGGCTGCGGGCGGCCAGCGCGTCGATGGCGATGACCACCGAGGGGTGCAGGCGGTCCGCCGCGCCGCGGATCAGCTCCAGCGTCTCCACCCCCGTGCGGGCCAGCACGCCGGTGGCCAGGGCCGCCACAGGCGTCAGCGCGCCGAACTGCCGGGGCATGGAACGGACCATGTGCCGCGTGACCAGCAGGTGCTCCAGCGCCGCTGCCCCCACGGCGTCGGGGGTCATGGCGTCGTTGCCCAGGCCCACCACCAGGGCGGGGCCGTCCGATGGCGGCGGCAGCAGGGCGCGGAGCTCGCGGCACAGACAGAGGGCGGCCCGGCCGGTCAGCGCCTCCTGACGGGACAGGGCGGGGCGCAGGTCGATGGTGATATAGCGGCCCTCGGGCTTGCCGATGGCCCGGGCGCCCGCCGGGGTATGGACATGGATGCGGGTGACGGGACAGCCGCACAGCAGGCATTCGGACTTGGTGACGCCGGTGCCGGGGGCAAACATATCCCGGCCGGTGGGCAGCGCCTCCGCTGTTTCCACGGCCAGATCGGTACGTGAGAGGTTCATAGTAGTGGTCAACGCTCCCTTCTGAACACAAAATATTGTGGCTTTTGGGTAGCATGGCCGGTGAAATCGCTTTTATACAAAAACTGCCGCGGAAATTGCAAAAAAGTCTTGCATTTTTCAGGCAAAGATGCTAAAATATCATCCTGCGTGGAAGTGTTTATTTTCGCTGCACAAAAAATTCAAGTCGGGGAGGTGTTTGGTTTGCCGAATATCAAGTCTGCTAAGAAGCGTGTTCTGGTGGCAGAGACGAGAAATGCTCGCAACAAAGCCAATAAGTCCGCACTGAAGACTGCTATCAAGAAGTTCGAGGCTGCTGCCGTTGAAGGCAATCGCACCGAGGCCGAGGGCACTTACAAGGTGGCGGTCAAGGCGATCGACAAGGCTGCTGCAAAGGGTCTGCTGCACAAGAACAACGCGGCCCACAAGAAGAGCGCGCTGACGCTGAAGCTGAACAACATTGGCTAATGACCAAACGCAACGGACATCCGCAAGGGTGTCCGTTTTGGTTTATACGGGAAAAGGGACGGCGGCGCCGTCCCTTTTTTCATATCCCCTTATACTTGCGGCGCGTGGCCATTCCGCCGCGGATGTGCCGCTGGGAACGGTTTTCGTCCAGTATGGCCTTTACCTGTGTGTACAGCGCCCGGTCGCACAGGGCCAGACGCTCGGACAGGTCCTTGTGTACGGTGGATTTGCTGACGCCGAACTTCTTGGCGGCGGCGCGGACGGTGGTCCGGTTCTCTATCATGTACAGGGCCAGCTCTTTGGCCCGCTGCTCCAGATCGTCTCGCATAACGCAACACTCCCATGCCGTTGTGCTCTATCTATATGGTGGAACGCGGGCGGATATGACAAAGGGAACGGACCGCACATCCTTAACGGACACTTAGCGGGCGGCGGGAGTATAATTTGGCATCATCCGGAGATGAAATGAGGCGAGTCTATGGATATCTGGAAGGAATTGCGGGACGAGGGCGTGGACAGCGGCCTGCTGGAGGAGGTGCAGCGCTTCCGGGAGGCCCACCCCCTGACGCCGGAGGCGCAGGAGCGCGTGCCCGTGCCGAAGTATCTCTACTACGGCAGGGAGGTATGGGAGAGCGCGGCGGCGGCGCTGCTGTGCGGCGAGCACCTGCTGCTGGCGGGGCCGAAGGCCACCGGCAAGAACGTGCTGGCGGAGGACCTGGCGGCGCTGTTCGGACGGCCGGTGTGGGACGTGTCCATGTATGTGAACGTGGACGCGGCGGCCCTGATCGGCGCGGACACGCTGAAGGACGGGCAGGTGGTGTTCCGGGAGGGACCGGTGTGCGCCTGCGCGCGGCTGGGCGGCTTCGGCGTGCTGGACGAGGTGAACATGGCCAAGAACGAGGCGCTGGCCGTGCTGCACGCCACGCTGGACCACCGGCGCGTCATCGACGTGCCGGGGTATGAGCGCATACAGCTGGACGACGCGGCGCGGTTCATCGGCACCATGAACTACGGCTACGCCGGCACCCGTGAGCTGAACGAGGCGCTGGTGAGCCGGTTCGTGGTGGTGGATATGCCGGTGATCTCCGACGAGAATTTGCAGAAGCTGCTGCGGCGCAGCTTCCCCACCCTGAAGCGGGAGTGGGCCGAGCAGCTGACGGCGCTGTTCCGGGACCTGCGGACCAAGTGCGACAGCGGTGAGATATCCACCAAGGCGCTGGACCTGCGGGGACTGCTGGCGGCCCTGCACCTGATCGAGAAGGGGATACCCTCCGGGCAGGCGCTGGCCCTGGGCATCATCAACAAGGCCTTTGAGCCCTTTGAGCGCCAGCTGGTGGCGGACGCGGTGTGGGCGCGCCTGCCCAGGGACGCCACCCGGGACAAGCTGTTCGACTGATATGGACAGACAGGACAGAGAGACGCGCCGGGCGGAAAATCAGGTGTGGAACGGCTGGGGGGACTATGCCCGCAAGCCGGAGCTGCTGACCTTCGACCGGGCGGGGGATGCCGAGCTGTACGGCAATACGGTGCTGGGCCTGGCCTGCCGGTATTACGACTTTGACCGGTTCCGGCCGCTGCTGAACGAGTTTCACCGGTCGGCGCAGGAGGCACTGTACACGGACATATTCTTCCTGGTGCTGGAGGGGGCGGTGTTCGCCCGCGGCGCGGCGGAACGGCCGCTGCTGCCGGCGCTGCGGCGGGACTATGCCCGCCGGCTGCTGGCGCAGACGCCGGTGGCCGAGGGCATGAACGGGGACGCCGTGCGCCGGGCCTGGGCCTGCCGCGTGCTGGAACAGCCGGAGGACCCGGCCCTGTCGCCGTTGCTGGACGAGCTGGCCGCGCCGGGGGACAGCACGGAGGCGCAGCTGATCCAGCGGACGGAGCGCGTGCTGTACACCTGGTTCCGCCGCGCCCGCCGGGCCGCTGACGACCGCCAGTGGGCGGCGTGGGTAGGCCGAAAGCGGGACAAAAGCGGCGGCGTGCACTTTGTGCGGCCCAACGCCCTGCGGGCGCTGTCACATGACGCGCCCGGCGGCAGCGGCGGTCTGCAGAAGCAGACGCTGTTCAGCTTTTTGCAGGGCCGGACGCCGGAGCCGATCCTGCGGCGGTATGTGGAGGACTGCTTCGGCGCGTCCATGCTGACGCCGGGGCAGCTCAGTGAGGCGGAGCGCACCCTGTGCACCGGCGTGCACAAGAACTGCCGGCTGCACTTTACCCGCGGCGAACCGGTGGGCCGCGCGCCCGCGCCGGAGGCGGCCTGGGACGCGGCCCACTTCCGGCAGCAGCGGGAGAAGAACCGGGCGTATTATCAGGAGCATCTGGTGGAAAACAAGCTGGCCATCGCACAGCTGACGCAGAAGCTGCAGAACACGCTGCTGCTGCGGGCGGAGGACGAGGGCGGTACGGGCCGCGCCGGGAGGCTGCGGCCGGAGCTGGCCTGGCGCGCCGGGGCGCTGGGGGACGAGCGGGTGTTCTCCCGCCGGTCGCCGCAGGAGCCGGGAGAGCTGTCCGTGGACCTGCTGCTGGACGGCTCGGCCTCGCAGAACCGGCAGCAGGAGAAGCTGGCCACACAGGCGTATCTTATCGCGGAGAGCCTGAGCCGGTGCCGCATCCCCGTGCGGGTGACGGCGTTCTGCTCCGTCAGCGGCTGCACGGTGCTGCGGGTGCTGCGGGACTATGACCATCCGGAGCAGAACGAGGGGGTATTCGACTATGTGGCCGCGGGGTGGAACCGGGACGGGCTGGCCCTGCGGGCCATGGGCTGGCTGCTGCGGCAGCGGCGCAGCGAGCAGTCGCTGCTGCTGGTGCTCTCGGACGCCAGCCCCAACGACGACCAGCGGATACCCAACGGCCTGGGCGGATGGGCCTACACCGGGAAGCGCGGCGTGGACGACACGGCGGCGGAGGCCGCGGCCCTGCGGCTGCGGGGCGTGCTGCCGGTGTGTCTGTTCACCGGAAGCGACCGGGAGGTGCCGGACGCCCGGCGTATCTACGGACAGGCCATGGAGCGCCTGCCGGCCATCGGGTGGCTGGCAGACGCGGTGACGCGGCTGATCCGGGGCCAGCTGCGGCGGGGATAGGACAGAATGCGACACAAAACGACAGAAAGAGACACACCGAAGGGTGTGTCTCTTTCGCTGCTCAATACCAGGTGATGCCCTCCAGATCCTGTATCTGCACCCGCAGGTCCTCCAGCAGTGTCTCCGCGGCGGCGGAGAGGGCACGGCCCTTGGGTGTGACCAGGTAGAAGGTGCGCTCCGCCGGCGGGTGGGCCAGGCGCAACACCTGCACGTTGCTGAACATCCGCAGATAGGGCTCGGTGGCGCCGGCGGGGATGATGCTCCAGCGCTTGCCGCAGGCGGGCAGGGTCTCGGCCAGCTGGGGCGTGTCGGTGTACAGCAGGGGGCGGGCATCCACGCCGTACCAGTAGTCGTGCCATTGCAGTATCTCCGGCTGGCCGTAGATGAGTATCTCGTCCTGCACGTGCAGGGTGGTGGCCTCTACCGGTTCCGTCAGTGCCACCGTTTTGGGCACCACCAGGAAGAAGCCCTCCCGGAACAGGGGTTTGGCTTCGATCTGCAGATCGTAGTGCAGTCCGCCGTCCACGATGGCCATGTCCGCGTCGCCCCGGGCCACGGCGGACACCGCCTGGTCCGTCCGCATGGACTCCACCCACAGGTTCACCGGCAGCTCGCGCTCCAGAAAGCGCTGGTACACCGGCGGCAGGATATACTGGTTGGCGGTGTAGGCGGCGATGACGTGGAGGAACTCCCGCTTTTCCGCGGCGGCGAAGGTCTGCGTCTCCGAAAGAAGGTTCTGCCACCGGCGGGCCAGAGGCAGGAAGTGCTGGCCTGCATCCGTCAGGGTGATGCGGCGCTGGCCCTTGCCCCGGTGGAACAGGGGCGCGCCCACCTGGTCCTCCAGTGCCTTCAGCCGGGCGGACAGGGACGGCTGGGTGATGTACAGCGCCTCGGCGGCGGCGGTCATGGTGCCGTGGTCCAGCACGGCGAAAAAGGTCTCGATATCCTGGTTGGTCATAGGTGGCTCTCCAAATTATAGTTTATGTCTATATTATACCGTAGAATAATCAATTTTACAAGCACCAACCTTTGTGGTATGATTTGGCCACAATACAGAAAGGAGTTGTTCCCTATGACAAACACGAAAACCACGACTTCCCCGGCAAAGGCGATCGCCGCTGTTGTGATCGCGGTTATTCTGGCGTTCACGCTGGTGTGCCTGCTGACGGGGAACATCAACCCCGTGTGCCGTGTCACCGCCATGCTGATGCCGGTGTGGCTGGCCGCCGAGCTGCGCCTGCTGTGCACGCTGCTGTAACGGGGCACCGGCTGATTTTGTTGTTTTCTTCCCTTTCCTCTTTCTTATTTGCGAAAAACGCGGACGCAGGTGCGTCCGCGTTTTTCATCGTCCGGACGCGTAAAGACGGCGCAAAGAATACTACGAACTCCGAACTATTTTTCCGAAAAAACCCTGTATTTGTAACGCTTTCGTGAATTCTGCGCCGTTCCGCTTGCAAGTCGGCGGCGGGGATGGTACACTTACACATTATTACAGTTTTACCCTGGGTGCGTGGGCGCTGCAGGCGGAAAAAGGAGGGACGGATATGGCCGGCTTCAGCGTGAAAAAACCGCTGACGATCTTTGTGACGGTGCTGGGCATTATCGTGCTGGGCGTGGTGGCGTATCTGAAAATGACACCGGATCTGCTGCCCAACATGGACTTTCCCTATGTCATCATCGTCACTTCTGATCCCGGCGCCAGCCCGGAGTCCATTGAGCAGTCCATCACCAGGCCGGTGGAGCAGTCCATGGCTACGCTGGATAAGATCAAGACCGTCACCTCCACCAGCCAGGACAGCGTATCCATGGTCACGCTGGAGTTTGAGGATGGCGCCAATATGGATACCATCAGTGTGGACATCCAGCAGAAGATCTCCGTATTGCAGGGCAGTTGGGACGACACCGTCTCCGCCCCCTATGTGCTGAAGATCAATCCCTCCATGCTGCCGGTGATGGTGGCCGCCGTGTCCCGGGAGGACATGGACGTGTACGCGCTCAGCGATTTCGTCACCGGAGAGCTGTCCCCCAAGCTGGAGGGCGTGTCCGGCGTGGCCAGCATTTCGGTCAGCGGCGCCGTGACCCGGGAGGCCCATGTGATCCTGGACGAGGCCAAGCTGGACGCCCTGTCGGAGAAGCTGGCGGATGCGGTGCGTACCGAACTGAACAAGACGAAGCTGGATCTGCAGAAGGCCAAGGACCAGGTGGAAAAGGGGCAGGCACAGCTGGATGAGGCCAAGGAGGCCATTGCCGCCGGCGCGGCGGCCAAGGCGGGCGCGGCGGTGGATAAGCTGTACGAATATCTGAAGGAGGCCCGGGGCCAGATCCCGGGGCCAGACCCGCATCCGGATCCCGGTGAGCCGCCCATCACCGTGCCCGGGCAGAAGGAGCTGGAACAGCTGAAAAAGACGCTGGAACGGCTGAACGCGACGCTGGATAAGCTGATGCAGGATCTGGAAAGCGGCGAGCTGAAGCGGGAGGTCACCAGTGAGGTCTATAACATGACGCTCTCCCTGATCGACGGCATTACCCAGCTGACGGAGGCGCAGATACAGCTGGATGAGGCCATGACCCAGATCGAGGCCGGCATGGACCAGATCAACGAGGCGTACAAGTCCATCGCCGACCAGACGGACGTGGGCGGTATGCTGTCCATCTCCGCCGTCAGCCAGCTGCTGACGGCACAGAATTTCGCCATGCCTGCCGGGTACATTGAGGACGACAGCGGCGTGAAATACATGGTATCCGTGGGCGAGAACCTGTCCTCCCGCCAGGAGCTGGAGGATATGGTGCTGCTGGACCTGGGCATGGACGGCATCGAGCCGGTGACACTGGGCGACATCGCCACCGTGGTGGTCACGGACAACGCCGGGGAGCTGTACACCAAGGTCAACGGCGACAACGGCATTCTCATCACCTTTACCAAGCAGTCCAACTACGCCACGGCGGAGGTGTCCAATAACATCAGCGCACGGTTCGAGGAGCTGGAGGGCCAGTACGAGGGATTGTCCTTCGCGCCGCTGATGGACCAGGGCGACTATATCTACCTGATCGTGGAGACGATCACCTCGTCGCTGCTGTGGGGCGCGCTGTTCTCCGTGGTCATTCTGTACCTGTTCCTGCGGGATTGGCGGCCAACGGTCATCACGCTGGTATCTATCCCCGTCAGCGTGATCTTTGCCATCGTACTTATGTACTTCACCGGCGTGACCATCAACATGATCTCCCTGAGCGGTCTGGCCGTGGCGGTGGGTATGCTGGTGGATAACTCCGTGGTGGTCATTGAGAATATCTACCGCCTGCGGGCCAAGGGCGCCACCATCATTCAGGCGGCGGTGTCCGGCGCGGGCCAGGTGCTGGGCGCGGTGACGGCCTCTACCCTGACCACCGTGTGCGTGTTCGCGCCCATCGTGTTCGTAGAGGGTCTGACCCGCCAGCTGTTCACCGACCTGGCGCTGACCATCACCTACTCGCTGCTGGCCAGCCTGCTGGTGGCGCTGACACTGGTGCCGGCGATGGCCAGCGGTATGCTGCGCCGGCCCATGGTGCAGAAGCCGGGCCTGCTGGACAAGGTCTATCCCGCCTATCGGAAGGCCATCGCTTTTTCGCTGGACCACAAGGCCGGCGTGCTGCTGCTGTCGCTGGTGCTGCTGGTGACCAGTGCCGGCGCGTGCCTGCGCCGCGGCTTTACCTTTATGCCGGAGATGGATATGAACAACCTGTCCCTGACCATCACCATGCCGGAGGACACCTCCCGCGAGGAGGCGGTACGGCTGGCCGACGAGGTGCTGGAGCGGGTGATGACTGTGGACGACGTGCAGGATGCCGGCTTTATGATGGGCGGCGGCACCATGGGCGGCCTGAACATGGGCGGTGCCATGGGCGGCGCCTCCGGCGGCAGCTATGACGTGGAGGGCTACATCACCATGCCGGAGGGGACCTTCGGCTCTGTGGCGGGGAAGGAGATCGAGACGCTGTGTGCCGACCTGCCCTGTGAGGTGACGGCCAGCGGTGTGATGAGCGGTATGATGAGCTATATGACCGGCAGCGGCGTGTCGCTGCAGGTGTTCGGAAGCGATATGACGGACCTGCAGAGCAGCGCCCGGACCATCGCCCGGCGGCTGGAGCAGGTGGAGGGCGTCGGCGAGGTCAGCGACGGGCTGGACGCCTCGGCCCCGGCGCTGCAGGTGACCATCGACCGGAAGGCGGCGGCGGAGAAAGGGCTGACCGTGGCCCAGGTGTATATGCAGATCGCCGCGGCGCTGCAGAGCAGCGCCAGCGTCTCTGATGTGACGCTGGACAGCGAGGACATGGACCTGACCGTGGACGCGGCGGAGGGCAGCGTCCTTAAGCGGGAGAACCTGCTGGAGCTGGAGTTGTCGGCGGAGAGCAGCGCGTCCTCCGCCATGACCGGGAGCACCTCGGGCATGACCGGCAGCGCCTCAGGCATGACTGGCAGCGCCTCAGGCATGACCGGCAGCAGCGCCGCGGGGCAGCTGACCGGGGACAGTGAGGAGGACAAGACCTTCAAGCTGGGCGATGTGGCCACCGTGACGGAGACGGTGTCCATGAACACTATCTCCCGTGACCAGCAGCGCCGGTGCGTTACCGTGACCGCCGCCATCGCCGATGGCTACAACGTCACCCACGTGACCTCCGCGGCGCAGCAGGCCGTCAGCGGTCTGACGCTGCCGGAGGGCGTCACCACGGAATTCAACGGAGAGAACGAGCAGATCATGGAGGCCATGAGCCAGCTGCTGCTGATGCTGCTGCTGGGCGTGGTGCTGGTGTACTTCATCATGGTGGCACAGTTCCAGTCGCTGAAATCCCCGTTCATCGTCATGTTTACCATCCCGCTGGCCTTTACCGGCGGCTTCCTGGCCCTGCTGATCGCGGGGATCGAGGTATCTGTCATCAGCCTGATCGGCTTTGTGATGCTGGTGGGCATCATCGTCAACAACGGTATCGTGCTGGTGGATTACATCAACCAGCAGCGGCTGTCCGGCATGGAACGCCGGGAGGCGATCATCGACGCGGGCGTGACCCGCCTGCGGCCGATCCTGATGACCAGTCTGACCACGATTTTGGGCCTGATCGTCACCGCCACGGCGAAAAACGCCGGTACGGCGCTGATGCAGCCCATCGCCGTGGTCTGTATCGGCGGACTGCTGTACGCCACGCTGATGACGCTGTTCGTGGTGCCCTGTATGTACGACATGATGAACAAGAAGGACATGCAGAAGGTGGACGAGAGCGAATTGCAGATCGTGGATATGTGAGCAAAAAAAGAAAGCCCCGCAGGGCTTTCTTTTTTTACGCTTAATAGGCCAGCTTCTCGGCCAGATAGGCCTTCAGCTCACTGATGGGGATACGCACCTGCTCCATGGTGTCGCGCTCGCGGACGGTGACGCAGTTGTCGCCGGCGTGCTCGGCATCGCCCACGGTGTCGAAGTCCACGGTGATGCAGAAGGGCGTGCCCACCTCGTCCTCGCGGCGGTAGCGCTTGCCGATGGAGCCGGTCTCGTCGAAGTCCAGCATCCACTCCTTGGACAGGTCCTCGTAGATCTTGCGGGCGGGCTCGGAGAGCTTCTTGCTCAGGGGCAGGATGGCGGCCTTGTAGGGCGCCAGGGCCGGGTGCAGGTGCAGCACCACGCGGACGTCGTTCTTCTCCGCGTCCACGACCTCCTCGTCGTAGGCGTCCACCAGCACGGCCAGGACGCTGCGCTCCACGCCCAGGGACGGCTCGACCACATAGGGGATGTAGCGCTCGTTGGTCTCGGGGTCGAAGTAGGTCAGGTCCTTGCCGGACACGGTCTGGTGCTGGGTCAGGTCGTAGTCGGTGCGGTCCGCCACGCCCCACAGCTCGCCCCAGCCGAAGGGGAACAGGAACTCGAAGTCCGTGGTGGCCTTGGAGTAGAAGCACAGCTCCTCGGGGTCGTGGTCACGCAGGCGGAGGTTCTCGTCCTTCAATCCGATGCCCAGCAGCCAGTTGTGGCAGAAGGTGCGCCAGTAGTTGAACCACTCCAGGTCGGTGCCGGGCTTGCAGAAGAACTCCAGCTCCATCTGCTCGAACTCGCGGACGCGGAAGATGAAGTTGCCCGGGGTGATCTCGTTGCGGAAGGACTTGCCGATCTGGCAGACGCCGAAGGGCAGCTTGCGGCGGGTGGTGCGCTGGGTGTTCACAAAGTTGGTGAAGATGCCCTGGGCCGTCTCAGGACGGAGATAGACGGTGTTCTTGGCGTCCTCGGTGACGCCCTGGAACGTCTTGAACATCAGGTTGAACTGGCGGATATCGGTGAAGTTGTGCTTGCCGCAGCTGGGGCAGGGGATGTTGTGCTCCTCCACAAAGTCCTTCATCTCCTGCTGGGAGAAGGCGTCGATGGGCTTGCTGAGCTCAAAGCCGTTCTCGTGGCACCAGTCCTCGATGAGTTTGTCGGCGCGGAAGCGCTCCTTGCACTCCTTGCAGTCCATCAGGGGATCGGAGAAGCCGGCCAGATGGCCGCTGGCCACCCAGGTCTGGGGGTTCATGAGGATGGCGGCGTCCTGCCCCACGTTGTAGGGGTTCTCCTGGACAAATTTCTTCCACCAGGCCTTCTTGATATTGTTCTTCAGCTCCACGCCCAGGGGGCCGTAGTCCCAGGTGTTGGCCAGGCCGCCGTAGATCTCGCTGCCGGCGAAGATGATGCCGCGGTTTTTGCAGAGGGCGACGATCTTGTCCATCGTCTTTTCGGTGTTTTTCATGGTGAGGTTCCTCCTATATGAAGTGTTTTGGCAACAAAAAAACGCCCTGAGCCGGTAAGGCTCAGGGCGAACTAAACATAGTCCGTGGTTCCACCTGAATTTGGATACTTCCACACTCTTCTGCCGGTAACGGGGCTTCCGGCGGGCATTTCCTCCCGCGGCTCAGGGCCGCCACGCCCGTCATCGCCTGTATCAGGAAAAGAATAGCACGTTTCGGGGTGGTTGTCAAGCACGCAAAGCAAAAACCGCCGCAGCTGCGGCGGTTTTCGACTGTTTTCGGTTACTTTCCGGCGGCCATGACCTTTCCGGCGGCATCCACCACCAGACGGTCGGTCTTTGCGCCGGCGGCGCTCTTGCTGAAGCTCACTGTCCACGCGCCGGAGGTGACGTCATAGGTGGCGTACACCTGGTCGTACGCGCCGGTGTACTGGGCCTTGGCCGCGTCAATGGCGGCCTGCTGGCTGACGCTCTTGCGGCCGATCTGGGCGGTGCCCAGAATGGACAGCAGCGCATCGCGGTTGGCGTTCCACACCTCGGTGGTCATGGTCTCGGAGGGGGAAGCCACATAGCTGCCCGGTACGTCCTCAAAAAAGATGTCCGCCATGCCCATGGTGCCCTTTTCCGTGTTCTCCTCCGTGTGCTGCCAGACCTTCATGCCGTTGGCAAGGGTGATCTCCTCACTGGTGACGCCGGTGCCGCAGATGCCGTAGCCGCCCGTCCAGCACAGCAGCGTGTAGCTGACAGTGGGGTCATCGGTCTTGTAGAAGCGGATGCCCTCGGTCTTATCGGTGCCGTTGTCGGACACCTGCTCCCAGCTCCAGCCCTCCGGCAGGTCCAGCGCCATGTCCACATAGCCGTGGGTGAACTCGGCGGTGGTGACGGTGGGCTGGGGGTCCGGCGCGGGATCGGGGTCGGGCTTGTCGTCGTTGTTCTTTTTGCCGCAGGCCATCAGCGACAGGGCGCAGGCCAGGGCCAGGATAAATGCCAAAAACTTCTTCATGGGGGTCGTGCCTCCTTTTCTGTCTCTATCTGTTTGTGTGTATATACACCGCCGGGGGGCGGGCGATGGATCCGCCCTCTATCCACTAAGACGGAGCGCGGCGGGGTTTAGTTCCGCTTTTCTTATTCGCGGCCCTCGGGCAGCTGGGCGATGACGGTCTTGTACAGATGGCGGAAGAAGAACAGCGTCAGCGTCAGGGAGAATACCTCCGCGATGGGGTAGCTCCACCACACCAGGTCGCTGTTGCCCACGGAGGCGCCGTACCGGGCCAGCACGTAGGCGATGGGGATCAGGAACACCAGCTGGCGGACGATGGAGGTGATCATGGAGTACAGGGATCTGCCCAGCGCCTGGAAGGAGGCGCCCAGGGCGATGCACGCGCCGGCCATGCAGAAGCTGATGGAGATGATCCGCAGGGCGGGTATGCCCACGGAGAGCATGGTGTCGGTGGCGTCAAATATCTTCAGCAGAGGGCCGGGGATGACCCAGAAGAGGACGGTGCCGAAGACCATGATGATGGAGGCGTACAGCGCGCCGCGCTTGATGGTCTCCACCATGCGCTTGCGGTTCCGGGCACCGTAGTTATAGGCGACGATGGGCACCACGCCGTTGTTCATGCCGAAGACGGGCATGAAGATAAAGGAATTCAGCTTGAAGTACGCGCCGAAGGCGGTGGCCGCCGTTTCATGGGCGGCATGGTAGGTGATGAGTATCTTGTTCATCAGGAACGTCATCACCGAACCGATGGCGATCATAATGACGCTGGGCAGGCCGATGGCATAGATCTCGCCGATGAGCCGGAAGTCCGGGCGGAAGCCCTTGACGGAGAGGGTGATGTCGGTATTCTTCTTGTGGTTGAAGTATATGGCCAGGGCGCAGCCGCAGAACTGGCCGATGATGGTGGCCACGGCAGCGCCGGTAACGCCCATGTTCAGGGTAAAGATGAAAATGGGGTCCAGAATGATGTTGATGATGGCGCCCAGACCCTGGGTGTACATACTGAGGATAGACCGCCCCGTGCCCTGGAGCAGCCGTTCGTACATGATCTGGCAGAACATACCGAGGGAGCCGATGGTCACCACCCGCAGGTAGTCGTTGCCCATGCGGATGATGTTCTCTATCTGGGTCTGGGAACGGAAGAACAGGTCGGAGCAGGTCGCGCCCAGAGCGGCGGAGATGACGAAGCCCACCAGCGCCAGCAGTATGCCGTGGTTGGCGACCTTGTCGGCGCGTTCACGCTGTCCGGCACCCAGTGCCCGGCCCATCAGGGCGTTGACGCCTACGGCGGTGCCGGTGGCCAGACCGATCATCAGGTTCTGGGCGGGGAAGGCCAGCGAAACGGCGGTGAGCGCCTGCTCGCTGACACGGCTGACGAACACGCTGTCCACAATGTTGTACAGGGCCTGCACCAGCATGGACGCGATGATGGGCAGGGACATATTCCAGATCAGCTTGGAAATGGGCATGACGCCCAGCTTGTTTTCTTCGGGCAAGGTATCACTCTTTTCTGTGCGAAATATTCAGTGTCTCTTATTGTATCATGTATATCGATAAAAGGAAATCCCCGAAATGCGCTTTTTCTGCACATTTCGGGGGTGCTTTTTGTTGAAATAACGCAAAATTATTTCGCGCAGCGAAGCAGTTTACCGGCGGGAGAAAAAGGCCCGGATCTCCTCCGCCGTGCAGGCGGCGCTGCCCTGGGCGAAGCCGTCGCGGCCGCCGCCGCGGCCATGCAGCGTCTCGTTCATGTCCTTCACCAGCGGCCGGATATCCTGTCCGGCATGGATGAGCGCGTATCGGTACGCCCCGTCCGATCCGGAGAACACGGCGCAGCGGCCGCCGCACGTCTGGGCCACGGCGTCGCACAGGCGGCGGACACCGTCGCCCTCCAGCGGCGCGGTGATGAGCACGGTGTCGCCCTTGCCGGCGTATTCCGCCGCTGTGTGGGCGAAGACCTGCGCTTCCAATCCGGCGGCGCGCTCCCTGGCGGCCAGCAGCTCGGACTGCATCCGCTCCACGGCGGCAAAGGACGCCTCCGGCTTTACCGACAGCGATTGCCCGATCTGGCGGGATTGTTCCCAGCAGGCGGAGAGATGGTCCAGCGCCCGCTGGCCGCACAGCAGCTCCAGCCGCACGCCGTCCCGGAATTTCTGCCAGCCTATGAACTTCACCAGGCCCACCTGGCCGCTGGCGGCCACATGGGTGCCGCAGCAGGCGCACAGGTCCGCGCCGGGAAACTCCGTAAGGCGCACAGGCCCCTCCAGGGCTTTTTTGCTGCGGTAGGGCAGGGCGGCCAGCTCCTCCGGGGAGGGGTACCAGATGTGGATGGGGTGGTTTTCCCAGATGTACCGGTTGGCGCGGCGTTCGATGTCCTGCACCTGCTCCCAGCTGATGTCGGCGTTGTAGTCGATGGTCACGGTATCCGCGCCCAGGTGGAAGCCCACGTTGTCGCAGTGGAAGGCACTGCACAGCATACCGGAGACGATGTGCTCACCGGAGTGCTGCTGCATGTGGTCGAAGCGGCGCGCCCAGTCGATATGGCCGCTGACCTCCGCGCCCACAGGCAGCGCCCGGTCGCACAGGTGGGTGACGATGCCGTCCTTCTCGTGTACGTCCAGCACCCGGGCATCCCCCAGCGTGCCGTGGTCGGCGGGCTGTCCGCCGCCCTCGGGATAGAAGGCGGTGCGGTCCAGCACCACCGCAAAGCCGCCCTTCACAGCCCCGCAGGACTCCACCACGGCGGTGAAGTCCTGCAGAAAGGCGTTTTCGTAGTAGAGCTTGACGGTCTCCATCAGTCGTCCTTCTCTACCTCGCCCACGATGGCGATGTGCAGCTCATCCAGCTGCTTCTGCTCCACAGTGGACGGCGCGCCCATCATGATATCCTGGGCGTTCTTGTTCATGGGGAAGGGGATGATCTCGCGGATGGAGCTTTCGCCGGCCAGCAGCATGACCATGCGGTCCACGCCCGGGGCGATGCCCGCGTGGGGAGGTGCACCGTAGCAGAAGGCGTTGTACATGGCGGGGAACTTCTTTTTCACGTCCTCCTCGCCCAGGCGCACCAGCTCGAAGGCCTTGATCATGATCTCGGGGTCGTGGTTACGGACGGCGCCGGAGGACAGCTCCACGCCGTTGCACACCAGGTCGTACTGGTTGGCGTAGATGTCCAGCGGGTCGATCTCGCCGCGCTCGGCCTTCAGCAGGATATCCATGCCGCCGTTGGGCATGGAGAAGGGGTTGTGGCAGAACTCCAGCTCGCCGGACTCGTCGCCGATCTCGTACATGGGGAAGTCCACGATCCAGCAGAACTCATAGCGCTCCTTGTCGAAGTGGTTTTCGCAGGCGGCGCCGAAGGTTTTGATGAGCACGCCCACGGACTTGGTGGCGTATTGGCCTGCGGTTGCCAGCACCAGGGTGCCCGGCTTCAGGTCGATGATCTTACCCAGCTCGGCCTCCACCGGGGCGACGAACTTGGCGATGCCGCCGGCCAGCTGGCCGTTTTCGTCCACCTTGAACCAGTAGGCCTTGCTGCCGGACTGGACCTCGCAGTCGGTCAGCAGCTTCTCCACCTGCTTGCGGGTCAGGGCGCAGTCGCTGATGGGCACCATCTTTACGGTCTGGCCCTTGAAGGCCTCGAACTCGCTGGCGACGAACAGCTCGCTGACGTTTTTGCAGGTCAGGTCGATACGCAGGTCGGGCTTATCGGAGCCGTAGGTCTCCATGGCGGTGTTGTAGGGGATGCGGCGGAAGGGGGCGGAGGAGGCCACGTTGTAGGTGCCGAACTTGGCGAAGATGGGGGGCAGCACGTCCTCCAGCACGGCGAAGATATCGTCCTGGGTGGCGAAGGCCATCTCCATATCCAGCTGATAGAACTCGCCGGGGGAGCGGTCGCCGCGGGCGTCCTCGTCGCGGAAGCAGGGGGCGATCTGGAAATAGCGGTCGAAGCCGGAGGTCATCAGCAGCTGCTTGAACTGCTGGGGCGCCTGGGGCAGGGCGTAGAACTTGCCGGGGTGCTTGCGGGCGGGCACCAGATAGTCGCGGGCACCCTCGGGGGAGCTGGCGGTCAGGATGGGGGTGGTGATCTCCAGGAAGCCGTGCTCCATCATGGCGGCGCGCAGGGCGGCCACCACCTGGCAGCGCAGGATGATGTTCTGCTTCACCGCCGGGTTCCGCAGGTCCAGATAGCGGTACTTCAGCCGCTGGGTCTCGTCGGCCTCGCGGCTGCGGTTGATCTCGAAGGGCAGGGCGTTATAGCGGCAGCGGCCCAGCACCTCGATCTTGGTGGGGACCACCTCGATCTCGCCGGTGGGCAGCTTGGGGTTCTTGCTGGCGCGCTCGCGGACGGTGCCCTCCACGCTGATGGTGGACTCCTTGTTCAGGCCCTTGATGACCTTCAGGTCGGCCTCGTCCTCCACCACCACCTGGGTGGTGCCGTAGAAGTCACGCAGCACCACGAAGGCCAGATTGCCGCCCACCTCGCGGACATTCTCCATCCAGCCCACGATCTTCACGGACTTGCCCACATCGGCCAGCCGCAGCGCATTGCAGGTATGTGTACGCATCTGCATCATTGTTGTTTTCCTCCCATTTATGATTGTGTTTTGTATAACCCTATTGAATTATTACGGATTGTTTATCAAAAACGCCGCCCCTACACCCGTCTGCCGGAAATGCTTTGCGCCGTAGGGTAAGGCGCTTACTTCTCCACGATGACCTTGCCCTTGTTCCGCTCCGCCAGACCGTCGCGCACCCGCGCCAGGGTGGCGGCAAAGTCCAGGGTGGTTTGCTCGCCGCTGGTCATATCCTTGCAGGCGATGACGTTGTTTTTCACCTCGTCCTCGCCCAGGAACACCACATAGGGCACGCCGGTCTTGTCGGCGTAATTCATCTTGGCCTTGAACTTTTTTTGCTCGGTGTACAGCTGGGTCCGTACGCCGGCGTCCCGCAGCTTTGTGGCCAGTGTGACGGCGGCGGACAGGTCCTCGGTCATGGGCAGGATCAGCACATCCGCCGGAGCGGTGGGCAGATCGCCGTTGAGCATTCCCTGCTCGCCCAGCACGTAGAACAGCCGGGTCAGGCCGATGGAGATGCCCACGCCGGGCAGCTGCTTGTCGGTGTAGTATTCCGCCAGGTTGTCATACCGGCCGCCGGAGCAGACGGAGCCGATCTCCGGGTGGTCCAGCAGCGCCGTCTCGTACACGGTGCCGGTGTAGTAATCCAGGCCCCGGGCAATGGTCAGGTCCACGGCAAAGTTCTCCTCCGGCACGCCGAAGGCGGACAGGTATTTTACCACGGTTTTCAGCTGGTCCAGGCCCTCGTCAAACGTTTCGTTCCGGCCGGCGTAGCCCTCCAGGGCGGAGAGTACCTGATCGTTGCTGCCGGTGATGGCGATGAATTTCAGGATCTCGTCGGCGCTTTCGGCGGACACGCCTACCTCGTCGATTAGCAGGGTACGGACCTTCTCTGCGCCGATCTTGTCCAGCTTGTCCACGGTACGCATGATGTCGCCGGCCTTGTCGGTCAGGCCCAGCATAGCATAAAAGCCGTTGAGGATCTTGCGGTTGTTCACCCGGATGCAGAAGCGCCTGAGCCCCAGCTCACTGAACGCACGGTAGATGATGGCGGGCATCTCGGCCTCGTTGGTGATGTCCAGCTTGCCGTCGCCGATCACGTCGATATCCGCCTGATAGAACTCACGGAAGCGGCCGCGCTGGGCGCGCTCGCCCCGGTAGACCTTGCCGATCTGGTAGCGGCGGAAGGGGAAGGACAGGTCGTTGTAGTGCAGGGCCACATACTTGGCCAGCGGCACCGTCAGGTCAAACCGCAGGGCCAGGTCGGCGTCGCCCTTGTTGAAGCGGTAGATCTGCTTCTCCGTTTCGCCGCCGCCCTTGGCCAGCAGCACCTCCGCCGCCTCGATCACCGGGGTGTCCAGCGGGGTGAAGCCGTACAGGGAATAGGTGCGGCGCAGGATGTCCATCATGCGCTCCATCTGCTGCTGCGGCTTGGGCAGCAGCTCCATAAAGCCGGACAGGGTCCGGGGGGTCATCTCAGCCATTTTCCGTCTCTCCTTTATCTTCGGTGGTTTCGTTTTGCTCGTTTGTCTCCGGCAGCTCCTCCGCGCCGGACGTTAGCGTGTGGGCGGCGGCCTCGCGGGCGGCCTCGGCCTCCGCCTCATGCTTCAGCTCCCAGGCGACCTCGCGGTAGATATCATCCAGGGCCCGGCCCTTCTTCATGCCGATGCGCTGGCCGATGACGCCGCCGACTATGGCCAGCGCCAGGCCCGCATACCACAGACCCGGTACAATGACAGGCAGCAGCAGGCCCGCCAGCGCACCGAACCAGACGCCCAGCTCCTCGCAGTGGCCCCGGACGGCGTGGTAGGCACCTTTTTTCTCCCGAAGGCGCGCCATGCGCTTCAGCTGCGCCAGGCACATACCGACCCGCAGCAGCGCCAGCGCCGTCAGCGGGATGAAGATGTCCCGCACGTGGTTGTTGATGAAGTCCAAAACAGCCTGCATAGCGTTCTCCTTTGTGTTTGTGTCGGCGGCGCGGACGAAAAAACGCTCCCGTCCCTGCATTGGGACGAGAGCGTAAAACACTTCGTGGTGCCACCCAAATTCGGCCTTGCGGCCCTTTTTGCTCCTGTTACGGGGAGCGCGCCGTGGATGTTTCCATCCCCGCTAACTCGCTGTCTTCACCTGTGCCTTGCCGCGGTGCGCTTTCAGCCGATGGCGCACCTCTCTTGCAGCGGCGGTGTACAGGCTACTCCTGCGAGGTCTGCACGGTTATCCCTTATTGTATGCGATTTGCCGATGGTTGTCAAGCCGTAAAGGGCTTGTTCTTAGGGTTGACGATGTCACGCCAGTCCAGGTCGCCCCGGTCCAGACCCAGCACCAGCATTTCGGCGGTGGCCAGGTTGCTGGCAAAGGGCACGTTGTTCTGGTCGCACAGGCGGGAAATATACGTGATGTCTGCGTCCGGCGTTTTCTGGTTGGGGTCACCGAAGCACAGCACCATATCGATCTCATTATAGGCGATGCGGGCGGCGATCTGCTGTCCGCCGCCGTGGGCGAAGGACAGGAAGCGGTGTATGGTCAGCCCGGTAGCGTCGGCGATCTGCTGGCCGGTGCGGGCGGTGGCGCAGAGGGTGTGCTTGGCCAGGATGCCGCAGTAGGCGGTGCAGAACTGGACCATCAGCTCTTTCCGGTTGTCGTGTGCCATCAATGCAATATTCATGGAGGGCTCCTTTCCTTATATCTTCATCAGCGGGGTTTTCTGCCCCATGATGCGTTTCGCAATGTTTTCATAGGCCCGGGCGGCGTAGTAGTTCTGCTCCCGCAGCACCAGTCCGCGGTTCAGACAGTAGGGGACGTCCGGGTCCTCCGGTATCACGCCCAGCAGCGGCAGGCCCGCCGCGTCGATGGCGTCGTCGATGGTGGTGTGCAGCTGACGCAGCACCTTTTTGGACACGCGCCCCACCACCAGATGCACCGTCCCGCTGGGAAAGGCGGACAGCTCTGCGGCGGTGCGCTGGGCGTCCCGCATGGCGGACACGTCCGTGGTGGTGATGACGATCACCTGGTCGGCCATGCACGCTGCCATCTGGAAGCCCTGGCCCAGTCCGGCGGGCGCGTCGATCAGGCACCAGTCGTAGCTTTCCCGTATCTCACGCGCCAGCGCTTGCAGCTTCGGCACCGACAGGGACAGCGGGCGGTCGGCCATGGGTGCGGTCAGCAGGGAGAGGGAGGGGTATCGCTCATGGGGCACCGCCGCCTCATGCAGGGTGCAGCGGCCCTCCAGCACATCGGAGAAGTCCATCAGCGCCCGGTCGCTGAGCCCCAGCGCCAGATCCAGGTTCCGCAGGGTGATGTCACAGTCCAGGCACAGCACCCGCTGCCCCATGTGGGCCAGCGCCAGCGCCACGTTGGCGGTGAAGGTGGTCTTGCCGGTGCCGCCCTTGCCGGACGCCACGGCGATGATCTTGCCCATGGACTTCCTCCTTTCACGGGCCGCCTATACCAGCGGCGCTTTTTTGATCCGGGCAAAGGCCCGGGGAAATTGCTTCGGTGTGTGCTGTGTTTTTTCGATGGATACGATGCGGTGCACCACGTCCGTCTCCGGCACGGTGTAGTCCGTGACGCCGGAGAGCTGTCCGCCCAGCTGGGCGATGGCGCTGCGGGCCTGACGTATCTCCTCGTCGGTGGAGACGGATTTCATGGCGGCGAACTGTCCGCCTACCTTTACCAGCGGCAGCGTCAGCTCGCACAGTACGTTCAGCTGGGCCACAGCGCGGGAGGCCGCCAGATCGAACTGCTCCCGGTGCTGCGCGGCGAATTCCTCCGCCCGGGCGTGAACGCAGGTCACATTTTTCAGGCCCAGGTCCGTCTGGACCTCCTTCAGGAAGTCCACCCGCTTGCCCAGACTGTCCAGCAACGTGAAGCGGGCGTCCGGCGTCAAGATCGCCAGCACCATGCCGGGAAAGCCTGCGCCGGTGCCTACGTCGATGACGCGCTTGCCGGACAGATCCAGCTGCGCCGCCAGCGCCGCGCAGTCCAGCAGGTGCAGGGTGGCAACGTCCCGGGGCGCGGTGATGGCCGTGAGGTTCATGACCTTGTTCTTTTCCAGCAGCAGTTCGGCGTAGCGCGCCAGCTTGTCCGCGGCGGCGGGGTCCAGGTCCAGGGCCGTCAGGCCGGCGGTCAGGAGGTCCCTCATTTCTGCTGTGCCTTCAGCAGGTCTCGGATCTCGGTCAGCAGCTCCTCGCTGGTGGGAGCCGGTTCTTCCTCCTCCTGCGGCTCCTCGTCCTTTTTGCCCAGCTTGTGCAGCTGGTTGATGGTCTTGACCATCAGGAAGATGACGAAGGCCACCAGAACAAAGTCAATGACCGTGCTCAGAAACGTGCCGATGCCCAGGGTAACAGCCTCGGTGACCACCTTGCCTGCCTCGTCCAGCACCTCCGGCTTCAGCACGATATTCAGCTGTCCCAGATCCACGCCGCCGATGAGCAGGCCGATCAGGGGCATGAACACATCGTTCACCAGAGAGGTGGTGATCTTACCGAACGCGGTACCGATGATCACGCCGACGGCCATGTCCATGACGTTGCCGCGCATGGCAAAGGTCTTGAATTCCGCAAAAAACTTCTTCATGTGTAAAAGCTCCTATACTAAGAGTATAATTACGGATAACTATTACGATACGCTATCAGTGCAGCGGTACAAGGCGCTCCTTGCCGCCCATGTAGGGCTGCAGCGCCTTGGGTACCAGCACGGAGCCGTCCGCCTGCAGGTTGTTCTCCAGCAGGGCGATGAGCATACGGGGCGGGGCCACCACGGTGTTGTTCAGGGTGTGAGGCAGGTACAGTTTGCCGTCCTCGCCGCGGACGCGGATCTTCAGGCGGCGGGCCTGGGCGTCGCCCAGGTTGGAGCAGGAGCACACCTCGAAGTACTTTTGCTGCCGGGGGGACCAGGCCTCGATGTCGCAGGACTTGCACTTCAGGTCCGCCAGGTCGCCGGAGCAGCACTCCAGCTGCCGCACAGGGATATCCAGGCTGCGGAACAGCTCCACCGACCAGCGCCACATCTTCTCGTACCAGGCCTTGGAGTCCTCGGGCTTGCAGACCACGATCATCTCCTGCTTTTCAAACTGGTGGATGCGGTACACACCGCGCTCTTCGATGCCGTGGGCGCCCTTTTCCTTGCGGAAGCAGGGGGAGTAGGAGGTCAGCGTCTGGGGCAGCTTGTCCTCCGGCAGGATCTGATCGATGAACTTGCCGATCATGGAGTGTTCGCTGGTGCCGATCAGGTACAGGTCCTCACCCTCGATCTTGTACATCATGGCGTCCATGTCCGTCTGGCTCATCACGCCCTCCACCACGTTGCCGTGGATCATAAACGGCGGGATGCAGTAGGTGAAGCCCTTGTCGATCATAAAGTCACGGCCATAGGCGGTGACGGCGGAGTGCAGCCGCGCGATGTCGCCCATCAGGTAATAGAAGCCGTTGCCGGATACACGGGCGGCGGCGTCCATATCCAAGCCGTCGAAGCGCTCCATGATCTCCGTGTGGTAGGGGATGGGGAAGTCGGGGGTCTTGGGCTCGCCGAAGCGCTCCACCTCTACGTTGCAGCTGTCGTCCGGACCGATGGGCACGGACTCGTCGATCATCTGGGGGATGACCAGCAGCAGCTTGTTCATGGCCGCCTCGGCGTTGGCCTTCTTCTCCTCCAGACGGGTCATGCGCTCGGCGTTGGCCTTTACGGCGGCGTTGTTGGCATCGATCTCCGCCTGAAGGGCGGCCTTCTCCGCCTCGTCGGCGCACTTTTTCAGCCTGCCGAACAGGGGGCCGTTGGCCTTGGAGATCTTGTTGCGCTCGGCCTTCAGGGTCTCGCCCTCGTTGATGGCCTCGCGGCGCTCGCTGTCCAGGGCGATGACCTCGTCCACCAGGGGCAGCTTGGCGTTCTGGAACTTCTTGCGGATATTCTCCTTTACCAGGTCCGGGTTCTCCCGGATAAACTTGATGTCAAGCATATTCTATACCTCTATTCGATGATGTTTCACGTGAAACGCTTATCGCTTTCCCAGCTTCTCCAGAGCCTCCAGCAGGGCGTTCAGGTCCTCGGTGCCGTAGTATTCCAGCTCGATGCGCCCCTTCTTTTTGCCGTTGACGATGCGGCAGGGGCGGCCCAGCTTCTCGCCCAGCTCACGGGCGGCCTCCTCAACATAATTGACAGAGAGGGCGTCCTTTTGGGGCTTTTCTTTTTTCTCGGCGGTGAGTTTTTTCACCAGCAGTTCCGTCTGGCGGACGGAGAGGGCGTCCTTGACCACGGTCTCTGCCGCGGCCTGCTGCTGTTTGCTGCCCAGCGTCAACAGGGCGCGGGCGTGTCCGGCAGAAAGCCGTCCGTCCTCTACCATGGCCCGCACCGGCTCGGTCAGCCCCAGCAGGCGCAGGGCGTTGGCCACGGTGGGGCGGGACTTGCCCACCCGCTGCGCGCACTCGTCCTGGGTCATGCCGTACTGCTCCGTCAGCACCCGGTAGCCCTCGGCCTCCTCAATGGGGTTCAGATCCTCTCGCTGGAGGTTTTCGATCATGGCCAGCTCCATGGCCTTGCGGTCGTCGGCCTCGATGACTACCACAGGCACCTGTGTCAGCCCGGCCATCCGCGCCGCCCGCCACCGCCGTTCACCGGCGATGATCTGATAGTAGCCGGATTGCAGCTTCCGCACGGTCAGCGGCTGGATGATGCCGTGTATCCGGATGGAGTCCGCCAGGTCGCTGAGGGCCTCCGGCTCAAAGCTCTTTCTGGGCTGGGTGGAGCAGCTCTCCACCTGGCTGATGGGCAGCAGCAGGGAGGAGGCGCGCTCGTCCTTGGCGGCGATGACGTCATCACCCAGCAGTGCGCTCAGTCCCTTGCCCAGACCTTTTGTGTTCGCCATACCGCGTCTCCTTTCAGCAGTTGTTCTTCCGCAAAAATTCCGCCGCCAGCGCCGTGTATGCGTCCGCGCCCCGGCAGGTCTTGTCATAGGCGGTGATGGGCTTGCCGTGGCTGGGCGCTTCGCTGAGCCGCACGTTCCGCGGGATCACGGTGCTGTACACCTTCCCGGCAAAAAACCGCTTCAGCTCCTGGGCTACCTGTATAGACAGGTTAGTGCGGCCATCGAACATGGTCAGCAGCACGCCCTCGATATCCAGCCCGGGGTTCATGCTGCGCCGCACGATACGCACGGTGTTCATCAGGTCGCTGAGTCCCTCCAGCGCGTAGTACTCGCCCTGCACCGGGACCAGCAGACTGTTGGCGGCGCACAGTGCGTTCAGCGTCAGCAGCTCCAGCGAGGGCGGACAGTCGATGAAGATGAAATCATAGCTGTCCGCTACCTGCCGCAGCGCGGCCTTCAGCAGGAACTGCCGGTCGTCCATGTTGATCATCTCCACGCCGGCGCCGGCCAGCGCCTTGCTGCTTGGCAGCACGTCGCCATAGGGCGTGGTCACGATCAGCTGGGCCGTCTCTGCGCCGTTGATGAGCGCATCGTAGACGCCGTTGCTGGTGGTCTTGTCCACGCCCATGCCGCTGGTGGCGTTGGCCTGGGGGTCAAAATCGCACAGCAGCACCCGCTTGCCAGCGGCTTTTACGGCGGCGGCCAGGTTTACGCAGGTGGTGGTCTTGCCCACGCCGCCCTTCTGATTTACGATCGCAATGATTTTCGCCACAGCAAATTCCTCTTTCTGTCTGAGTTCATTATGATAGTATATACCACCTGCATGGAGGGTTTCAAGAGGGAAAATGCAAATTTTCGCCCTTTTGTTTCACGTGAAACATAAAGGGACAAAAACAGGGCGGCTGTTTCACGTGAAACAACCGCCCCGTTCCTTATACCAGTATCACGCCGTTCAGCGGCGGCAATGTCAGATGTGCTTTCCCGTCGATGACCAGAAATCGCTGTCCGGTCACCGCGTCCTGCGCGGTGGGCGCGTCCCAGGCCAGCGTCAGGTCTGCCGGCGCGTCCCCGGCGTTCAGCGCCGTTACCGTGCGCTCGCCTCCGCGCTCACGCTGGATGGCCAGAGCGCCGCCTCGGGCCAGCAGATAGCGCGGGGCGCCCGAGCGCAGGCTCTCCCGCGTTCGCCGCAGCTGTCCCAGAGTGCGGAAGAAGTCCGTCAGCGCCGCGTCCTCGCTGCCCCAGGGGAAGGCGCCCCGGTTCAGCGGATCCTCGAAGCCCTGCACGCCGGCCTCATCGCCGTAGAAGAGGGTGGGAGAGCCGGGGAAGCTGTAGAGCAGCATCCCCGCCAGACGGAGCTTTGCCAGGCCCCGGGCCAGCTCAGTGGGGGAGAGGCGGTACGCCGCACGCTCCGCCTTGGTTTCCGGTGTGCCCTCCGCGCCCAGCAGCGTCAGAATGCGCGCTGTGTCGTGGGTGCCCAGGAAGTTCATGGCGCCATAGAAGGCGAAGGGCGGGTAGTTCTCACGAATTGTCTCCATGCTGTCGCGGAAGACCGCGGCGTCGCCGCCGGCCAGCCAGTTCAGCAGGGCCGTGCGGAAGGGGTAGTTCATCAGGCCGTGGACCTGGCGGCCCAGCAGGTATCTGCGCCGTTGGGAGTAGGCGATCTTGTTGCTGCCGTCCTCCCAGACCTCACCCAACAGGTAAGCCCCGGGCTTTTCCGCGTCGATGGCCGAGCGGATGCCCTCAATAAAGTCGCCGGGCAGCTCGTCGGCCACATCCAGCCGCCAGCCGTCCGCGCCGCAGCGCAGCCAATGCCGGACCACGCTGTCCTGATCGCCGAAGATGAAGTCACGGTAAGCCGGCTGCGCCTCATTGACGGCGGGCAGAGTCTTCACGCCCCACCAGGCGTCGTAGTCCGACGGCCACGGGTGGAAGCTGTACCAGTTGTAATATTCTGAATTCTGGCTCTGGGCCGCCCCCGGCTCCGGATAGTAGCCCTCGGCGTTGAAGTACCGGCTGTTGCTGCCGGTATGGTTGAACACGCCGTCCAGTATCACACGCATCCCACGCTGATGGGCGGCGGTGCACAGGGCGCGGAAGTCAGCCTCTGTGCCCAGCAGCGGGTCGATGGCCCGATAGTCGCCGGTGTCGTAGCGGTGGTTGCTGGCGGCCTCAAAAATGGGGTTCAGATACAGTGTCGTCACACCCAGGCCCGCCAGATAGTCCAGCTTCTCCGTGATGCCCTGCAGCGAGCCGCCAAAGAAGTCGCGGTTGGTGATCTGCCCGTGCTCGTCCGGAAGGAACACCGGCTGCTCGTTCCAGCCGCGGTGCAGCCACCGGTGCCCGGGCATATGGCTCACGTCCGGCATGGATACACGGCGGAACCGATCCGGGAAGATCTGGTACGTCACGCCGCGCCCGAACCAGTCCGGGGCGGGGGAGGGCTCGTATACCGTCAGCTGCCAGCGTGCCGCCTTCTCCGGCGCGTCCTGCACGCCGTTTTTACCGTACCACACGCAGCGCCCGTCCACGTCCGTCAGGCGGAAGCAGTACCAGCACAGCTCACCGCCAGCCGGCGCGGTGTATGTGCCGGCGAAGCCGCCCTCCGCCGGCGGCAGGGCGCACGTGTCCTCCGTGCCTGCGAACTCCCGGAGCACCAGCAGCTCGCAGCCGTAGTAGGTGTCGTCCGCCAGCGCAAAGCGCACTTCGGCGCCGCAGGGGACGGCGCCGAAGGGGTCTTTATAATGATTGTCTCTCGAATTGAAATAGGGTCCCATGTGTGCCTCTTGTCTCTATAACAGATTTACCGCATCAGCGCGTCCTCGCCGGCGGCGGTGGCGCCGGTGCCATCCCGGGTGAACCAGGCGTTGATGATGTCCACGGCCGCATTGGCCAGCAGACTGCCGCTGCCGCCCTTCTCCACCACGATGGCGATGGCGATCTCCGGATCGTCATAGGGGGCGTAGGCCACAAAGGTGCCGTTGGCGATATCCGTACCCACCTGGGCCGAGCCGGTCTTGGCGCCGGCCTCCACCACACAGCGGGAAAAGGCGCTCCGCAGGGAGTCGTAGGTCAGATCGTGCATACCCTTGGTCACCGCCGCCATGGTGCTGTCCGAGATGTTCAGGTCGTTCAGCGGCCCCTTGCCATATACGCCGACAACTCGTGAATTATCATAAGATTTTACGTTTTTCAGAAGATGTGCCTCATAGTGCTCGCCGCCGGATACCAGCGTAGCCACATAGTTGGCCAGCTGCAGGGGGGTGAACAGGTTGTAGGACTGGCCGATGGCCGCCGTGATGGTCTGGCCGTCGGTCCACTCACGGTCGTGGGCCTCCGCCCACTCCGGGGAGGCCAGCACGCCGCTGACGTCGCCGATCTCAATGCCCGTGGACTGCCCCAGGCCGAAGGCTGTGGCGTACTCGTCCAGCTTCTTGATGCCTGTCAGCCGGCCCACCTCGTAGTAGAAGTAGTTGCAGGAGTCCACGATGGCCTGACTGACGTTGATGCGCCCGTGGGTGGTGTGGGCCTGCCGCCAGATCCAGCACATGGGCTGCGGGTCCACATAGTAGGTGTAGATACCCTTGTCTTCAATGATCGTACTGGGGGTGATGATGCCCTCCTCCAGCGCTGCCACGGACGTGCACAGCTTGAAGGTGGAGCCGGGGGCGTACACGCCCTGGGTGGCCCGGTTAAACATGGGCAGGCGTTCGTCCTTCACCAGCTCATCATAGTCCTGGTTGAACGTCTCCAGATCGTAGGTGGGGTAGCTGGCCATGGCCAGTACCTCGCCGGTGCCGACCTGAATGACCGCCGCCGCGCCGCCGCGCTCGTTGCTGTCCTTGTCGATCATGCCCTGAATGGTACTGGCCAGCGTGTCCTCCACCACCTGCTGCAGGTCGATGTCGATGGTCAGCGCCACGGTGCCGCCGGGCTGGGGCTCCCGGGTGTACAGCTCGCCGGTGATCTTGCCGTTCTCGTCGGTGGTGATGAGCCGCTTGCCGTCCTTGCCGTGGAGATATTCCTCAAAGGCCTTCTCCACGCCGTCCTTGCCCACCAGGTCATTCATATTGTAGCCCTTGTCGGCGTAGCCCACATAGCCGGTGTTCTCGTCGCTGCGCCACTCCTCCTGCCATATGGCGCCCACGGTGCCCAGAATGTGCGCCGCCAGCTTGGTATTGTACACCCGCGCCGCCGCTGTCTTGATGGTCACGCCCCGGTACTTTCCGTCGGTGATGCGGCCCAGCAGCTCCGTGGATACATCCTCGGCAAAGGTGTAGCTGCTGCGCCCGTCCAGCTCATACCGCACGCCCACGATCAGACGCGCCTGCGCGTCGGTATAGCTGTCATCGACCTTGTAGAGCTTCCGCATGGCGGCCAGCACTTCCGCGCTGCCGCCGTCCGTGGGCAGCTTGTGGTCGTCCAGATACTCCCGGAAGCTCTTGGTCAGGCTTTTGCTGGTCAGCTGGGGAGAGGACCCTGTGGTCATGGGCAGGGTGTCGTTCCATGTGACGCCCTGCTCCTGACACAGCTGTATCAGCTGCCAGATGGCGTCGTTCAGCGCGGCCTCGTCCTTGCCGAAGCTGCTCTTGTCTACCACCAGCGTATAGGCCAGCCGGTTGCTCACCAGCACCTTGCCATTCCGGTCGGTGATGATGCCCCGGGAGGCGGTCACCGTTTCGCTGGCGGTGTTGCTGGTGATGGATCTGGCCCGATTTTCGCTGCCGTGCACCACCTGTGCGTCATACAGCACCGCAAAAAACAGCACCAGAAACGCACAGAAAAACCCCAGCAGCACATATACCCGCCGCCGGGAGGGGTGAGGATTTTTCATCATAGCTTGGTTCTCCTATGGTCATTCGCTCAGTGTCCGCCGCCGTGCCCACCGAAACAGCGGGTGCGCTGCCGCCGCGAAGGGCAGCGATACCAAAAGCTCCCTGCCCAGCAGCAGGCCCGCCGCGGTCAGCCCCGCGCCGCTGTGTCCCGCCAGCACCGCCATGTGCAGCAGTCCGCAGAGCAGCATACATACGCCTGTCACCACCAGCGAGCACACCACGCCCGCCATGATGACCTGCCCGCTCAGCAGCCACGCTGCCGCCGCGCCAAGCAGGAACGCCAGCGCGTAAAAGCACGGCAGGCCCGCCACCGGCGAGAGAAGGTCGCACACCAGCCCGAAAAATACCGCGTACAGCAGCGCCTGCTCGTTGCGCTCCAGCGTGGCCGGTATCACCGCGATGGCCGGCAGCAGGAACGGGTGCACGCCCCATACCCGCACGTATACCAGCACCAGCCCCTGCAGCAGTGCCAGCGCCAGCGCGCACAGACAGTACAATATCCACTTCAGCAGTATCGCCCGCCGTGTCATAGCCGTCCTCCGTCATTGGATCACGTCAAAATCCGTGATAATAAACATCTCCTGTATCGCCGCCACATCGCACTTGGGCGAGAGCACCGCGTACCGCGCCAGCCCGCCGTCATCCGTCTGCACGGACTCCACCGTGCCGATGACCAGCCCGGCGGGATAGTAGCCGCCCAGTCCGGACGTGACGATCACATCGCCCTTGATCAGGTTCGCGCTGTCGCTGAGGTATTGCAGCCGCAGCCTGCCCTCGGACATCAGGGCCAGGTCACCGCCGGCCACCGCCGTCTCGCCGGTGCGGAATACCCGCGCGCCGAACTGGGAGTCCGTGTCCAACACCGTGGACAGCCGGCACCAGTTCAGGCCCACGTCTGTGACCACACCCACCAGGTTCCCGGCGCTGTCCACCGCGCAGTCGCCTATGGCCACGCCGTGCTGACTGCCCCGGTCCAGCACCAGCGTGCTGGCCCAGTTGGACACGTCGCGCTGGGTGACGCGGGCCGCCTCGAACACCAGGTCGCTGCGCTGCTGCCGCAGGCCCAGCAGCTGGCGCAGCTCTTTATTCTCGGTCGCCGCCGGCTCCATCTGCCGCAGCTGCTCCTCCAGCTCCGCGATCTGCTGCCGCAGCTCGTCGTTCTCCTGCTGCAGGGTCTCCACGTCCTCAAACCGCTGGCTAATGCCGCCGACCCAGCCCGCCACGGCGGAACCCGCCGCCCGGAAGGGCGAGGCGATCACGCCCAGGGCGTTGTGCAGCAGCCCCGTTCCGGAGCTCAGGGCCGACACCACGCACAGCACCACCGCGATGGTGGCCGCCGCGGCCAGCAGCCATATTCCCGTTTTCGTAAAAAATCGCTTCATGTGTCGTTTGTTCCTCTCTGAAGTCTCCCCCGGCAGGGGAGGCGGCAGCGCACCCTCTCAGAGGGAGCGAAAGGGGCATTATCCCAGCAGCTGTATCCCGAATTCGCCCAGCATCTCCGCCAGCAGCACCACCGGCAGCCCCATCACGTTGAAAAAGTCGCCGTCGATGCGCTCCACCAGCAGCGCGCCCTGTCCCTGTACGCCGTAGGCCCCGGCCTTGTCCATGGGCTCGCCCCCGGCGATGTAGGCCTTCAGCTCCCGCTGTGTGGCCGGACGGAAATACACGTCCGTGTGCTGGGCGCGGGTCAGGGCTTTCTCCCCCTGCCGCACCGTCACACCGGTACAGACGGTGTGGCGCCGACCCTGCAGGGCCGTCAGCATTTGCAGGGCCTCCGCCTCGTCGGCGGGCTTGCCCAGCTTCTTGTCGTCCAGAAACACCATCGTATCCGCCGTGATGACGATCTCGTCCGCGTCGGACGCCACCGCCTGGGATTTCTCCCGGGAGATGTAGCACACCGTCTCCTCCGGCGTCAGCCCGGCGGGGAAGTATTCCTCCACCTCCGGCACCCGGACGGTAAAGTCGGTGATGCCCATCCGACGCAAAAGCTCCTGCCGCCGGGGGGACCCGGAGGCCAGCACGATCTTTGCCATATACGTCACCTGCCTGTGGAGCCGAAGCCGCCGGCGCCCCGGTCCGTCTCGTCCAGGTCCTCCGCCACCGTCACCGTGGGCTGCACCACCGTCACCACCATCAGCTGGGCGATCCGGTCCCCGGGCTGCACCGTGTACGGTTCGCTTCCCAGGTTCACCAGCCCCACGCCGATCTCGCCCCGGTAGTCGCTGTCGATGACGCCCACGCCGTTGGAAAGGCACACGCCCTTCTTGATGCCCAGCCCGCTGCGGGCGAACACTAGCGCCGCGTAGTCCGCCGACGGCAGGGCGATGGCGATGCCCGTGGGCACCAACCGCCGTTCCCCGGCTGCCAGCGTCACCGCCTCGTCGATGCAGGCACACAGGTCCATGCAGGCCGCGCCGGCGGTGGCAAAGCGGGGGAGGGGTATCTCCGTCCCGATCTTGGGGGACAGGGCTTTGATCTTCAGCTCCATAGTAACACCTTTTTCTTCTGAAATTGAATACGGTTTGTAAATTATAACGAGTGTTATACCATTTGTTTTACTCTACGCCCCGGTAGAACAGCCCGCGTGTGCTGTTGTCGTCGGCGGTGACGGTCCCGGCCCTGTGGGCGCGGAGAAGCGCCGCGCACTCCGCCGCCGTCTCTGTGGTAAACCGCAGGCGTCCGTACCGCAGGCCGCACCGGAACACCTCCGGCTTGTCCGCCAGCACCAGCGTCTTTCCGTTCTCGATCTCGCACCGGCACCCGTAGGCGCACAGCACCGGGAATTGCTCGCCCCGCCGGTCGGTCAGCACGCTGCCCGCCCCATGGGCGCAGCCCACGCTGTTCTTCGTCACGCAGTTTTCGGTGATCATCAGCGGCAGGCGGCCATAGACAAGGGCCTCGCAGTGCGCATATTTTCCCAGGTCCCGCACCTGCTGCCACCGCAGCTCAAAGCTGGCCGTCACGGACGACAGCCCCTGCTCCTGCCAGAAGCGCACCGCCCGGCTGTTGTATACGTTCAGGCCGAAGTCGCCGCGGAGCGTTTTGCCCAGTCCCTTCACGATGGCCAGATGGCCCAGGTTGCCGATGGCCGCGGAGGCGACCTCCGGGTGCCGCTGCAGAATATCCCGGAACACCGGTTCGTCCGCCGTGCGGAATACCCGGGGCAGCACCGCGCAGAACTCCGCCTGCCCGATATAGGGCATCAGGTCCATCTTATCCAGCAGCTCCGCCGGGATATACACGATGGCGGGCCGTTCCGCCAGCAGCTCGGCCGTCAGCTGATCGGGCCTGCTGATGGACACGGTAAAGTCCAGCTCCGCCGCGCCCGCCGGGGCCTCCGGCAGGGGAGAGGCGGGCAGTTCACGGCGCTTCGGAGTGTCCATCCGCCGATCCGCCAGCTCGTCCAGCAGCTCCCGCCGCAGCGCGTTCACCGCGCTGGCGGACACCATCAGCCCCTCGTCCAGCTCTATTTCGATCTGATCCGCCGCGAACACCGTGCCGCCGGTCTTGGTCAGCCGCTGCCGCAGTTCCTCCTCCGTCACGGCGCGGTTTCGCGCCTCCTCCGGCATATCGCCCGTGGCCATGACTATGGTGACGCCGCCCGGGACGGCGCACGCGCCGCTCAGCCGCACCGGTTCGCCCCGGCGCACCGTCAGCCGCAGGTTCACCGGTATTTTCCGGTTCTCTTTTCCGTTTTCGTATGTCTCGCGGGCGCGGGCGAACAGCTCCTTTGGCTCCGGTACGTTCTCCGGCCGGGTGCCGAACATGGCCTTGCCCTTTTTACCAAGCCAGTAGCCGTCGGTGAAGCCGCTGCGGGAGAAGGCTTGCTCCAGCGCCCGGGACTCCTCCGCCGTGGGCAGTCGCCTTTCGTCCAGCAGGCGGCGGTAGATGCCCGTTACCACGGCCACGTATTCCGGCCGCTTCAGCCGTCCCTCCAGCTTCAGGCAGGCCACGCCCATAGACGCCATATCCCGCAGATAGGCGGACAGGTTGGCGTCCTTCAGGCTCAGGGGATGCGCGTCCCGGCAGGGGCCGTTCACGCCGTAGGGCAGGCGGCAGGGCTGGGCGCAGGCGCCCCGGTTGCCGCTGCGCTGTCCCAGCACGGCGCTCATCTCGCACTGGCCGGAGTAGCACATACACAGCGCCCCGTGGCCGAACACCTCGATCTCCGCGCCGCAGCCGGCGCAGATCTCCCGTACCTCGTCCCGGTCCAGCTCCCGGGCCAGCACCACGCGCTCCATGCCCAACGCCGCGGCCGCATTGGCGCCGCCCAGCGTGAACAGGCTCATCTGCGTGCTGGCGTGAAGAGGCAGGTCCGGCACGATCTCCTTTGCCAGGGTCAGCAGGCCCCAGTCCTGCACCAGCACCGCGTCCACGCCCATGGCGCTGGCCTTCCGCAGCGCCGCGGCCGCCCCGGGCAGCTCCCGGTCGGTCAGCAGGGTGTTCAGGGTCAAAAAGACCCGCACGCCCCGCAGATGGCAATACCGCACCGCCGACGCGAATTCCTCGTCGGTAAAGTTTTTCGCGCTCCGCCGCGCGTTGAACGCACCGAAGCCCATATACACCGCGTCCGCGCCGTTCTGCACCGCGGCGGTCAGCGCCTCATATCCCCCCGCGGGGGCCAAAAGCTCCATCATCACCGGCGGTTATTCTGGTTCTGGGCGTTCTGCAGCTTCCGGCGCAGTTCAGCGGCCTCGTTCTTGGCGCGGCTGGCCTCGTCCAGATAGGTCTTCAACTGCCGGCGCAGATTTTCCGCGCCCTCCTGCGCCTTGGTGAGCTGGTCCGCCAGATTGACCGCCGCCAGCACCGCCGCCGCGTCACGGCTCATGTGGGCGCTGTCCATCAGCTTCTGCATCTCCGCATCCACCATGTTGCCGATCTTCTCCATGTAGGCGGCATCCTCCTCCGCTACGAGGATATACTCCGTGCCGCAGATAGACATCGTTACCCGGTTCGCCATGCCAAAACCCTCCTTAATTCATTTCGTTGGGTATATATACTTATACAAATAGCATTATACCACAAAACCCGCCGGAGAAAAGTCTATTTTGGCGAAAAGCGGAAATTTGTAAAAAGTTGTCCCGCCCCGCTTTACGCCGACCCCTTTTTCGTGTAGAATGGAGAGCACGAATGAGAAGGGAGGTCATCGCCATGGACGGCTATATACTTCGGAACAGGCAGGAGCAGCTGACGCTGCCCGCCGATGCGGCCGACAAGCTGCTGCAAAGCGGGCAGGGCGACGCCGCCCTGCTGTATCTGGCCCTGCGCCGCTTCGGCCGGGGCGTCACACCGGAGGAGCTGGAAAAGGTCCTGCCCATCAGCCGCCTGCGGATCGACGCGGCGGAGAAGGTCCTTCAGGACCTGGATCTGCTGCCTCGACCGGCCCGCCAGGCACCGCCCGATCCGGCGGACGAACGCCCGGTCTACACCGCCCAGGACATCGCCGGACTGCTGACGGACAACGAGGGCTTCCGCCTGCTGGTGCCCCAGACGGAGCAGCAGCTGGGCAAGAAGCTCCGCACCGCCGACTTGCAGATATTGGCCGGCCTTTACGACGATTTGGGTATGCCCGCCGACGTGATCTATCTCCTGGTGTGCCACTGTGTCGAACGGGCCCGCAGCCAGTGGGGCGAGGGCAGACGCCCAACCATGCGCCAAGTCGAAAAAGAGGGCTATCGCTGGGCACAGCTTGGCATATTTGACCAGAATTCTGCTGCGGTATACCTGAAAAAATGGGCAGAGCGTAACAGGAAGTACACTTCCTATTTGTCGAATTTACGAATTCTTAACAGGCCGCCGGTGGAGGCCGAACGCCGCTACATCGACCAGTGGATGGACATGGGCTTCCCGCCGGAGACGGTGGCTCTGGCCTATGAGCGCACGGTGTTCTACAAGAAGGACCTGAACTGGCGCTATCTTAACGGCATCCTGCGCCGCTGGCACGACGCCGGCTGGCACACGCCCCACCAGGTGGAGCAGGGCGAGGCCGCCGCCCAGCGGCCCGCTGCCGCCGGTAAGTCCGCCGCCCCCGCCGGGGACAAGGACGCCTGGATGCGCCGCTATATCAAGAGGTGAGAATATGTCATACGACGGTATCATCATGCAGCGGGCCATTGCCCGCTTTGACCAGGCCCGCCAGCGCCGGGAGGCCGAGCTGGACCAGCGCCGCCGGGAGGTCTTTGCCCGCCAGCCCCGCCTGCGGGACATCGACCGCACCCTCCGCACCACCATGAGCCGCATCGTGGCCGCCGCCGCCAAAAAGGGCGAGGACCCGCTGCCCGCCCTGCGGGTCCTGCGGGATGAGAACCTCTCCTTGCAGCGCGAGCGCGCCGCCCTGCTGGAGGACATGGGCTATCCCGCCGACTACCTGGAGGACAAGCCCGCCTGTCCCCTCTGCGGCGACACCGGCTATACCCGGTCCGGCGTCTGCGCCTGCCTGAAGCAGTACTATGCCCGCGAGCAGCTGGCGGAGCTCTCCCGGCTCCTGCCGCTGGGCGAGGCCCGGTTCGACACCTTCCGCTTCGACCTGTATGACAGCGCCGTGTGGGACAGCTACGGCGTTTCGCCCCGGGCCAACATGGAGCGCAACTTCGATGTCTGCCGGGACTTTGCCCGCCAGTTCTCCCGGGGCAGCGGCAGCCTGCTGCTCTCCGGCGGCACCGGTCTGGGCAAGACGTTCCTCTCCGCCTGCATCGCCCGGGAGGTCAGCGACGCCGGCTTCTCCGTGGTTTACGACACCGCTATCAGCGTTTTCTCCCGCTATGAGGACGCCAAGTTCCGCCCCGACGAGGTCAGCGATGCCGACGTCCGCCGCTGTGAGAGCTGCGACCTGCTGATCCTGGATGACTTGGGCACCGAGATGACCACCGCCTTTGTCCAGAGCGCCCTCTATCAGATCGTCAACGGCCGTATGCTCTCCGGCAGGTCCACCATCATCAGCACCAACCTGGCCCCGGACGAGCTGGGCCATCGCTACGGCGCGCCCATCCTCTCCCGCATCGAGGGTGCCTACCAGATCCTGCCCTTCTTCGGCGAGGATATCCGCACAAAGCAGTGACCGCCGCACCCGTCCCGACAGGGGCGGGTGCATTTTTTTATTTCCCGACGGTCTTCGCCCGCTTTCGACAGGCCTCCCGCCGTACAATAGGCGAAAAAAGGAGGCGACCGCCATGAAAAAAGACCAGAAGACCGATTTCCTCTCTACCCGTGTCCGATACATACCCATCAACGATATCCGTCCCAACCCCCAGCAGCCCCGCCGCCGGTTCGACCCGGAGAGTTTGCAGGAGCTGGCGGCCAGCATCGCCGCCTACGGCATTCTGCAGCCGCTCACCGTCCGGCAGCAGGGCGCAGTCTATGAGCTGGTGGCCGGCGAGCGCCGCTGGCGGGCGGCACGGATCGCCGGGCTGCGGCAGGTGCCCTGTCTGCTGGCCCGGGTGGATGAGGAGGACGCCGCCCTGCTGGCCCTGATCGAGAACCTCCAGCGCCGGGATCTGGATTATATGGAGGAGGCGGCCGCCATCGCCCGCCTGCTCCGCCGCTACGGCCTCAGTCAGCAGCAGGCGGCGGAAAGGCTGGGCCGCAGCCAGTCCGCCGTGGCCAACAAGCTGCGTCTGCTGCGGCTGGAGGAGCCGGTGGCGGAGGCTCTGCACCACTACGGCCTGACCGAGCGCCACGCCCGTGCCCTCCTGCGTCTGGAGGACCCGGAGCAGCGCCTTGCCGCCGTCGAACACATCGGCAAAAACCAGCTGAACGTCGCCGATGCCGAGGCCTACATAGACCGTCTGGTCACACAGAACCAGACGACGCAGCCCCGCCGCCGCAGCGCGTATATCATCAAGGACGTCCGGCTGTTCCTCAACAGCGTGGACCGGGGCGTCAGGCTCATGCAGACCGCCGGCGTCGGCGCCAAAGTCTCCCGCCGGGATACGGAGGACGCCATCTGCCTCACCGTCACCATTCCCCGCGCAAAGCCGCAGAAAGATGTGTCGTAACGCTTTTGTAACCCATTCCTTGACAAACCGTGATACAATGCAGTAACGGCACGGCATTTTGCCGGTATTGCCCAAACCTGATGATACAAAGGAGGGGACACCATGAGCGACGAGTTGAATATGTCCTCTGTTACCGCCGATCCCGCGCCGGAGACGGCCGGCAAGCGCGCGGCCCCGGAAGAAAAGCCTCCCAAGACCCCCGGCAAAAGAGCCGGACTGATCATCGGCATCGCCGCGGCGGTGCTGGTGCTGGCCTACGCGGGCTGCTGTGTGGCCGCCAACGCGCTGTATTCCCACACGGCGTTTCCCGGCACGTCCGTGCTGGGCATGGATGTGTCCGGCCTGTCGGCGCAGGAGGCCGAGCAGCGCTGGACGGAGCAGGGGAGTGCCCTGCTGGACGGCATGACCATCCGCCTGACCCGTGACGGGCAGGAGATCGGCAGCACCACCCTTTCCGACCTGGGCGTCACCGTTCTGCCCGTCTATGTCTCCAAGGCTGCCGGCTGCGACGTGCAGGACCGGGGCTGGGGCAGCGATGTGACCGCGTTCCTCCGCGGCGGCTGGCGCTTTATCGAGAGCTGGTTCAGGGCCGTGGATGTCACGCCCCAGCTGGACGTGGACGAGGCGAAGCTTACCGCCGCCTGTGAACAGCTGTCCGACACCGTGGGCTGCACCGTAACGGACGGCGGCTACCGGCTGGCGGAGGGTGAGGGCCTGTACATCACCAAGCCGCAGGACGGCGAGAAGCTGGACGCGGCGGCGCTGCGCGCCGAGTTGGCGCAGCGATTCGAGAGCCGCGACCTGTCCGCGGCAGCCCGGTCCGTGGAATGTGTGTTCGCGGCCCACACCGCCGCGCCCATGGACGTGCAGGCGCTCCACGACGAGATCGCCGGCACCATGGCCGCCGCCATCTGCGACAAATCCACCGGCAAGCCCACCCAGTCCCGCGTGGGCGTACAGTTCGATGTGGAGACGGTGCAAAAGCAACTGGACGCCGCCCAGCCGGGCGAGGAATTCCTGGCTGACGCCCAGGTGCAGTTCCCGCCCGCCGCCACCGAGGAGTTGGAGCAGGCCATGTTCCGGGACGTGATCGGCACCTGCACCACCACCTGCGCCGGCCCCTGGGGCCGCCGCCAGAACATCAAGCTGGCCTCCGCCGCCATCAACGGCCGTATCTATAACCCCGGCGAGGAGTTCTGGTACAACGCCACTGTGGGCCAGCGCACCGAGGCCCGGGGCTTCCAGCCCGCCGCCGCCTACTCCGGCGGCAAGACCGTTACCTCCATCGGCGGCGGTATTTGCCAGGTATCCTCCACGCTGTACTATTCCGCCCTCATGGCGGACCTGCAGATCGTCCTGCGCTACGCCCATATGTTCGACCCCGGCTATATGCCCGTCACGGGCTGTGACGCCACGGTCAGCTGGGGCGGCCCGGACTTTGCCTTCCGCAACAGCACCAACTACCCCATCAAGATCACCACCAGCTACAACGACGAGACGAACCAGCTGACCATCACCCTGCTGGGCACCAAGACCGACGACCACTATGTGGAGATGACCAACCAGTTCCTCTCCTACTCCGAGCGCAAGACGGTCTATCAGGAGTCCGAGCGCATCGCCCCCGGCACCACCGAGGTGGAGCAGTACGGCCACAACGGCTACGCCGTCCAGACCTACCGCAACGTCTACGCCGGCGACGGTACGCTCCTCCGCAGCACCAAGGAGGCGTACAGCGACTATGACCGGGCCGACAAGATCATCCTGGTCGCCCCCGGCGAGCTGCCGCAGTAAATAAAGAAACAGCCCCCTGCCGGGGGCTGTTTTCTGCTTTCGCTGTGTCTTCGCCGGGAGCAGACAGAGAAAAAGACCGGCGAAAGCCGGTCTTTTCTTTCTGCGTATCATTCTCTCCGTAGGGCTTCGATGGGGTTCAGCTTCGATGCCTTCATGGCCGGCACCAGGCCGAACACCACGCCGATGACCATGGAGAAGGCCACGGCGATGATGCACGCCGGTACGCTGATGGCCACCGGTGTCCCCATGATGTGGGACATCATCTCCGCCAGGCCGATGCCCGTAGCCACGCCCAGTATGCCGCCCATGCTGGTCAGCACCGCCGCCTCCGTCAGGAACTGCCAGAGGATGCGGCTCTGCTGCGCGCCGATGGCGATCTTCAATCCGATCTCGCGGGTGCGCTCGGTGACGGACACCAGCATGATGTTCATCACGCCGATGCCGCCCACCACCAGCGAGATGGCCGCGATCCAGATCAGCTGCTTGTTGGTGCTCTCCGACAGGCTCTGCAGATCGCTGGCCTGCTGCAGAAGGTCCTTGGACTCGTACTTGTACTTCGTGGTCCGGATGGCGTTCTCATTCAGGTACTTGGCCACATTGTCGCCGGCGGCGGTCATGTCGTTGGTGCTGGTGGCCCGCACCGCCGCGTACTGGGGTTCATCATACCGGTACGGCACCGACCAGCACACGTCCGGGATGAAAATGGTTCCCGCTGTGCTGCCGGCGTACATCTGATAATCCTTAAAGTTGTTGATCACCGGTCCGCTGCTGGACCGGGAGGACACCACACCCACCACGGTGAACGGCATCCCGTTGATCTCGATGGTGCCGCCGATGGGGTTCTCGCCCTGGAACAGCGACTTTGCCGACTTCGCGTCGATCAGCGCCACATTCCGCCGGTTCTCATAGTCCGCCGCCGTGAAGGAGCGTCCGTAGTTCACCGCGTAGTCCACGGCCGTCAGATAGTGGTCGTCCACGCCGTACAGCGAACCGCTGAACGCCGTATTGCCCACGTATACGTTGTCGCACCAATCCCGGGAGTAGTACATACTCACCAGCGACACGCTGCCCAGCTTCTCCATCTCATCCCGCATCTCCCGGGTCACTGGGTCGATACCCTCCGGCAGCGCCGAGTAGTTCAGGTCGAAATAGTTTTGGCTGTCCGTGGCGCCGATGGTCACCCGCACCACGTTGTTGCCCGCGCCGATCAGGTTCTGCTTGATCTGCTCGTTGGTGCCCTGAATGGTGGACACGATGGTGATGATCGCGGCGATACCGATAATAATGCCCAGCATGGTCAGAAACGACCGCAGCTTGTGGCTCCACACGCCCTGAAAGGCGAGATTTATATTTTCCAACATATGGTTATCCCGCCTCCTTTATATGCCGTAGTTGTACAGCTGGTCGGTCGTGGCCTCCTGGGTGTGGGCACCCTCCACCACGTCGCGTCCATAGGGGAACGCCACGTAGTCGTCGATGGTCAGCCCGCCCCGTATCTGGGTGTAGCTGCCCCACAGATCCCGGCCGGTCTGCACCCACCGCTGCTCCAGTCTGCCGTCCTCGCCCCGGGCCATCACATAGCTCTTGCCGTTGTCGGTCCGGATGAACATACTCTGCAGATACAGTGAGCTGCCGCTTTCTTCCGCGCTGGTGTCCTTCTGGTACTGTATATCCACATAGTCATTGGGCTGCAAATTCGCGTCCTCGGTGACAAACACCTTGAAGGGGTAGTAGGACACGTTACTGTTGCCGTCGCCCCAGTTGTTGCCGTTGCTGGTGGGATAGTCGTCGATGGACACGATGGTGCCCTCGCAGGCTGCGCCGGTCATCCAGCTGCTGATGGATACGCTGTCGCCCACCTGCACGCTGCCCAGATCCATCTCGCTGAGGGTGCCGGTGACGTAATATCCACCGCCGCCGGACAGCTCCACCACGGCCTCGCTGTTGTTATAGGCCTCGTCCGGGTCCCGCACGGCCTTCACCGTGCCGTCGAACTCCGCGTACACGTTGCCGTCGCCCAGCTCCGCCAGCTTCTTGTCCAGCTTCAGCTTCGCCACCTTCAGGTTGACCTCCTGCTCCTTTACCGCCTGAGCCTTCTCCAGAATGGCCTTGTTCAGATCCAGCTGGGTCATGGAGGACTCCAGCAGCTCCTGCACCTGGGCGATCTTCCGCTGCAGCTTCTCGATCTCGGCCTTCTTGTCGCCGTAATCCGGCGCGCCGTCGGTGAACTCTTTGAAGCCGTTGTTCCACGGCTTGACGGTCACAGATACCAGCTTTTTGGCCGTTGTGCCGCCGCCTTCGCCGCCGGCCGGGGGCTGCTGCGGGTCTTGGCTGCCGCCACCGGCTTCACCGCCGCCGGTCTCGCCGCCGCTGGGCACATCCTCCGTCACCGCCGTCAGGATATAGCCCTCGTTGCCCATCACAGCTCCGCCCAGCTTGTTGCCCGCACGGGTGACAAACACCAGATACAGCGTGCCGTCCGTCTTGCCCAGACTGCTGAAAATGCGCATCAGGTCAGCCTGCGACAGCGCGAAGCTGCCGTCGCTGTCCGTCGTGCGGTAGTAGTAGATGGCATTGTCCTTGTCGTTGCCGCTGCCGGTGCCCAGCTTCATGTCGTCGGTAATGATGATCTGCTTCAGATCCACCACGTCCGTGTTATCGTCCGGGCTTTTCGTGGCGTCCTCAATAAGCTTGTTCAGCTCCTTTTCCAGCTTATCATACTCCGCCTGCAGCGTCTCCTTGTTCTTCGCCTTCTTCAGCAGCTCCAGCTCGTTTTTCATGACCTCCAGGTTCTCCGTCTGCCGGTCATAGTCGATCTTGGCGCGCTCCACGGTGGCCTGTGTCAGGGTGGAGTCATAGCTCACCAGCACCGTGCCCTTCTTGACGCTGTCGCCCTCCTTGACCCACACCTTCTTCACCGTCTGGCTCTGGGAGATGTAGATCTTCTGCAATTTGTCCGTGGTCACCATACCGCTGGTGTTGGAGGTGTCCCCCCAGTAGTCGGTCATGGCGCACTCGTTGACGGCGTATACGTTCACGTCGCCCCGCTGGGCGTTCCTGGCGATGGTCAGTCCGCCCCACACCGCGCCGCACACGCCCACCACGCAGGCGGCGGCGATAATGCCCTTTTTCAGCTTCTTGCTCATGCGCGGCTTCTCACCGTCGGTGCGCTTTTCGCCGATATGCAGCTTTTCCCGCAGCGTCAGCTTCTCACTCATAGTCGTCACCTCCCGACAGTACGCCGTCCCGTATGGTCATGACCTTGGCGGCGTGGTTGGCGATGGAATGGTCGTGGGTGATCATGATGATGGTGGAGCCGCTGTCATGCAGCTGCTGAAACAGCTCCATCACCGCCGCGCCGCTGGCACTGTCCAGCGCGCCGGTGGGCTCGTCGGCCAGCAGCAGCTTCGGATTGCCCACGATGGCCCGTGCGATAGCCACCCGCTGGCACTGTCCGCCGGACAGCTGGTCCGGCCGGTGCTCCACCCGGTCGGAAAGCCCCACCGTCTCCAGCGCGGCCCGGGCCCGTTCCAGCCGTTCCGCCTTCTTCACCCCGCCGTACAGCAGGGGCAGCGCCACGTTTTCCAGCGCCGTCAGCTTCGGCAGCAGATTAAAGCTCTGGAACACGAAGCCCAGCTCCTTGTTCCGCACCTCCGCCAGCTGCTTGTTGTTGCAGGTGGTCACGTCCCGCCCACCCAGCAGATAGCTGCCGCTGGTGGGCACGTCCAGACACCCGATCAGGTTCATCAGCGTGGTCTTGCCGCTGCCGGAGGGACCCATGATAGCCAGGTATTCCCCCTCCTCCACGTCAAGGTTCACGTTTTTCAGGATATGTGCCACGGACTTTCCCATGGGGTAGTCCTTGCATATATCGCGCATTTCCAAAATCATGCTCAGCCCTCCATCGGCGGAATGACCGCTGACGCGGAGGCGGCCTCGCCGCCGGGAATCACGGCTGCGGTGCTGCCGTCGTCCGTGACGGTGTCGTTCTCAGCGGGCATATCGCCGCCGTCCATGCCGTCCATGCTGCCCGTGCCGTCCATATCCTCCATGCCGTCCGTGTCAACCATGCCGTCTATATCTCCCGTGCTGCCGCCGGCGCTGGGGTCAAAGGTGGCGTCGTCATAGGTGATGCACGTCATGCCCGCCTTCAGGCTGTCGTCGGGATAGGCGATGTAGTCCTCCGCCGTCAGGCCGTCCGTCACGGGATAGGTGTCCGTCTCCGTGTTGTACTCGCCCAGGGTGATGCTCCGCTTCTCCAGCTTGCCCTTGCTGTTCTGAGCCCACACCCAGGGCTTGCCCTCGGCGTCGTTGATGAAGTAGCTGGGCAGGTTGATCAGGCTCTCGTCCTGGGTGTCCTCCTGACCGTAGTCCGGCTCTATGTACACGTGCTGGCCCATCAGCAGGCCCTCGCCGCCGCCGTCCAGCGTCACATAGAAGGGGTACTTGCTGGACATGGCCGTGTCGCTGTCGCCGTAGTCGCTGCGGCTCTGCTGGGCGTTGTTCCAGTCGATGGAGCTGATGCTGCCCTTCCACGTCTGGTCGCTGACCCGGGAACGGATGACCACCGCCGTGCCCTCGGTCAGCACGCTGGCGTTGTTTTCATTCACATAGCCCTTGATGCGGAAGCCGCCCGTCTCCACGATGGTCATGAACGGCAGGGCGTTGCCGGAGTTGTCCGTGCCGCCGTCCGGGTTCAGGGACTGCACCTCGCCGTCCACCGGGGACTTGACGGTGCTGTCGGCGGTGTTGGCCTTCAGCTTCTCAATGTCCTTTTTCTTGGTGGCGATGTTGGCCTTCGTTTCCAGCACCTTCACGTTCTGCTCCCGCAGATCCAGGGCGTACTGCCGCTTGGTGGCGTCGTCATAGGTGCTGTCCATCAGCTTCTGTATACGCTCCAGCTCCGCCTGCTGGTCCTCCAGCGTGGCGTTCAGCTGCTCCAGCTCCAGCTGGGCCATCTCCAGGTCGGTGCGGATCTGGCTGAGGTCATAGGTCAGCAGCACGTCGCCCTTTTTCACGCTGTCGCCCACCTTCACCTTGATGGTGTCGATGGTCATGGCGTCGTTTTTCTTGATGGTCGTCTCGCCCAGCGGGCTGACGATGCCTGCGAACCGGTCCGCCAGACCTACGGACCCCAGCCCGCAGATCATAGACACCGACTGCACGGAGGCCTCGCCCTCCGCTGCGCCGCAGCCGGACACACAGCCCAGCAGCATCACCAGCGCCAGTACAAAAGCCGCTTTTTTCATGTCGTGTTCTCCTTTTTCCTTCCCGCGCGCCCGCGGGATGATTTTCCTATTTACTTAGACGGCAGAAATTGTCATTCCGTTCCGCCGCTGCCCCTGACAATATCATATCATGCGCCTGGCCCTCAAAATGTGAATAAATCGTGAACACACGCTTAAGACCTTACTAAGGTTCCGTATCAAAACGGTGGCAAAACGCCCCGCGGAATATTGACAGCGTGCGGGGGAGTGTCCTATTATTATGGTGTGCCGTGTCCATCCCGGACATCTTACCGGTGTACGGGCGCCTTTCGGCGGACACGGCCCGCGTACGATACCACCGGCAGGAGGTTTTGCCATGAACAAAAAACGTATCCGCCAGATGGATCTGGCCCTGCGCCGCCGCCTTTCCGACCGTCCCGCCGCGGACTATTTTGCCCCCGGGAACGCCCTGCTCCGCGCCATTGAGACCGAGGGCTATATGCAGCGCTTTGCCGGGCTGTTCAGCGGCGCGCGCCTCCGCTGCGCCGACGTGCTGGCCCTCTGCCGCCCGGAGCTGGAGGTGCTGTGCCCCGGCGAACCGTCCGAGGGCTGGCTGGCCTATGCCTACGACTATGCCCGCCGCCTGCTCTACCCGGAAAAGACCGATGCGGAGCCCTTCGCCCCCGGTGCGGTGTTCCTGCTGTCGGTGCTGCAGGTGCTGTTTGCCGCCGAGGCGGAGCTGCTGCCCCACGACCCGGCCTGGACCTTCGATTTCCTGACCGATGATGAGCTGGCCGGCAGTCCCAGTGCCCCGTCCTATCAGCGCTTCCTGCGCCTGTGGAGGCGGGAGTTCGTCTATGAGCTGATGCGTTTGGGCCTGGAGGTCACGCCCTACCGCACCCTTGAGCATATCGCCGGTGTCCACCACCTCGCCGTCACCGCCGCCCGCGCCCTGCGGAAAAGCGGCGTGGCCGTGGACGTGGCCCTGGTCTCCGGCGCCGCCGCCGGCCACGATCTGGGCAAGTTCGGCTGCCGCCCCGGCGAGCGCGTGCCCTACCTGCACTATTTCTACACCGACCAGTGGTTCCGCCGCCGCCGGATGACCGATATCGGCCATGTGGCCGCCAACCACTCCGTCTGGGACCTGGAGCCCGACTACCTCTCCGTGGAGGCGCTGCTGCTGATCTACGCCGACTTCCGCGTCAAGCAGCTCCACGATGCGCAGGGCCGGGAGATCACACGTATCTCCACCCTGGCTCAGGCCTTTCAGGTGATCCTGGACAAGCTGGACGACGTGGACGGCGAGAAGCAGAAGCGCTATACCCGGGTCTACGCCCGGCTGGAGGACTTCGAGCAGTTCATGGTCAGCTGCGGCGTGGATGTCACCATGTCCGGCGGCGATACGCCCCCGCTGCCGGAGAAGCACACCGCCCTTATGACCGATGACGAGGCCCTCCGCGCCCTGACGCTCCGCTGCGTGGGCCACAATATGGAGCTGATGCACCGCCTCACCGATCAGCGCAGCTTCGCCCGTCTGCTGGAGGAGGCCCGCGGCGAGACGGATTGGCGCCGTCTCCGCGCTTATCTGGCGGTGATGGAGTCCTACTCCCTCTATCTGCATATCCCACAGAAGGTCCAGACCCTGACGTTCCTCTACGAGCTGCTGATGCACCGCGAGGGCGATATCCGCCGTCAGGCGGCGGCGCTGCTGGGCGAGATCATCGCCGGCTTCCACGCCGGCTACGCCAAGGAGCGCCCCGCCGACATCCGCCCGGACCCCCGGGCCATCACCGACGTGGACCAGTGGAGGCTCTATCTGGACAAGATACTGTATCCCGACCATAAGCTCATGCCCCAGCACCGCCGCTGGATCGGCTATACCCTGAAATTCGCCGTCGGCTCCCTGCTGAGCCACTGCCCCGGCCGGGAGGAGCGCTTCCTGGCCCCGGTGTTCGCCTACTACCGCAGGCCGGAGGATCTGGACGACTACACCGCCTTCCAGCTGCTGGATACCGCCGCCGCTCTGCCGGATACGGCCTATACGGCCAGCCGCGCCCGGCAGATGACGGACTTTGCCGCCGCCCTGTCCCTGCGTAAGGACCTGACCATCCGCATGGCCGCCGTGCTGCTGCTGGACCGTCTCGCCCGCCTGTACCCGGAGGACGGCCGCGCGCTGGAGGCCGTGACCGCCGTCCCCGACGGCGACAGCGGCACCCTGCGCTATCTCAAGCAGGATGTGCTCTCTCAGGGCGCGCCCCTTCTTCTGCCGGAGGACGTGGTCTCCGAGATCTTCCTGGACAACCTGAAGACCGCCACCCCCTGGATCACCAAGCAGGGCAACCTGCGCCTGCTGACGGACTTTGCCCGCAGCGGCAAAAGCCCCGCCCTCCATATCGCCACCCACCTGTCCAATCTCATCAAGGTCAGCGACCGCGTCACCGTCCGCCACAGCGCCGGCAACGCCCTGCTGGCCCTGGCGCCCCGACTAACCGCCGACCAGCGCAACGAGGTGGCGGTGGAGCTGTGCCGCGGCCTGGAGCTGGGCCAGCAGGAGTTCACCAAGTATATCCCCGACTACCTGGGCCGTTTTGCCCTGTGGCTGCCCCCGGCGGAGCTGGATGAGGTGCTGGACGACCTTCGCGTGAACCTCAGCTCCTCCGACAGCCGCGTTACCGCCTCCGTGCTGGATACCGTGGGCGTCATCTATGAGGCGTACGATGCCTATCGCTCCCGCTTCCCGGAGACGGACGACGCCTACCGCCGCCGCCGTGAACGGCTGCTGGGCCTGCTGATGCGGGGCCTCAGCGGCATTGACGGCGCCACCCGGCAGGAGGCCCTGTTCGTGTTGGGCCGCCGGGTCTTCGGCTCCGGAGAGCTGGGCCGCCACGAAAAGCGCCGCGCCTTTATGCTCACCCAGCGCAAGCTGCTCTCCGCCCAGGACGAATTCCCCGGCGAGGGCCTGACGTTCTACTACCGGGCCGCCATGCTGGGCAAGCTCTACCGCTTCATCACCGAGGAGCGCCTGTTCCACAAGGGCTTTGACTTCGGCGCGCCCCGCCCCGTGGCCTTCTTCCCCGGCACCTTCGACCCCTTCACCCTGTCCCACAAGGGCATCGTCCGGGCCATCCGCGACCAGGGCTTCGAGGTCCTGCTTGCCATTGACGAGTTCTCCTGGTCCAAAAAGACCCAGCCCTACCGCCTGCGCCGGCGCATCGCCGCCATGGCCGTGGCCGACGTGTTCCACGTCAGCATTTTCCCGGAGGACTTCCCGGTGAACATCGCCAACCCGGAGAACCTCCACGAGCTGCGCGCCGCCTTCCCGGGCCGCAGCGTGTCCATCGTGGTGGGCAGCGACGTGGTGCTCCACGCCTCGTCCTACAAAAAGCCCGTCACGCCGGACTCCATCCACACCTTCGACCACGTGGTCTTCCGCCGCACCGAGCCGGACGCCGAGCCGGCGGATTACAGCTGCATCACCGGCAAGGTGCTGGAGCTGACGCTCCCGCCCCAGCTGGAGGAGATCAGCTCCACCCGCATCCGCGAGGCGGTGGATGCCAACCGCGACATCTCCAACCTCATCGATCCCACGGTGCAGGAGTTCATCTATCGCCGCGGCCTGTACCTCCGCGAGCCCCAGGACAAGCCCGTTCTCCGCACCGAGGACCTGAGCTTCCTGCCCGCCTCGCCGGAGACGGCGGAGAAATTCCTCCGCACCATGCTCTCCGTGTCCACCGCCGCGGCGCTGCGGACGCAGATCGAGAGCCGCGGCGACGACGTGATGGTCTGCCGGGACACCGACGGCACCATTCTGGGCGCGGCCAGCTACGCCTGCCTGGACTCCGCCCGCCTCTTCGCCCGCCTGGGCGACCCGGCCCTCTCCGGCCTGGTCCGCCAGAACGCCGGCGGCCGCACCCTGCTCATCAGCGGGCTGTTCGTGCCCCGGGGCGAGCGCCAGAGCGACCTCTGCCAGCTGCTCATCACCGAGGTGCTGACCCTGGCCCTCAGCCGTGAGTTCACCTATGCCCTCTACCTTCCCCTGGAGGGCGCCGTCTCCGGCTACGGCCGCCAGCTGCTGACGCTCCAGGGCTTCGTCCCGGCTGGTGACAGCACGGACGCCCTGGCCGTGGATATGCGCTGCCCCATCGTCCTCAGCCGCAACGTGGACACCGCGGTGAAGGCGCCCTTCAGCTCCTCGCCCCGGGTGCTTGCCGCCATCGCCGCCGCCCACCGCCGCCTGCAGGCGGCGCTGACAAAGCTGCAGCCCGGATCTCTGGTGCTCAGCCTGTCCGCCGGCGTCATCTACCACCGGCTGCTCCAGCGTATCACCGGCCGCAACGGCGTCCCCGCGGAGCCCACCACGCCCCGCGTCCTCGGCCCGGATATCTGCGTCCCCTACGGCAAGATCCTCCGCGGCGTGGCCGTGCCCAACACCGTCACCAAGACCCTGCGTACCGACAAGGTCTACGAGCCGGACCTCAGCACCTATTCCATCGAAGCCTACCCCGACTACTCGCCCCTGCCCGACCAGGTCCGCACCATCCACGCCTTTGCCCGCCCCGTCATTCTCGTGGACGATATGCTCCACGACGGCAAGCGCATCCGCCGCCTGGCCCCGCTGCTCGCCGAGACGAACACCCCCGTGGACCAGGTGCTGGTGGGCTACCTCACCGGCATGGGCCGCGATCTGATGGAGCAGCTGGGCTACGACGTGGACGCCATCTACTACCTGCCCAACCTGCGCCTGCGCTTCGTCGAGTCCACGCTCTATCCCTTCATCGGCGGCGACACCGTCCGCCGCAGCGAGGCCCTGCCAGGCGGCCTTCAGCCCGCCGTCAACCGCATCCTGCCCTACGCCGCCCCCGAATACACCGGCATGGACGACGAGACCGCCTGGGAGCTCTCCCTCTGCTGCCTTGAGAACGCCCGCGACATTCTTCTGGCCCTTGAAACGGAATTCCGTTCCCTCTACGCCCGCAACCTCACCCTCAGCCGTCTCGGCGAAGCGGTCATCCTGCCCCTCTGTCCCGACAAGGGCGGCTGCATGACCTACGATCTCTCCCGCGCCGCCAGCACGTATTTGGAGGGAGATATAGAACTTCTGAAACGTATGCGTCCCAGATAAAGGCACATCTTTTGCGCCAATACTTCGTTGCGTCGGCTTGACGTACACACGGTACGCCTGCGCCTCCGCGCCTCGTCTTGACACAAAATCTGAACCTTTATCAAGACTGTGCGGCGTCGCCTCGTCATCGGCAGGACGCAAGATCCGGCACATTCTCTATTCCTCAAGGGGGGGCTGCGCCTCCGCGCCTCGTCTTGACACAAAATCTGAACCCTTATCAAGACTATGCGGCGCCGCCTCGTCATCGGCAGGACGCAAAATCCATCGCTTTTACGGGCATGACGTGTGCCGTCCCGCTATCGCAGGACGTAGGATCCGGCACATTCTCTGCTCCTCAGGGGGCCTGCCTTGGCGTGAAATTTGCGCGTCAGCACCCCGCCGGAGGCAAAAAGATAGAAACAGGAGAAGCTACTATGATCGATCTCAACGATACCAACCTGCCGCGCATCCCGTCTAAGTGCCGCGTCACCCTGCTGGCTCTGGGCGATGTGGGCAGCACGCTGCTGACGGGCCTGCGGCTCATGGGCGGCGACGTGATAGGCTCCGTCGGCATCTGCGACGTGCGCCCCGGCGTCTCCGACCGCTGGGAGTTCGAGCTGAACCAGATACAGTCCCCGGACGGTGCGGCGCTGCCCCCGGTGGACATCATCGCGCCGGAGCAGCTGTTCGACGGCGACGTGTTCCTGTTCTGCGCCTCCCGGATGATCCCGGATACCTCCGTTACGGCGGGGGATGTCCGCATGGCCCAGTACGGCCTGAACCGGGAGCTGGTGTCCATCTACGCCCGTATGGCCCGGGACAGGCGGTACAGGGGCCTGTTCTGCGTGGTCAGCGATCCGGTGGACCCACTCTGCCGTGCCGTCCTGCGTGAAAGCGGCCTGTCCCCGGCCCAGGTCCGGGGCTTCGGCCTGGGCGTTATGCACGCCCGCGCCCTGTACTACGCCCGGAGGGACCCTCGCTTCGCGTCCTACCTCACCGAGGGCCGCGCCTTCGGCCCCCACGGCGAGGACCTGGTGCTGGCCAACTCCATTGCGCACTACGACGACGCCCTCTCCCGTGAGTTGACGGAGAAGGTGGCCCACGCCAATCTGGAGATGCGTAAGCTGGGCTACAAGCCCTATGTGGCCCCGGGCCTGTCCTCCGGCGCGCTGAGCCTGCTGGCCCTGCTGCGGGGGCAGTGGCATTATTCCTCCGTCTACGACGGCCAGGTGTTCATGGGATGCCGCAATCGTCTGACCCCCGCCGGCATCGAGACGGAGCCGCTGACCCTGCCGCCTGCCCTGCAAAAGCGTATCGACGACACCCGCGCCAAGCTGAACGCCATAGAATAACGGAAACGGAGGTATCCGCCATGCTCACCGTTCTGCTCCCCGAAAACGACCGCAGCCCCGCCCTGCGGGACCTGCTGGCGCCCCTGCTGCCCCCGGGCAGCGAGCTCCGCGACCCCGATGACGGGCTGGAGGACCTGGCCGGCCGCCGTCTGCTGTTCGCTGTGGCGCTGGACGAGGGCGGCTGCAATATGGCCTATTACCGTATGCTCTCCCGCCTGCGCCGCAGCACAGACCTGCTCTCCGACAGTATCGGCGCGTGCATCGTCACCGGCGTGGGCGAGTTCTACACCAAGGATGTGGCCCGGGACATGGTCTTCGCCGCCAACCAGGCGGGCTGCGGCTTCCTCGGCCGCCCGCTGGTGGAGGCCACCGGTTCCCTGCGGAATTTCCGCACCCAGGCCCAGATCGGCGGTACCAATGAGGTCACGGCCTTCCATGCCGCCGTGGCGGAGCTGCTCTCCCGCCTGAACGGCTGGGAAAAGCCCGCCCCCATCCGCCATGTGCTGGCTCTCCACGCCTCCCAGCGCGCCACGTCCAACACCCTGGCCCTGTGGGAGCTGGTGAAGGCCGGTCTTCCGTCGGACCTCGGCGTGCAGGAGATCTGCCTCCGCAACGGCACCATGGCCGACTGCAACGGGTGCAGCTATACCGCCTGTCTCCACTTCGGCGAGCAGGGCGGCTGCTTCTACGGCGGCCCCATGGTGGACGAGGTCTATCCCGCCGTGCGGAAATGCGACGCCCTGGTCATGCTCTGCGCCAACTACAACGATGCCCTGGCTGCCAATCTGACCGCCTGCGTCAACCGGCTCACGGCCCTGTTCCGCCAGACCCGTATGTACGACAAGCGGATCTTCGGCCTGATCGTCTCCGGCTACTCCGGCGGCGACCTGCTGGCCCGCCAGCTGATCTCCGCCCTGAATATGAACAAGTCCTTCTACCTCCCGCCCCGCTTCTCCCTGCTGGAAACGGCCAATGAGCGCGGCAGCCTTGTGAAGCTGCCGGGCATCGAGGCGCAGGCGGCGGCCTTCGCCCGGCACATCGCGGAGAGCTGAATAACCCCGCCGCAAACCGGGGAAAATACTTCCATCAATCAAAAGGAGGTGTGTTCCATGCAGGCAATGGTGCTGGAAAAGGCGTGCATCCAGTGCGGACTGTGCGCGGGGCTGTGCCCGGAGGTGTTTGCGCTGAACAGCGGCGAGCCCGCCCGGGTGACGGTGGACCCTATCCCGGACGCGCAGAAGATCGGCGTGCAGGAGGCGGCGGACAGCTGTCCCGTGGCCGCCATTCAGGTAACGGCGTAAAAATCCCCGGAAATGCCACAAAAACCACTTTACAACGGTGATTTTCTGTGGTATCATCTCAAAGTACGCGCTAAGCGCGTCCGACCCCTGCCTTAGCCCTGCGGAGCGTTCCATCTCTCCCACGGCCCAGGCTGCGGGCGTATTTCAAGAAAGGTGGAAACACGACTATGATGCTGAAAGACCAGAAGACCTCTATCATCGAGGCCAATCGCACCCACGAGACCGACACCGGCTCCCCCGAGGTCCAGGTGGCCATTCTCACCGAGCGTATCAACCAGCTGACCGCGCACCTGAAGGTCCATCCCCATGACTTCCACAGCCGCCGCGGTATGCAGATGATGATCGGTAAGCGCCGTCGTCTGCTGGACTACCTGGCCAAGAAGGACATCGAGCGTTATCGTGCCCTGATCGCCAAGCTGGGTCTGCGTAAGTAAGTTGAAACAGGGTGATGTGCGCTTGCGCATCACCCTTCTTTCACATTCTGCGCCGTGTACAAATTGACCATTAGCAGTTGAAAATGCGCCGAAATTCAGGGTTTCGGAGCGTTTTCAAGTGCTAACGGCGATAGGTCGCGGGCAGAATGCCATTTCACAAAAAAGGAGAAACGATATGTCAACGATCATCACCAAGCGCCAGTTCCCCCACTATCACAAATACACCATGGACCTGGCCGGCCGTCCCCTGACGCTGGAGGTGGGCAAGCTGGCCGAGCTTGCCAACGCCGCCGTCATGGTGGGCTATGGCGACACCCGCGTCCTCTGCTGCGTCACCGCCGCCCCCCGTCCCCGCGACGGCATCGACTTCTTCCCCCTGTCCGTGGACTTCGAGGAGAAGATGTACGCCGTGGGCCGTATTCCCGGCAGCTTCAACCGCCGCGAGGGCCGTCCCGGCGAGAAGGGCATCCTGACCTCCCGCGTCATCGACCGCCCCATCCGCCCCCTGTTCCCCTATGACTTCCGCAACGACGTGTCCGTCATGTGCACCGTCATGGCCGTGGACCACGACTGCTCCCCCGAGATCGCCGCGCTGATCGGCACCTCCGCCGCCCTGGCCATCTCCGACATTCCCTGGAACGGCCCCGTGGCCGCCCTGAAGGTGGGCCTGGTGGACGGCAAGCTGGTCTTCAACCCCGACAGCGAGCAGCGCAAGGTCAGCGACCTGGACGTGACCGTCGTCTCCACCGGCAAGAAGGTCGTCATGATCGAGGCCGGCGCCAACGAGGTCCCCAACGATGTCATGTTCGAGGCCATCAAGCAGGCCCACGAGGAGAACCAGAAGCAGATCGCCCTCATCAATCAGATGGTGCAGGAGATCGGCAAGCCCAAGTTCGAGTACCCCCACGCCGACTTCAACTACGAGCTGTTCAACAAGATCACCGCCGACTTCATGGACGAGGCCAAGGCCGCCATGGACACCGACGACAAGAACGTCCGCGAGCAGCGCTGGAACGCCATGATCGAAAAGTGGCACGAGAAGTACCTGGAAGAGTACCCCAACATGGACCAGTACCTGGAGGAGATCACCTACAAGTTCCAGAAGATGATCGTTAAGAAGTGGCTGCTGGAGGGTCACCGTGTGGATGGCCGCCAGAAGAACGAGATCCGTCCCCTGGACGCCGAGGTGGGCGTGCTGCCCCGGGTCCACGGCTCCGGCCTGTTCACCCGCGGTCAGACCCAGGTGCTGTCCGTCTGCACGCTGGACACTCTGTCCGCCAACCAGAAGCTGGACACCATCTGGGAGGAGACGGAGAAGCGCTATATGCACCACTACAACTTCCCCGGCTACTCCGTCGGTGAGGCCAAGCCTGCCCGCAGCCCCGGCCGCCGCGAGATCGGCCACGGTGCGCTGGCCGAGCGCGCCCTGCTGCCCGTCATTCCTCCCGTGGAGGAGTTCCCCTACGCCATCCGCGTGGTCAGCGAGGTCGTGTCCTCCAACGGCTCCACGTCCCAGGGCTCTATCTGCGGCAGCACCCTGGCCCTCATGGACGCCGGCGTGCCCATCAAGGCCCCTGTGGCCGGCATCTCCTGCGGCCTGATCCAGGACGACGACGGCAGCTTCACCACCTTCATCGACATCCAGGGCGTGGAGGACTTCCACGGCGAGATGGACTTCAAGGTGGCCGGCACCAAGAAGGGCATCACCGCCATCCAGATGGACCTGAAGAACGACGGTCTGACCATGGAGATCATCAAAAACGCGCTGGACATCACCTATGACGCCCGCTGCCAGATCCTGGACCAGGTCATGCTGCCCTGCATCGCCGAGCCCCGGCCCGAGGTCAGCAAGTACGCCCCCAAGATGGTCACCATGCACATCGACCCGGATAAGATCCGCGACGTCATCGGCAAGGGCGGCTCCGTCATCCAGAAGATCGTGGCCGAGTCCGGCGCCAAGATCGACATCGACGACGACGGCACCATCCATATCGCCTCCCCCGACGCCGAGAGCTGCGAAAAGGCCAAGAAGTGCATCGACGACATCGTCTTCGTGCCCGAGGTGGGCCAGCTGTACTACGGCCGCGTCGTGCGCCTGATGACCTTCGGCGCCTTCGTGGAGCTGGCCCCCGGCAAGGACGGTCTGGTCCATATCTCCAAGCTGGCCGACAAGCGCATCGAGAAGGTGGAGGACGCCTGCAAGATCGGCGACATGATGTGGGTCAAGGTCACCGAGATCGACGAGAAGGGCCGCGTGAACCTGAGCCACAAGGACGCCATGAAGGAGATCGCCGCCAAGGAAGCCGCCGGCGAGCCCATCAAGTAAAGCATCGTTTTTTATATCCCCCGGTCCGCCGGGGGATATTTCTTTTTCCCGCTGCCTGTGGTATACTGAGAAAAACACCCTGCAAGGAGGTCCCGCCTATGTCCGACACCATCGCCGCCATCGCCACGCCCGGTCAGCCCAGCGCCATCGGTATCCTGCGCCTGTCCGGCCCGAATACCTGTGCCGCGCTGGACGCGGTGTTCCGCGCCAAAAACGGCAGGCCCGCCGCGCAGCAGCGCCCCCGCGCCATGGTGCTGGGCGAGCTGCTGGACGAGACGGGGCAGGTCATCGACAGTGTGCTGTGCGTCCGTTTCCCCGCGCCCCACAGCTATACCGGAGAGGACTGCGCCGAGCTCCACTGCCACGGCAGCCCCATCGTGCTGGACACGGGCCTCCGCGCCCTGTTTGCCGCCGGCTGCCGCCAGGCCGGTCCCGGCGAGTTTACCAAGCGGGCCTTTCTCAACGGGCAGCTGGACCTGCTCCAGGCGGAGTCCGTGGCGGACCTGATCGACGCCGAGACGGCCCAGCAGGCCCACAACGCCGTCTGCCAGCTGGACGGCGCGCTGAGCCGCACCGTGGCGCGTATCTACGACGGCCTCATGGACATGGCCGCCCGGTTCTACGCCGTGGTAGACTATCCGGACGAGGACATCGAGGATCTCCAACGCGAGCAGATGCTGGACACCCTGCGCCGGGCCCAGAACGATCTGGAAGCGCTGGTGGCCGGGTTCTCCCGCGGCCGTTTGCTGAAGCTGGGCGTGCCCACGGTGCTGCTGGGCAAGCCTAACGCCGGCAAATCCTCTCTGCTGAACGCCCTCCTGGGCTATGACAGGGCTATCGTCACCGACATCGCCGGCACCACCCGCGACACGGTGGAGGAAAAGGTCACCGTGGGCGGCGTGCTCCTGCGGCTCATCGACACGGCGGGCATCCGCGACGGCGGCGACGCCGTGGAGACCATGGGTGTGGAGCGCAGCCGCGCCGCCGCGAAGCAGGCATCTCTGGCCCTGCTGGTGCTGGACGGCTCCCGGGAGCTGACGGCGGAGGACGAGGCCGCCATCGCCCTGGCCAACACCGTCCCCCACCTGATCGTGGCCGTCAATAAATCCGACCTGCCCAGGGCGCTGGACGTCGGCGCCCTGGCGGACCGCTTCGACAACGTGCTGTCCGTCTCCGCCGCCACCGGCGCGGGACTGGACACGCTGACCGACGCCATCGCGGCGCAGTTCCCAGCGGGCGAGAGCACCGGCGGCGCGCTGCTGACCAACGCCCGTCAGGCCGACGCCGCCAACCGCGCCCTCTCCGCCGTGGCCGAGGCCCGCGGCGCCCTCCGTATCGGCATGACCCCCGACGTGGTGCTCACCGACTGCGAGGCGGCACTGGCTGCGCTGGGTGAGCTGAACGGCAAACAGGTCCGCGACGATCTGGTGGACACCATCTTCTCCCGCTTCTGCGTGGGGAAATAGGCGATACATGCCTGCATTTCTGCTAATATTCCGTATTATTTACAATTTGGCTCTTTTCCTGCGGCGGTTTTCATGCTATGATAGCGGGGAATATCACTCCCAAGGAGGTTTATCCCATGCGCGAATATGTCATTATGACCGACAGCTGCTGCGACCTGACCGACCACATGGCCAAGGAGCTGGAGCTGACTGTGGTGCCCCTGACCGTCCACATCGATGGGCACGATTACCCCAATCTGCTGGACGGCAGCGCCATCAGCTTCGAGGATTTCTACGGCAAGATCCGCGGCGGCGTGCTGGCCACCACCTCTGCCGCCAACGTAGGCCAGTTTCAGGAGGCCATGCGCCCCATTCTGGCTGCCGGCAAGGACATCGTCAGCATCAACTTCTCCAGCGCCCTCTCCACCACCTACCAAAGTGCGTGCATCGCCGCCCAAGACATGAAGGAGGAGTTTCCCGATGCCAACATCTATGTGGTGGACTCTCTCTCCGCCTCTCTGGGCCAGGGCCTGCTGCTCTATCTGACCGTCCAGAAGAAGCGCGAGGGCCTCTCCGCTCAGGAGCTGGTGCAGTGGGTGGAGGACAACAAGCTCCACATCGACCACTGGTTCACCGTGGACGACCTGAACTACCTGAAGATGGGCGGCCGTCTCAGCGCCGGCGCCGCGTTCTTCGGCTCCATGCTCTCCATCAAGCCCGTCATGCACACCTCCGACGAGGGCAAGCTGGTCCCCGTCAGCAAGGTCCGCGGCCGCAAGGCCAGCCTGAAGGCCCTCATCGACAAGATCGCCGAGCTGGGCATCGAGCCCAGTGAGCAGGTCATGTTCATCTGCCATGCCGACTGCGAGGTGGAGGCCCGCGCCGTGGCCGAGGAGATGAAGGCCCGCTACGGCGTCAAGGAGGTCTATATCAACTACATCGGGCCTGTGATCGGCAGCCACACGGGGCCGAACACCATGGGCATATTCTTCGTAGGCACCAAGAGATAACGGCGCGTCTTTTGCGCCCTGCCATCGTCAAACCTCCTCGACGTACACAAAGTACGCCGTCGTCGGTTTGCCATCGGCAGGACGCAAAATCCGACATCGATGGAGCGCCTCGTCTTGGCGCAAGATCCATTGCCGTTAGAGGCTTGCCATCGGCAGGACGCAAGATCCGACATCGATGGAGCGCCTCGTCTTGGCGCAAGATCCATTGCCGTTAGAGGTTTGTCATCGGCGGGACACAAGCTCCGTCGCCGCTGGCGGTGTACGGTGCATTTCAACTTTGCGGGAGGTCATCCTATGGACTGGCTGGAACTCAAGATCGACACGAGCCACGCGGGCTTGGACGCGGTGACGGATATGCTGGAGCAGCAGGGCGTTACCGGCGTGATGATCGACGACGAGGCGGACTTTCAGAGCTTTCTGGAGAACAACCGCCAATACTGGGATTATGTGGATGACGATCTGCTGGCGCAGAAGAAGGGCGTCAGCCGCGTGACGTTCTATCTGGAACGGAACGAGGATGCCTACGGCACCGTGGCCGCCGTGCGTATGGCCATGTCGGCGCTGAAAAAGGAGCACCCGGAGTACGCGCCCCTGCTGCTGACCATGGCCGACGTGGCCGACGAGGACTGGGAGAACAACTGGAAGCAGTTTTACAAGCCCATGGAGATCGGCAGCCGCCTGCTGGTGGTGCCGGAGTGGGAGGAGGCCGCCGACCCCACGCGGGTGAAGCTGGTGCTGAACCCCGGCCTGACCTTCGGCACCGGCAGCCACGCCACCACCCGCCTGTGCCTGCAGGCGCTGGACACCCACATTCACGGCGGCGAGCGCGTGCTGGACCTGGGCTGCGGCAGCGGCATCCTGTCCATCGCCGCCCTGCGCCTGGGCGCGGAGAGCGCCTTCGCCTGCGACATCGATGAGAAGTGCGTGGACGTGGCCTATGAGAACGCCGCCCTGAACGGCATCGGAAAGGACCGCTACACCGTCCGCTGGGGCGATGTGCTCACCGACACCGCCCTGCGGCGGGAGATGGGCGCCGGCTATGATATCGTGGTGGCCAACATCGTGGCGGATGTCATTATGGGCCTCAGCCCCCACGTCCGTCCCTTCCTGAAGCCCGACGGCCTCTTCCTCTGCTCCGGCATCATCGACGACCGGGCGGCGGAGGTGCTGGAAAAGCTGAAGGCCGACGGCTGGGATGTGTTCGAGCAGCGCAGCAGCGAGGGCTGGTTCAGCTATCTCTGCAAATAACGCTAAGAAAAAGACCGGCGCGGAACTGCCGTCTCGGCCATTACAGCACACCTGCCGCATCTCTGCGGGTAACGACAAAAAAAGACCGGCCCGGGCCGGTCTTTTTTGTGCTTCGTCCGTCCGCGCCGCCGGGAACGGGAGAATTCACGGAATGTACTTTTCTTTTTCCTGAAAAGTTGCTATACTGAAAGCGAACGTAACATATAGCGAACGCGAATGTATACAGCAAAAGCAACGGAAAGTAAACGAAAGTAAAGGAGAAGACCGAAGCCATGATGAAGCGAATTCTGCGCCTGACGGCGTTTTTGCTGGGGTTGACGCTGCTGCTGTCCGCCTGCGGCAATACAAAAGGTAAAGAGATGGTGGACGCCTCCACCCAGACCGCCCCGCCCGTAGAAGGCGTCACCGCCCTGGCCCTGTGCGACGGCGATGTGACCCTCCGTTTTGAAAAGGACGAAACCGGCGCCTGGACCTGGTTTGACGACCCCGCCTTCCCCCTGGACCAGACGGCGCTGGAGGACCTGCTGGCCCTGCCCGCCGCCCTGGACAGCGGCGAAACGGTGGCCGATGTGCAGGAGCTGGCCGTCTATGGCCTGGAGGCTCCCAAGAAGTACATCACCGTCACCTCCGACGGCGTGGACGTCGTCTATTATCTCGGCGACCAGGCTGCGGATGGCCGTTGGTACGTGCTCACCCCTGCCGGTACGGTGCGCTATACCTCTGACGAAAATAAGATGCTGCTCAGCCGCAGCATCTACGCCATGGCGGTCCTGCCCGTTCTGCCGGTCATCGAGCCGGACAGGCTGGTCAGCGTGAGCCTGCTGCGCGCCGACGGCACCGCTGCCGTCTCCTTCTACACCGCCGAGGACGGTACCCGCCGCAGCGCCAACCGGGACGTCACGGAAAAGACCGCCGCCCTGGCTGATGAGATCGCTGCCCTGACGCTCACCGCCTGCGTGGACTACGACCCGGCGGAGGGTGCGGCCGCCGTCTGCGGCCTGGACACGCCGGAGGTCACGCTGACGGTGAACTACCTGGCTGACAACAGTGCCGAGAGGACGCTGACACTTGCCGTCGGCCTGTCCACCGGCGACGGCGGCCGCTATGTGGCCCTGGACGGCGACACTACCATCTACCGGATGGAGGAGTCGTCCCTGACCCAGATCCTGACCCTGTCCGAGACAGGGCTGTAAGCCATGAAAAGGGAGGCGCGGCTATGCGTATACTGATCGTGGAGGATGAAAAGCGCCTGGCGGGCACCCTGCAGGACCTGCTGCGCCGCCAGGGCTATACCGCCGACGTGTGTTATGACGGCATCTCCGGCCTGGACAACGCCCGCAGCGATATCTACGACCTGCTGGTGCTGGACGCCATGCTTCCCGGCATGGATGGCTTCGCCCTGCTGCGCCAGCTGCGCGGCGGCGGCAGCCGCCTGCCGGTGCTGATGCTCACCGCCCGCAGTGAGCTGAATGACCGCGTCCGCGGCCTGGACGCCGGTGCGGACTACTACTTGACCAAACCCTTTGAGCCGGAGGAGCTGCTTGCCTGTATCCGGTCCCTGCTGCGCCGTGGCGGTGAGGACGCCGCTGCCGACCCGGAGGTGACGGCCTTCGGCGACCTGACGCTGCACATGGGCACATTCCTGCTGGAATGCGGCCCGCGAAGCGTCCGCCTCAGCCGCCGGGAGTACGACCTGATGGAGCTGCTGATGCGGAACGGCAGTCAGATCGTCTCCAAGGAGCAGCTGATCCTGAAGGTCTGGGGCTACGACTCCGCCGCCGAGGACAACAACGTGGAGGTCTATATCTCCTTCCTCCGCCGCAAGCTCACCCATCTGCAATCCACTGTGAAGATCAAGACCCTCCGTATGGTGGGTTATTGTCTGGAGGTGGAGGCATGATCCGGCACCTTCGCTGGAAGGTGGTGGCCACCAATATGCTGCTGATCTCGCTGGTGCTGCTGGCGGTGTTCGCGGCGGTGTACTTCATCTCCCGGGGCAACTATCACAAGAATGTGCAGCAGCAGCTGTACCAGGCGCTGGAGCAGGGCGACTATGGCCGCAGCCAGCCCGGCATGGACAGCATCCCCTGCTTTGTGGCCGAGGTCTATGGCAGCGGCACCGTCCGCGTGGCCGGCAACAGCTACTATGACCTCAGCGACGAGACCCGCATGGCGGAGATCGTCACTGCCGCCCTGGCGGCGGACGAGGACGCCGGCACGTTGGACGAATTTCATCTGCGCTATCTGCGCCAGCGGGGTTACACCACTACTGCCATTGCGTTTACCGATACCTATCTGGAATACACCTCCCTGCACACATTGCTGAAGGCCTGCTCTCTGGTGGGCTGCGGCGCACTGGTGGTGCTGTTTCTGTGCAGCTATCTGCTCTCCGGTGTGGTTACCAAGCCTGTAGGTGCCGCCTGGGCCCAGCAGGAGCAGTTCCTCTCCGACGCCAGCCATGAGCTGAAGACCCCTCTGACGGTCATCCTTTCCTCCGCCGAGCTGCTGGAGCAGAGCGCTTCGCCGGAGCAGGCGGTCTACGTGGACAATATCCGGGCGGAGGGCCGCCGCATGAAGGCCCTGGTGGAGGATATGCTCACCCTCTTCCGCGCCCAGAAGAACGCCGGCAGCCCGCCGGACACCGTCACCGACCTGTCGGAGGCGGCGGTGACTGCCGCCCTGCGGTTTGAGCCGGTGGCCTTTGAGGCCGGCCATGTACTGGATTACGATATTGCGCCGTCTCTTCCTGTCCGGGGCGACGGCGCCAAGCTGGGCCAGGCCTTGGCGGTGCTGCTGGATAACGCCGTCAAATACGCCGCACCCGGTACGCCCATCCGCCTGACCGCCGTCCGGCAGGGCAGCCGCGCTGTGATGTCCGTGACCGATCAGGGGCCGGATATCCCTTCGGACAAGCTCCCCCGCATTTTTGACCGCTTTTACCGCGCCGACGACGCCCGTACCGACGGCGACAGCTTTGGCCTGGGCCTGCCCATTGCCAAAGCCATCGTGGATGCCCACCGGGGCGTCCTTCGCTGTGACAGCAGCGGCGGCGTGACCGCCTTTAGTATCTCCCTGCCCCTGACGGCAGGGAAGCAGGAGAGAGGCACAGACCATGTTTGATACCCTTATCCGGGGCGGCGCCGTTGTTGACGGCACGGGCCGCCCCGCATTTGCGGCCGATGTGGCCGTTTCCGGCGGCAGGATCGCCGCCATCGGCGATCTGTCCGCAGCGTCCGCCGCTCATGTAATCGACGCCGCCGGCAGGACCGTTACCCCCGGCTTTATTGACATCCATCGCCACGCCGACGCGGCGCTGTTCCGCCCGGGCTTCGGCGCGGCGGAGCTGTGTCAGGGCCTTACCACCATCGTCAACGGCAACTGCGGCCTCAGCGCCGCCCCCTTCGGCCCCGCCCATGGCGATGCCATCCGGGACTACCTGCGCCCTATCACCGGCGCTCTCCCGCCGGAGCTGGTGACGGAAACCCTCTCCGGCTATTTCGCCTCTGTGCCGAATATCCCCGTCCATGTGGGTATGCTGGCCGGTGCCGGCGTCCTTCGGGCGGACGCGGCCGGCTACGAGCTGGAGCACCTGGAGGACCGCCACTACCGCGCCCTGCACTGCGCCCTGGAGCAGGCTCTGGCCGACGGCGCGCTGGGCGTTTCTCTGGGCCTGGGTTACGCCCCGGAGTGCTTCTATACCACGGCGGAGCTGATCCGTGCGCTCTCACCCATCGCGGGGCAGGATATCCCCCTCACCGTCCATATGCGGCAGGAGGGCGCGGGCGTCTGCGATTCCATCGAGGAGATGCTGCTGGTGGCCCGGGCGCTGCGGGTCCCCCTGCATATCAGCCACCTGAAGGCCATGGGCCGGGACAACTGGGGCAAAAAAATACCCCGGGCCCTGGAGCTGCTGCACCGGGCGAAGGAGGAGGGGCTGGATGTGGGCTGCGACGTGTACCCCTACACCGCCGGCTCCACCCAGCTGCTGCATATCCTGCCGCCGGAGTTTCTGGAGGGCGGCATGGACGCCGTTGTCCGCCGCCTGGCCGACCCCCACGAACGCGAGACGCTGGCTCACCGTATTGAAGACGGCAGTGGGTTTGACGACATTGCCAAGCTGGCCGGCTGGGACGGCATCTTCCTCAGCAGTCTTCACTGCCCGGAGGACGCGCCGCTGCTGGGCAAAAGCATTGCCCAGGAGGCCGCCATGGAGCACAAATCTCCGCTGGACGCCTGCTGCGACCTGCTGATCCGCGAGCACTGCCAGGTGACTATGATCGACTTCATGGCCGCGGAGGAAGACATCGCCGCTATCCTCCGCAGTCCCCTCAGCTGCCTGATCTCTGACGCCACCTACCCCACCGAGGGGATGCCCCATCCACGGGTCTACGGCAGCTGTACCCGCCTGCTGCAGCACTTCGTCCGGGAACAGGGTGTGCTGACGCTGGAGCAGGGCGTTCACAAGCTGACCCAGGCCCCGGCACAGGCCCTTCGCCTTGCGGGTAAGGGCGTTATCGCCGTGGGTGCGGACGCGGACTTGTGTGTGTTCGACCCCGCCGCCCTCACCGAGCGCGGTACCTATCAGGACCCCTGCCAAACGGCCCTGGGTATGGACGCCGTGCTGGTGGCCGGCCGGCTGGCCGTGAAGAACGGAGAACTGACCGGCGTGAAGGCTGGGACCCTCATCCGCAAATAAAAAGATCTCCCCCGGTCGGGGGAGATCTTTTTATTTCTTTTCGCCGCCGGACACGTTGGCCACGAACACGCACACCAGAATGATGACTACGCCAAGAGCCTGCCACAGGCTGAAATCCTCCTTCAGGAAGAGCACGCCCGCCAGCACCGATACCACCGTGGTCACGTTGGAGAACAGGGAACTCTCTGAGACCGTCAGGTGACTGTTGGCGAAGTTCAGCAGTCCGTAGGCCACGCCGGAGGACAGTATGCCCAGATACAGCACCGCCAGCCAGAAGCTGCCGCTTTGCGCCGGCGCGGTGATCAGCTCGCTGCTTATCCCGCCGGCCTGTATCAGCGCCACCGGAATAAACACCGCCATGCCCACCACAAACATCACATAGGTCATCTCAAAGGGGGTGAAGCGCTTGGCGGCATCGTGGCTCAGCCCATAGTACACCGTGTCGCTGAGCATGGTCAGCAGCAGGAACAGCAGGCCCAGCGCCGAGATCATCACCGCCCCGCCCACGGAGATCAGCGCTACGCCGCCGATCGCGCCCAGGGCGCACAGCACCTGCCGCCGGGTGACGCGCTCATGCAGAACCAGCACGTCCATCAGGATGCAGCACACCGGCACCGCCGCGATGATGGTCCCCGCCACAGCGGCGGAGGTGTACAGAATGCCGTAGTTTTCGAAGATGAAGTATGCCACCGGCTGCACGATACCCAGCAGAAGCAGCTTTCCCACAGGCTTTCCCTTCAGGGAGAAGGCGAACAGCGGCTTTCCGCGTACCTTGCCCACCAGAGCGTTCAGCGCGATGACCAGCGACATGGCCGCCACCGCCACCGTGAACCGGAAGGCCAGCAGTACCGTGGGCGCCGCTGTGGCCAGCGCCATTTTTGAAAACATAAAGCTCATGCCGAAGATGGTGGCCGCGGTCAGCGCCGCCAGCAGCGACAGAATATGCAGTTTTTTCTGGTCCATAGGCAATACCTCTTTCTCTTTAACGCCGGTATCATACCATACGCCGCATGAAATAGCAAGGAAAAGCGATCACCTCCCGCGCTGCGTCCGGAGCAAAAAGGGCGCCGCCCGAAGGGGGCGGCGTCCTTTCACCGGCACGTTGGGAGGGCGCGCCGGCATTCACCAATTTGAAGGGGAATAGGGAGAAAAAATAAGGATAGAAAACAAGGGGTGTTGGGTTACTTGTCCGTTGCCTTGGACACGATACCCGTAACCACCAGGACCGCCACCAGGCTGGCCAGAATGAGGTTCAGCACCATGCTCAGCGCCTCCTTTCGTTTGGGCTTCTTAACGTATCTTTAGCATAGCACAGGACAAGTGATTTGTAAAACGCATGATTATCATCAAAACCATGAAAAATACTTTGCAGCACATGGCGAGATATGCTATACTGGACCTGAAGGAGGTGTCCCCATGTCCGTCACCAAATACCAGATATACCTCAAGACCGTGGAGCTGGGCAGCTTTACCGCCGCCGCCCGCGCCCTGAATTTCACCCAGTCCGGCGTCAGCCACGCCATCGGCTCGCTGGAGGAGGAGCTGGGCGTTACGCTGCTGGTCCGCAGCCACGGCGGTGTCACCCCCACGGCGGATGGCCGCGCCCTGGCACCATATTTTCAGGAGATGTGCGCCCTGTCCCACCGTCTGGAGCAGCACGCCGAGGACCTGCGGGGACTGGACACCGGCCTTATCCGCGTGGCAACCTTCACCAGTGTGTCGGAAAAGTGGCTGCCCGGTATGCTCAAGACCTTTCAGGAAAAGTACCCCCGCATTGAGTTCGAGCTCCTGCCCTCCAACTTCAACAACGAGATCTCCGACTGGGTCCTCCACGGTCAGGCGGACTGCGGCTTTATCTCCCTGCCCACCCCGGCGGAGAAGTATCTGGACTACTGGCTGCTCCAGCGGGACCAGTGGAAGGTCATCCTGCCCTGCGACCACCCGCTGGCGGGCCGCCAGCCTTTCCCGCCGGAGGCCCTGGAGCAGTACCCCCTCATCCTGCTGGATGAGGGCGACGACTATGAGATCCAGGCCATTTTCGATCACTACAAGGTCCGGCCCCGGATTCAATACACCGTCCAGCAGGACCAGACGATCCTGGCCATGGTCTCCGGCGGCCTGGGCATCAGCGTCATGGAGGAGCTGATGCTCTACAAGTGCGCCTATCCGCTGGCTGCCAGCACCCTGCCCAAGGTGTTCCACCGGGACATCGGCATCTGTGTCAAGGACAAGAACGCCCTCTCCCACTCCACGCAGGCGTTCATCGACCACACCCGCCATTGGGTGCTGCAAAACTTTCCCGAGGGCTGGAACGCCCCCAAGCCCCATGAGCGATAAACGAAAAAGCGAAACCAAACGCTGTTCTCCGCCGTCAGTATTGGCAGAGGGCGGCGTTTGACCGCCCGAAAGGAGTGCTTACATGATGAAAAAGATATCTGCATTGCTGCTGGCGCTGGTCATGGCGCTGTCTCTGATGGCCTGCGGCCAGAAGGAGGATAACAACGGCGGCGAGACGAAGGATGACCAGACGCAGACCGACGGTCAGACCGTTGACCTGCGGGCGGAGTACGATGCCGCCATCAAGCAGGTGCAGGAGGAGCTGGGCGACAACGCGCCCGTGCTGCTGGAGGAGACGGCTGTGGAGATCCTGAACAGCTACTACCCCGGTCTGGAGAACGCCAAGCTGAAGCAGTCCGTGTTCTTCATCTCGCCCACCGCCACCTCCTGCGAGGTGTCCATGGTAGAGGCGGAGAGCGCCGCTGACGCCGAGATCGTTCGCCAGAGCTTCCAGGCCCGCGTGGACGCCATGGCCAACGACACCACCTATCCCGAGGAGGCCGGTATGTGGAAGAACAACGCCACCGTTACCGTCAACGGCAACTATGTGGTGCTGGAGGTGCTGCCCGACGGCTGCACCGTGCCCGACGCATTTCTGGCAAAATTCTGATTTCCTATGGCGTTTCCCCTTTCTGTGTGCTATGATGGTCTGACCGATACACACAGAAAGGGGAGTGCCCGATGGAGGACGCTCAGATCATAGATCATTTTTTCCGCCGCGACCCGGAGGCCATCCGCGCCGCGCAGGAGAAATACGAAAAGCGCTGCCTTGCCGCCGCCCGGCACATCCTGCCGGACGCCCGGGACGCGGAGGAGTGCGTCAGCGACGTGTGGCTCCGTCTGTGGAACGCTATTCCGCCGGAGCGCCCCCGTTCGCTGGCAGCGTACATTACCACCGTCACCCGCCGCCTGGCCCTGGACAAGTGCGACTATAACCGCGCCGCCCAGCGCCGCAGCGACCTGACTGTGGCCTTCGAGGAGCTGGAGGGCTGCCTGCCCGCCGAGGACGGCGCAGTCCGCGCCCTGGAGCAGCAGGAGTTCCGCCGGGTGCTCAACGGCTTCCTGCGTAAGCTGACCCGGCAGAGCCGGACGTATTTCATCCGCCGTTACTGGTATGGCGAGAGCATCCGCGAGATCGCCGACAGCTGCGGCGCGGGCGAGGAGAAGGTAAAATCCTCCCTCTTCCGCACCCGTCAGCGTCTGCGTACCGTGCTGGAAAAGGAGGGGATGCTGTGAATGACAACAGAATGAAGCGCTGGATGGACGCCATCGACGACGATCTGCTGGAGGAGGCCCAGCGTCCCCTGCCCCGCGGCGGCGCGGCGCGCCGTTGGGGTGCGCTGGCCGCGTGCTTCTGCGCCGCGGCCTTGGCCCTGGCCCTGTGGCAGCCCTGGTCCGCCGGTATCGGTGACAATACCGCCGGCGCGGACGCCGACTTCGGCGCCATGGACAAGAGCTTTTCCGTCGCCATGCCGCCTGTATTGGACGCCGAGCCTCTCTCCGCCTCTCTGGCCCTGCCGGAGGGCGCGTCTCTGACCTCTGACTACCGGTGGCGTCAGGACGGCGAGGGCGCCGTCACCGGCGTGTCCTGTACCGTGCTGCTGGACGGCTATGACTACGACTACGGCGCGGCATATGCCAGCCAGCCCCTGCCTGCCCCGGACGGTACCCTCCCGACGGACACCTATCAGGTGAACGGCCTGACGCTGCTGGTCTACGATGACGGCGCCGTGGGCTGGTACGACACGTCCGCCGGTATCCAGTGGTACTGCGTGGCCTGGGACGGCGGCGCGCCGCTGGTCACCGCCTTTACCCTGATGGACGCCCAGTATTACACCGTCCCCACCGCCCCGGAGGGCGCGGACGTGCTGGGCTACGATCTCTTTGATCTGGACGGCGCGACGGTCACGGAGGTCGCCTTTACGCTGGACGGCGTCACCTGGCACTACCGCATGGCGCCCACTTCGGACGTCTCGGAAACGACACCGGATATCTCCGGCTTCACCGGCGGCAGTCTGACGGCGGAGGGAAAGCTCCGCTGGTGCCCCACTGTCCTCCGTTGGGACGCGGGCGGCGCCGGCTGCATCATCTGGCGTGACCTCGCTCCCGGCCTGGCGTACAGCCTGATGGCCGACACCGGCGCGTCGGAGGATGCGCTCTCCGATATGGCCGCCCTGGTGTTCAAGCCCGCCCAGGAGGAGTCATAAAGCGAAGCAAAAAAGGAAGCACCCCGCGGGGTGCTTCCTTTTTTGCTCAGAATTCCGGTGCGTCCGGCGTCTTGCGGTACAGCAGGGGTTTACCATCGGCGTCCACCAGCAGCGTCAGCCCGCCGGAATTGCCCACGGCGTGGTAGAGATACTGCACACCGGTCTGGGTGTCCACCAGTACCTCGCTGCTGCTGATAAAGCCGCTGTCCTCCATGACCTTGATAAAACGCTGCTCTTTCTTTGCCATAGGCTTACTCCGCGGCGGGCGCGTCGTTCTCCACCAGCATTTTGGCGCTGGCGGCCAGACCGGCCAGCCCCTGGATCTCGCTGGGGATAATGAGCTTCGTGGCCTTGCCGTCCGCCACCTTCTCCAGTGCCTCCAGTGCCTTCAGCTTGATGACCTGATCGTTGGGGGCGTTCTCGTTCAGCATCCGCATGGAGTCGGCCATGGCCTGCTGCACCTTCAGGATGGACTCCGCCTCGGCCTCGGCGGCCATGATCTTGGCCTGCTTGGCGGCGTCGGCCCGCAGCAGGGTGGACTGCTTCTCGCCCTCGGCGATCAGCACCTTGCTGGCCTTCTCGCCCTCGGCCTGCAGGATGGATTCCCGGCGTTCGCGCTCGGCCTTCATCTGCTTCTCCATGGCGTTCTGGATCTCCCGGGGCGGCAGGATGTTCTTCAGCTCCACGCGGTTGACCTTGATGCCCCAGGGGTCGGTGGCCTCGTCCAGAATGGAGCGCATTTTGGCGTTGATGGTGTCGCGGCTGGTCAGGGACTGGTCCAGCTCCAGCTCGCCGATGATGTTGCGTAGGGTGGTGGCCGTCAGGTTTTCGATGGCACTCATGGGGTACTCCACGCCGTAGGTGTACAGCTTGGGGTCCGTGATCTGGAAATAGATGACGGTGTCGATCTGCATGGTCACGTTGTCCTTGGTGATGACCGGCTGGGGATCGAAGTCCGCCACCTGCTCCTTCAGGCTGACCTTTTTCACCACGCGCTCGATGAACGGCAGCTTGAAGTGCATACCCACGCCCCAAACGCTGTGGAACGCGCCCAGGCGCTCGATGACATAGGCCTTGGACTGCTGGACGATCTGGATGCAGCTGACGATGACGGCCAGAATGAGAATGACCAGAATGATGATGGCGATGGTTCCCGGTGTCGGCATAGTAGTTCCTCCTTATTCTCCTGTTTGTTTCATAGTCGTAGTATGCTTATGGATGAGGTGAATGATGCGGGCGACCACGCCCAGCAGTATGGCGGCCAATCCGCCCAGAACATACGGCATATCAAGGCTCCTTCTGTACGATGAGCTTCACGCCCTCCATCCGCAGGATACGCACGGCGGCGTCCGGCTCTATGACCTCCCCGTCGGCGCTGCGCGCCGTCCAGGTCTTACCGTCTATATAGACGGCGCCGGAGGGCAGCGCGTTGTCGATGCGCTCTGTCACGCGGCCCACATTGTTCAGTACCCGGTCGGCGTTGGTGGGCTTGATGTCCTTTTTCATCAGCTTGGCCACCAGCGGCCGGGTAAAGGCCAGCGCCGCGATGGACACCGCGAAGAACAGTCCCACCTGCAGCCACACCGGCCCGCCGCATACTGCGACGATCAGTCCGGCCACGCTGCCCAGGACGAACCAGATGGATGTCAACCCGGCGGTGGCGGCCTCCGCCACGCCGAAAATAATGATGGCGGCGATCCATATCGTTGTCGCCATGTCTGCGTCGCCTCCTCTCAAAATGAGTCCGATGATCCCGGCCAGCGCGCCGATGCCTACCAGCACAGCTCCAGCCAGCCATTTGTTTTTGGGGGACAGGTTGGTCAGGAAGGCGCCCACGGCGCTGCCCAGCGTGGCGCGGGGCAGGGGGGCGGCCTCCTGCTCCGGCGCGGGGTGTGTCTCCGCCGCCGCGGCGGGTACCGGCGCCTCCTCGGCAAACAGGTCGGCGATAGACACCTGATAGCGGTTGCAGATATAAAGGATCTTCTCCATCTCCGGGTAGCCCCGTCCGCTTTCCCATTTGCTCACCGCCTGGCGGGAGACCTGCAACTGCTCGGCGAATTGCTCCTGTGTCAGTCCGTTGCCGCGCCGTACCGCTGCCAGCCGATCACCAAATGCCATATGTGCCCTCCTTTGCTTTCGGTGCCGTCAGTATACGGGACACCGACGGAAAAGTCTATCACGTTCAGGTTGCATTTCCGTAAAATTGTCTGCCAATGTACCGTGCATGGTGCAACCTCAGGTTTACATTCCCTATTATAGCGTAAGCGGTCCCGAAAAGCCACTGGAAATTTAGGTTGCGCGCTATGGCATTTTTCGGTATACTCTTTGGTAGTCAAGAAACCGAGGTGTATCCCATGATAACTTACGAGATCCCCTGCCTGCTGGGGTTGGAAAAGCTGGTGGCCGACGAGATCAAGCGCCTTGGCCTGGCCGACGTGCGTGCGGAAAACGGCCGTGTGCTCTGTCAGGGCAGCTGGGCGGACTGCGCCCGGCTGAATATCAATCTGCGCTGCGGCGCCCGGGTCATCGCCCTGCTGGGACAGTTCCCGGCGCGGAGCTTCGAGGAGCTGTTTCAGAGCGTCCGCGCCATCCCCTGGGAGGAGTTTCTGCCCCGGGAGGCGGCCTTCCCGGTAAAGGGCTACTCCATCTCCTCTCAGCTGCACTCCGTGCCCGCCTGTCAGAGCATCATCAAAAAGGCCGTGGTGGAGCGTCTGAAGGCCCACTACGGCATGGAGCAGTTCCCGGAGACGGGGACAAAATACCAGATACGCTTTTCTGTGTTCAAGGATCAGGTGTCCATCGGCCTGGATGCCAGCGGCGAAGGGCTGTACAAGCGGGGCTACCGCGCCGTAGGCGTGGAGGCGCCCCTGCGGGAGACGCTGGCGGCGGCACTGGTGACCCTCAGCCGCTACCGGGGCCGCGACCCCTTCTGCGACCCCTTCTGCGGCAGCGGTACCATCCCCATCGAGGCGGCGCTCATCGCCAAAAACCGCGCCCCCGGTCTGGACCGGCGCTTTGACGCCCAGAAGTGGGCATTTCTGCCGCCTGCGTGCTGGATGGACGCGGCGGACGAGGCGCAGGACAGGGAGTTTCACGGGCAGTACGATATCTGGGGCGGCGACATTGACCCCCACGCCGTGGCCATTGCCCGGGACAACGCCCGCAAGGCCGGCGTGGACGACTGCGTCCGCTTTGAGGTGGCCGACGCGGCCCAATTCCACCGGGACAGCCCCTATGGCCAGCTGGTGACCAACCCGCCCTATGGCGAGCGTCTGCTGGAGAGACAGGAGGCCGAGGCGCTGTACCGCGCCTTCGGCAAGGCGTGGCGCACGCTGCCCGCAGGCTGGCGCACACTGGTGCTTTCGAGCCACACGGAGTTCGAGCGCTGCTTCGGCAAGCCGGCGGACAAAAAGCGCAAGCTGTACAACGGCATGATCAAGTGTGATGTGTTTATGTACGGCAATGTCTGACGGCCATCTTTTCCGCTGATGCTTTGTTGCGGCGGCTTGCCGTACACAAAGTACGCCTACGCTGCCGCGCCGCGCCTCAGCGAAAAATCTGAGCCGTTAAGGGGGACATCTTTTCCGCCCTGCCTTAATAAATCCCCGGCATATGACTTTATTTTCAATTTGTTCACTTTCTTTTGCAGAAACATGATACAATTACCCGTATGCTTTCGAAATAAATTCAACGAAATTCTAATATGTTGATGAGGAGGAGAGCCTCGATGAAGCATATTTTTATCATCAATCCCACGGCGGGCAAGACCGACAGCCGGCAGAAGATCTACGATATGGCGGAGTCGCTGCGGCAGAAGCACGGGCTGGACGTGCAGTGCATCCTGACGAAAAAGCAGGGCCACGCCACGGAGCTGGCGAAAAAGCTCTGCGAGACGGGCGAGGCACTGCGGTTCTACGCCTGCGGCGGCGATGGGACTGTCAACGAGGTGGCCAACGGCATTATCGGCTATGACAACGCCGCCATGACCGTGATCCCCGTGGGCACCGGCAACGATTTCCTAAAGAACTTCGGCGATGATATGGAGAAGTTCCGGGACGCCGAAAACCTGTGGGACGGCCCGCAGTTTCCTATGGACGCCATCGACGTCAACGGCCGCGTGGCGCTGACCATCGCCTGCTCCGGCATCGACGCGCGGGTGGCCCGGGACGTACATAAATACAGCGAGAGCCCGCTGCTGGACGGCAAGGGCAGCTATATCTACTCTCTGGCGGTGAATTTCCTGTTCAAGGGCATCGGCACCCACTGGACCATCACCCTGGACGATGTGACCACGGAGGGCGACTGGTCGCTGGTATCTGTGTGCAACGGCCGGTACTACGGCGGCGGCTTTATGCCTGTGGCCGAGGCCCGGATGGATGACGGCGTGCTGAACACCCTGGTGGTCAGAGAGGTCAACCGCCGCACGTTCCTGAAATTTGTGGGGCCGTACTCCAGGGGCGAGTACGCCAAGTTTCCGGAATACGCGCACTGCTCCTGTCCCAAGGTGGTACATATCCACTCGGAGAAGCCGGACATCGTCACCTGCCTGGACGGCGAGAGCGTGGTCAACAGCGATGTGACCATTAAGCTGCACGACAAAAAGCTGAACTTCTTCGGCCCGGAGGGCTGCTCCTGCAACCGGACGGCCCGCGGCTGAGGACAGCGCTTGAACATTTTGTGAATTTTTCAAAATTTCTCCGTTTCCCCCTTGCAAATCCCGCATAGTGTGGTATGATAATCAGCGTTAGCACTCAGGAGTTTTGAGTGCTAACGCTGAAACTGTTTTATCAAAAATAGAAATACAAGGAGGAACCAACTATGAAGCTGACACCGCTTGCTGACCGCGTGGTGCTGAAGATGACCGAGCCGGAGGAGACCACCAAGGGCGGCATTATCCTGACCGGCTCCGCCAAGGAGAAGCCCTCTGTGGCTGAGGTCATTTCCGTGGGCCCCGGCGGCACCGTGGACGGGAAGACCGTGGTCATGTCCGTGAAGGCCGGCGACAAGGTCATCACCGATAAGTATGCCGGCACCAAGGTGACGCTGGAGGACGTGGAATATATCATCGTCAAGCAGAGCGACATCCTGGCTATCGTGGAGTGATGTGCTTTGCCGTGTACACGCCGCGGCAAATGCTTTAAGTTTGCGTGTTCTCTTGTAAATCATTCTCAATTTTGGAGGCATTAGATATGGCAAAGATCATCAAGCGCGGCGACGAGGCCCGCAAGGCGCTGGAAGCCGGCGTCAACCAGCTGGCGGATACCGTAAAGGTCACCCTGGGCCCCAAGGGCCGCAACGTGGTGTTGGATAAGAAGTTCGGCACACCCCTCATCACCAACGATGGTGTTTCCATCGCCAAGGAGATCGAACTGGACGATCCGTTCGAGAACATGGGCGCGCAGCTGGTGCGCGAGGTATCCACCAAGACCAACGATGTGGCCGGCGACGGCACGACGACCGCTACGCTGCTGGCACAGGCCATGATCCGCGAGGGCCTGCGTAACCTGGCCGCCGGCGCCAACCCCATCGTGATGAAGAAGGGCATGGCCAAGGCCGTGGAGGCCGCTGTGGGCGCCATCAAGGAGCAGAGCCAGAAGGTCAATGGCACCGCTGACATCGCCCGCGTGGGCACCGTGTCCTCCGGCGACGAGACCATCGGCAAGCTGATCGCCGAGGCTATGGAGAAGGTCAGCGCCGACGGCGTGATCACCATCGAGGAGTCCAAGACCGCCGAGACGTACAGCGAGGTCGTGGAGGGCATGATGTTCGACCGCGGCTACATCACCCCCTATATGGCCACCGATATGGAGAAGATGGAGGCCGTCGTGGACGATCCCTACATCCTCATCACCGATAAGAAGATCTCCGTGATCTCCGACATCCTGCCCCTGCTGGAGCAGATGCTGCAGAGCGGCAAGAAGCTGTTTATCATCGCCGAGGACGTGGAGGGTGAGGCCCTGTCCACCCTGCTGGTGAACCGGCTGAAGGGCGTGCTGAACGTGGTGTGCGTCAAGGCCCCCGGCTTCGGCGACCGCCGCAAGGAGATGCTGCAGGATATCGCCATCCTGACCGGCGGCCAGGTCATCAGCGAGGAGCTGGGCCTGACGCTGAAGGATGCCACCATTGATATGCTGGGCCGTGCCCGCCAGATCAAGGTGACCAAGGAGAACACCATCATCGTGGACGGTATGGGCGACCAGCAGGCCATCAAGGACCGTGTGGCCCAGATTCGCGCGCAGATCGGTGTGACCACCAGCGAGTACGACAAGGAGAAGCTGCAGGAGCGCCTGGCCAAGCTGGCCGGCGGCGTGGCGGTCATCAAGGTCGGCGCGGCCACCGAGACCGAGATGAAGGAGAAGAAGCTGCGTATCGAGGACGCCCTGAACGCCACCAAGGCCGCTGTGGAAGAGGGTATCGTGGCCGGCGGCGGCACCATCTATGTGAACGTGATCCCCGCTGTTACCGCGCTGCTGAACAGCACCGAGGGCGACGAGCGCGTGGGCGTACAGCTGGTAGCCAAGGCCCTGGAGGCCCCCATCCGCCAGATCGCGGCCAATGCCGGCATCGACGGCTCCGTGGTACTGGAGAAGGTGCGCTCCGCCGGTAAGAACGGCTACGGCTTCGACGCCTATAAGGAGGAGTACTGCGATATGATCGCCAGCGGCATCGTGGATCCCGCCAAGGTCACCCGCAGCGCCCTGGAGAATGCCGCCAGTGTGTCCGGCATGGTGCTGACCACCGAATCCCTGGTGGCCGACAAGCCCCAGCCCCCCGCACCGGCAGCCCCCGCACCCGACATGGGCGGCATGGGGATGTATTAATAAATTGACGCACGGGGGACACGGCGCCAGCCGCGTCCCCCGTATTTTCTCCCGGTTTTGCAAAAAAGCTGTTGACAAAGGGAGCTGAAATATGGTATAGTAACTCGTGCCTGTCGAGGATGACATGGCGGCGTAGCTCAGTTGGCTAGAGCATGCGGTTCATACCCGCAGTGTCACCGGTTCAAATCCAGTCGCCGCTACCACACCGGAGAGATGCGTCAGCATCTCTCCGGTATACCCCTCGAAAGACGGCCCGTTGGTCAAGAGGTTAAGACACGGCCCTTTCACGGCTGTAACATGGGTTCGATTCCCGTACGGGTCACCATGTCGGCACCCCGAGGGTCGCCGACAATTCGGAGGCTTAGCTCAGCTGGTTAGAGCGCCTGCTTCACACGCAGGAGGTCACTGGTTCGAGTCCAGCAGTCTCCACCAAAAAGTTCCTGATTTCGTAAGAAATCAGGAACTTTTTCTGTTTATACTCTCAAATAGTGACGCGGCATTTTGGCGTTTTTCGCTTGACCCAAACGCTGACCCAAAAGCCGAAATGACGGGAGAGGAGCGGATAGCATTATCCGCCCCTCTCCCGTTATTTTTTTGTGTTTACATTGCCTGACTGATGACGTTTCCAATGGCATCGGCGGCGTCACGTTTCATCTCCGCTGTGGCGTGGGTGTAGGTGCTGAGGGTGAAGCCAGCGTCGTAATGCCCCAGCGCTCCGGACAGCGTCTTGACGTCCACGCCGTATTTGAGGGACAGCGTGGCGAAGGTGTGTCTGAGATCATGGAAGCGTATGTGTTCTGCGCCGATGGCCTTTAATATCTTTTCATGCGTGTGGCGGAAGGAATCTGGGTCGAACATAGTGCTGGTCTTGGGTGATACGAACAGGTATGGGCTGTGTGGGTGCTTGTTGTGTTCCTCCACCAGCAGTTCTACGGCCCGCTGCGGGATGGCCAGCTTGCGGATGGAGTTGGGCGTCTTGGGCTGACTGACCACCAGTTCGCCGTTGATGCGGTTCACCTGCTTGCTGACAGAGATGGTCATGTTCTCCACGTCCAAGTCCGTCCATAGCAGAGCCAGCAACTCACCACGTCGCAGGCCGGTGGTCAACTCCAGATAGAAGGCCGCCAGTAGACCGCGCCGTTCCGCTTCGGCCAAGTATGGACCGATCTTGTCCTCCGGCAGTATCTTCATCTCACGCTTTTCCAGCTTCGGCAGGCGGCAGCCCTTGGCGGGGTTGGAGAGGATCAACCGCTCCGCTACCGCCTGCTCCAGACAGTTGTTCAGCAGCGTGTGGATGCCCCGCACCACACGGGTGCTGAGCCCTTTGTCTTTCAGTTTGATGTGGGTATAGCGCTGGATGCGTCCGGACTTTTGCAGGTCGTTGTAGAACTTTTGAATCTGGATGGTGGTCAGCTTTTCCAGCGGCGTACCGCCCAGCTCCGGAACAATGTGGTTGTCGATGTAGTTGAGGTAGTAGTCTTTGGTTTTCTCCCGCAGGCGCGGCTCGGCGTATACCTCGTACCACAGCTTGATCCACGCGCCCAGCGTGTACGATTTTGCGCGGCTCATATCCAGCTTTTCGGCTTCCGCGATGGCTTGCTTGAGCTTTTCTTTGGCTTCAGCCTGCGTCTTGGCGAGGACGCTCTTGTGGATGGGCTTGCCGGTGGCGGGATCGTTGCCTGCGGTGTAGCGGCCCTCCCAGCGGCCGTCCTTCCGCTTGCGCAGACTCCCTTCCCCGTTTGCACGTTTTTTCGGCATGGTATCAACTCCTTTTCTTGGTAGCCAATACACATACCACAAGCCGACCTTAATAGCTATCGGAAATGGACAGAGTTAAGAGAAAGTTATCAATTCCGCAGCGGAGGTATTCTTTGGTTACAGCGTGGTCATTTTTGTCTTGTGTTGGCGTCTATCCACTCCCGCAGCCCGTCCTTCGGCACTACGATGCGGCTGCCGATCTTCAGAGCAGGGAAACCCTCGCTGTGAACTAACTCATACGCTCCGGCGCGGGAGATGCCCAGCACCGCCGCCACCTGCACGACGTTCAGCGTCAGGGGCAGTTCGTCAAAACTTTTATAGGTACACTCGTTCATTTGCTCCTCCTTACATCATGGTCATATCGAAACCGTGATACTGCTCATATTCTTCCTCGTAATTTTCCCATTCCTGACGGTGGGACTGATACCACTCCACCAGCTCCTGCAGCAAAAGGCTGCTGTAATACAGCTCACGGGCGAGGTCGCTGACCTCGCTGTCCTCGTCCTCACACAGGGCGCAGATGGCGGCCACCGTACCCGCCATGCCGCAGACGGCATCCTCCAGCGTAGGTGTCGGCTCACGATGGTCATAGGCAATTTCCCGACAGGCTTGCAGATAATCCGCACCGCCCAGCCGGAAGTACAACTCCATATTCTCGCGCTTCAGCGTCTGGTCGAACAGCTTGCTGTCCCGGCAGCGGATGTTCTCCGGCGTGGTGTAGGTGATGTATTTCTGATGCGGCTCCCATTTCACATCGTAGCCATAGGCATTCATATACGCAACGAACTCCTGCTGCGTGCGGCTCTGCTCCATAGCCTCTTTGATATGATCCGTCAGCCGCCTCTTCCACGTCGGGATGCGGAACGGGTCGGCCTTGGACTCCGTGACGGACAAGCCGTACTCCCGACATAGTTGGTTGCAGTAGTCTTTGACCTGCTGCATCTCCCTTGCGGACTGATGGAATTTCATGCCCGTCTCGAAATTGACGGAGTTCATGATGATATGATTATGGATGTGGGCGGTGTTCATGTGGGTGACCACGATGCACTGGTAGCCCTCGAAACGCTCCGCCAGCTTCACGCCCAGCTCGTGCGCCGTTGCAAAGTCCAGTGGATCATCCGGTGCAAACGCCTGCACGATGTGGTAGTAGCCGCGGCCCTCCGTTTTGCGGAACTGCTTTTTCACTGCCTCAAATTCCGGCACCGCCGTCCGCGCTACACAGTTGACGCCGCTGATAAGCTGCTCTACCGTCTTTTCCCGGTTGGTGACATAGTCGACGATGCCCCTCAGCCCACGCGAGACAGCAATGAATTTAACGTTTGCCATGTGTTTTCATACACCTCCATGAACGGCTCCATGTTGACCAGCTCGACATGACCCTGCCGCGCCATGACGGCCAGCTGATTCAGGTTATTGCCCTGCCGACGCAGCTCGCGGATGAGGTCATCCACACCGTCGATGACCGTCACATCCTTGTCCATGGCCGCGTCCCGCACATACTGGCTGAGAGACTTGTGCGCCTTCTCCGCCTGGAGCGAGATGTATTTCTTCTGCCACCCCGCCACGCGGATGCGGATAAATTCTTCTTTCTTCATACGTCGCTCCTCCATGAATAGGGGTGTGGGCTTAGCCCGCATGCAGCGTTTGGGGAGCGGTTTCGGCCAGGGGCCGAAAACCGTACCACAAATGCGAAACTTGCCATCGCGCCGAAGGCGCGATGCTCCGCCTTCCCCGACTCCCAGCGTCCCGTGGTCCTCTCATCTCCCCGCGAGGGCACACAGCGGCTCACAGGGGCGGACACGGCGGTTCTGCGGCTTGCGCCGACAGTTTCCGCTGTACCCGATGTCGCTCGGCGGCGGCTTCGGCGAGGTACAGCTGGTGCTGGGTGTGCCACTCCACCGCTTCGCGGATGGGGCGAATGTGATAACGCAGGTTGCCGTTTTTCTTCAGGCCGTTCCGCATGATGACCGATGTCGGCTCTACGGTGATGAGCCCTTTTTCTACCAGTCCAGCCACATAGCGTTTGACGGAGCTCTTGCTTTTGCCGATGGCTTTACCGATAGTCTCGTAGCTGGGCCAGCACTCGTAGGTGCGCGGATCCTCCAGCCGCATCAGTACAGCGTAGGTGGCCAGCTCGCCGGTGCTTAAATGCAGCGAGAATATCTCGTTGGGCAGTGGCGTGAAGTTTTTCGATTTGTTGTTTTGTAAGTTCAATAGATACCTCCGATTTTTGTTGACATGGCTGCGTGAATGGTGTAGACTAATTGCAATATTGATTAGACATTTCGCTTGAGCCTATCATAACAGAGGCAGTAAAGTCTGTCAATGCTGTCGAGCAATATTTACAATTAGTCCATAATCGGAGGGCGTTATGTGGTACTGCAAAATGTATTTCCCCGGAAGGCATGAGGTCATTGAGAGCGATGCCTTTGGCACGCAGGGAGCGCCGTCGCAGCGAAAGGTCTTTCCTTTCTTAGAGTCGCTGCTGTCCTTCACAGAAATGGACATCGGGAAGGTTGCCATCGTGCTTCGGTGTATCTCCGATGACTTGGAGAGCCTCGACCGCGAGCGTGTGACCAACGCCATGGTCAAGCTGGGTGGGCTGGCGGATACACACAGCTTCTTTCACGTGCTGTATACCAAGTGGTTCTATCTTCATTCTGTAGGTTTTAAGAACAACGGAGAGAAAGTAACCTGTGCATTAGACGAGCTGCGGTCACTGCCGGAGGAGCTGCCGCTGTACCAAAAGCAGATCCAGCGGTTCTTTGAGCTGGTACTGGATATAGACAAGGCCGGGCGTGAACCCAGCCGGCAAGTCATGCGGTACTATCACTTTGACCAGCCCGACCAGCCCAGCGACACGGCGTTGTTCCCGTTCCGCCTGCTCGCCACGCGCTTTGAGCCGGTGGATGGCGACACTTGCGCGCCGGTGCTGTATGTGGACACCGTAGCGGATATGATCAGCTTTTCTTTGCAGACCTGCGTGGAGCGCAACATCACTGTACGCCGCTGCAAGAACTGCGGACGCTACTTTGCACAGACGGGCCGTGTCAGCGCTGAGTATTGTGACCGTCCTCCGCTGGATGGTCAGTCCAGCTGCCGGTTGATGGGAGCTTTCCAGCAGTGGACGCTGAAGCAGGCGGACGACCCGGTATTCAAGGTCTACCGCAGGGAGTACAAGCGACGCTTCGCGTGGATCAAGGTCGGGCGTATCAGCGACAGTGAGTTTTACGCGTGGAGCGAGCAGGCCAGAGAGCAGAAAAAGAAATGTGACGAGGGTATCATCACCGCGGAGGAATTTCAGCGGTGGCTGAAGGAGTCATAAAGACCACAGAGGGCAGACCGTTAGGCTCAGTTGATAGAGGGTGCTTTACAAAAGACAGCAGCCTGCAATATTCGCAGGCTGCTGCAAGGAGAGTGTTGGCGGTCAACCTTGAAAATCAAGGATGCTAACCGCTTGTATGGAATTTATCAATCCTTGTCGGGACGTGCCTCAACATCATCGTAGCTGAGATAGCCGCCGGGATACTCGGCATTCTTCATGCACTCAGCCCAAACATCCCACCATTTGTTGGGAGATGTCTTGTTGGCAAACCACTTGGGATCCACCTTAATAACCGCAACAGCGATCTCCATGCCAATGCGTGCATCCGCGTTAGACAGGGGCATTCCCGGTTCGGCATCGCCCTGACCATGAGGATCAATGCAGTAGAAGCAGGTGAGATCGGGTACTGTCATCAGGGGCTTCGCCACACCATCAATGAGGCGGTTCAGCACAAGGTTTTCATTTTGGAAAGTGATTCTGAACTCTTCCTCGTTATAGCCCTTGCGGTCATCCCGAACAGTCATCGTTCCATAGTCGAAACCGCCGTGCGTGTTTGTCTGGATGTCCATGACCCTGCCCTTGCAGATGATCTTGACATTCATCCCCAAAATTTCGGATAGTGCCTCAAACCTCTTGTCAATAGGCATCTCACCCCGCCGCATGATCGCGCCTATTTTTTGGCTCAGAGAAATGGTCTTGGTGCAGATGCGGTTTTCGATGTCCTCCTTGTTAACGAGCCAACCGGAAATACCTACCATATTGCCGAACGCGGCGCTGATATTTCGACCGATTTTCTCGGCGGTAGGGGCATTCAGAGGATTATCCAGTTCAATGGTGATTTTATCATTGTCGCCATTAGCCAATCCTAATGGAGATGTAGGGCAGTCATTGACGTTCAGGAGCAGTGTCTCCAATGCAGGGACAGCACGACCGGCACCGTCACAGTCGACGGTGGGAAGTCCTGTCTTCAGAGACAGCAGCAGGGGAAAGAACGTGGAAAATCCTCCCAGCTCCACGGGGTAGTTATAGCCGAGCTTCTTTCCGTCGCGGGCAGCCAAATCACGCAGGACTGCAAAGGCATTGGCGGCCCATGCGGAGAAGTCCACACCAGCGATGGCAGCAGGGGCGCCCATACCTGCTGTGGCAGCGGCATAGGTTCCCTTTGGCATATCACCAGCATCGATCATTTCTACGCTCAGAGTTTCGTCAGGGTGATCCTTCTTATAGGAGTCCAGCAGCATCATGCCGCTGGAAATGGAGCCTCCGCCTCCGCCGCCCATCAGCGTAGCACCCCAGATAATGTCTCGCATGTTCTCTTCATTCAGATACGTTTTAGCCATGATGTATACTTCCTTTCTATTTTAAATTGGTTTTCAGTCCGTTTACCGCTGGGGAGGGCGCATATAGGTGATGCGGCTTTGCTTCAAGCCCATCTTGGCGGACAGCTCCAGCAGCATAACCGCTGCCTGCGCTGCCTCGATGACCGGTATATCATACCCCTTTAATAGCAGGCCAGCCTGTACGTCTTCGGCAACATCCACCATGGCCGTGCAGCCCAATGCCACTGCCTGTGCGCCGTCCGTGGTGATCGCATTGACGGCTTCCTCTATGAGTGCTTTTACGAGACGGTCATGTTGCTGCAGTTCTTCCACGGGAATGTCGATGCTGCGGACGCAGCAGACTCGACCGTCAAAGTGAGACTTCGCGACCTCGCCTTCGATCATGGGCAGAACATTTTTCATCACGGAAATGATGGCGATTTTGTCAGCCAGCCCCAGGGCGAGATGCATTGCGGGTTCAAAGCCACCAAACACGGGGATATTCACTAACTCGCGTGCGGCTTTGACAGCCGGGTCACCGAAGCAGTTGATGAATATTCCATCACAACCCTCCGCTTCAGCTTCCTTGCATAGGCGAAGTACATCCGGGCCTGCCATAGCTTCGTCATACTCACATTCAATAGACGGTGTACCAACCTTGATCTGGGAAGTACTTAGTTCCGTGTCGGGTGACAGGTACTTGCGAATGTACTTGATCATCTCAGGAGTGATGACCGGGCCAGTAACTGGAATGATATTCTTGATTTTCATAGTTTGTCCCTCCATGTAAAATCACGTTGTTGGCTTTATGCACTAACACCCTTCTTCACAGGGGAAATACTGCCGACCTCATCCTCTACATAATCCGGACCGACGTAGATCTTATCGCTGTTTTTGAAGATTAAAGAGAGCACCAGATAAACCACGGCCGTGGTTACAATGGAATTGATGGCAGCAATGCCCCAATGCACCGTAAAGCCAACCGCCCCCCCGGCGATCCATGCGATCAGGGCCAACACATTGCAGAAGTGGTGCTTTACGCCTTCGCCGTAGTGGTATTCGCCCTTACGAATGATGAAGTAATCCACAATGACGATACCTGCCACCGGAGGGATGGCCGTGCCGAGATAGCCGAGAAAGGTTAGGAAGTAGTTGGTAATGCCCAAAGAGCTCAGAACAATGCCCACCACACCGAAAATACCCGTCAGTATATGCTTGTTGGCGCGGGGGAGGATCGTGGTCAGTGCCAATGTGCCAAAGTAGAGGTTGCCATCGTTGGAGGTCCACTGTGCGAACACCAGTATCAGGAGTGCCCAGTAGCCGAGGATCTGCAGCAGTGCGGTAGGCACATCACCCGTTCCGCAGGCCGCGCAGGTGATGTAGCCGGCCATGGTCATAAATACATTGGCAATCAAAAAGCCACCCACGGAACCCCATGTAGATGCCTTTCGGCTTTTGCCCATTCGTGAAAAATCCGGCTGCAGACAGGCACCAAAAGCATAGCCGCCCACAACTGCCACCACAGCGGTGGGAATGGTCATGCCGGTATAGCCGATGGTGATGCCGTTAAAAGCCTCCAACGAGCCGATTTTGACAATGGCCAAAATGCAGGAAAGCACACACATGACCAGAATAAGTGGACTTGCCCAGTTGGACAACCACTCAATGCCCTTATAGCCGATCAAGGCGGTAGTCATCATCAGAATACCGCCCCAAACGCCGGCAACGGTCTGGCTTGTGATCCAGCCACCGGCCGGAAACATGGCGTGAATTGTTGCGCCGAAGAAGGTGGCTTGGTAGCCAAAGAAGCCCACAGCTACCAGCAGCAGCATTAACGATACGATGTAGGAGCCGATCGTACCAAAAGACTCTCTCAGCAGCATGGACAGGCCAACGCCGGTCTTCGTGCCGACCCAACTCAAAAAGCCGCCCAGTACTGCCAAAATGATAGAGCCAATGACCGTGGCGATAAACGCCTGCGTCAGTGTCAAGCCGCCTACCATTCCGGCACCGATGTAAATGCCGGACAGCGCGATGATTTGTCCCACCAATGTGGCAACAACGCCGTAATTACTGCGCCGGTACTCTGTGGGAACAGGTGCGGTAGACCAGTCATTCTTCACTAAGTATGCGATTCGTTTTTCTTGATCCATTGTGTCATCCTCCTTACATGTGATTTCTCTTTTTGTTGAGAGAAGTTCTCCCTGCTTTTATTGTACTTTTTGTGGTGAAAAAGTTCTTCATCTGTAGAGGGGAAAAAGTGACCCGTAATTTGTCTGTATAGCCGAAAACGAGAATGCTGTTGTGAATCTTGCACAAAAATGCGGCTCCCAAAATTGGGAGCCGCATTTTTGCCCGCATAGGGAAAGGTGAAGAGGAACTGTGCTATGCCAGCTTTTCCAGTATACGTATAACAAGCTCTGCTGTTACGCGTATACTCTCTATGTCGCAGGATTCATCGGGAGAATGGACATCTGTGAGAGAAGGACCTATGGCGATCATATCCAAGTCGGGGTTCTTTTCAAAGAATGCACCACACTCCAATCCGCCGTGTACGGGTTCAACAACCATATTCCGCCCTGTCAACTCGGAATACACCTCGCAAGCCAGCGGAACCAATTCGCTGTGAGGATTTACCGCCCATGCCGGCACATGATCCCCTTGTGTATAGGTAAAGCCGAACGCCTCTGCAATGAGACGGGATGCGCGAAGCATCTCCTCTGCTCGGTATGCCACGCAGCTTCGTTCCATCGCTTCCAATGTGATCGTCTGATCATCTATTTTGAGGAATCCCAAGTTCTGGGAGCTCTCAGTTAGAGTCGTTACAAAGGGGCTCATTGTGTTAATGTTGTTGGGAAGTGTATTCAAAAGAGATATCAAGGCTCTGCCGATTTCGGGGTGTAAAACCTGTGAAGGGGCTTTTTCATCGTTGATAGTCAACGCATAACTGTGTTCAATGTCGCCAAAAGCCGCCGCAAAATCCTTTTTATATGCGCTTAAGAGCTCCTTCGCTTGGCCTTTACTTCCTGCCGGGATTGTAATAACTGCTTCCGCCTGTGCCGGGATAGCATTCTTCGCTTGACCGCCGTGGAAATCAGCGATTTTGATGGGTATCCCCGCCTCTGCTATTCTGCTTAGAGCTGTGGCCAAGCATACCAACGCATTTGCCCGACCAAGGTTGATCCCAACGCCGGAGTGTCCGCCCAGCAATCCCTTCAGCGTAATTTTTACAGCATGATCGTCAGCAGATGGTGCTGTCCACTCTGCTTTTCGCGTAAAGCTGAGAAAGTCGCCGCCAGCCGCTGAATTGCAAAGAGAACCCAGCCATTCCCAGTCCAAATTGATCAGATAGGCACCGTCTAAATATTTGTCAGGCATGGCAATAGACGACATACCGTCCTCCTCGTTTACGGTAAGAATGACACGCAGCGGTCCGTGCACAAGTGACTCGTCCTGCAGCAGGTACAGGGCCAAAGCCACGCCAATCCCATCGTCTGCGCCCAGGCTTGTTCCTTTCGCCCGAAGAGTTTTCCCATCATTTATTACTTTGATTGGATCCTTCAAAGGATCGAAAGGCACGCCCTCAGCAGCTACGCAAACCATATCCATGTGTGCTTGAATAATCACCAATGGTGCACGCTCATGACCGGGCGCAGCTGGCTTGTCGATAATAACATCGCCAATAGCATCCTGTTCCACGGTGAGCCCACGTTTTTGGGCCCATTCCACCAAATACGCGCCGATTTTCTCCTCGTGATGGGATGGACGAGGGATCTCGGCGATTGCCATGAATTCTTTCAGAGTAATCTCTAATGCACTTGATTTCATTGCGAGGCCACCTTTCATTAAAATATATATAAAGTATACGACTTTCGCTCCCATTTGTATTTGCCTTTTCCGACAGTTTTTTGTGCCAAAAATAATCGAAAACATTTAAAGTTCCATGCCGTGAAGGTTTCACGACATGGAACTATTTATCAGTATTTTATATTATTGCGAGCATGAAGCAGCCGATTCAATGCTAATGCTTTGTATAGTGAGTACACTCCCGGCATTTCAGCGATATCGTATCCCAGTTTTCGCTTGATATTGTTTAACCGATATTTCACCGTACTTTCGTGAACATGCAGATACTTCGCAGCTGCTGCAATATTTTTGTCTGCATCGATCAAATAGGCGGACAATGTATCAATCGCCGTCTTTTCGTCGCGCCCCTGCAACGGTTTAAGGATAAGGCGATATTTTTCCGGCAGAACCGTTGCCCTGTGAAGGGTGTCATGGCAATTTCCGGCAAAGCTGAGCTCTCGTTGCGTAAGCACCGTTTTATGCGCGTAGATAGCGCAGGCTGTGGGGAAGTATTCTTCTAAGAGTAGATACGCTCTCTTTGCATCGGTAATAGAGTCCAGGGCGCCGCACCAGATCAATATCATCCCCGGGTATTGCTCCTGCAGATATTTTGTGAGGCTTTCACATAGGTCCTTGTCAAACTCCAAATACTTGTCGTCATTCATGAAAGCCACCACGCTGTTGTCGAAGGTGTCAACGATTCCTGTTTTTCTGTTTGCCCGCAGATGCTTTTTGATTTCGTATTTGATATTTGCCCTATCCGCGCTGCCATAGGTATACTTTTCTGCCGGCGAAGGGCAGATGACCCACATGATACGCAGCGGATGGAGATCCAAACGCATTGAATTTGCAAACCGATATACTTCATCGGCGGGCTCGACCAGAACCATACGAACAAGATCATCCTGTGTTTTTTTCCGCAGATCGTCATCCCAAATGTCGTATGATGACTGCAGTACCTCCGATGCCTGCAAGAGCTTTGTGTCCTCGGTTGTCCCCGCTGCCATGATAGAGAATAAAGTGAAGCGGCTTTTCATTTTCGTAGCAAAAGAGTTTTTGCATATTACATAATTGCAGTCTTTCCAAAGGAAGGTGACGGGAAAATCATCAGACTCGTCTATGTGGTCGTACACGCTGTTACGGAACTCCTCGTTTATAGACATCGGCCAAGGCGCAAAGCCACAATCTCTTCCGTCTTCGTCAACCAGCAAAAATGTATATTGGCATCGGTCGCTTAGCAGCCGCAGGATGCCGCTGATACTGCGCTGCTGCTCTCGCATCATGGAAATCTGCTGCAGCAGCTGGGTGGCAAAGCGGGTCTCATTCTGCTGATCTCTGAAGATGTGCATCAGAACCTCTGTGATAACATCGCTATAACGCAGCGAGTAGTCGTTGCGAGGCATAACAATGAGTGGAAAATCCAGCTCGTTTGCAACTGAAATGAGCTTTTGGTCTACATTCTCCATATAGTAGTCCACATAATAAAGAACAATGGCCGCCTCGCCAACCGCATGAAGCCTGCGAATGGCCTCGCATTGCGCGTCCACATCATCTTTGATTGAAATAAACGCAGTCAGAATGATCTCGTTCCCCAAAAAGAGGGGGTTGGCCATAGCAAACGTTTTGGCATACTCCAACACGGATACGGTAGAAACGTATTGGTCTAACCCTGCGTGTCCTGCCAGTACCTCCGCATTCCGCAAAGACGGCAGTTTCAAGCAATCTCTAACTGTAATACTCATCGTACTGCACCATCCAATCTTAGTACACTGCATTTTACTTGCCAGTTCGTGTATGCTTTACGTTGTTTTTTGCACGACATATTCAATTGGCAATTATATTAGCATTTTGCCGGCGCTTATGTCTTGTCTTCAAATTTACCTTTAAAGTCCAAAAGACTGTTAGCTCTTTTCTGCATTTCTACATCGATAGCTTCGAACGTTTGGCCTTTGAGCTGGAGCAGGCTTTTATATGTTTTCTCATATGCACAAGCCAATTCCCTGTTGGCTGCAGCTATATCTTCATTGAGACCGTCAAGGGTTACTCCGTCCGTCTTATCAAGCAGTGTGCGGCAGAAAATAAGCGTATCTTCAGAGAATAAATTGGGATATCCTGTTTCCATTTTTAAAGTATCTTTTGCGGTGTTCCTACCAGAAAAATCCCGCAACATCATATAAATGGCCACTTCTTTGTCGCAGATTCGAATAAATTCCTCGGACGATTGGCTTATACGTTCAAGGAGTTCCTTGACTTTGGGATAATCTGCGCTACTCAAAAGAGCAATAAGTCGATCCATCGCTGTTTTGCAGCATATCTGATACTTCTGATAGGAGGTAATTGCAGCACGCGCATCTGTCATGCCGGTATCCATTGTCTCAAGTAAAGGGCGAATGGGATTGATCACATCCAGTGTTGCTGCAATTATTCTTTCTATATTTGACCACTTTTCGGTTTCGCTTTTGAGAAAACTTTCTCGTTGGAGTTGCTTTCGTGTAAAGATGATCGTCACAGCTATTGTTGCGGCCGCCACAAGTGCCCCCAAAACCGTACCATAATACGAAAGTGTATCGGCAGCACTCCAGATCGTTATATATCCACTGTCGCCTTTATAGCACTCGTTTATTATGATAGGGCCGCCAATAACAGCTAACAGTGCTAATATTACCACCAACGACCACCTAATTAGTGACTTCTTCATAGAATCACCCCCAATTATACTCGTCAAAATCGCCGTGGGAAAAATGCCCTGCCTTTCGGCAGGGCATTCGTTCTCGTATCTACGCCGCCGAAGTTTACAACACACAACAGCGTTGTATTTTATAATAGCACATTTTGCTGCGGTAGGCAAGAAGTTAGTAAATGTGTACAGAGTTTAGTTGGTTCATGTATCAGCACAGACCTTTAACCTGATTTTGCTTACGATGTTGTTGCTTTTGAAAGGCGGATTGCTTGCAATTACCCCTGTATAGAGTGTATACTTAAAAATAAGAGAATTCGACGACCAACGCGGATACGAAAGAGAGACAGTGAGCATGACGGTGGAGCCGAAACGACAGAAGCGCCCATACAGTTACTACGAAAAGACCATCAACGAATACAGCTATCGTTCTATGGAGCGAGTGAGCAAAACATGCCCGGAGAAGGTCGAGGCACTTTTGCTCCGGTTTCCGTTTGATGATTCTCAAGACAAACAGCTCCGGCGGGCATTGCGTCGATGCCGCATCTATCCGGGGCAAGGGTGTTATGATGATTGCTACAGTGCGGGAATGCAGGCGTACTTGTATAGCATTCATCGCTGCGCCCTGATGGGTTATACAAATGTGATCGGATACATTGCCAAGATGCAGAGAATTTATTTGATTTGCGCAATCGTTGTTTATCGAGATACGGCATATCTGTGTAAAGAGCATGGGCTTAGAGAAACGCGCCTTGAACAGGTGGGGTATGTGATCGTGTAGAAATTCTTAGCCTATTTCGTTCTGTATCTAAATCCTACATCGTTTCCCATCTGTGACAACATATGTGGAATATAAGTTTTGCGAAAGGGGTTTTGATAGTGAATTGCGGCATGGCTCGCCGACAGGGGCGGATGCAAAACACGGCATATCTGCTGTGCTACTTGCTGACGCTGCTATTGGTGTAGACGATACTGCTCCAACCATCTGATGCGCGGGTACTTGGACTGACTCGCCTTACCGTCGTACTACTGCATTTTTCTCCGGTGGAGATACTGCTTGCTGGCTCTTGCCATGCAGTACATTAGCCGGGAGCAAAGCGAGGCCACATCACCGAATGGTACTGGAGATTGGACGCTCTTTCGCCGCATCTATCTGCCTCAGGTGAAGGACACCACCCATGTTGCGGGAAGGCTGGCCTTTCCGAATCAGTGAGACATGGTGGAGTTGCCGCGGATACTGCTGTCAGGCGAAAGCAAGCAGCCCCTGTCCATTCCCCTGATTTGCGCAACCTTCGCCGCCCCATACGCTTGAGCCGCCTTATATCTGCTGTCTGTGATAGTCGTGGTGGTGATAACGACCATATGCACACAAATCATGTATAAAGAAGGGTATACCGGGATTCTTTGATTACAGCGTGGTCATTTTTGCGCCGCCACACGCAGACACCGCAGAACTTGCATTTTGTGCAATAATGGGTATAATAAGAATAGAAATACTTGGCGGGGAGGAATGTGTATGGTCTATACGATAGATGACCTGCAGCGTATTATTGCGCCTATCGCAGAGCAGTACGGACTGCGGGCCGTGTATGTCTTTGGCTCCTACGCCCGCAGAGAGGCCAATGACGACAGTGATATTGATCTGCTGTTCGATTTGACCGGCACAAATATCCGGTCGCTGTTTGCGCTTGGAAGTGTATACTGCGACTTGGAATCTGCATTGGGAAAAAGTATCGATCTTATTCCTGTAAGCGCATTGGAGCAGACCAGCAAGAGTACGTCTGACGATCTATTCCGCAATGCTGTCCAAACAGAAAGGGTACGAATTTATGATGCAGCAAGCTGACAGACAACGCCTTACTCACATTTACGAATACTGTGTTTCTATTGAGAAGGCCATTCAGCACTTCGGAAGCGATTTCCAGTCATTTGATAGCGATGAAGATTTCCAACATTCACTGTCATTCTGCTTGCTGCAGAACGGGGAACTGGGCGGTGGTTTATCTGAGGAGTATCGCCGTGAGACAGCCAACCGTGTGCAGTAGGGGCCGATGAAAGCCGTGCGAAATATGGTTGCCCACGGTTATGGCAAAATGGATCGCCGGATTATTTGGGAGACAGTGACGACGGATATTCCCGCGTTAAAGGCTTTTTGCGAGGAACAATTGAACATTTGAGACTTTTCTGTAATACGGAAAACAGGAATGTATTTTCCACAAGGGGCGGCATCGTCAGGAGATGATTTCTCTAAACGAACAATATGTTTATCAATGCTGTGATTTCGGTTGCAATCTATCCATGTATTTGGTAGACTAGTTTTACGAAGGCCTAATAGACATGGTTGAACTTAAGCAGATTGCAGAAGAGCTACTCTCAACAAGTATGAACGACTAAGATAATAGGCAAAAATGGATATTCTGGTTCGCCATTGTATAAAAGCCCTATTTTATCTGGCTGAGTTTAGCACACCCAGTCGAAGAAAATATGCGAACTTTTCAGGTAATGGTATACAACAATGATCTTGGCTAAACTGGTGTGCGTATAAAACAAACGAGGCATAAACATTTTAATAACCCTGAACTATTTTTTCTGACAGTAGTGGGTATGATAAAATAGCTGCCCACGACGGTGCTTCGCAAGCATTGTGATACTATGACAAACACAGTGCAGATAGATGGGGCAAGGAGGGAATGTCTTATGAAAATCCAACAGTTAAAATTGCAAGACTTTATGATTTTCCAAAAAGCGGAGATAAAATTTTCTCCCAATATTAATATCATTTGCGGCGAAAACAGCACAGGTAAAACCGCACTAATTAAATTGCTCTATTCTTGCGTAAAAAGTCAAGAAGTCTTGAAAAATTCAAAAAGCGATATCACAAAAGAAAAGTTTGAAGATGCTTTAGTAGCCAAACTGCAAGGTGTATTTCGTCCAGACAAGTATAGCGTGGGACGGTTGGTCTACCGCAAGCAGGGTAGCGGTAGGGCAAAAATAAATGTGCGCTTTGACAAAAATGCTCAGTTGGAAATTGGTTTTGGAAATCGGCAGGAAAAACACATTGATGTTATCGTAAATGAGCTTCCCCCGATTGCCGCAAGTGCTGTTTATATTCCGCCAAAAGAAATTATCTCAACAACAGAAAATTTTGTTTCCCTTTATGCGGATTACCACATTGCATTTGAAGAAACGTATTATGATTTGGCACGTCTTTTGGAGCGACCATTAAAAAAGGGGCCTAATACGCAAGAGCAAAATGCCGTATTAAGAAGTTTTGAGAAAATTTTGAACGGAAATATCATCCAGAAGGATAAGGCCTTTTACCTCCAGGTAAAAGGCGCTGGAGAATTTGAAATGGGGCTTGTTTCGGAAGGATATCGAAAGCTCGCTACAATTATGTATCTTGTTCAGTCTGGCAGTCTTTCAAAAAACGCAATCTTATTTTGGGATGAGCCGGAAACGAACATGAATCCCAAAATGATTCAGCCTATGGTTGAAGCAATTATCGAACTTGCTAAGTTGGGTGTCCAGGTGTTTATCACGACACATGACTACTTTATTCAGCAGTGCTTTAATTTGGCGGCAAGGTATCCCGAAAAAGACTCATCAGATCTGAAATTTAGCTTCACTTCTTTGTACAGGTCCTTAACTGGTGTAGAAATTGAAACGGCAAGCCGCTTAACAGACCTGACGCACAACGCAATTATGGAAGAGTTTGACCAGCTCTATGATAGAGAACAGGGGTTGCTTTATGGAGATTAACGAAAGTAATCTGACATTCTCTTTTGCAGATGGAACGACCGTAATCAAATTTGACAATACTGATTTCTATCGCAAAGTATTTAACAAATTACCTGGTAGCAAGGGAGTAGATATTATTGCCGACTCAAATGATATGCTTCAATTAATCGAGATAAAAAACTGCACAGGACATGAATCGGAAAACAGGTGGAGAATTAGCATTGACAACAGCAAATTAAGTTCAGCGCCTAATACACTCGAAATCGCGGACAGGGATAGTTTAGATATCGAAATTGCTAAGAAGGTGGCCGCCACTATTGCCTGTATCTATGGCGCGTGGACAAAATCGGAGGAATCGCAGAGTGCCAAGGAGATTTCTGCTTTTTTGGCAAAAATATGCGATGCAAAGATACCGGTTTCGAGCAAGCCGGTAATGATAATTCTGTTTTTAGAGGGCAATTTTGACAATCCGGAATCGAAAACGAGAAGCAAAAAAATGATTATGCAGCGACTTCAAGAAAGCATTGAGACAAAGCTGTCCTGGTTGAAATGCAGGGTTTCTGTGGTGGACAGCGCTACATATAATAAGCGATGTTTTGAGGTTTCCTAACCATGCTACAGTGTACAACAGTATAGTGCGTTTACCTAACGCTGCTTCATTTGCAGTCTGACCCAAACCGTGACCCAAACGCGGAAAAAAGCAGGTGGATACAGGCGGACACAGTGGATTGCCCACCGAGCCGAAAGCACGCAAAAGTGCCGGAAAGCGTTGCGGCACAACGCTTTCCGCCTCCCATCATATCTTCACACGCAGGAGGTCACTGGTTCGAGTCCAGCAGTCTCCACCAAGAGAAAACCTTGGAAACCTTGTGTTTCCAAGGTTTTCTCGTTTTTGATGAATTTTTCTGTGTCTGCGAGTGATGGACGCTTTGCCGCCTTATGTTTTCAAATATTGCCTTGTTTTAGGTCTCTAGCTGTATTAAGCTGTACGGCTTTTGCGCCCTGAGAACCTTACAAATACTTGAGATTTACGGTCATGTCCTCCGATAACATCGGGTCGATCTGCTGTAGCTGCGCCCTGACGGCTTCTGCGCTGCGCTTGGGTGTGTAAGTGCCGTCCATCAACTGCTGCGAGGCAGTATCCACAGCGGCGGCGACGCCGGCGAATACCTCCGGCACCACATGGGTATAGATGCCCAGCGTGGTGGACACGTCCCGATGACCCAGCAGCTTCTGGACGATCTTGGGGTTGATTTCCTGCTCCAAAAGCATGGAAGCGTAGGTGTGGCGATACCGATGGAGATTCAAGCCCTCGTCGGAAAAGCCGTTGCGAGCCAGGAAGTGACGATAGCTGGCGCGGAAGCCGCTGTATGTCCGCATGGACATGGTGCGTGTGCTGATGAAAACAAAGCCCTCCGGTGTCAGCACCTCCAACCCTTTTGGCAGAGTCGCCACATAGCGCATCCATTCCCGCAGTCGTGTCAGCACCAGCTCTGGAGCCTGAATAATTCGATGGGAAGTGCGGGTCTTGGTAGAGCCCAGCGCATCGGTCATATCTACTGTTTTCCCGTTTTCGTCGAAGGTCAGCTCCCGTGTCACAGACTGCGCGATGGTGATGGTGTGGGCCGCAAAGTCGATATGCTTCCATTGGAGCGCCAGCAACTCGCCGATGCGCATGCCGGTGAACAGCAGCGTGGTGATAATGGGGCACATGATGGGGTCTTTCTGCGCCGCGGCCAGCACCGCTTCTCGTTGAGCGATGGGAATAACTTTTTCCTCTGATTCCGGGCGCTGCGGCTGCCGGGGCAGCTTTGTGCTGCGGGCGGGATTGATCGGAGCCAGAGACATCTCCACGGCGTAGTCGTACAGCTGGATCAGGATACTGCGCACCAGTGAAATGGTGCGGCGGGAGAGCTGCTTTTCCGCTTGCAGGTAATAGAGGAACGTCTGGATGCGGGAGGCTGTCAGCGCCGCCACGGGGATGTCTCCTAATGCGGGAACGATATGTAACCGCTCGCAGGAATAATACAGCTCCATGGTACGGCTGCAGACCTCGTAGGTTTTGAACGTGGTCAGCCAGCGATGCAGAAAGTCCTTCAACAGCAATTCAGATGCCAGTGAAGGGGCGGCCTTGGATGTTTCGGAAACCAGCGTCAGGGCGATCCAGTGCGCCGCCTCCTCGCGGGTGTTGGCGTAGGTGTATTTGCGGATGGTCTTGCCGGTATCGGGGTGATAGCCTACCGTCACCTGACCGACCCATTTGCCGTCCTTGCGGCGATAGACGCTGCCTTCGTTCTTTCCGCGACGTGTGGTTTTGGGTTTGCTTGGTTTACGCGGCATGAATGATTCCCTCCTTTTGCCGCGCAGGGAAGATCACAATATTATTATACGACAGCAGGAGGTCATCCCGCAAATTTTTTCTTTGCGGCATTGTCATTTAAATTATCCTCCCATCCAAAAACTCCAGCAAGGCATCTCTCGGAATACGAATTTGCCTACCGATACGGACGCTTCGTATCTGTCCGCTGCGGATCAGTTCGTAGGCGGTGTTGCGCCCGATGCCGAGGAGGGGCATCAAGTCCTCCACCCGCAGTGTCATGGGAAGGTCATGCAGGTCGCGGTACTTATTCTCCACGGGCAGTCCCTCCCTTCACGGACGCCAGATAAATATCCGTCACGTCGGGCCGCTCGTGTCCCAACAGGCGTGACACGGTAAAATGGGCGTCCAACGGCGTCATGCCGCCATCGACGAGAGATGTATACTTTTCAGCGGCGTAGGTATGCCGCAGTCCATGAAAGGTAATGCGCCTGTCCGGTGCGGTGGGGTCGCAGATGGCGTCACGGTGGCGGAGGATAAACTGCTGCATAGCATTGATGGCCCGGTCGGTGGGAACGCCGTCCGGCACCAGCAGCTTGTGGCCGCGCTCCGTTTTCTCCAGCAGCCGTTGCAGCATCATCGTGATACGGTCGTCCTCAATAGGGACGATCCGGGTTTTGCCGCCCTTGCCCTTCACGGTGAGGGCGTTTTCACGCAGCGCACGCTCCGCCGCGGCGGTGTCCATACGGACGCATTCGTGGATACGCAGACCGGCGTAGCGAGCCAGATACAGGGCGAGGATGTAGTCCTCCCGCTCCTCCGCCATGGCGCGGCCGATCAGCTTGCCGAACTCCGAGTTCGTCCATGTGCGATCCTGCTGCCCAAAGCGGCGGCGTTCCAAGGCGACGCCCAGTTCTTCGTTATCCGGCAGCGTATAACGAGGATGGGACATCTTATCGTGGAAAAAGCGGATGGCGGAGAGGTCGGTCTTGATGGTGCTGGCCGACTTGCCCTGCTCCTGCAAATAGAGGACATAGCTCACCAGATGCTTGCCGCTGACGTTCTCCAGCTTTTGCAGGTGGTAGTGGGCGGCGAGGTAGGCACAGAAACGCTTGACCGCCTCGTAGTAGCGGTCTTTCGTGCGGAAGCTGCCCTGTCGGTTGTGGCGAGCCAGCTTGTCCAACTGGGTAACGAGGGTGTGGTAAATGCCTTTTGTGGTCATATAAAGAAATCTCCTTGTAATCGTAGTTATGTTCAGATGGACGTACTTCACCCGTTGGCAAGGAGAGCCGTTTCCGGCGTATCTCCGCAGAAATGATAGACTGCCGCAGGCGGAAAGCCTTGGTATTGCGTGTTTTCCGCGGCTTACCTGTATGTCTGTCTCTCTTTACTTGCGCCAGGTCAGTACGCTGCCACATGGGGCAAATGTGCTCTGCTCCAATGGAGCGGTGGCGGACACCAGGCCGCTGAACTCGGCTGCGGAAGGCTCCGCCGGTATCCTGTGATCCGCCCGGCGACGGATCGAGGAATACGCGATACCCCGTATGACCGGCGCCGCACTCTGACTGCGGCATACAGGGGCGGGAGCTTGCCTCTCTCTTGACGATTTTCCTGCCGTATCGTCCTGACGGCTTTTACAAAGCTCCTTTTTCCTGATCTGCGCCGAATTGATTTCGGCGCGTTTTTCTTTTCCTGCGGTATCGCGGCGATGGCAAGTGCCGCGACAAAAACGGTAAGCAAAAACGCAGGAAGAATCTTCCCGCCGTTTCGGCTTCATACGATCCTTCCTGCGTTTGCAGTATTGTTCAATTTTCACTGTCGCCCACCGTCAGGAGGGCATAGTTCGACATACTTCAAGTTCTTAGTCAGAGCGAAAAGCTGCTGATAGCTTTCCACCCGTGCCTGCTCTGCTCCGACCTAAATGCGCGATGCCTTAAGTACACGTTCAGTGTAGTACGGCGGCAAAGCGGCGTACAGGTGGAAACTGCCGCGAGAGAATTTCTCGCAGTATAGTCATTGAAATATAAGGGCGCAATGGCTCTAATCTCAAACGGGAGCATAATGCTCCTCAAGTACAAACTTAACAACGTGTGCGATGCAGATAATAGACCTACAAATGGTGCACAAACAACTGAATGATTCTTATATACCACAATATATTGTGTTTGTCAATATTAAAGTGTTGATATATTGTACTTTCCCGGTCGTTGAAAAAAGCTAATACGCATTATCTCCGTATTAAATGCGTATTACAGGCGCATCACGAAAATAATGCGTATTGCGTGCGTATTGGATAATTTGAACTGTAAACATGCCCTGATTACTCAGAAGGAAGGACGGTGACTAATTGCCTCGGTCGTCCTGAATAATCACTATATATTTTGTCAATTTGCTTGAGCTGGGGCAATAATCGCAGCAGAAAGCTTTTAGCTTCCTTAATAGACTAACTCCCTGTGCAGAGAGGTCAAACACTCTTAGCGCAGGGAGTTTTTGCGTCAGGGCGGTTTTATTGAATCAGCCCATACTTTTTGAAAAATACTAAATCGTCGTCAATCAGCATATTAACCATCTACACAGAGCGGTCACGGTATCCTTTGCAATGACGGATTCGTACAGTGCCGTATTTCTTATTCCTTAGCCAGCTTGACGTAGCCTTCATAACGCTCCTTGGCATCATTGGCGGCCTTGTGATACAGGGCGTCCGCCTTCTCGGGGAAGGACAGCTTCAGGGATGCGTAACGGTTCTCTCCCATGAGGAACTGCTGGAAGTCGCCGGTGGGTGCCTTGGAATCCAGCTGGAAGGGGTTCTTGCCCTGCTCCTTCAGGCGGGGATCATAGCGGTACAGGTGCCAGTAGCCGCACTCCACAGCCTTCTTCTCCTCGATCTGGCTCAGACCCATGCTGGCCTTCATGCCGTGCTCGATGCAGGGGCAGTAGCAGATGACGATGGAGGGGCCGTCGTAGGCTTCCGCCTCGCGGATAGCCTTCAGGGTCTGGGCGGGATCGGCACCCATGGCCACCTGTGCCACATACACATAGCCATAGCTCATGGCCATCAGACCCAGATCCTTCTTCTTGGTTACTTTGCCGCCGGCGGAGAACTTGGCGATAGCCGCGGCAGCGGTAGCCTTGGAGGACTGGCCGCCAGTGTTGGAGTACACCTCGGTATCCAGCACCAGGACGTTAATGTTCTTGCCGGAGGCCAGCACGTGATCCAGACCGCCGTAGCCGATATCATAGGCCCAGCCGTCGCCACCGAAGGCCCAGACGGACTTCTTGGTGAGAAATTCCTTGTTGTTGCGGATGAACTCGGCCTCGTCACTCTTGTCGCCGGTCACGGCTGCCAGCAGCGCGTCGGCTGCCATGCGGGACTCGGCGGCGCTTTCGGCCTTGTCGATGTAATTCTTGCACACATCGGCGGCCACACCCTTGTCGGCCAGCGTCTGAGCGGCGGCTTTCAGCTGGCGCTTGATGGCGTCCTGACCCAGCAGATAGCCGTAGGCGTACTCGGCGTTATCCTCGAACAGGCTCATCGCCCAGGCGGGGCCGCAGCCGTTGCAGTCGGTGCAGTAGGGGGAGCTGGGAGTGGAGCCGCCGTAAGCGGAGGAGCAGCCGGAGGCGTTGGTGATGTACATGTGGTCGCCAAACAGCTGGGTAACCAGCTTGATATAGGGCGTCTCGCCGCAGCCGGCGCAGGCGCCGGAGAACTCGAAGTAGGGCTTGGCGAACTGGGATGCCTTGACGGTCTTATCGCTGACGGCGTCCTTCTTCACGGTGACGGTCTCCACGGCGTATTCCCAATTCTCCGCCTGATTCAGCTGGCTCTCCAGCGGCTGCATGGTCAGCGCCTTCTCCTTGGCGGGGCAGACATTGACGCAGCTGCCGCAGCCGGTGCAGTCATAGGGAGAGACCTGCATGCGATACTGGTATTTGCCCAACTCCGCGCCGTTGGCTTTCTTCGTCTCGAAGCCGGCAGGAGCGTGCTGCTGCTCGTTTTCGTCCAGCAGCACGGGACGGATGGCGGCATGGGGGCAGACGAGCGCACACTGGTTGCACTGGATGCACTTGGTCATATCCCACTGGGGAACGTCCACAGCCGCACCGCGCTTTTCATACTTGGTGGAGCCCGCGTGCCAGGTGCCGTCCTCCAGACCGTATTTCTTCATAATGGACACCGGCAGGCTGTCGCCCTCCTGGCGGTTCATCACGTCCACCACCTCGCGGATGAAGTCCGGTGCCTTCCGCTCCACGGGCGCATCCTTAGCATCAGCCCACGCGGCGGGGATAGCCACCTCCACCAGCTCGTTGATGCCGTGCTCGATGGAGGCGTTGTTCATGTCCACCACGGCTTGCCCCTTCTTCTTATAATAGGTCTTATAGATGGCTTCCTTCATCTCCGCCACCGCCTGCTCCAGAGGGATCACATTGGCCAGCTTGAAGAAGGCGGCCTGCAGAATGGTGTTGGTGCGGCTGCCCAGACCCAGCTCACGGGCAATCCTGATGGCGTCGATGGTGTAGAACCTGGCTTTCTTCTCCGCCAGGGCGCGCTTCATGGCGGCGGGCAGGTTCTTCTCCAGACCCTCGGCATCCCACGCGCAGTTCAGCAGGAACACGCCGCCCTCCTTTAGATTCTTCACCATGTCGTACTTATGGACATAGGAGGGGTTGTGGCAGGCCACGAAATCGGCGGACTGGATCAAATATGGGGAACGGATGGGGGTCTTGCCGAAGCGCAGGTGGCTTTGGGTCAGGCCGCCGGACTTCTTGGAGTCGTAGACGAAGTACGCCTGACAGTACAGGTCGGTGGCGTGGCCGATGATCTTGATGGAGTTCTTGTTGGCGCCCACGGTGCCGTCGGAGCCCATGCCCCAGAACTCGGCGCTGGTCTGACCGGCGGGAGAGGTGTCGATCTCGCAGGTCACATCCAGAGAGGTGTGGGTGACGTCGTCCACGATGCCTACGGTGAAATTATTCTTGGGTTTATCCTGCTTCAGGTTATCCAGCACAGCGATGATCTGGCCGGGGGTGGTGTCCTTACTGGACAGGCCGTAGCGGCCGCCCACGATGACCATATCGCTGTCCAACTCCTTGTACACAGAGCAGATATCCTGATACAGCGGCTCGCCCATGGCACCCGGCTCCTTGGTGCGATCCAGCACCGCCAGCTTGCGGCAGGTCTTCGGAATGGCGACAAGGAACTTGTCGGCGGCGAAGGGGCGGTACAGATGGACATTCAGCAGGCCCACTTTTTCGCCCCTGGCGGTCAGGTGGTCGATGGCCTCCTTGGCGGTCTCGGCGGCGCTGCCCATGAGTACGATGACTCGCTCTGCATCCGGTGCACCGTAGTAGTTGAACAGCTTGTACTCCCGTCCCGTCAGCTTGCTGATCTCTGCCATGTAGTGCTCCACCGCCTCGGGGATGGACGACACCTTCTCGTTGCACGCCTCGCGGCACTGGAAGAAGATGTCGGGGTTCACGGTGGTGCCGCGGGTGGCGGGATGCTCCGGGTTCAGGGAGCTGCGGCGGAAAGCACGCAGGGCGTCCATATCCACCAGCGGGCGCAGCTCCTCATAATCCAGCGCCTCGATCTTCTGAATTTCGTGGCTGGTGCGGAAGCCGTCAAAGAAATGCAAAAACGGCATCCGACAGTGGATGGCGCTCAGATGTGCCACCGCGCCCAGATCCATGACCTCCTGCGGGGAGGAGGACGCCAGCATGGCGAAGCCGGTGCTGCGCACGCCCATCACGTCGCTGTGGTCGCCGAAGATGGACAGGGCGTGGGCGGACAGAGTTCGGGCGGAGACGTGGAACACGCCCGGCAGCATCTCACCGGCGATCTTATACATATTGGGGATCATCAGCAGCAGGCCCTGCGACGCGGTGTAGGTGGTGGTCAGTGCGCCGGACTGCAGGGAGCCATGCACCGTACCGGCGGCACCGCCCTCGGACTGCATCTCCACCACCTGTACCGGCTGGCCAAACAGGTTCTTCTTGCCGTTGGCGGCCCACTCGTCCACGTGCTCCGCCATGGGGCTGGAGGGCGTGATGGGGAAAATACCCGCCACTTCCGTAAATGCGTAGGATACATACGCGGCGGCTTCGTTGCCGTCCATGATGACTGCTTTCTTCTTGTCCATAATGTACTCTCCTTCATTATGTGATCCTTGCGGCACAGCTCCGCCTATGGTTTTAATTTTATTATAGCGGACTTTTCCGTCGCCGGCTAATCACGATGTTCAAACAGCTGCTTCACGTTTTCTTATATCACGCTGTGTGATGGGAGTTGGCGTTCGGCAAGTTTCCTGTAAGTAGCAATTTGTATCTGTTTTCCACAATTGGTGAGATGCCCCCTTGTATATATTGCCATGCCTACCGACCGCTACAATAGGACTATCAAAAATCGCGAACCTCGTCTTCACGGTTACTGATGACCAAAAACGGAAAAACTGTGGCATAATCTCTGCATGGTGATGTCTGCAGGGTGTTCCACCGCTTTAGGAATGATAGGAAATTGACAGGAAGGCAAAAAATCTGTTACTATTACCGGAGAAGTAATTCATGCAGAAAGAAGGGTTTCCTGTGACATCCAAATACGCCGTTTTCCTGAAGGTTGCCGAGCTTGGCAGTATGTCCAAGGCCGCCATGCACTGCAACTATTCCCAGTCCGCCGTAAGCCAGATTATCAGTTCTCTGGAGGACGAACTTCAGATGACGCTGCTCAACCGCAGCCAGTCCGGGGTGACACTGACTTCCGACGGCGAGCAGATGCTCCCCTATATTCGCCACCTGCGTGACGCGGCGGAGGCTGTGGCCGAGCAAGCCGCCAGACTGCACGGCCTTGAAATAGGCCATATCCGCATCGGTACCTTTTCCAGCGTGTCCTGCCATGTATTGGTACCTGTGCTGAAGGAATTCAAGACGGACTATCCCAATATCAGCATTGAGATCCGCGAGGGCGATGATGCCAGCGTCACCGAGATGCTGCTGCACGACGATGTCGACTTTGGATTTATGGACGCGCCGGTTCCTATGGGATTTGATTCCTTTCTGGTGCGGCGTGACCCGTTTGTGGCGGTAGTGCCGGAGGACAGCCCTTATGCCGAGGCAGAGGCGATACCTCTGTCTGTTTACAGCTCTGAGCCGACTGCCCTCTTTGACGAGGGTAGTCAAAAGGAGGCTATGGGCGTATTTCGGAGAAATAAAATTTCGCCACGTGTGGAATACACCAGCCGCGATGATAACCTCATCCTCTCGTTGATAGAAAACAATCTGTGTATCGGATATATGGGGAAGCTGATCCTCACAAAGAATTCCTACCGCGTGACCAGCCGTCCCACAGTGCCGCAGTATTACAGGGAGATCATGCTCGTGGTGCGCAGCATCGAGAATGCGTCGCCGGCCGCCGTACACTTCATTGAGTTTTTCAAAAAACACCTTGCGCAAGCAGCTCCACAATAACAGAACCTGGCACACAGGCTCTGTCCGATATACAAAAAAGGTCAACGCCTGATGCCAGTTCCTTGATCGCAAAGGGGTCACTTTGCGCCGCCGCGCACTCTGATCCTGAATGCGAACCAAGCGCGGAAACGACAGTGGAGCAATAGAAGGATACAATAGACACTTCCTTGTGCCATTGTGCCGAAAGCGCAAAAAGGAGGGGGCAAGCGTTGGAGCCCAACGCTTGCCCCCTCCTTTTCCTGTTGTGGGCGAAAAGGGATGCATCACGCATGCCAGCCCATCAATTCACTGATTTTTTCAGCGGTACTTATAAGTTTGGGTGAAAATTTCTCAATCTTATCGGGTGTCATTCTGGCGACAGTGCCGGAAATGCTCATCGCACCTACCGGTGTTCCGTTCCAATTATAGATAGGGGCAGCAATGCACCGAACCCCCAAATCATGCTCCTCGTCGTCGATGGCATAGCCCCTCTCACGGACGCAGGATAGGTCCTCCTGCAGGGCCTCCCATGTGGTGATGGTCTTGGGGGTGAACGGAATGACCTGTGTGCCGTCCCAGATGGCGCGCACCTCCTTTTCCGGCAGGTAGGCCATGATGCTCTTGCCCACGCCGGTACAGTACATGGGATTGTGCAGTCCGACAGATGATGTGATGCTGATGGGGCGAAGAAGCGGCTCAAATTTGTGGAGATAAACGACCTCGTTTCCGTCGCGCTCCACCAGATGCACAATCTCCTTGACATCGTTGGACAGCTTTTCCAGCAAAGGCTTAGAGGCCGAAAAAAGATTCAATACGGTCGAGACGCGACGGGATATTTCATATAGCCGAAGCGTTAAACGATATTTCCCATTTTCTGCGTCTTTTCTTACATAGCCTCTGTTTGCAAGCGAAGCCAAAAGCCGGTGTGCAGTGCTCGTATGCAAAGAGGTGGCTGCCGCCAAATCTGACAGCGCAAGCCCCTGCGGTGTGGCTGAGAGCACTTCTAAAATATCGAATACACGATCAATGGATTGAACAGATCCGTTGCTATCCTTCATGGCAATTCCTTTCCGTATTGTGAAAATATAACCATATAATAGCTTACTTTTAGTCATTTTGCAATACATAACAATAGTTTTTTTGTCAAAATAAGGGATTGACATTTCTCAAGTATGAGGTGATAATATACTTAAAATTTCATATTGCGGTAATATATTTCGTATTATGGAATCTAAGCAAGGCGTGGACATGCTTTTATCCGAGAAACAGAAAGAGGTGACGCCCGAAAGACACAGCCCCCCTTCCCCACAATACTATTACGAGAAAAGGAGAAAAAGCAATGGAACTTGAAATGAAGACTGAAGGAAAGAAATTGGAATTCTACACGGGTCGATGGGTATCGTTCCTGCCGTTCATCATTTTCTTGGGCATGATCATCGTGTCCGTGGTGTTGGATGCTGTGTCGGAGCGCTCCATGTGGATCTGCTGCATCGTTGGTCTGATGATTGCCTTCTTCCTGGCTAAGGATAAGATTCGCTATGGCGATGCCATCGCGGAGGGCATTGCCCAGAAGTTGACCTCCGTTCCCGTGCTGTGCTGGATCTTTGCCGGTATTTTTACCACCACGCTGCGTGCCGCCGGTCTGGTACAAGGCATTGTGTGGGTCGCCTATAACGTGGGTGCTCACGGTATGCTGTTCGTTCTGGTCGCGTTCATCTCCTGCGCCGCGTTCGCCACGGCCGCCGGTACCGGCTTGGGCACTACCATCGCCGGTATCTCCATCCTGTATCCCGCCGGCTGCTTGCTGGGTGCCAATCCCTTGGTTCTGGCCGGTGCCATCATCGGCGGCGGTGCCTTCGGTGATAATCTGGCCCCCGTTTCCGACACAACCATCTGCTCTGCACTGACCCAGGGTGCCGACATCACCGGCGTTGTGAAGTCCCGCCTGCGCTACTCCGCTGTGGCCGCTGCCATCACCATCCTGTTCATTCTGTTCTTCGGCGGCGGCGGCAGCGTCACCGGTGAGGCTCTGCCTCACGATTTGATTGCTGAGTACATGAACCCCAAGGGCCTACTGATGCTGATCCCCGCTATCCTGACCATTTACCTTGCCATCAAGAAGGGCGACGTGATTTACGCCTGCATCGCCGGTACTGCCGCTGTCATCGTCGTGGCGTTGCCGACCGGTTTGCTAACCCTGTCTGACATCATCTGTCTGAGTGATGGCGGCGTTTCCGGTACCCTGGTGGATGGCATCGGCGGCATGGCCGACATCGTGATCCTGTGCCTGCTGGTCATGGGCATGGTAGGCGTCATGAAGGCCGGCGAGGGCGACAAGCTCCTCATCGACATTGCCACCAAGGTCATCCGCGGCGTCTGCGGCGCGGAGCTGTCCATCGTCATCCTGTCCGCCATCCTGGCCGGTATGACCGGCATCAACACCCCCGCCATCCTAGCCATCGGTGTTCCCTATGCCAAGCCCATGGGCGAGAGATTCCACATCCACCCCTATCGCCGTGCCAATCTGCTGGATGCCTCCTCCTGCTCTCTGGCATACACTCTGCCCTGGACCTCCATCGCGCTGGCAACCGCCACCTACTCCGCTCAGGGCAACGCCCTGTTCGGCGACGTGGTACCCGCCATCGGCGCGGAAGAGATCTTCTTCTATCCCGTTTACGCCTGGGCACTACTGGCCATTATGCTGTTCGCCTCCATCACCGGCTGGGGTCGCCGTTTTGCCGGCCCCAACGGCGAGGAGCTGAAGAAGCTGCCTGAGGAGACCGCCGCCAAGTAAGCGACACCCAAAAGCTGCTGCCATATCACGATGGTATCCCGGTCATTGACCGGGATACCATCACAGCGACAGAAAAAGGAGAAACGATATGAACCGTACAAGAGCCGCGTGGATCGATGTTGAACTGGAGAATATCGTCCACAATGTAAAAGCTGTTCAGGCCCTGGCTCAGAAGGACGCGGGACGCCCCGTCATGGCGATGCCGGTGATCAAGGGAAACGCCTACGGCCACGGCATTTTCGAGGTGGCCCGCATTCTGGGCGAGTCCGGTGTAGAGTGGATGGCGGTGGCCACCTATTCCGAGGCCCGGCTGGCCCGGCTGGCGGCTCCCCAGGCCAAGGTGCTGATTCTTGGCTATACGCCTCTGGATATGATGGGGGAGATCGTCCGTTACGGCATCCGCCCCTGCGTATATACCTACGAACAGGCCCTGACTCTCTCCCAGCAGGCCCAGGCCCAGGGCAAGACCGCCTACATCCACATCAAGGTGGACACCGGCATGCACCGCCTGGGCTTTAACGTCAGTGAGCAGAGCGCAGACACGGTGGCTGCCATCTGTGATCTGCCTAACGTGTGCGTAGAGGGACTGTTTACCCACTTCGCCACCTCCGCCATGCGGGAAAAGGAGTATGTCCACTACCAGTACCGCGGCTTTGCCGCCTTCAAGGAGATGCTGGCGGCGCGGGGCGTGGATATTCCCGTGAAGCATCTGTCCAACTGCGGCATCATCCTGGACTCTCCGGAGTATCACCAGGACATGATCCGCTTCGGCAGCATGGTTTTCGGCTCCTACTCCTCCAACGAGGTCTGCAAGGCCCGTGTACAGCTGAAGGACGCCTTTGCTCTCCGGGCGGAGGTAGCCTGCGTCAAGGAACTGGCTCCCGGCGAGGGGGTGGGCTACGACCTGGCCTTTATCGCCCAGCGCCCCACCCGCATTGCGGTGCTGCCCCTGGGCTACGCCGATATGATCTGTCTGCGGCGGCTGAAGAACAAGGGCTATGTGCTGCTCCACGGCAAGCGCGCTCCCATGGTGGGCTGCGTGTGCATGGATCAGCTGATGATCGACGTGACGGAGATCGAGAACGTCGCCATGGGCGACGTGGCCACGCTGATTGGCCGGGACGGCGACGAGGTCCTCACGCTCCAAGAGGTGGCCGACCGTGTGGGAACGGACGGCTATGAGGTACTGCTGTCCAACACCCAGCGTCTGCCCATCCGATACTGGAAGGGCGGCGAGATGATCGGCGCGCTGGATATCCATCAAACCCTGCTGTCTTATTACGAAAGGATCTATAACTTATGAGCAGAGAATTTTCCAAAGCGGCGCGGAATTACCCGCCCTCCGGCATCCGTAAGATGTTCGATCTGGCGGCTCAGTATCCCAACGCCATCAAGCTGACGGTAGGTGAGCCCAACTTTGATACTCCCGACTATATCAAGGAGGCCGCCAAGAAGGCCATGGACGCCGGCGAGACACACTATACGCCAAACGCAGGTATGCCTGTGCTGCGGCAGGCGGTGGCGGAGAAGTATCAGAAGAGCCACTGGGACGGCTACACCGCCGACCATGTGATGGTCACTGTGGGCGCTATGGAAGGCCTGATGCTGACCATGATGCTACTGCTGGATCCCGGCGATGAGATCCTGGTGCCCGACCCCTGCTTCCCCAACTACTACGGTCAGGCATCCCTGACCGGCGCGTGCGCCAAGCCGGTGCCCACCTATGAGGACAACGACTACCGCATGATGGCGGCGGATATCGAGAAGTGCATCACGCCCCACACCAAGGCGCTGCTGCTGAACTCCCCCTGCAACCCCACCGGCGCGGTGCTGACCAAGGCGGACATCCTGGCCATCGCCGAAGTGGTGAAGAAGCACGACCTGTGGGTGCTGTCCGACGAGCCCTATGACAGCATCGTCTACGATGGCGCGGAGCCCTTCAGCATCGCTCAGGTGCCGGAGGTCCGTGACCGTGTGTTCGTGCTGAATAGCTTCTCCAAGTCCTATGCCATGACCGGCTGGCGTGTGGGCTATGTCATCGCTCCCGACCCCGCCTGCGTCAAGAAGATGGCACAGATGAACGAGGCCATCGCCTCCTGCGTGTCCAGCTTCTCCCAGGTGGCCGCCGCCGAGGCGCTGAAGAGCGACGCGTGCGTCAAGCAGATGGTGGCGGACTACACCCGCCGCCGGGATATCCTCATCGACGGCATCAACGCCATTCCCGGCTTCAGCTGCAAGAAGTCCGCTGGCAGCTTCTATGCCTTCGCCAACATCAAGGCCTTCGGCAAGTCCGCCCAGGAGTTCGCCGAGGAGCTGCTGGTCAACGCCGGTGTGGTCACCGTGCCCGGCTCCGCCTTCGGCGCCTGCGGCGAGGGATATCTGCGTCTTGTGTTCGCCAACTCCGACGAGAACCTGAAGGAAGCCGTCCGCCGCATTGACGCCTATGTTCGCAAGACGTATCCCGATATGAAGTAACAAGACCACTGTTCCATGAAAAACGGCCACAGGACAGAACCATTGACACAGTCGCCGCTTTTCTTTATGTATCAAAACGATTTACTTAGGAGGAATTATTATGGAAAGAAACGTTACTATGCCGACATTGGAAAGCGTTAAGAACTTCAAGGCTGCCATGGCATCGGAGCAGGGTGCTTTCGGCCCCTTTATGATTACCTCCGACCCCGCCTTTGTGGAGGCTGCCGGTTACGCCGGATATGATTTTGTGTTGCTGGATATGGAACATGGCCCCGGCACCTTTGAGAACCTGCAAAACCTGATTCGCGCCGCCAACGTGGCGGGCGTCTGCCCCGTGGTGCGCGTTCCCCGGGGAACGGACATCTGGATCGACCAAGCTCTGGACGTGGGTGCCGGTGCAGTTATGATCCCCCAGATCGACACCGCAGAGCAGGCGAGGATCGCCGTCTCCGCGGCAAAGTTCTCTCCCCGCGGCACCCGTGGCACCTGCCGCTTTGTCCGTTCCGCCGCCTATGGCGGCGTTCCCGGCGCGGACTACTTCGCAAAGGCGCAGGACACCGTGGTGATCCTTCAGGCCGAGGGTCAAAAGGCCATCGACAATCTGGATGACATTCTCAGTGTCGAAGGCGTGGACATCGTGTTCGTAGGGCCTTACGATCTGTCCGCCTCTCTGGGCATCATCGGGCAGATCACCCACCCCAGAGTCATGGAGTTGATCGGCGAGATCTGCCGCAAGGCGGCGGCAAAGGGCGTGCAGGTGGGCTGCTTCGCCGACTCTGCGGAGTCCGGCAGAAGGCTGCTGGAAATGGGCGTCCGCTTTGTGGGATATTCCTGCGATACCGCGATCTTTATGAACATGGCGAAGGCAGACATCGCAGCCTTCCACGGTGAAAAGTGAAAGTTGGGAAAAAATATGAGCAAAAAGAATTATGTGGTCATGGACGGCAATACCGCCGCCGCCCATTCTGCCTATGCCTTTACCGAGGTGGCGGCGATCTATCCCATCACGCCGTCCTCCCCCATGGCGGAGAAGGTGGATGAGTGGTCCGCCAAGGGGAAAAAGAACCTGTTCGGCACGCCGGTGGACGTGATCCAGATGCAGTCCGAGGCCGGCGCTGCCGGCACCTGCCACGGCTCCCTGCAGGCGGGTGCCCTGACCACCACCTTTACCTCCTCACAGGGCTTGATGCTGATGATCCCGGCTATGTACGCCATGGGCGGACAGTTCCTCCCCAGCGTGATGCACATCGCATCCCGTGTTGTCACCAGCAACCATCACTCCATTTTCGGCGACCATACGGACTTTATGACCTGCCGCACCACCGGCTACGCCATGCTGATGTCCGCCTCCCCCCAGGAGGCCATGGATCTGGCGGCGGTGGCGCACCTGTCCGCCATCAAAGCGAAGTACGCCTTCATGCACTGCTTTGACGGCTTCCGCACCTCCCACGAGATGCAGCGCATCGAGGCGCTGGACTATGAGGAGCTGCGGGGTCTGATCGACTACGAGGCGCTGAAGGCCTTCCGCCGGGATGCTCTGAATCCGGAGCATCCCACCAACCGCGGCAACAACGTCAACCCCGACGTGTACTTCCAGTGCAAGGAAGGCGCTAACGTCAAGAGTGCCATCGTGCCCGGTACCGTGCAGCACTACATGGACGAGATCAATAAAATCACCGGCCGGGACTACAAGCTGTTCAATTACTACGGCGCGCCCGACGCCGAGGAGGTCGTGGTGGCCATGTGCTCCGTCACCGAGGCACTGCGGGAGACAGTGGACTACCTCAACGCCTGCGGACGCAAGGTGGGCATGGTGCAGATCCATCTGTACCGCCCCTTCTCCGTGCCCGATTTCTCCGCCGCCATCCCCGCCAGCTGCAAGCGCATCGCCGTGCTGGATCGCAGCAAGGAGACCGGCTCCGTGGGTGAACCTGTGTATCTGGACGTGGTCACGGCGCTGAATCAGACCGGACGCGGCGACATCCGCGTGGTGGGCGGCCGCTACGGTCTGTCCAGCAAGGACACCACTCCCGGCCAGCTGATCGCCGTATATGACAACCTGCGGCAGGAGACACCAAAAAACAACTTTACCATCGGCATCAACGACGATGTGACCCACACCTCTCTGACCTATGAGAACGTGGAGTTCCCCCATCCCGGCGAGATCTCCTGCAAGATCTGGGGTCTGGGCGGCGACGGCACCGTGGGCGCCAACAAGAACGCCATTTCCACCATCGGCCTGGTGGCTGACAAGTATGCCCAGGCGTATTTCTCCTACGACTCCATGAAATCCGGCGGCCTGACCCAGAGCCATCTGCGCTTCGGCGACATGCCCATCCGCAGCACCTATCTGGTGTCCTCCGCCGACTTTGTGGCCTGCCACGCGCCGACATATGTCAAGAAGTACGACCTGACCGAGGATCTGAAGGACGGCGGCACGTTCCTGCTGAACTGCCCGTGGACGACGGAGGAACTGGAGGAGCACCTCCCCGCCAAGATGAAACGGGATCTGGCGCGGAAGCACGCGCAGTTCTATATCATTGACGCGGCGAAGCTGGCGGCGGAGATCGGCCTGGGCAAGCACACCAACAATATCCTGCAGGGCGCGTTCTTCGCCCTGACCAAGGTCATCCCCATGGATGTGGCTGTGGCGGATATGAAGAAGAACAACTACGCCACCTATTTCAAGAAGGCCGGGCAGAAGATCGTGGACCTGAACGACAAGGCCGTGGATGTGGGCGTAAACGCCGCCGTGAAGGTGGACATTCCCGCGGCGTGGGCGGACGCGCAGGACGCACCTGCCGCCGAGATCAGCGCCACGCCCTTTGTCCGCGACATCGTACTGCCCATGGATCGGCAGCAGGGCGACAAGCTGCCCGTGTCCGTGTTCCAGAAGCACGGCGTGCTGGACGGCACGTGGGAGAACGGCACCTCCGCCTATTCCAAGCGCGGTGTGGCCACCGCTGTACCCAAGTGGGACGCCGCGGCCTGCATCCAGTGCAACCGCTGCGCCATGAGCTGTCCCCACGCGGCCATCCGCCCGGTGCTGCTGACCGAGGAGGAAAAGGCACAGGTGCCCGCCGGATTTGTCACCGCGCCCGCCAAGGGTCTGGGCAAGGACGCTCCGGCGTATGCCTTCCGGATGCAGATATCGCCCTACGATTGCCTGGGCTGCGGCGTGTGCCTGACAGCCTGCCCCGCCAAGGGCGCGCTGACCATGGCTCCCTTCGAGGAGATGAAGGCCGAGCAGCCGCTGTTCGATCAGGTGGCTATGGACGAGAAGTACCTGAAGAAGGATGTCATCAGCGACAAGAGCGTGAAGAGCGCCCAGTTCGCCAAGCCCTACTTCCAGTTCTCCGCCGCCTGCGCTGGCTGCGCGGAGACGACATATATCAAGCTTTTGAGCCAGCTGTTCGGCGACCACATGTATGTGGGCAACGCCGCGGGCTGCTCCTCCGCCATCAGCGGCGGCGCGCCTATCCTGCCCTATTGCAAGGACTGCCGGGGTCACGGCCCCGCGTGGGAGCACTCCCTGTTTGAGGACAACGCCGAGTTTGCCTACGGCTTCTTCCACGCGCAGGACGCCATCCGTAAGGAGCTGCTGCTCCGTCTGGACGCCATCAAGTCCGCGGGTATTGCCTCGGAAGCGGCGGAGGCCTACCAGAACGGGTGGAATAAGCACGAGAGCTCCCGTGCCGTCACAGACGCGCTGCTGGCCGCGCTGGAAAAGGCCCAGCAGACGGAGGACGTGAAATACATCCTTGAGAACAGAGCCTATCTGTCCAAGAAGTCCATCTGGGCTGTGGGCGGCGACGGCTGGGCGTATGACATCGGCTTCGGCGGCATCGACCATGTGATGGCGCAGAACCGTGACGTGAACCTGCTGGTGCTGGACACCGAGGTGTACTCCAACACCGGCGGACAGGCATCCAAGGCCACGCCCACCAGTGCCACCGCCAAATTTGCCGCCGGCGGCAAGCAGGTGGCAAAGAAGGATCTGGGCGGCATCCTGATGCAGTACGGCTATGTGTATGTGGCGCAGGTGGCCATGGGCGCCGATCAGGCCCAAACACTGAAAGCCCTGCGGGAGGCCGAGTCCTATGACGGCCCCTCCATCGTCATCTGCTACTGCCCCTGCCTGGAGCAGCACATCAAGGCTGGCATGAGCAATTCGCAGCTGGAAATGAAGAAGGCCGTGGAGTGCGGCTACTGGCACCTGTACCGCTATGATCCCCGCCGGATCGCGGAGGGCAAGAACCCCTTCCAGCTGGATTCCCCGGAGCCTGACACGGACAAGCTCATGGACTTCCTCATGGGCGAGAACCGCTTCGCCTCCCTGAAGAACAACTTCCCGGAGAAGGCCGACGCCCTCTACGCCAAGGAGATCGCCGACGTAAAGGCGCGCTACGCCAAGTACAAGAAGATGGCGCAGGACTGAGCGCCGCCTGGCGCTGATATCTCATGCGCTGCGGGGGAACCGCCTGACCGCAGGCGGCTCCCCCTTTTCAACGATTCCCTTCCCTGCACAGAAAGGAGACATGTACGATGTACCAAACGATACGCTGCGAAAAGCAAGATGGCATCGCCATCGTGACCATTGACCGGCCTGAGGCGCTGAATGCCCTGAACAGCACCGTCATCGCGGAGCTGGAGCAGGTGGTGACGGCACTGGAGAGCGACCGCGACGTCCGCTGCATGATCCTCACCGGCGAGGGCCGCTCCTTCGTGGCCGGCGCCGACATCGGCGCCCAGTATCCGCTGGATCTGGACGGCGGCCGCCGCTGGGGTCAGCGGGGCAGCGCCCTTATGCGCCGCATCGAAAAGCTGGAGTTCCCCACCATCGCCGCGGTCAACGGCTTCGCTCTGGGCGGCGGCTGTGAGCTGGCCCTCAGCTGCGACATCATTCTGGCCTCCGAGAAGGCCAAGTTCGGCCAGCCTGAGGTAGGTCTGGGCATTACCCCCGGCTTCTCCGGCACCCAGCGCCTGCCCCGCCGTGTAGGTGTGGCCAAGGCCAAGGAGCTGATCTTCTCCGGCAAGATGATCAAGGCCGACGAGGCCAAGGAGATCGGCCTTGTCAACGCCGTCTACGCCCCCGAAGCCCTGATGGACAGTGCGCTGGAGATGGCCAAGTCCTTCACCAAGAACGCCCCCATCGCTGTGAAGTACGCCAAGGCCTGCATCGACCGGGGTATGCAGATGGACATTGACGACGGCATCGCCGTAGAGAACGAGCTGTTCGCCATGTGCTTCGCCACCGCCGACCAGAAGGAGGGCATGGGCGCGTTCCTGGAGAAGCGTCCCGCCAACTTTCAGAACGGGTAAATTGCGTTATGAAGCTGAATCAAGATGAGATCAAAACGATCCTGCCGCACCGTGAGCCGATGCTTCTGGTGACATCGGTAGAAGATTTGATCCCCGGAGAGGATATCCGCGCCGCCTTTTTCGCGGATCCTAAAATGGACATCTTTCTCGGACACTTCCCGGAAGAGCCGATACTGCCGGGCGTATACTCTATAGAATGTATGGCGCAGGCGGTGGATATCCTGCTGATGTCAACACTGCGCTACGCTGGAAAAACGCCGCTCCTTTTAGGCGTTGACAAGGTGAGTTTCCGAAAAAAGATCCTGCCGGGAGACACCCTTGAAATCCATGCAAATATTATTTCCGAGAAAAGAGAAAAAGCCATCGTCACTTGCGCTGCTGAAGTGTATGTTCATCAGGAATGGGCAGCCAACGGCGATATAACAATAGCTATGCGGTAAATTTAAGGAGGAAACGAAAATGGCATTGATGACCGCGAAGGAGTACATCGACTCCCTGCGTAAGCTGAACACCCGTGTCTACATGTTTGGCGAGAAGATCGACAACTGGGTGGATCACCCCATGATCCGCCCCTCCATCAACTGCGTGGCCATGACCTACGCGCTAGCCCAGGATCCCCAGTATGAGGATCTGATGACCGCCACCTCCAGCCTAACCGGCCACAAAATCAACCGCTTTACCCACCTCCACCAGTCCAGCGAGGATCTGGTGAAAAAGGTAAAGATGCAGCGACTGCTGGGTCAGAAGACGGCTAGCTGCTTCCAGCGCTGCGTGGGCATGGACGCCTTCAACGCCGTCTATTCCTCCACCTACGAGATCGATGAGAAGTACGGCACCCACTACCACGAGAATTTCAAGAAGTTCCTCATCTACGTGCAGGACAACGACCTGACGGTGGACGGCGCCATGACCGACCCCAAGGGCGACCGCAGCAAGGCTCCCCATGAGCAGGCCGATCCCGATATGTACGTCCACGTGGTGGAGCGTCGCCCCGACGGCATCGTGGTCTGCGGCGCCAAGTGCCACCAGACCGGCTCCATCAACTCCCACTGGCATATCTTTATGCCCACCATCGCCATGGGCGAGGCGGACAAGGACTATGCCGTGTCCTTCGCCTGCCCCACCGACGCCGAGGGCCTGTATATGATCTACGGCCGCCAGTCCTGCGACACCCGCAAGATGGAGGAGGGCTGCATCGACGTGGGCAACGCCAAGTTCGGCGGACAGGAGGCTCTGGTGGTTCTGGATCACGTCTTTATCCCCAACGAGTACATCTTCCTCAACGGCGAATATGAGTTCGCCGGCACCATCGTGGAGCGCTTCGCCGGTTATCACCGCCAGAGCTACGGCGGCTGCAAGGTAGGCGTAGGCGACGTGGTCATCGGCGCGGCGGCGCTGGCTGCCGAGTACAACGGCGTGGAGAAGGCCAGCGCTGTCAAGGACAAGCTCATCGAGATGACCCACCTCAACGAGACCCTGTACTCCTGCGGCATCGCCTGCTCCTGCGAGGGCTGCCCCACCAAGGCGGGCAACTATCAGATCGACCTGCTGCTGGCCAACGTCTGCAAGCAGAACGTCACCCGCTTCCCCTATGAGATCGTGCGTCTTGCTGAGGACATCGCGGGCGGCCTGATGGTCACCATGCCCAGCGAGACGGACTTCAAGTCCGACACCGTGGTGGGTAACAACGGCGAGACCATCGGCGAGATCTGCAACAAGTACTTCGCCGCCCGCGAGGGCGTCAGCACTGAGGATCGCCAGCGGATCATGCGCTTCCTGGAAAATATGTGTCTGGGTGCTGCCGCTGTGGGCTACCGCACGGAGTCTATGCACGGCGCAGGCTCTCCCCAGGCGCAGCGCATCATGATCGCCCGTCAGGGGAATATTCAGGAGAAGAAAAAGCTGGCAAAGAACATTGCCGGTATCCAGAAGTGAGAGGGCGGCATGGATAAGAAGCAAGCATGGCTCCAGCTGGTGCGGGAGAAGTCCGAGCACTATCTGAATCTGCACGACGGCGGCTTTGACGAGAAAATGCGGGCGCGTCTGGTGGGCTGCGATTACGAGGCGCAGACTGTCACCTACGCCTTCCCCACCCAGGACTGGCAGATCAACGAGAAGGGCGGCATCCACGGCGGCGCTATCGCCGGGATGTTCGATACGGCCTTCGGCGTGGTAGCCAACTTCACCGCCGGAGACAACGAGGCCACCACCACGGACATGACGGTGTCCTTCCTGCGGGGCGTGGATTTCGGCATGGAGCTGCACCTGACGGTGTTCATCGTCAAGGCGGGGCGCAGCCTTATCCGCCAGCGGGCGGAGCTGACCGATGCCGCCACCGGCAAACTGCTGGCCACCGCCAGCGGCAGTTGGATGCCGCTGTGACCACATTATACTTAGGACAAAACAAGGAGAACAAATATGGATTTCAATCTCAGCCGTGAGCATCAGCTGATCCGCAAGATGATGGCGGAGTTTACGGAAAAGGAAGTCAAGCCCATTACGGCGGAGACCGACCGCACCTGCGAGTATCCCCGCGAGAACATCGAGAAGCTGTTTAATCTGGGCGTCATGGGTATGTGCGTCCCCAAGGAGTACGGCGGCGCGGGCGCCGATCCGCTGGCCAGTGCCATCTGCATCGAGGAGCTGAGCAAGCAGTGCGCCTCCACCGGCGACATCGTGGCCACCCACAACGGCCTGTGCTGCGATCCTATCATGACCTACGGCACCGCTGAGCAGAAGGCCAAGTATCTGCCCATGCTGACCAAGGGTCACCATGTGGGCGCCTTCGCCCTGACGGAGCCCAACGCCGGCAGCGACGCCTCCAAGGGTCAGACCGAGGCCAAGCTGGAGGGCGACCACTATGTGATGAACGGCAGCAAGATATTCATCACCAACGGCTATGTGGCCGACGTGTTCGTGGTGTTCGCCATGACCGACAAGAGTCGCGGTACCAAGGGCATCTCTGCCTTTATTGTGGAGAGCAGCTTCCCCGGTTTCTCCGTGGGTAAGCACGAGGAAAAGCTGGGTCTCCACGGCAGCCCCACCGCCGAGATCGTGTTCCAGGACTGCATCGTTCCCAAGGAGAATCTGCTGGGCGTAGAGGGCAAGGGCTTCTCCATCGCCATGGCGACCCTGGACGGCGGCCGTATCGGCATCGCTGCCCAGTCCCTAGGCATCGCCGAGGGCGCGCTGGCCGAGGCCATCAACTACACCAAGGGGCGTGTCCAGTTCGGCAAGCCCATCAGCAAGTTCCAGAACACCCAGTTCACGCTGGCTGACATGGAGCTGGGCTGCGAGGCGGGCCGCCTGCTGACGTATCAGGCCGCCGTGGCCAAGGGCGAGGGCAAGCGCTACACCAAGCTGGCCGCCATGGCCAAGCTGTTCACCTCCGAGCACGCCATGAAGACCACCACCAAGGTGGTGCAGCTCTTCGGCGGCTATGGCTACACCAAGGATTACCCGGTAGAGCGTATGATGCGGGATGCCAAGATCACGGAAATTTACGAGGGCACCTCCGAGGTGCAGCGCATCGTGATCTCCGCCAACATGGGTCTGTAAGAGGAGGGAATAGACAATGAAGATTCTGGTTACCGTAAAACAAGTTCCCGACACCTCCGGCAAAGTCGCCGTAAATCCCGATGGTACTCTTGACCGTGCGTCCATGCAGACCATCATCAACCCCGATGACCTGAACGCTGTCGAGGCCGCTCTGGCTCTGAAGGACGAGCTGGGCTGCAAGGTCGTGGCGTTCACCATGGGTCCTCCTCCCG
>ERZ827469.100-NODE-100-length-120185-cov-5.515475_pt1 | contig 120185 bp, 116 predicted proteins | sample MGYA00519917_ERZ827469 | MGnify/ENA primary metagenome ERZ827469 (study PRJEB31778, sample SAMEA3449314) | human gut metagenome | biome: human gut; feature: human-associated habitat; material: faeces | place: United Kingdom | collected 2010/2012 ... | reverse complement strand
AAAACCGATACTGGAAAAACTCTAACGCGGTGGCCAGTTTTTGTTGACCACTTCAAAGAGCCACGCAGAACGGTATGGCGTGTCTGCTCTGACGGTATTTGCTACGGAAATTTCAGGGAAGAGGAATACCTCAAGGCAGTAGCGTTTCTGGCGGAGAAGGCCGCAGAAATTGATGCTGATCCGACATCTGACAGGCGTGACAGGCGCATGGAGATTTTATCTCATCGCGTCATCGAGTCAGAATACGAGGGATGGTTTGATGCCTAAATCCCCCGCAGAACGCAAAGCCGCGCAGCGCGCGCGGCAGTCCGCCGCCGGTGAGCGCAAGCTTGAACTGGTTCTCGACGAGCAGGAAATGGAGATGCTGGCGCGAAACTGCGCCGCCCGGCGCCCTGGTCGCGCGCCGCCCGGCGCCCTGGTCGCGCGCCGTATGAAATGGCCGAGTATATCGCGCTGCTAATCCGCCAGGATGATGCCCGGGTTCGCGGCAAGATTAACACCATCAGTAAACGCCGCTGCGGGAAGTGTGGCGACAAACTGCCAGTGGCATCATGCCCGTGCGCTGGCGACTCTCAATGCTGGGCCACTCTGGGCTGGCATGAAACAAAATTACCTCTGTGACATGTCACGACGATTTGACTAAATCCTCACATGATTATACTGTTTAAATATACAGTATTTTTATGTGAGGTCCATCATGGGTTTTCCCTCTCCAGCAACCGACTACATCGAGCAGCGTCTCAGCGTAACCATTCTCTGCCAGTTTGACGCCAACTGCCGCGCTATCGAAACCAGTGCAGGCTATGCAGTCATCAACGTATCCATCAGACCAAAGCAGGGCTCTCACGTGCTCATCTCGTTTTGTGGCAGCACTCAGTTCGCCGTTGTGCGCGGGCGGGCGCTGATTACCAGTGACGGAGAAGCGATCGAGGGTGACGCTCTGAATGATGTCGAGGTTAAAGGGGTGGTGACATACCTGATAAACCGGGAGGGCTGGCAGAAAGAAGATGATATTCCGATCATGTAACATCGCGAATGGCATGATACTATTACCAAAACGGTAATTATTTGCGGAGCAGTTACCATGCCAAAGGACCCCAAACGCAAATCCACGCAGTACAAGCCGCTGACGGCAATGCAGGAAGCTTACGCCCAGGAATACACGAAATGCCCTGAGAATCAGACTCAGGCGGCGATTAACGCCGGGTTTTCGCCTAAGACAGCAGCCGTCAAATCCAGCGTGATGATGCGTGACGAGCGCATTCAGAAACGGATAGCCGAGCTGATGGAAGAACGCAATAAACGCCTGCGTGTCAGCGCTGATTACGTACTGCTGCGTCTGGTGGAAATCGACCAGATGGATGTGCTGGATATCCTGAACGACGACGGAAGTCTTAAACCGATCCGTGAATGGCCGAAAATATGGCGTACAACCCTCAGCGGCTTTGACCTGTCGTCAACCATCATGAACATGGATGAGACCTCTATAGAGACCATCCTCAAGAAAATAAAATGGCCCGACAAGGTGAAGAACCTCGAGCTGATTGGTAAGCACGTCGACGTCAACGCATTCAAAGAGCGCCTGGAAGTTTCCGGCACAGTCACGATTGCCGACCGCATGGCCGCCGCCAGGCGCCGCGTCAAAGAACAGGCTGGTGGTGAAGAATGACAGCCGCAGCCATGTCTCCGGAAGAGCAACTTGTCGAGGATATCGCCTCGTTCACGCATGACCCACTAGGCTATGCGCTGTATGCGTTTCCGTGGGGCGAGGATGGCACAGAGCTGGCGCACGCCACCGGACCGCGCAAATGGCAGGCTGATGCATTCCGCAAGATACGCGATCACCTGCAGAACCCGGCAACACGTCATCAGCCGCTGATGCTGGCCCGCGCATCCGGTCACGGTATCGGTAAATCTGCTTTCATCTCGATGCTGATTAACTGGGGCATGTCCACATGCGAGGATTGCAAGGTGGTAGTGACCGCCAACACCGACAACCAGCTGCGCACGAAGACCTGGCCGGAAATCATAAAATGGTCGAACCTGGCTATCACGAAAGAGTGGTTTACCTGCACCGCTACGGCGATGTACAGCAACGATCCGGGTCACGACAAACGCTGGCGCGCTGACGCAATCCCATGGTCTGAGCACAACACCGAAGCGTTCGCCGGGCTGCACAACGAGCGCAAGCGCATCATCGTGGTATTCGATGAGGCCTCCAATATTGCCGATCTGGTGTGGGAGGTTGCCGAGGGTGCGCTGACGGACGAAGACACGGAAATTATCTGGGTGGCATTCGGTAACCCGACGCGCAACACCGGGCGATTCCGGGAATGCTTCCGCAAGTACAAACACCGCTGGAAGTGCGCGCAGATTGATTCCCGCACCGTCGAAGGTACCAACAAGCAGCAACTGCAGAAATGGGTTGACGACTACGGCGAGGACAGCGACTTTGTGAAGGTCCGCGTGCGCGGGATCTTCCCGGATGCATCAGAGCTGCAGTTTATCCCTACCGGCCTGACCGATGAGGCCATGAAGCGAGTCGTTACCGCGGCGCAGGTGGCGCATGCTCCGGTGATTATCGGCGTCGACCCGGCGTATTCCGGCGTGGATGACGCGGTTATTTATCTTCGCCAGGGACTGCACAGCAAAGTTCTCTGGACCGGCAATAAGACCACCGACGATCTGATTATGGCGAAGCGTATCGCCGACTTTGAGGACGAATACAAAGCCGACGCGGTGTTTATCGACTTCGGCTATGGTACCGGCCTGAAGTCCATCGGTGACGGCTGGGGCCGCTCATGGCAACTTGTGCCGTTCGGCGGCGCATCGACGGATCCGCAGATGCTGAATAAGCGTGGCGAGATGTTCAACGCCTGCAAGACGTGGCTTAAACTCGGTGGCTCACTGGATGACCAGGAGACGGCAGACGACCTGTCGGCGGCAGAGTACAAGGTGAGGGTGGACGGTAAGATCGTCATGGAGCCGAAGGAAGATATCAAAGAGCGGTTGGGCCGGTCGCCGGGCAAGGGCGATGCGCTGCTGCTAACGTTTGCCTTCCCGGTCGCCAAAAAGTTAAATATACCCGGACAGCAGCAGGGCAAGGCCATCACTGACTACGATCCATATGCATGAAAAAGCCCGCGCATCGGCGGGCTTATTGTGACATGTCACGGTGTTACATTAACTCTTTCCAGTCAACCCATTTTCCCGTTCTGCGTTTAACTTCCTCTCGCTTAAGGAATAACAGCTCTCGACAACGCTCGCATCCATCAAATTCATCGCTATTCTTCTTAAATGGTGCGCCGCGCCGATATGTGTAAATTCCGCAAACACATCTGACAACGTAACGCGCGCCTGATTTCCCGCCGCCTTGCTGTTCAGCCAGACCGATAACCGTAAGCCATCCACGCTTTCTTCCGACCATTGATTCAACCTCTCGGCGATGCTGAGGGTTTTTGATGTTGTAGGTTGGAAAAATAGGAAGTGGCAGATCGCTGTCACCAGTTTGAATAACTTTATTTGGCGTCCAATCCACGCCCTTACCAACAACCCTCGCAGCAACCCGGTCAACCGGAAGGCGCTTCATGTCGAACAGGTCTTTACTCATTCTAATCACCTTAAAAAAATGCCCGGCGAACCGGGCGAAATGGAAGCAATGAGGGGTGCCATCCTTGGCTGGGTGTCACAGGGTTTACAGCATGAAGTCATCGCAATGGCGTCCTGCTGTAAAAGGGGCGGTGGTCAGTAAGTGGGATAACTACTGCCACCGCCAAGACTGCATCACACTGGTACTGCATCACGGTCCTGAGGCGTGATTGGGTTGTGGTGGCCGGTGCTGATCTCCGGCTTACTGGTTAGAGCGCCCGCACTACCAGTGACGCTGTCTTGAGGCGCAGATTGGTTACTGCTTGCCATGAGCGCTGTGAATACATCGGTCGCGCATCAGCCTGCGCATTCACCACAACGGAAAGAGCACCTGTTAATTGTTCGCAGCAATTAACCCATATGGATTAGGTGACTAGCCTGACATACGGAGATGCTCTTACCTGTTGCATCCTCGTCTCTTCCGAGGTGTCACACCGTATCGCCAGGATGGTGAATCCCTTGTCAGTGCATACCGTTCACTGGCTTGCGCATTCCGGCTACCCGCTCGGGGATAGGAATATCAAGGAACCCCGCCGGACCGCTTCAGCATAATGCCGCGATGCATGTGCCATACACCGTTTAATTACCTTAAAGGTAATAATTGCATCTCATAAAGTCAATACACTACGCTAAATAAATCATATGTGATTAAATTGGTAATAATTTAAACGCGTATGGAGCATCGCTATGTGCATCGGAAGTTCGCCATCTGTACCCGCAGCGCCGGAGATTCAGGCAGCACCGCAGGAGCAGGATCAGGCCGTAGTCGATTCCCGTGATGAAGAAACCCGCCGCCGCCGTGCCGCCGCAGGCAGAGCATCGACTCTGCTCACTGGTGCCCAGGGTGACACCTCAACAGCCAATACCAGCGGTAAAACGCTGCTCGGCCAGTAACAGGAGCGCGGGGAATGGCAGCGGAAACCCTGAAAGAGCAACTGCAAAAACAGCAGGCTCAACTCACCAATGATCGTTCATCGTTCGAACCGCACTGGCGCGAACTGAGCGACTTCATCAATCCGCGTGGTTCCCGTTTCCTGGTCACCGATGTAAACCGAGATGACCGCCGCAATACGAAAATTGTTGACCCCACCGCCACACTGTCAGCCCGCACGCTGTCGAGCGGGATGATGTCGGGGATCACCTCACCGGCGCGCCCGTGGTTCAAGCTGGCAACGCCTGACCCTGACATGATGGACTATGGCCCGGTCAAGCTCTGGCTTGAAGTTGTCCAGCGCCGCATGAATGAAGTGTTCAACAAGTCGAATCTTTATCAGTCTTTACCGCTGCTTTACGCCAGCCTGGGGAATTACAGCACCGGCGCGATGGCTGTCCTTGAAGACGACAGCGATGTTATCCGCACGATGATGTTCCCGATCGGCTGTTACTACATGGCTAACTCCGCACGCGGCAGCGTTGATACCTGTTTCCGTAAGTTCTCAATGACTGTGCGTCAGCTGGTGATGGAATTTGGCATGAAAAATGTCAGCACCTCGGTGAAAAGTCTGTGGGATGCCGGTAGTTACGAAAGCTGGATCGAAGTGGTTCACGCCGTTTATCCGAACATTGACCGCGATACTGCCAAGCTCAACAGCAAAAATAAGCCGGTCAAATCGGTTTATTACGAGGTTGGCGGCGACAGCGACAAAGTGCTGCGTGAGTCAGGTTTCGATGAATTCCCCATTATGGCGCCGCGCTGGGAAGTCAACGGCGAGGACGTTTACGGCTCTTCCTGCCCGGGCATGATTGCGCTGGGGCAGGTTAAGGCCCTGCAACTGGAGCAGAAGCGCAAGAGTCAGCTCATCGACAAAGCGACAAACCCGCCGATGGTTGGTCCGTCATCGCTTAAGAATCAGCGCGTTTCTCTTTTGCCTGGCGATATCACCTACATCGATCAGGTCACTGGCCATGACGGATTTAAGCCCGCCTATCTGGTTAACCCGAATACCGCCGACCTGCTCGCCGATATCCAGGATACCAGGCAGATCATCAACAGCGCCTACTTTGTCGACCTCTTCATGATGTTGCAGAACATCAATACCCGCTCGATGCCGGTTGAAGCAGTGATCGAGATGAAAGAAGAGAAGCTGTTGATGCTGGGCCCGGTGCTGGAGCGTCTGAACGATGAATGCCTGAACCCGCTTATCGATCGCACCTTCTCCATCATGGCGCGTAAAAACCTCCTCCCGCCGCCGCCGGACGTCCTGCAGGGTATGCCGCTGCGCATCGAATACATCTCCGTTATGGCGCAGGCGCAGAAATCTATCGGGCTATCCAGCCTGTCATCCACCGTTGGCTTTATTGGCCAGCTTGCACAGGCCAAGCCTGAGGCACTCGACAAGCTTGATGTTGATCAGGCTATCGATGCCTTCGCTGAAATGTCCGGCGTATCGCCGACGGTCATCGTACCGCAAGAACAGGTCGAGCAGATTCGCCAACAGCGCGCACAGCAGCAACAGCAGCAACAGGCGATGGCAATGGGTATGGCAGCTGCGCAGGGGGCGAAGACACTCAGCGAAGCGCAGACTGCAGATCCGAGTGTTCTCACCGCACTTTCTAACGCAGCAGGCGCTCCTGCAGGTGGTCAGCAATGACAGATTTTGATGATGACCAGTTAGCTTCCGATTCGGCACGCAAGAAGGAAATCCTTCTACAGCGCGACATCGACGACATCCGTTTCGTGATGGATAGCGCGCAGGGCCGCCGGGTTATCTGGGCTGTTCTGGAGCAGGGGAAAGTGTTCTCTGCCTGCTTTGCCGGCGATCCGCAGGTTACAGCTTTCAACGAAGGGCAGCGCAACCTGGCGTTGGCATTGTTTCAGCGCGTGATGGCGCACTGCCCGGATCAGTATCTGAAGATGGCCGCAGAGGCTAATGAGGAAACCAAATGAGCCAGTTACAAACCCAGCGTGTAGTTCGCCTGAATGGTGCAAAGCAGGTTGTCGAGGTTCCCGATCCGGCGGCTGCGGTAATTGGCGCGCCGACAACTACTGATTACGGCGGCGTGAAGCTTGGCGCCTCTATTGCTGCGGCAGCGGCTGCCACTGCAACGGCAGATACAGCTTCTGCTGCAACCGATGTTGCCGGACTTCTTGTTGACCATAACGACCTGGTGACGAAATACAACGCGCTTCTTGCGGATGCTGCGGCGCTTCGTACAACGCTGAACGCTGTTCTTGCGCAGCTGAAAGCCAAAACGATCCCGGTTTAAGGAGATAACCAATGAATTTATTTGAGCGCCTGTTGTATCGCCGCCTTTGCAATGAGCAACCAGCTGATGGTGGCGCGGCGCCTGCGGCATCTGAACCTGCAGCACCTGCTGGCGACCCCTCTACTCCGGCATCAGAGCCTGCGCAACAGGAAGGCGAAAAGCCTGCCGATGAAGGCGCAGAGCAGAACGATAAGGCCGATAAACAAGACGGCGAAAAACCGGAAGAGAAGGACGAACAGAAACCAGAAGGCGCGCCGGAGAAATACGAATTTCAGGCAGGCGAAGGTGTCGAGCTGGACGCCGAAGCGCTGAAGGACTTCGAACCGGTTGCCCGTGAACTGAACCTGACCAATGAGCAGGCGCAGAAGCTGGTGGATGCATACCCGAAAATTCTGGCCGGTGTGCAGCAGCGCCAGACAGAGGCCTGGCAGGCGCAAACCGAGCAGTGGGCCGCTGACGTTAAGGCCGATAAGGAAGTAGGCGGAGACAAGCTGACGGCGAACCTCAGCGCAGCGCAGCGCGCACTTGATCAGTTCGGTACTCCCGAGCTTCGCGAATATCTGGACGGCACTGGACTGGGTAACCATCCGGAGCTGGTGAAGGCATTCATTAAGGTCGGTAAAGCGATGTCGGAAGATGGCGTTATTACTGGCAAAGAAAGCGGCCAGCGTAGTGCTGCCGAAGTGCTCTATGGCAAATAAGAGAGGATATAACCATGGCTGTTAAAGGCTTAACTGCGCTGACGCTGGCAGACTGGGGCAAGCGCATCGACCCAAACGGGAAAGTCGATAAAATTATCGAGCTTCTTTCCCAGACCAACCCAATCCTGCAGGACATGCTGATCGTTGAAGGCAACTTGCCGACCGGTCACCGCACCACTATCCGCTCAGGCCTGCCGTCGGCAACCTGGCGCCTGCTGAACTACGGCGTGCAGCCGAGCAAATCGACGACTGTGCAGGTAACCGATGCCGTTGGCATGCTGGAAACCTACGCGGAAATTGATAAATCACTTGCAGATCTGAACGGCAATACTGCCGAATTCCGCCTGTCAGAAGACCGCGCCTTCATTGAAGCCATGAACCAGCAGATGGCGCAGACGCTTTTCTATGGTGATTCCAGCGTTAACCCGCAACAGTTCATGGGCCTGTCTTCTCGCTACTCCAGCAAGTCAGCAGGTAACGGGCAGAACATCATCGACGCTGGCGGCACCGGTACCGATAACACCTCAATCTGGCTCGTTGTCTGGGGTGAAAACACGGTTCACGGCATCTTCCCGAAAGGTCAAAAGGCTGGACTGCAGATGGAAGATAAGGGCCAGCAGACCCTTAAAGATGCCAATGGCGGCCAGTATGAAGGCTACCGCACTCACTATAAGTGGGATAACGGTCTGACTCTTCGCGACTGGCGCTATGTTGTGCGCATCGCAAACATCGATGTGAGCGATCTGTCTGATCCGGCGGCCGCCGCAAACATCGTAAGCCTGATGGTGAAAGCACTGCACCGCATCCCTAACCGTGGCATGGGGAAACCGGTTTTCTACATGAACCGCACCGTGGCGCAGGCGCTTGACCTCCAGTCCCTGGATAAAGCCTCTCTGGCGCTGAGCGTTAAAGAGACAGAAGGCGAATGGTGGACCAGCTTCCGCGGCGTGCCGATTCGCGAAACCGATGCGCTGCTGGAAACCGAAGCTCGCGTGGTTTAACCCCTGACAATAACCAGCGGCCCGGGAACGGGCTGCTAACTGGAGAGACAAAGATGATCCTCGACAAACTGTTGATGTTCTCCGAAGCGCAGGCGGTTACGGCTACTGCTGCTTCAGCTGATGTTATCGACCTTGGCCCAATCGACGGTACCCGCCGTGATATCGGTATCGGTTATCCGCTTGAATTCTGGGCGCTGGTGACCACCACCGCAACCGCTGCTGGCGCTGCTACTGTCAACGTGCAATTGCAGACCAGTCCGGACAACAGCACCTGGACCACGCTGTATGACAGCGGTGCGCAGGCTCTGGCGGCACTCACTGCCGGTAAGCGCATTGTGTCGGCGAAAGTCCCGGCTGGCGTTCTCCGCTATCTGCGCGTGAACTATTCCGTGGCAACCGGCCCGCTTACTGCTGGCGCGTTCACTTCCGGTATTAACCTGGATGTGGATGCAAACACGCCGTATCCGATCCGCTCCAAAGTGACAGGCTAAGGGGAAATCGATGTCTGGTGAAAAAGCAAAATACCGCGTTCTTCGCTTGTCACATATCAACAGCAATCTCTGGCCTGAAGGCTCAGAGGTTGAATATGACGGCGAGCCTGGTAGCGCTCTTGAGCCGCTGAACGATGCGGCAAAGGAAGCCAAGGCAAAGGCCAAATCTAAAGGCAAGGTAGCAGCGACTGTTAAGGCGGTTTCTGAGCCGCTGAACGATGCGGATCCTGATGATGATCTGGATAAGCTCCGCGAAGAGTATGAACTGCTCTTTAACGAGAAACCTCATCACAACACCAAAGCCGAAACGCTCCGCGAGAAAATCGCAGATAAGCGTAAAGATTTAGGCGTCTGAGCCTCGGAATAAAACAAGGGGGCTTAGGCCCCTTTCTTGTAGGAGCGTTCTATGGAAATGGTCAATCTCAAAACCGGCACCGACAGCTACCAGGATGAAAGCGGCGAGACTAAAACCCGCGACGAATATCCGTGGGGACTGTGCATCACCCTGAATAACGACACGCTGAACAAGCTTAAGGCTCAGCCTCAGAACGTCGGTACGGAAGTGATGATTACTGCCAAAGCGGTGATCAAAGGCATTTCTGCCCGTGAAGGTGATGATGGCACTTTCCGCAGCGCGGATCTGCAGATTACCGATATGGCTCTGGCGCCTGTTTCGGGTGAGGCACCTAAGACGGCCGCACAGACTCTTTACGGTGAAGGGGGCGAATAATGGCCTCTGTCATTGAGATCTGCAACCGGGCGCTGAGCAATATCGGCAACAACCGCAGCATTAACAGCCTGACCGAGGCGAGCAAAGAAGCCGGGCAATGCTCCCTGTATTATGAGTCGATTCGTGATGCTGTCCTGGCCGATTTTGACTGGAATTTTGCGACCAAGAATATCGCGCTGGCTGACACAAACAACCCGCCGCAGGACTGGGATTATGCGTATACCTATCCCACTGACTGCCTCCGTATTATTGAGATCCCGCTACCTGGCGTACGGTATCCAACGGCTGCTATGCGCGTGCAGTACGTGGTCGGCGCGGACAGCGCCGGCACGGGGCGCCTGATTTACACCGATCTTCCGCAGGCCTGGCTTCGGTATGTTGCCCGCATCACCGACGTGAACATGTTCGATTCCATCTTCCAGGAGGCTCTTTCCTGGAGACTTGCGGCGGCAATCAACATGGTGATTACCGGTAATGCCGACCTCGGCAATAACGCGCTGAATATGTACAGCCGCGTAATCCTCAGCGCAGGCTCTCACAGCATGAATGAATCGCAGGAGCCGCAGCTGCCTGACGATCCGTTTACCGTAGCGAGGATGTGCTGATGGCTGTTAGCTGGATACAACCGAGCTTTTCTGGTGGCGAGATTGCACCATCATTGTATGGCCGCATCGATATGGCTAAATACCAGGTGGCTCTGCGCAAGTGCGACAACTTCATTGTCCGGCAGTATGGCGGGGTGGAGAACCGCCCTGGCACGCAGTTCATCGCCACGGCGAAATACCCGGATCGCAAATGCCGCCTGATTCCGTTCCAGTTTTCTACTGTGCAGACCTATGCGCTGGAGTTTGGCCACAATTACATGCGCGTTATCAAAGACGGCGGCCTGGTGCTGACCACCGGCGATGTGATTTACGAGCTGGCCACACCGTATACAGAAAATGATGTTTTCGGCCTGAAGTTCACGCAAAGCGCCGACGTAATGACGATCGTGCATCCTTCCTACCCGCCTAAAGAGCTGCGCCGTTACGCGCATGACAACTGGCAGATCGTCGACGTCCAGACTACCAACGGCCCGTTTGAAGATATCAACGTCGATGAATCAGTAACCGTTTATGCCAGCGCCACCACCGGGACAATTACCCTTACTGCGAGCTCGGCCATATTCGGGGCTGAGCAGGTCGGAAAGCTTTTCTATCTCGAGCAGCCGGCGGTAGATTCTGTTCCCGTCTGGGAGACCAGCAAAGATACCAGCATTGACGATATTCGCCGCGCGGACAGTAACTATTATCGTGCCAACACTGCAGGCAAAACCGGAACGCTGAGGCCCTCACATACAGAGGGTATGTCCTGGGATGGCTGGGGCGGTACCGGCGATGATGATACCGGCGTGCAGTGGGAGTACCTGCATAGTGGTTTCGGCATTGTGCGGATCACTGCCGTCGCCGGTGACGGGCTTGCTGCAACCGCAGATGTTGTCTCGCGAGTGCCTGAAAATGCGGTGGGCGTCGACAAGGCCAGCTATAAGTGGGCGCGGTACGCCTGGAACAGCGTAGACGGCTACCCGGCGACGGTGGTCTATTACCAGCAGCGGCTGTACTTTGCTGCATCCCCTGCATACCCGCAAACAATCTGGGCCAGCCGCACCGGCGACTATAAAGACTTCGGCAAAAATAACCCAATCCAGGATGATGATCGGATTGTTTATACCTATGCCGGGCGACAGGTTAACGAGATCCGCCACCTTATCGATGTCGGTTCGCTGGTTGTTCTGACTTCCGGCGGTGAGTTTGTTGTGACCGGCGACCAGAATAAGGTGCTTACGCCGTCGGCTTTCTCCCTTAGTTCTCAGGGCTCAAATGGCAGCAGCGATGTGCCGCCTATCGCCGTTTCTAATATCGCGCTCTTTATCCAGGAAAAGGGTAGCGTGGTGCGGGATCTGGCCTACTCGTTTGATGTTGACGGCTTCCAGGGTAATGACCTGACTATCCTGGCCAATCACCTTTTCCAGAAACGCAGCATTGTCGACTGGGCATTTTGTATTGTCCCGTTCTCCAGCGCGTTTTGCGTGCGTGACGACGGCAAGCTGCTGGTGCTGACCTATCTGCGCGATCAGCAGGTTTTCGCCTGGTCTCCACAATCCAGCGCCGGGAAATATGAAAGCACGTGCGGCATCAGTGAAGGTAGCGAAGACGCGATCTATTTCGTGGTTAACCGCACCATCAACGGCCAGACGAAACGCTACATCGAGCGGCTAGCGAGCCGCCAGTTTACCGATGACCTTGACGCTTTCTTTGTCGACAGCGGCCTGACCTATGACGGGCGCAATACCGGTAGCCGGGAGGCAACTATCAGCGGCGGCAGCGGCGACTGGAGTTATCAGGTTCCGTATACCCTGACGATGAGCGGCAGCAGCTATTTCACTGCAGGTGATGTTGGATCGCAGATCCAGTTCCCCTACACCGGCAGCGACCCGGACGATGGCAGCGATGTAGCCATGCAGCTGCGTTGCGACATCATTTCGGTCGAAAGCGGTAACTCGGTGACCGTGACGGCAAACCGGAATATTCCTCCTGTCCTGCGCAACACCGCCACCACTAACTGGTATATGGCCCGGCAGACATTCGCCGGCCTTGATCACCTTGAAGGGCAAACTGTCAATATCCTGTCGGATGCCAGCGTAGAACCGCAGAAGGTGGTTACCGGCGGCGCTGTTACGCTGGAAAAGCCCGGCGCCGTGGTCCACATCGGCCTTCCGATTAACGCCCAGTTTGAAACCCTGGACATCAATATTAACGGGCAGGAGACGCTGCTAGATAAGAAACAGCTGATCAACACCGTAACGTTAGTGGTAAACGCCAGCCGCGGCATCTGGGCATCAACGCCAGGCGGCCAGTGGTACGAATGCCCTCAGCGCGAATTCGAGTTTTACGACGATCCGGTTGACGACGCCACAGGTAAAGTCGAGGTCAAACTCGACAGCAACTGGGATAAAAACGGTCGGGTAAAAATCCGTCAGACAGACCCGCTGCCCCTCTCTGTGCTGGCGGTGATCCCCCGTATTACCGTGGGAGGTTTTTGATGATTAACGCTCAGATAGTCCCGGCCACCGCGGCGCACATCGCTGAAATTATCCCCCGCGTTCGCCTGGCCGACATCGAAGAGTTTGCCGCCACCAATGGCTGGAGTGCTGCCCGCGTCCTGGAGTGCGGTTTACGTACATCAACATTCTGTTGCGCCGGGCTGATCAATGGCCGGGTGGTAACTGTCTTCGGCGTTGCGCCTAAATCTATGATTGGCGGCGCCGGCCTACCATGGCTTGTTGGTACGGATGATCTGGAAAAATACCAGCGTACTTTCCTGCGTCGCTGCGGAAAGGTGGTCAGTGCAATGCTGACCGCTTATCCGCACCTTGAAAACTATGTTGATGCACGCAACCACGTCGCCAAAGCGTGGCTTCACTGGCTTGGTTTTACCCTGGAAGACCCGGCGCCGTATGGCGTGCAGGGGCTACCGTTTCACCGCTTCTATATGGAGAGAAAATAATGTGCGGACCCGTTGCCGTAGGTGTCGCCATGGTTGCGATGTCAGCAATGCAGGCATACAACCAGCACCAGCAAGGTAAATATGCTCAGTCTGTTGCGAACCAGAATGCTGATATTGCCGAAACTCAGGCGCAGGATGCTGTTAACCGAGGCAATATTCAGGCCGAAGAGGTGCGCCGCCGCAACCGGCAGGCAGCCGGGACGCAGGCAGCTACCATGGGAGCGACCGGCGCGGATCTTTCCTCTGGCAACGCTCTGGACATTTTCGGCGATACTGCCCAGTTCGGCACGCTGGATGCTCTGACGACTGTTAACAATGCTCAGCGTGAGGCTTACGGTTATCAGGTACAGGGAATGAATGCGATCGCAGAAGGGAATGCAGCAAAAAGTCAGTCCAACGCAGCAGTTACACAAACTTTGCTCACGGCACCGCTGAAAGCGTATGGCGCATACCAGACATTCGGCGGCACCTGGAGTCCGTTCACGCAGAGTAATGCAGCCCCTATCTCTGCTGCAGTTGGCACAAAAACCGGTCGATAAGGAGATAATTATGCCAGTTGTACCAACCGTCACCGGTCGCCAGGTTGAAAGCCGCGGCGTGCAGACCGGAGGATTTCAGGCCGTCGCTCAGCCAAATATCAGCGATGCGCTGGTGAATGTGGGTAGCCAGGCGCTTGACGTATTCGGCCAGGCTAAACAGCGCGCCGATGTGGCAATGTCGCAGGATGCATCCCTGCAACTGACGCAGACAGCCAGCGACCTGATGACCAACCCGCAGAATGGCCTGCTTAATCTGCAGGGTAAAAATGCCCTCGGCAAGGGGCAGGAGTATACGCAGCTGTTTGACGCAAAGGCGCAGGAGCTGGCGATGCAGTTGCCGGAGTCTGCCCGCCAGGGGTTCATGCAGCAGGCGCAGCAGCAGCGTATTCAGTTTACGTCGCAGGCCGGTCGGCATGAGATCGGCCAGCTTAATGCCTACGAAGAAGGGCAGTTCCAGGCAACGCTGACCACCGGCGCCAAAACAGCGGCGTCGATGTACGGCGATAATGGCAGCTATGTGCTGGCTAACCAGCAGGCGTTTCAGCAAATAGAAAGCTTCGGTGCAGCGCATGGCTGGAGTGACGAGCAGATACAAGCCAAAAAGGTAGAATTTAAAGAGAAGGTCGCAGATGGCGCGCTTTCTCAGTGGTCAGCAAATAACGCGATCGGATTCATTCAGAGCAACGGTGAGTTGAGCGACACGGCCGCAGGTTCACGGCGGGCTACTGTTAACCCTTATGGTGGTGAGCCATCATCTACGAAAGGAATGGTTACCCAAGGGAACATTAACTTATTCAACCGACCATCTGTAAAAAACGAAGATGGTACTATCAGCACGGTAAGAACTATTTCCATAGGCACAGATGCCGGTGAAGTCCTGATACCAACGGTCAGTGATGACGGTAAATTACTTTCAGATGATGAAGCAATCGCGCTATATGAAAAAACAGGAAAGCATCTTGGAATATTTGATAATCCTGATGATGCGACTGCATATGCTGAAAAGTTGCACGAGCAGCAAGATCAGTATTATGTGAAAGGTGATAGCGGCGATGCCAGGGGTATCCGCAACAACAACCCGGGAAACCTCGAGGCCAGCTCATCAAACCCATGGGTAGGGCAGACCGGCAGTGATGGACGGTTTGCAAAATTCGAGACCCCGGAGCACGGGATCCGCGCGCTGGGCCGCAACCTCATATCCTACCAGCGACAGGGGATTGATACCGTTGGCGAGATCATTAACCGCTGGGCGCCGCCGTCTGACAACAATGATACGGCAGCATACATCAAAGCGGTTTGCGCGCAGCTCGGCGTCACTGCTAACCAGCCGCTTGATGCATCAAACCCTGATACGCTGCAGGCGCTCTGTGCCGCCATCATTAAACATGAAAATGGCACGCAACCATATAGCCCTGACCAGCTATCAACCGGCGTCAGCGCGGCGCTGGGCCTCTCTCAGTTGCCAAGCAGCAATAAGCGCTATACCGGCAATGCGGCATTCGACGCGGCGTCGCCTGAAGCACAGGCGACTTTCCTGCGCCAGGCTGACCAGATCCGCCGGCAGCAGCAGGCGGAGTACAGAACCGCGATCGATGGACAGGTACGCGACGCGACCGCGGCTTACATGCGCGGCGTTGAGTTTCCAAACCCGCCGGGAGAGGCTGATTTTATGGCTGCCTACGGCGTACGGGAGGGAAACCAGCGATACACTGAGTTCAAAAATACGCAGATCGCCGGGCGGTACATTGGCTCATTCCGCAACATGCCGACCAGCAGCATCACCGCCTACGTCAAACAACTTGAGCCGACGCCGGAACAGACCGGGGAAGGGTATGCGTCGCGGGCGGAATTATTCGACCAGGTGTCGGCTGCAGCTACGAAGGTGATCAGCCAACGCCAGAATAATCCGTTCAATGCTGCGGTGGAGATAGGGGCATATAAACCGATAGCCAGCAACAACCCTAACGACATAGCGGCAGAGGTCGCCAACCGGTATTCTTCTCAGGAGAACCTGCGCGCGCTTGGGATTAATGCGCCGATACTGTCCAGCGAAGAGGCGGCCGCGTTGTCTGAGCAGGTGCGCGGAACCAAAGACGTAAACCAGACTATTAGCCTGTTACAGAGTATGGGGGAAACCTTACCGGCCCCGGCAATGCGCCAGGTTGCATCTGCCATTGCGCCGAATAATCCAGCTACAGCCTATTCTGCACTGCTGCTAGGCACGCCGGATAACCAGTATGACAACAAAAAACCATCCATCGCCTACAGCCAGTTCATTGGCTACAAGCCGACCATGAACAAGTACGACGTTTCGAAGGTGATCCTGGCAGGTGATCAGTTGCTCAATCCAACCAAAGCGATGAAAGATGCTGGAATAACTCCGGTCCAGCTGCCTAGCGAAGATAAGCTGAAGCGCGCATTCGACGATCAGGTAGGTAACGCATTCGCCAATAACCCGCAGGCGCGCCAACTCAGTTATAACCTGTTCAAAGCAGCTTACGCCGGGATCGCTTATCAGTCTGGTGACGCTTCCATGACTCGCACGGATGCAGCCAACTCTGACGTCGTTGATAAAGCAGCACAGTACGCCACTGGAGGCGTATACAAGGGCTTTAATGGCGGCGATGTGGTAATGCCATTCGGCATGGACAAATCCACTTTCAAGGACCGATACACTGCATCTGCGCAGCAGGAGCTGAAAGATGCCGGGCTGAATGTCAACGCAGCGTCAAACTTCACGCCGGTCAATATCGGTAATAACCAGTATCGGCTGGTAAGCGGCAGCGGGCGCTGGGCTACGGATCCGAAAACCAATGAAGCTATCGTCGTGAGGGTAGAATAATGGCTGAGGTATTTTCCCTGGCTCCGGAAGGCCAGGCGTGGACAGACGATAAAACGGTGGCCAATCCTGCGCGGCCTGAAGACTACGAGCCAACATTCTTTCAGGGTTCGATCGCCGCACCGGTGCGTGGTGTGGCTGAAGGAACTCTCGGACTCGCGCAATCAGCTGTAGGTTTTAGTAAGCGACTCATCAGCGATCCGGCATTCACCGCAGACGTGGCGCCGACAGTTAACATCTTTCGTGTGATGTTCCCTGATGCTGATAAAACGCTGAACGACACTTACGACACGATCGGCAAGCAGTTGCAGGATGCCCGCGGGTACGTAAAGCCGGATGCCGGGAGCCAGGGGACAGCTGCTGAGGTGCTTTACGGTCTCGGGCAGTTCGTGCCTGCCATCGGCGCGACCATTGTCGGCGGTCCTACCGTAGGTGCTGCTACAGCATTCAGCTCGACGTATGAGCAGTCCTATCAGGATTTCAAAGGGAAGGGGGTGGACGAGTCGACGGCGCGTAACCTGGCAACGCAGCAGAGCTTGTTCAACGCGGCGGGCATGGCCCTGCCTGCTGCCATCGGTACCACTCTGGCAACGCGCATCGCCTCTGGTGTGGCTATTAACACCGGATTCGGGGGCCTGAACCGTTATTCAGTAGGCGAAACGCTGGAGAAAAAAGGCTACACCGAGATGGCGAAGCAGTACCGGGTATTCGACGGGCAGGCAATGCTGGTGGATGCTGTGCTGGGCGGCGCCTTTGGTGGCGCTCATCACCTCGCTGCGCGTAATGCCGATGTTCCCCCTCCAGCAGATACTGAAGCGCCGATCCCGGCTGCGGAAGTGCAGAGCGTTCCTGACGCAACCGCAGAACCATCCCAGATAACAGATTCTGCACCAGTTACTGATACGCCCGGCACACCGTTGCGCTCTGATGCTCAGTCGCCTGTGACCGAACAGGCCGCAGCTCCAGATATTCCTGCCATAAAGCCGAGCGACATCGATGCAGCTCACACGCTGAATGAAGGGCTGTATTACGATCTGGAATCGGCTCCTGTCCTGCACGCCAGCAATGAGAGCATCAACAGCCATGTGGCGGCCATGGACGAAGCGTACCGGCAACTCAATGACGGCCAGCCGGTTAACGTCGGGATGATGGCGCGCGGGCTTGATGGTCCCGCCCGTCCCGGTCTGTTGGAATCAGCAACCGAGCAGTACAATGCAATGCAGCAGGTTTTCGAAGAGAATGGTGTTAGGTATGAAACGCCTTCAGAACTGGCTGGAGAGGCTCCGGCGCCGCGCTCCGAAAGTGCATTCACGGCAGCAGACGAAAACGGCGGGCAGGTCAGTGTCGATCCCGATACAGGCCAGGCGATTTCATCGAACAGTTACGACCTGATGGCGGCGCGCGATATGGCGACCACCAATCCGGATCTGACAATTACGCACCCCGACACCGGGCATCCGGCGAAACTCTCCGATGTCCTGGCTGATTTTGATGAGCAAATCCAGACCGTGCAGAACGAATCGAAAGTGTATTCCGTCGCCGCCGCGTGCTTCCTGAGGAACCCATAATGAAACAGGCATGTGTTGAAGCCATTGCGCAGACACTTGGCCGCCAGCCAAAGGCTGACGAGCTGAAAGGTATTGAGGACCGCATCAAAGAAGCCGTGCGCCAGGTGCATAAAAAAAACGCCAGGGAAGGCAAGACTGGCATCCCTGATGCGCAGACGTATATGGAGGCCGCCGATCTTGTGCGTCAGCGCGTTGTGCATGACGTCTATAAGAAGCGCCAGCGCGTCGCTCAGAACGCGATCGCCATTAGCAGGGTGACAGATACACTTGACGCTAATATCCCGCCTGAGCAGCAAACACCTGCCAATTTGCAGCAGTTTATATTTTCCGGGCGCCGCACAAAGATTTTTGGCAAGGATACAGACATCAACGTTACTTCTGCTGAAGAACTGGCCACCGGAGCATATCAGGACTGGTCGAGACAGCTCAGCGCTGAATTGCTTAACGCCGGTGATGATGTGCGCAAATTCTTCGAGCAGAGCAAGGCGCTCGGCGAGCAGCGTTTCCGTAGCCTTTTCGACCAGCAGGCGGCGAAGTCCGCACAGTTCCAGATCCTGAAAGAGCTTTACGGCGAGGATACCGGAAACCAACAGGCGAAGAAAATCGCACAGGTATGGAATGACGTTACGAGCCGGGCCAGGCAGGAGATGAACGACAACGGGTTTGACATTGGTCTTCGCGATGACTGGCATCTGCCATACGTCGATGATGCGGATTTTATCCGCAACGCCGGGCGCGATGAGTGGCTGGCATCGTTGCCACTGGCAGAACAGGCTAAGGCGCGACTTTCCGGCAGCCAGCCGCCGATTGAGTTTGCGCGACAGGCATGGGTGGATGACGTTTACAACACGCAGGATCGTAGTAATTACGTTAATCCGGACGGCAGCCCGATGAATGATATCGAGTATCGCCAGGCACTCGAGGCCATTTTTGAAACCAAAGCTACCGATGGTGCCAACAAAATAGAGCCAGGCGCTTTTATGGGAACCGGTGGCATAAAGAACCGCGGATCCCAGAGCAGGGTGATGGCGTTCAAGGATGCTCAGTCGCACTTCGCATACATGGAGCGCTATACCCAACAGCCAGTGGCTGGCGTAATGATGTCACACCTGCAGTCATCATCCCGTGATCTGGGTGTCGTTAAAGCTTTCGGCCCGGATGCTTCCCGCAACTTTTCTCTGGTGCTGGACCGTGTCTATCAGCGTGCGGTTACCGGCGGGAAGGAAGTCGGCAAGATGAACGATGAGCGGAAGATGGTTGAGCGCATGTTCAACTCAATGGCTGGTCTTAACGGTGCGGCCACATCAAGCGTGTTCACGTCTGCGGTTGGTGGTCTGCGCAATCTGATGACCAGCGCCATGCTCGGTACCAGCGTTCTGACCGCAACAAGCGATCAGGCCATCATGCGCGCCAACGCACAGGCTCTTGGGTTTACCCGTGACGGCATGCGCCTGTCTGCAAACACCATTCGCAACCTGTTCAGCGGTGACGCGAAAAAAGCTAATGCAGAGCTCGGTCTGCTGGTGGATTCTCATGCAGCTGTCGTATCGAAGATGGGCGGTTTTGATCTGTCTCGCGGCATTACCGGCTGGTTCGCTGAGAAAACTCTAAAATGGTCCGGTCTGATCGCAATGGACCGCGCAAACAAAGCATCGTTTGGCCTGCTGATGTACAAAAACATTGGCGAACTTACACGCAAATTTAAGACGCTGGACGATGTGAAAGGATCAGATAAAACTATTCTGGCAAACAAGGGATGGAGCAATGAGGACTGGGAAATCATGGCAGCCGCAGACCTACAGCCAATGACTACCGCCGGACATATGGGCATGACGCCTGATGCTATTTACGCTGTTCCGGATGAGGTGATCACCAACATTATGGCTGACCGTATTGCCCAGGTGCGTGCCGGTAGTGATACGGCATTGGCAGCCATGGGTGATCTCCCACCTGAACGCCTGAAGCGCATGAAAGAAGCATTCGACGCAGAAGCTGAGCAAACTATCACGCGCATGGTGCGAAATGCCCGCGCTGAAGCCGCACAGAAATTGCTGGGGATCACCCACGGAGAAATGACCAGCGCAGTAACTACAGCAACAGGGATGGATACCTACGCCCGCGACGATGCCGGTCAGTTGTTAAAGAGCTTCATGCTATTCAAAACCACTCCATTTGCCGGTTTCCGTCAGTTGGTTAACAGGGCAAACGATTTGGACACCGTGCCTGCTATCAAATTCCTGGCTTCATATATTGCTGGCACGACACTGGCCGGGATGTTTGCTAACCAGATGAACAGCCTGCTGACAGGCAATGACCCGCTGGACATGACAAAGCCAACGACATGGGTGCAGGCGCTGCTGAAAGGAGGATCATTCGGTATCTATGGTGATTTCCTTTTCCAGGATCACACGCAATATGGGTCGAGCATCGCGGCCACGATTGGCGGCCCCGTGCTGAGTTTCGCTGAACAGTTAACCAAGCTGCTAATCACCAACCCACAGAAGGCGCTTCAGGGAGAGGAAACCTCCTTCGGAGCTGACGCGCTCAAGACTGCTCGCATGATCACACCGTTTGCAAACCTCTGGTATGCTAAGGCCATTACCAATCACCTGATCCTGCAACAGCTTCAGGAGATGGCAAACCCAGGGTACAACGACAGGGTAAGGGACCGCGCGCAGCGGGAATTCAATACAACGAGCTGGTGGGAACCTGGCGCTACAGCGCCACGTAGAGCACCAGACCTAGGGAAAGCGGTGGGGAATTAATGGCGCTGGACAAAATTGAATATATTTCTAAGCTCCTGAGCGAAGCTGAACATTGGAAAAAGATTGGTGCATGGGGATCGCTAATCATGTTAGTTGCACTGCTAATAGATATATGGTTCAGGCATCTCGATTCTGGTTCCATCGTCTTTGAATCAGCCTTGCTTGGGGGGTTTATTTGTTGCTGGGGAAGCAATTTTGATAGAGCTAATCAGTTTAAGAAAGAACTAGATGCTATATGTTATCAGCTATTTAAAAAGAGTTATGAATCATCGCTCTTAGATATCTTCGAAATGCGGAAAAATAAACCGTTGTGACATGTCACAAAGGCCGCTTTCGCGGCCTTAATTATCACTGACCGCCGGGACGGGAGTCAGCAGAACGGCCGCCACAACGTGAGCCGTCAGCTGCAGTATCACTATCATGCTGGCAGTTTCCAGCGAAAGCTTGTGTAGCTGAACCCAGAGACAACAGAACAAACAGCACTGCTAATGCTTTTTTCATTTTCACTTACCATGTGTAGACCACTGAACGTGGCTTCATGAGTGTAGCGCTGCGCTTAGATTTCATCCATAGAAATCCAGGTTGCCTGTTACCCCAATCCCTATCTGAGTTGCTGTCGCAATTGCATCGCGCAGTAATCTAGGTGCGTTTGCAGGTCGCGCATAGAGACCTGCGAACTTGTAACGTAATTAACCAGCGCCACTAGTTCCGCTGCCGCTCCGCTGACGTCGTGCCCGTCCATTTGCATCTCACGTAAAAGTTCCATTAACTGCGACTGCTCAACCAGAGATCTGACACCTGCCGGGGTATGAATGCGCTCTGCAAAACCTTCTTCTATAGGATAACGGTACCGCTCTGGCATTAAGATTACTCCAAAAAATACTGTATATATATACATATAACAAAAGAGAAAACACATTTCCAGAGGGTATCTGATTACCTTTAAGGTAATAATGACTTATATCAAGGGCTGTAATATTCATATATGGGTTGTTGGGTAATAGAATGACGGTAGTGTGGCGCGCCGGGCGCTGCGAATGCCGGAGATTCATACATGACGGTCTCAACAGAAGTCGACCATAACGACTACACAGGGAACGGCGTAACCACATCATTCCCGTATACATTCCGAATTTTCAACAAAACAGATCTGATGGTTCAGGTTGTTGACCTGAGTGAGAACATTACCGTTTTGACTCTGGATACTGACTACAGCGTGACGGGGGCTGGAACGTATTCAGGTGGCAGCGTGGTGCTTCCCCTTCCACTGGCCAATGGATGGCAGATCTCAATCTCTCGAGAGCTTCCGGCAACTCAGGAAACTGACCTACGCAACCAGGGGAAGTTTTTCGCCGAAGTGCATGAGGACGCATTTGATAAACTGACGATGCTTATTCAGCAGTGCTTCAGTTTTTTGCGACTGGCGCTGCGTAAACCTTCTTTCATCGCCAACTACTACGATGCTTTGAATAACCGTATTCGTAATCTTCGTGACCCGTCACAGGCGCAGGATGCGGCAACAAAAAATTATGTTGATGAAAACGTAGCCTCATCTTCTGCATACGCTAGTTCACTATTCAAAAGGAGTTTACGGGTTCCTGAAAATGAAACTCCTGAATATGCTTCTACAAGCATACGATCTAACATGCTTGTAGGATGTAATGATTTAGGTCATTTCGTTCCAATTTCAGGCCAGACTAGCACAGCAGACTTAGCATTTAAGCTGGCTGCGTCAACTGGTGCCGAGTTGGTTGGGTATAGGTATGGAACGACTTTTGAAGTGCTCAATCGGATGAAAACATATTCCGATTATGCTATGGAAGCACCGGTTGATGGTTATGACTCAACATTTTATACGAAAGTTTTTGCTGATAAAAACAGTGATAATGATCTGTATCTCCCCGGGAAGCTAAATATAGCTGCGGATCTGTTTGGAACTTCAAACAATGCAACTGCATTAAGTATTTTAGGTAACAACGATAATTCGTTCAGAAATCAGGTAGTAGGCGGAGATACCGCAGCCCTGTCTAATTACGGTATAGTTGAGGATGTATTGGTATACCTTGGTGTGTCAGGCCGTGCGGCGGTAAAGACTACCAACCCTATTTATACAATTAATACTATTACGATAACCGATGGTGTGGATACCTCCAAAGTTAAGCGTGGTAGTATAATTAAAACGTCTGATCCATACTACGGTAAAGTAATGGGCATTGCAGGCAATGTCATTACCGTAAAAGAGTGGCGAAAAGCTGGAGCTATTGGAACCCCTTCGGGTGATAACGCTTTTATTAATCAGATTGATAAAACTTATCTCGCAAATAAAGTATTGTGGATACCTTCTTCATATACCGGAACAAAAGCAATCGGCGAAGAATGGGATTTTTATATTGCCAATAGTGCTGTTACAGAAAAGAACGGTTTGGATATGGTTGTCCACTCTTCTAGTATTTACGGCATGGATGTAGCTATGCTGGTCCGTAGCGCAAAAAACGGTGTGAGTTGGAATACTGCAGTTAGAGCTTCTGGTTGTGCTTTTGCTGGATTTGTTTCAGCAGATGGTGATAGCGGTATAAATGCATCTCAGGCTTCATTCTATGATATGTCAACGAACGCTGTTGGCTTAAGGTTTAACGGTAATAATACAGTTCACAGCATTTACTGGAGATATCCAAATTCATCTGTGTATCCATCATCTTTAAACCCCTATGGATTTAGGAGGTCAGGAGGAAAGGTTACAGCAAATGCTGTTTCCGGGGTTCCGGTGACGCTCAATAACGCCGCATATAACGTTATTAACTCGTCTCCTTTTAATATAATCTTACCGTCAACTAACTTAGTTGCAGGTCAGGAGATCGATTTTTACATGACTTCTGTTGGTTCTATTACAGTAACGTGTGCAAGTTCAAGTGTGAATGTTAATGGTTCACCATCTTACAGCTATACCCCGTCTAAAACATTTTCAAGGGGCATTGCAAGGTGGGATGGTTCCAGTTGGGCTTTCAATGGTTGAGGTATTTTATGTCAAGTACTGTTTTTTATATTGAGCAGGAGCGTACTGTTTGTGAGTATATCGATGATAGTGAAAGGGTTTTTGTTTTTGGTGTGGAAACATCCAGATATGAAACATTAGAGTCAGCACAGCAAGCGGCTCTTAATATGGCTGTTGATGCATCTAACACATATAAATATATATAGGTGATGTTATGACTACTAAACGTGAATTAGAATTAGAGCTAGAGTTAGCAGTTACGAGAAAACAGGTAGTGGTATTGTCAATTCATAAGATGCAATCAGACTTACCATTGCTGGATAAAGAAATAGTACATTGGCAAGAGCAACTTCAGGAATTAAATATAAAAGAGGATTTGGATAAGGGATCAGAAACTGACGGGGAAAGTTAACTATAAGGCAGCTTTTAAGCTGCCTCCTATTATTTTATACCTACGCACTTTTTACACATGTCAAGTTTAAAAACACCTTTGCGCACTTCCTTTCTAACTTTTCTAAATTCCTCGCTATTCCATATATCTAGCAAATCAGATTCATTAACGTTTCCAAATACATGTGTTTCCATAAAATCATTAGTGCAAACAACATTTCCACTATGCGTTATAGATATCTCATCTGAAATATAATAACAGTTTGTCATTTTTCTTTCATTCTTAGGCTTTACCGACCCTCCCCTGTTGAATAAAGTCAAATGATCTATGGACCGCACCTTGATTGTGCCGTGTTTTGCATATTTACTATCTACTATTTCAACTATATTTTTAGGCATGGTTTTAGTGTGTTTTGTAACAAGAAAACCAGTGACTCCTGAGGACATACATGCATCATATTTTTCTTTACTAAGCCTAATGCCATTAGTATGTATGATTATTTCTGCGTTTGGAAGTTTTTTCCTGGCGTAAGCCATTAATTCTGGTAGACGTTCATCAAGAAGAGGTTCACCAAAAAAGTGAGGGGAAATTCTTCCAGAGTAATTTATTTTTGACAGATCATTTACTGCTTTCTTAAATGTTTCAACAGGCATTAAATGCTTACCTCTACCATCTTTAAATGATGCAGGGCAATAACTGCACTCAAGATTACATTGAGAGTTTATTTCAAAATCAAGTGCGGTAAAAATATCTTTCCTGTTTATTCCGTAAGTTAGTATTTTGTTTATTTCGTTATACCAGCCACGTAAAGTTGGTTTAATTACCTCAGGAATATTTTGTGCAAACACTCTGTAAAATGAGTTCAAAACAAGCGGTAGTCTCATCGCGGTTGTCACGTTATGAAGGGATACATAACCATATAGCACATAATGTTTCAAGTTGTAAAATGGATTTGAATATAGCTTTTTATTACCATTTATTCAAATACGGTTTATTGTGTATGATGAGCTTACCAACTTCAGGAGGTTCATCATGCATAGTAAACGGTGGTCATCATGTCAGGAACGCTAACCGCTGATACGGTAAATCAGGGGCTTAGCTACGGAGCACTGGCTGCAGTCGTCGCCGGAGTTCCGCCAGAGGTGGCGCTGGGCTCACTCGCTGGGGCGGTAATATTTGTCACCTCAGCGGTTGAATATCCTATCCGGCGCCGCGTTCTTTTGTCCCTTCTCAGCTTTCTCTGCGGTCTTCTCTTCTACAAGCCTACAGCATCAGTCCTTATCGGGCTGGCCAGCATGATCCCGACAATCAATCAGGACTCGTTCGAGCGCGGCATTGTGTATTCCGCCGGCGCTTTCGTTGCGTCCATTGTCGCCGTGCGCGTTGGCATCTGGCTGTATCACCGCTCTGATAATCCACGCGATTTAATCCCGGGAGGAAAAGACGATGACAGGCCATGATCTGCTGCTTATCGCCAACGCCATCATATGCGCAGGTATTGCGCTACGGGTGATGTTCTTTCAGCGCAACGGATCGCGGCACCGCCGGTGGGGGGGATGGATTGCCTATTTCCTGATTGTATCGGCGGCCAGCATTCCGGTACGGGCGGCGTATTCATTCTTCTACCACTTCCCCATGGCCGCAGATCTGTCTGAGGTCGTCATTAATGCAGTGATGCTTGCCGCTGTGCTGAAAACTCGCGGCAACGTCGTGCAAATCTTCAAGATATCGAGGTCGTAACATGGATATTAATCAGTTTCAGAAAGCTGCTGGCGTCAGCCAGGATCTGGCTACTCGCTGGCATCCGCACATCGTGGCAGCCATGAAAGAGTCTGGCATCAGCAAGCCTGAGGATCAGGCGATGTTCATTGCCCAGGCCGGGCATGAAAGCGGCGGTTTCAGTCGCCTGGTAGAAAGCTTTAACTACAGCATCGCCGGTCTTGCTGGCTTTGTTCGCGCCGGGCGACTGACTCAGGACCAGGCAAACACGCTCGGACGCCGCCAGGGTGAACCGTCATTGCCGCTGGTGCGCCAGCGCGCTATCGCCAATCTGGTGTACAGCAAACGCATGGGGAATAACGGACCTGGTGACGGTTATAACTTCCGCGGTCGTGGGCTTATCCAGATCACCGGCCTTACTAATTATCGTGACTGCGGCAACGGGTTAAAGGTTGATCTGGTTACTCAGCCGGAACTGCTGGCGCAGGACAGTTATGCAGCGCGCAGCGCGGCGTGGTTCTTCGCAACAAAGGGTTGTCTCAAATATACCGGCGACCTGGCGCGCGTCACGCAAATCATCAATGGCGGAAAGAACGGCATCGACGACCGGCGCGCGCGGTACATCACCGCCAGTAAGGTGCTGCTATGAAAATCTTCAAGTGGTTAAGAAGCCTGTTCCAGATGGAAAGCAACCTTTCTCCTTCCGAAAAACGGCTGGCTGATGTACTGCATTCAGCATGGACTGAAGGAAGAATACTCATTTCTGATGATGGGGTTATTTCACCAAACTTGGAGCACCCAGACGTTATTGCCAACTTACATAAACAGATTGAGTCTTGCAGGAGCAAACCATGATCTGGGCATTCATCAAAGCGTACTGGAAACAGGTGCTTATTGTCGCGATGCTTGCTGCTATGGTGTCAGGCGGCGTTGTCGCCTGGAACGTCCACGGTGACAGGCAGTACGACGCCGGCTATGCGCAGGCAAAGGCAGACCGCAAAGCAGAAGATGAGAAAGCCCGTCAACACGACGAACAGGAGAAAGCAACCAATGAACGTGAAGCCCAGCAGAGGATCGACCAGGCGCGCAATGATGCTCTTGATGCTGCCGCTCGCGCTGGCCGGCTGCAGCAACAGCTCGTTGCCATCCGTGAGCAGCTCAGGCAGTATAACTCCACTGTCGGCGCTGGGTCGTCAGCTGCAGACACCGGAATTTTGCTCACCGACGTGTTCGAAAAATCTCTCGAACGAAACAGACAACTGGCAGAATACGCTGACCGGGCAGCTGAAGCCGGAAGGGTCTGCGAAAGGCAGTACGATGAACTGACGAAACAGGGTACTGTTTCCCGGTGACGGTATATAAAACGGTACGCAGAATTTATCGTTTCATAAACTTGTTTACAGTCAATTAGTTACAAGCTCTGTATATAATTGAGTGGGAATAAACTTTATTCTTTGCGTTAATTGAATAAAAAAATAATGCCATTAATGATTGACGTCATTAATGGCATTTTTCTTAACAAGATCGCCGGATTACGGCATTCCCTGAGACGATGAATACCGATACACCGGGTTTCTACTGTCAACCCCGTTCTTCAATCGCCGCTGGCGTATTCTCCCGCTGACACCATGCAATGGCCATCGCCAGAGCTGCCACCACCAGGGCCAGCGCGGCGGAAACCGCTAAACTACCCCTTATCCCGAGATGATCATTCAGCCACGCGTAGGCAAACGGCGAGGCGGCGGCCAGCAGCTGCGCGGGAATCAACAGAATACCGGTTCGCCGGGCATAATCCTCGGTGGCAAAAAGCTGCAGCGGCAGAGTGGCTTTAAATACGGTCGTCAGGCCGTTGATCGCGCCGTAACCCAGCACAAATCCGCCGGCCGCCCACGACAGATATGGCCCGCTCAGGCCGAGCGCAAAGCAGAGCGGCATCAACAGGGTGGTCAGTATCGTTAGCCGCAACGGCGTAAGGACAGAACCGGATGCCACTTCGAGAAAGCGCGCGCCGGTTTGCCCAATCCCCCACAGCATTCCCACCGCGACAGAAAGCCCGACGCTGGCGATATACTCGGGAAGATGCGTCGAGGTACCGTTGGAAACAAAAGTTACCAGCGCAATCAGCGACGCGTACAGGAGGGCAGGGCGTTTATCGCGGTGGGAGAGCCGCTGGCGTTGCATTATCCGTTTCGGTGACGGCAGTCTGTGATTTGGCATTTTCCACAGCAGCATCGCGCTAAGCAGGCCACACAGGGCATAAATCAGCAGCGCATGCCGCCAGTCCATCTGCGTCAACAACCCGGCGCCGAGCGGCCAGAACAGAGCCGAAGCCAGGCCGCCGGCCAGCGTCACGCGTGAGATAGTTAATCTGGCGCTTTGCCCATAGATATTCACCAGCGCGGCGAACAGCGCGTCGTAGAGCGCCAGACGCATCCCGGCGCCGGTCAGAACCCAGGCGGCGAACCAGCCCGGCAGACTCTGGACGTAAGCCATTACCAGGCAGCCCGCTGAAATCATCAGCGTACCCGTGACCACCACCCGTTGACCCCCAAAGCGGGCCAGTAGCCGGGCGACAAACGGGGAGAGCATCGCCATCATCAGCATGGCGATAGTCAGGCCAAAGTAGATTTCCGTTGCGGCCCAGCCGGTCTCCTGAGCAATAGCTCTGGCGAAAGTGCCGGGCATATAAAATGAGATTCCCCAGTTTATTAACTGGTTGCACCCGGCGGCAAGCGTGACAGCGCCCGGCGCGGAGAGTGGTTTTGCAGATGTTTTCATGATCGTCCATTTTGTTACGCTGTTGTCGGCAGCATACCCTGCACGCTATTGTGGAGGCAGGCCGGTCCATTTATGACCCTTATAAGAGAAACTTTGTGATGATGACGCTCAATCTGGGAAATCTGGCGACGTTCCGCCTGGTGGTACAGCGCGGAAGCTTTTCCGCCGCAGCTGACCTGCTGGGGCTGTCGCAGCCTGCGGTAAGTCTGCAGGTACGTCAGCTGGAACAATTTCTCCAAACCAGACTGCTTGAGCGAACAGGACGAGGCATCAAAGCGACGGCGGCCGGCATCGCCCTGCTGGCGCACAGCGAGCGGATTGAACTGGCGGTGGGCGCGGCAGTGCAATCGGTTAGCGAATTCAATCGAGAAATCAGCGGCTCGATAACGTTGGGTACCGGGGCGACCGCCTGTATCCACCTGTTACCGCCGCTGCTGCAGAAGCTGCATCAGGATCACCCTCTGCTGACGGTGAGGGTCACGGTTGGCAATACCCTGGAAGTGGTTCGGGCTATCGAGGAGAACCGGCTTGATCTGGGCCTTTGTACGCTTCCGGCGAACGGACGCAGCCTGGCGGTGACGCCAGTTTTAGATGAAGAGTTTGTCGGTATTTTTAGCGATGCTCAGGACGACCTGCCCTCGCCGCTGACGCCAGAGGTTCTGCAATCATTGCCGCTAATTGCTTTTGAAGCGGGGAGCGGAACCCGGGATCTGATTGACGGCTGGTTTCGCCATAATGGACTGATGGTCGTGCCAGTCATGCAGTTAGGCAGCATTGAGGCGATTAAGCGCATGGTGCGAGCGGGGCTGGGATACAGCATCGTGCCGCGTATGGCGGTAGAGGATCCGCAGGATCGCGTCGGCCTGAACGTGCAATCGTTGACTCCGCGCCTGTATCGGCAGTTAGGCATCGTCATGCGGCAGGATAAAATCATCAGCAAAGGCATCGCTGAAGTGCTGCGTTTGCTCTCTCAGGCCGGTTGCTGAACAGCGTACCGCGCTTATTTTTGTACCGGCGTTTTTAGCGGATCTGAAGGTTCAACGGTGATAGTGGATTGCTGCGATTGCTTTTTGTCCTGATGATGGTACCAGGCACCGATGGAGGAGTAGACAAAGCGTCCAAAGAAGAAGATAAAGCTGATAAGCAGTACGATACGGGTCATGCGACGGTTAAATCGATGTCGTTTACGCATACTGGGTGCCTGACTCACAAAAGGTTCCTTAAAGTATACCCAAAGGATGGGCGATGTGCGTATTAAGGCACAGTAACGCGGAAGGGTCAATTGATGAGGATGTAAAAATCCCAGGGGTAAAACATTAATTAATGTTATATAAGATAATCCTCGTATTTACATGCTTTCTGCTTATCGCAAATTGATGTTAAAAAAAAGACATTATTAATATTAGCGACGTGATTTTTTGATTTATATCAATGGTCTATTCTCACCGACAACTAAAATCACCAGCCAGTTCCGCGTTGTTATTCCTTGCGCGATTATGACGGTTGGTTGGATGCCTGCCTGAATATACCCTGCAGGATTTAGGGTTATCCGTAGAGCATCTATGAACATTATTAAACTTTACAGACGATATCGGGATAAATGGTGGTCGCTGCCGCTCATCTTACCCATCCTTTTACTCCCCCTGGCAAGATGGGCGAACACCGTTGCTGTACTGAATGGTAATGAAGTTTATCTTTACTATTTACCTCTGGCGTTAGTGCTGAGCCTGATGCTGTTTTTCGGCTGGGCTGCTTTACCGGGGATCGTTGTCGGTTTGCTGCTTTCCATTACGCGCGGCATGGCGCTGGAAGATTCCATCGGCGTGATTTTCCATTTTCTTATTCCGACCGTCCTTTGCTGGGGCGGGTATCGCGTTTTTGTCCCGCGAAGACAGCAAATCTCGCATGGCAATGTGCGACTGATGCCTCAGCGATTGTTCTGGCAAATGTTGCTGCCATCACTGATCTTTCTTATCCTTTCCCAGCTCGCCGAGTATTTGGGGATCCATCCTCGCGCGACCGGGTTGATCGGGGTCAACCCCTTAAGTTTGCGTTCGCTTATCACCTTTCAGGCCCTGATGGCCGGATGCCTGACCGGCGTGCCGCTATGCTACTTTCTGATTCGAATTATCCGCAACCCGCTCTATATTCGGGGTTTTGTTTCTCAGATTCGCCTGCAGATCGATCCGAAAATAAAGTACTTTGAGTTTATTTTATGGGCGGTAGTGCTGTTAATTTTATTAGTTTTGCTATTAATGCCGCTAAGTAGTACGAGCACTATTTTTAGTACAAATTATACCTTGTCCTTGCTTATGCCGGTGATGCTGTGGGGGGCGATGCGTTTTGGCTATCGCTTCATTTCATTGGTCTGGTCCCCTATATTAATTGTTATTATCCACTTTCATTATCAATATCTCCCGCATTCACCGATTTACAGTAATCAGCTGGCTATTATCTCCTCAAGCTATCTGGTGTTTTCATTTATTATCGCCTATATGGCGATGCTGGCGACGCAGCAGAGAATTTTTTATGCGCGTATGCGGCGGATGGCCTTCATTGATCCGGTTGTACGCTTGCCCAATATCCGCGCGCTGAGCCGGGCGTTAAATAAATCCTCCTGGTCAGTGCTGTGCTTCTTACGCATTCCCGAGCTGGAAATATTGGGCCGTCATTACGGCGTTCTGTTGCGCATTCAGTACAAGCAGCTGCTGGCCGAGTCGCTTGGCGATCTATTGCAGCCTGGGGAGGATATCTATCAGATGGCCGGGCACGAGCTGGTTATCCATCTGCACAGTGAAGACCATCAGCAGCGAGTCCCCCTGCTGTTTGACCATCTCAAAAAGTTTCGCTTTGTCTGGAACGGTATGCCGCTGCAGCCGCCCGTGGGATTCAGCTATTGCAACGTTCGCTCTCCGGTGATGCATCTGCATTTACTGCTTGGAGAACTCAGCGGCGCGGCTGATCTTTCCCTGGCGACCGGAAGTCCTGAAAATTTACAGCGTCGCGGCGCCATTAATACGCAGCAGGAGCTGAAAGACAAAGTCATGATAATGAATCAGCTGGTGAAGGCGCTGGAGCACGATCGCTTCGTTCTGATGGCACAACCGATCGTCGGCATCCGGGGGGATAGCTATCATGAAGTCCTGCTGAGAATGCTGAACGACAACGATGAAATCATCATGCCGGATGTCTTTTTACCGGTGGCGCACGAGTTTGGACTGTCGGCGCGTATCGATAGCTGGGTCCTCGAACATACGCTGATCTTTATGGACAAGCGGCGCAAAAAGCTTCCTGGAATGCGCCTGGCGATAAATATCTCGCCGTTTTCAGTGAGTAACAGTTATTTTCATCAGCAGGTAAAAACGCTGCTGGAGCATTATGACATTGAACCCTGGCAGATTATTTTTGAGCTGACGGAGAACCATTCACTGACCAATCCCGAGCAGGCGCGGAAAACCCTGGCGCAGCTTCAGGACCTGGGCTGTCGGGTAGCGATTGATGACTTTGGCACCGGCTATGCCAGCTACGCGCGGCTGAAAACGATGAATGCGGATCTGCTGAAAATCGACGGTAGTTTTATTCGTAATCTGGTGACCAGCAGTCTGGACTATCAGGCCGTTGCCTCTATTTGCCTTCTGGCGAGGATGAAAAATATGCAGGTGGTGGCCGAATATGTCGAAACGCCCGAGATTCGGCAGGCTGTGGTTTCGCTGGGGATTGATTATATGCAGGGCTATGATATCGGCAAACCGGCCCCGCTTGAGGCGCTGGTTGAGGATTGATAAGCGAATGGGCCGGACGTCCGGCCCATATGCGCGAAACTAGCTTGCCGCGTCAGGCTTCTCTTCTTCGCTGATTTTCAGCCACCAGTCAGGTACCCCTTCCCAGTATTCCTGCTCTTTTTCCAGATCGAGCAGCACCAGCGCATTCTGGCTAAACCAGTCGTGCGGGAAGGTTAGCGTCCAGTGGTTTGCCTCGGTTTTCAGCGTAAGGCTCGGCGGCGTTGTCGTTGCCTGACGCTGGTTATTCAGCAGCACGCCAAGGCGCAGCAGCTGAATTAACGGCAGAAACTGCTTCTTCTTAAACAGCGTGAAACGCGGTAAATCATCCAGCTTAATCGCTTTACGGTGATAGCGAACTAAGGTGGCCATCAGCATCTGCTGTTCCTGATTAAAGCCCGGCAGATCGCTGTTTTGCAGGATATAAGCCGAATGACGGTGCATGCCGCTGTGGTTAATATTCAAGCCGACTTCATGCAGCATGGTCGCCCATTTCAGCAGCGCCGCCAGATGGGGGTTCGCGAGCTTGGGATTCTGCTCCTGCCATTGCTCATAAATATGCGTGGTGGTCTCCAGCACCCGACGCGCCTGCTCGCGATCGATATTGTACTGGTTCGCCAGGCTCTGCGCGGTGCGGCTACGGATATCCTGGTGACGGAAACGTCCTTCCATCTCGTACAGTACGCCTTCGCGCAGCGCGCCGTCGGACAAGCGCAGCTCTTTAATCGCCAGCGCGTCAAACACCCCGCACAGGATAGCCAGACCGGGCGCAAAAACGGCTTTCCGATCTTCAGACAGCCCGGGCAGGCTTAGCGAGTCGAAGTTTTTATACTTCAGCAGCTCTTCGACCAGCATCTCGAGGCGCTCGGGAGTGATGAAGCCGTCTTTCTCGCCCATGGCCACCAGCACTTCGTGAGCGGCTTTAATGGTGCCCGATGCGCCCAGGGCGACGTTCCACCCCTGGATGCGGAACTGCCAGGCCAGAGTTTCCAGCTTCTGCACGGCGGAAAGACGCGCGCGCTGGAAATTCTCTTTGTTGATGACGCCGCCAGCAAAGTAGGCCTGAGAGAAGCTCACGCAGCCCATACGGCGGCTTTCCACCAAGCGAGGCTCGAAATCCTCGCCGATAACCAGCTCGGTAGAGCCGCCGCCGATATCGATGACCAGCTTACGGCCTCGCTCCGGCTGCGTGTGCTCCACGCCCATAAAAATCAGACGCGCTTCTTCGTTGCCGGGAATGATTTCGATCGGGTAGGGGATGACCTGCTCCGCGCGTTTGAGGAAATCTGCGGCGTTTGTCGCCTGGCGCAGCGTGTGCGTGCCGACGATACAGACGCTTGATGGGTCAAAACCCTGCAGGCGCTCGGCGAACAGCGACAGGCAGTTCAGCCCGCGCGCAATAGCCTCTTCGCTCAGTACAGAGTTTTCATCCAGGCCGTCGGCCAGATGTACGCGCTGCTTCAGACGACCGATGATCTGCATTGCCCCGTCAACGACACGGGCGATCACCATATGAAAACTGTTCGAACCGAGGTCGACCGCAGCGAACTCCTGCGGCCGAGGGGCATTTTCGTTTATTGGCATAGGTTAATCGGGCTGTTCAAGTGATTTGAGGTAGTCGTATATCGCCATCTGTGCGCGCACTTTGCGGCGATTGCCGCGCGGCACGTAGCGATTACTCAGTTCTTTATCAAGATAGCGTGCTTTCACCGTATCGTTGAAGAGGAGATCGAAAATATCCAGCACCCGCTGTTTCAGGCGCGGATCCAGCAGCGGCGCGGCCACTTCGATACGATAGTCAATATTGCGCGTCATCCAGTCCGCGGACGATAGCCAAACCTGCTTATCGCCGCCGTTTTCAAAGCAATAAACGCGGTCATGCTCAAGGAAACGGTCAACAATGCTGGTCACGCGAATATTTTCGCTGATTCCTTCCAGACCGGGGATCAGCGAGCACATACCGCGAATAAGCAAATTAACCGGCACGCCGGAGCTGGAAGCGGCGTAGAGACGGTCTACCAGCCCCTTATCGACCAGGTTGTTCAGCTTCAGCATGATGCCCGATGGCTGACCATTTTGCGCGTTGGCGATTTCACGATCGATCATCTCATAAAGCAGGCGACGCGAGTTTTGCGGCGACACCAGCAGATAATCGAAGCTGACCGGGCGGTAGGGGTTTTCGATAAAGTTAAATACCCGGCGGACTTCATTGGTGATGCGCGCATCGGCGGTCAGCAGCGAGTAGTCGGTGTAAAGACGCGCGGTTTTTTCGTTGAAGTTGCCGGTACCGATATGCGCATAGCGCACGACTTCATCGCCCTCTTTGCGCGAAACCAGGAACAGCTTGGCGTGGATCTTGAGGCCCGGCGCGGAGAAGATAACGTGCACGCCAGCTTCGGTCAGGCGTTTAGCCCAATGAATATTGGCTTCTTCATCGAAACGCGCCTGCAGCTCCACGACCACCGTCACTTTCTTACCGTTGTGGGCGGCGTGAATCATCGAGTCGATAATCCGTGAATCTTTCGCGACGCGGTAGATGTTGATTTTGATAGCCAGCACGCTTGGGTCGAAAGAGGCCTGGCGCAGCAGCTCAAGGACGTGTTCAAACGTATGGTACGGGTAGTAAAGCAGCACGTCGCGTTCGCGGATTGCGTCAAAGCCGTTGCGGAATTTATCAAACCACAGATGACGCAGACGCGGCATCGGTTTGTTGACCAGATTGGCTTTGCCGACGTTCGGGAAGCCGATAAAGTCTTTAAAGTTGTGGTAACGACCGCCCGGCAGCATTGAATCGTAGTTGGAGATGGAGAGCTTATCGCGCAGCATTTCGACCATCGCGTCGGGCATATCGCGCTGATAAACGAAGCGCACCGGCTCGGCGGTCAGGCGCTGTTTCAGGCTGGAGGACATCAGCTCCATCAGGCTCGATTCCATCTCGTGCACCAGATCGTATTCGGCGTCACGGGTCATTTTCATCGAGTAGGCGTTCAGCGCGTCGTAATCAAAAAAGCCCTTGAAGATATCATCCAGGCAGTAGCGCAGGATGTTATCTAACAGAATCATCGGCTTGCGGCGGCGAGGCGCTTCCGGCGGCAGATTCACAAAACGCGGCACCTTGTCTGACGGAATTTCAAGCAGCGCGTAATTGATGGTATCCCCGCGAATAATCTCGACGGCCAGGTAGGTGTAATCATCCTTCAGGAACTGCACCAGATCCGTTTCGCGGTTAATCAGGATTGGCGTGATGTGCTGACGAAGATACAGCTTGAAGTAGTTACGCAGCCAGGACTGCTGGTTGACGGAGAGCTGGCGTTCGTTGATCAGGAAAATCTGGTTACGCGCCATTTCCAGCAGCAGCTCGTTGTATAAGCCGTCAAACTCCTGATCGGCCTTGAGCACGCGGGCCTGAATTTTGCCCAGCAGATGGCGAGAGTGTGCGGTACTGCCTTGTTCTTCGCTGATGATGATGCGGCGCTTCAGCTCGGCAAAGCGCACTTTATAAAATTCATCGAGGTTATTGGAGTAAATCCCTAAAAAGCGCATGCGCTCGATCAGCGGGTTGCTTTTGTCCGCCGCTTCCTGAAGTACGCGCTCGTTAAAGGATAACCAGCTGAGTTCTTTTTCGATGTATAGCTTTTCCTGGCCCATTACAGCTCACACTCCGGTAGATGTATGTTGCTATTTCATTATGGCGAGCTTTGCCACTGAATGTCCAATTATGTCAAAGAAGTATGACTGTTTTCTTTCAGTATATAGCGAAGAAAAACAGACGATTTTCGCGACTTACGTTATGTTCAAGGCAAGGTGAGATTCAGGAGCAAAACCATGTGGGAGACGCGAGCGTTAGAACTGAATAATCAGGATATATGGAACTGGTCATCGGTATGCAATCTGGTCAGGTATGCCTCTCAGCATGGCTTTAATACTATCGTGGTGGGGCAGGCAGATCTCTTCGGTAAGCTGGTGTCCCCGAAGGGATATACGCCTTTTCACTATAACGATAGCGTTTCCAGCCAGCAGAGAGCGCGCTGTATCTACCTTAATCGTCTCGCCATGTATTGCCGCGAACAGGGGCTGCGATTTTATTTACAGGCAAAAGAGCTGGATTTCCCAACGGAATTGCTGTTGTCGCATAAGTATCTACTGGATAACCAGCAAGGGATCCTTTTTGATGTGGATTTCTGGAGCCGCTGGCTGACAGACAAAATTCGCGGCGTTTGTCAGGGAATTCCAGCTTTAACAGGGCTAATTATTGCGCTTTCCAGCACCGATGGTTTATTGCCGATTACGCGCCCTAAATGGGATATAAACGCCAGGGATGAGCCTGAAAATACCCGGCAACCGTCGCAAAGCTTTGTGCTCTATCGCCGTTGTTTTCAAGCGCTCAGCCAGGTGGTTACCGCACAAAATAAACATCTGGTTTTGCGGGTTTTCCCTGCAAGTAATGATGATCTTGGTACCGTTCTCGATGCTATCGAGCCGCTTCCGCCAAGCGTTTCGGTATCGATCAAGTTAACGCCAGAACGTTTCTGGCCAGCATTTCCAAATAATCCCGCACTGCTTCAGGTCACTATGCGAGACGTCTGGGTTGATATTGATTTAGCAGGCGAAGAGGTGGGCTGGGGCGTTATGCCTTTCTTGCGCATTGATGAGTTAAAAGGCCGACTGCTGTGGTGCCAAAGCGCGAATCCCAGAATCACCGGTGCGATATGCAAAACCAGTTGGGAGAGCGTTGATAACCACTGGATACCGGAAACGTTAAGCGAATGCAATCTGTTTGCCTGTAGCCAGCTGTTAGGTCATGGTGCGGGAAAGACCCAGGAGCAGCTGTTGGATCTCTGGCTGGCTGAGCGTTACGGCTGGTGCCCCGATGTTACAGTCGCCCGCCGTTTTCAGCAGCTACTTGAACAGGCAACGGAGGTGCTTTACCAGGCGATTTATGTTCGCGATCACGTTTTTCACCGCCATAGTCAGCTACCGGAAAGCTATGGTCAGGCAGTATGGAGTTTGTACAGCCAGCTGGCGCGTAATCACTGGCTGCCGGGGTCGGCCCAGGATATCCACTTCACGCGTGACGATCCGCAAATATCGATGGAAAACCTCACGCGAATTGCGCAAGAGAAGGATGAGGTAGCGGCAGATGCCCTGAAGCTATGCGCGCAGGCGCTGGAGTTTGCCGAGAATGCCGCGTTTCCCACGGCGCTCTATCGGCTCTGGCAGAATGAATGGCGGGGGCTCGCACTCTACTGTCAGCTGTTCACGCATGCACAGAAAGCTTTTTTTACGCTGCATTTTGCTCGTGAGGTGGAGAATAGCTGGAGTATGAGAGAAATCTGCCATATCAACGTGCAGGCGTTGTATCAGGGGGCATCCGAAATGGAGATGCTTTGCCAGCAGATGAACGAAGCATCGCCTGGGTTTTATATCATGTTCGATGCGGGTCGGGTTCGTAGCCTGGCTGATAGCCTGAGTAGCGAACTATCGGCACTCAGGCATTAGGTATTAACGCGTGCGGTATAAAGCCTCGACCAGGCTGAGCATCGCCAGCGCCTGGCCATATGGCATCGCAGTTAGGGGGATTCGTCGGTAATGGTCAAGGTCGTGTCCCATTGCCGTGCCAAATGAAACCTGGGTTAACTCTCCCTCCGGCGAGATATGCTCAATAATGCCTGCGATTGCTCGTTCGGCAACGGCTAGATAGCTGTCGTCCAGGTAGCCGAGACGTATCGCTTTCAGGATACCGGCTGCAAATCCCCCTGTTGCTGAGGCTTCAGCGTAGCTTGTTGCATCATCTAATAGCGTCGGCCATAGCCCGTTTTCACATTGACAGCGGGCGAGGGCGGATACCTGGCCCTGCAGGATGTTACAGAGCTGGCGATAGAAGGCGTCATGCTCATCAAGATTGAGCATTTCCAGTAGTTCAGGAATCGCCAGTGTTATCCAGCTATTGCCACGAGCCCATCGGGCACCGGCAAAATGATGCCTGCCGTCGAAATTCCAGCCGTGAAACCATAAACCACTTTTTCTATCCGTAAGGTAGTGAATGTGCTGTAGAAATTGAAATTTTGCTTCTTCTACCCAGTAAGGTTTTTGCAATAAAAGCCCAATCCTGGCCAGAGGCAGGACCGCCATCATCAAGGTGTCATCCCAGATTTGCTGATAATGCGCGTTTTCGTAGGTGACATGCTGCATGCAGCCTTCATCAGTGCGCGGAATCTGACGATAAAGCGCATCTCCCCACACTTCCAGATACGCGCGCCATTCGTGACGAGCGTCCTGCTGGTAGCGACTGGCAAGCGTCAAAAAAGGGATCGCGGTATTAATATTCTTCTCCGGCGTTCCTTCGGCGAAACGGGCGCTGAACCAGTCGTCAATAATCTGCCTGGCGCGAGATGAGCCGGTAAGTTCATGGTAGCGGTAGAGACCAAACAAGCCGATACCATGTGTCCATTCCCATCCAGCCCAGCCTTTTGTATCAATCACGCGCCCGTCAGGCAGGCGCTGCAGGAATTGACCATTGTCATCCTGAATTGCGGTGAGGCTATCGATCAGTTTTTCGATAAGACGGATGATTTCAGGATGGCTTATTTTCTGCGACATAGTGATTCCTTTGCGCTGTCGTTTCAGCTGTATGCTGCCAGTGGGTATTCATATGCGGATGCCCGGTAAGTAACTCTACGGTTTGTCGTACCTGTGTTGATGCATCTTCGGGTTTACCGCCAGACCGCAGACGCTCTAGCTCGAAGGTAAGCGTCTTATGACACTCCTGGCTTAGACGAAAGCGAAACGCGCCGTACATCGCCAGCAGAGTGAGTAAACCCGGTCCGATAAGGAATACCCACCAGATGCCGTTTAGCGCGGCGGCATCTTGCGACTCTGCGCCTTTGGTAAAGCCAAACGCCTCCAGCGCCAGTCCAACAATAAACAGGGCGAGGGCCTGGGAAAATTTGCGCGTTAGCATCATGACGCCCGCGTAAATGCCTTCACGTCTGACGCCGGTATAAGCTTCATCCACATCAGGTAAAAAGTTGTAGACGTTCCATGGGATAAGATAGGTTCCGCCGCGTGCGATGCCCATCACGATGGCCCCGCCGAATAAGAACCCTGATAAATGGCTAATGGAGGCGGAAAGCTGGCTGAACCACAGTAGAGCGCACATAATCAGTGCAATTGCCAGTTTGTAGGCGTTGCCGTTGCCGATGCGAATACAAAGCCAGGTAAAGAAAGGGATGGCAAAAAATTGAAATAGCGTCATCAGGCTCATTGCCTGGGAAGCTAAGGATGCGCCGACCTGAAGTACATATGTAAGATAGTGCATAAACAGCGAGCCGAAAATATCCAGGGCGACGGCTCCGCCAACGTACATCATGATGTGAATGCGAAAAGTACGTAAACGGAAAGTTGAAGCCATTTCTCGATACAGCGAAATAATTGTTTTCCCCATCCCGCGCTGAGTCGAAGGCGGCGGGAGATTCTCCCGTTCCCAGGTTCCCCGCCAAACGAAGATCCACGGTAGGGCGAAGAGTACGGAAAAGACCAGGCCGATATATAAAAATGCCTGCGATTTATCGGCGACGTGCGCCAAAATTTGTCCTGGGATAAGTGCAGATAAAAACGCTGTCGCCTGGGCAAATAGCATCCGCGCGCCAGACATTTTTGAACGCAGATCGTAACGCAAGGTCATCTCCGCAGGCAGCGTATCGTAGGGCACCATCAAGAGGGTAAAAACGGTGCTGAATAACAAATAAGTACCAAGATACCAGGAATAGCCAAAACCGCTTACCCACATCAGGGCAAAGCAAAAGGAGAGCGGCGCGCCGATAATAAAGAATATTCGGCGTCGCCCCCAGCGCGTGCGAATATTGTCGGTGATATAACCCATGATCGGGTCGGTGATGCCATCCCAAATTTTGGCGATCGCAAAGATGGATGCGGCGGCGGCGGGAGAAAGGCCCGCCACTTCAATATAAAAATAAAGCAGCCAAAGCCCGGTGATCGTCATTGCCCCGCTGCCGAAGATATCGCCCATCCCCCAGCAGAGAATATTGCGTGTTTTTACTTCCCGTGGTGCCGTTACTGTCCTCGTCATTTTTCCTGTCTCTTCTGTCAGTAAAGAGGAAGTAGCACAGTAAAAGAGGTGAAAATTTTGCGGAATCGTCATTAAGGCGCTTTTGTTAAGAACTGAGAGCGGGGCGGAGAAAGCGGATTAAATGAAATAAATAGCGTGATATGGCCGGCAGTATTAGGACGGGCGAAAAAATGAAATGTGATAGCCATCGCTATTTCTGCGGAAGGAGCGAGAAGAAATGTGTCCGAAATCACAGATGAACTGCGGGAAAAAAGGACGTTGTGAGAACGGCGACAGATTACTTATGTCGATGCTGTTTTGCCCTACGGCGATCGATAATGACTGTGTTCAGATAGCATTCCCATTTCATCTCAGGAAATCCTATGAACATTTTTCTTTCAAACTGGCGCCCGCACGCAGATGGTATTACTCGCGACACTGAGATTTTTCAAAAAGCGCTGGATACCTTATCGCAAGCGGGCGGCGGTACGCTGGTGGTGGAAAGTGGAAAATATTACCTTGGCGGGTTACGCATGGGGTCAAACACCTGCCTGTGGTTGTCACCCGGTGCAGAACTCATCGTCAGCGATAATTATGCTGACTTCACCCAGGCGGTGGCCTTAAGTCGCGCAGAGTGCTCAGACCGGGCTTTCCTCTATGCCCAGGATGCCGAAAATATCTCGATTTGTGGGGGCGGTACTATTTACGGTAATGCCGATGGTTGGTTCTCCTCATCGGTTGATGATATGGGCTATCGCACGCCCGCCGAACAGCGGCCGCGCATGATTCTTCTGGAAAATTGCCAGCGGGTCAGGCTGGAAAATATCTGTATACACCATGCGCCGATGTGGACAATTCATCTTGTTTCATGTTCACAGGTGGTGATTGATGGCATTACCGTCGATAACGATCTGACAATGGCAAATACTGATGCGCTGGATATCGATAGCTGTCAGCAGGTACACGTTGCTAATAGTTTTTTTAGTGCGGCGGACGATGCAATTTGTCTGAAAACCACCGATAAACCGGCGGCTATCCAACGTCCTCTACGTCAGGTGACGATCGTCAATTGTACCCTGCGCTCAAAAAGCTGTGCTTTTAAAATCGGCACGGAAACCTGGCAAGATATTGAAGATATTGTGGTCAGCAACTGCACTATCTATGATTCGAATCGCGGTATCGGCCTGATTTCACGAGATGGCGGTCGGCTACGAAGAATGCTCTTTACCAGCATGACTTTTGAGTGTGTGGCGGCGCCAGCCTGTCACTGGGGGGAGGCGGACCCGATTTTCCTCTCCGCGCGCCGCAGGAATCCGCAGATCGAGCCCGGTGAGATTACGCAAATCCAGTTTCGTGGGCTTTGCGGAGAATGTGAAGGCGCCATCAATATGCACAGTGAAACCCCTTCCATGATCAACCGAATACGACTCGAGAGTATTCAGCTTACCCAGCGACTGCATTGCCACGGTTGGCAGGGGAATTATGATATTCGTCCGCCGTGTAATCCTTTTTCGCCAACAGGAATGGGTATCGATAACGCCTGGTGCCTCAACCCAGAAACGGGAAAGGCCTGGGGAGTCGAACCCTATCCCGGAGGGCTACCCGTCCTGTTTGCGCAGGGGGTTTCCGATTTAGTCATCACAGAACTTGATTGGCAGCGTCCAGTTCCCCTACCGGCAGGCTGGAATACGCAAGCGCTGTGTCTGGAAAAATGCGAGCGGTCATCCGTGCGGGAAACCTGAGCTAATGAAAAACGCCTCCAGCGGACGCCAGAGGCGGGGAAGTTTACTCTTCTGCCGCATATCCCTGCGGTGGAAGAGGAACATTATCAAGCCAGGCTTCGTTTCCTTCCGCGCGCAGGCGGCCGTCGACAAACCAGCTGATAGCCAGGGGATAGATATCGTGTTCCTGAGCCTGTACGCGGGCGGTAATGTCGTCCTCGGTATCTTCAGCGAAAACCGGCACCTTTGCCTGCAGAACCACCGGACCTCCGTCCAGCTCATCGGTCACAAAATGCACCGACGTCCCGTGCTCCTCATCGCCATTTTCCAGCGCCTGACGATGGGTGTGCAGCCCCGGATATTTTGGCAGCAGGGAAGGGTGGATATTCAGCATGCGCCCCTGGTAGTGGGCGACAAAAGCCGGGCTAAGAATACGCATGTAGCCGGCGAGAACCACCAGATCCGGCGCGTAAGCATCGATCTCGTGCATCAGCTCTCGGTCGAAAGCTTCCCGGTTGGCAAACTGGCTGGCGGCGAGCGCGTGAGCCGGAATATTGGCCGCGCGTGCGCGCTCAAGGCCGAACGCGTCGGCCTTGTTGCTGAAGACTGCACGCAGGGTGCCGTTGATTTTTTTCCGGGCGCAGGCGTCAATAATCGCCTGCAGGTTGCTACCGTTACCGGAAATCAGCACCACGATGTTTTTCATTCAATGACCACACGCTGTTCGGAATCAGAGGCTTTGATATACCCTATTTTCCACGCGCTTTCACCTTTGTCGTTCAGGAAGGCAATGGCTTTATCCGCCGCTTCCGCCGGCAGCGCGATGACCATGCCGACGCCGCAGTTAAAGGTGCGATACATTTCGTGGCTGCTAACGTTACCCGCGGTTTGCAGCCAGTTGAACACGTCCGGCCACTGCCAGGAGGATTCATCAATGACCGCCTGGGTGTTGTCCGGCAGCACGCGCGGGATGTTTTCCCAGAAGCCGCCGCCGGTCAGGTGGGCGATGGCGTGCACGTCAACGTTGGCGATCAGGTCGAGTACGGATTTCACATAAATGCGGGTCGGCGCCAGCAGATGGTCGGCCAGCGGCTTACCGTTGAGATCGGTGGTTTGCGGGTCAACGCCGCTGACTTCGATAATTTTGCGCACCAGAGAGTAGCCGTTAGAGTGCGGGCCGCTGGAAGCCAGCGCCACCAGCACGTCGCCATCGGCCACTTTGCTGCCGTCGATAATTTCTGATTTTTCTACCACCCCAACGCAGAAACCGGCCACGTCATAATCTTCGCCGTGGTACATGCCCGGCATTTCCGCCGTCTCGCCGCCCACCAGCGCGCAGCCTGACTGCAGACAACCTTCGGCAATGCCGCTGATTACGCTCGACGCAGTATCGACATCCAGTTTGCCGGTCGCGTAGTAATCAAGGAAGAACAGCGGCTCTGCGCCCTGAACCACGAGGTCGTTTACGCACATAGCGACCAGGTCGATACCGATAGTGTCGTGACGCTTGAGGTCCATCGCCAGACGCAGCTTGGTGCCGACGCCGTCGGTGCCGGAGACCAGAACCGGTTCGCGATACTTCTGCGGCAGCGCGCACAGCGCGCCGAATCCGCCCAGTCCACCCATCACTTCCGGGCGGCGGGTTTTCTTCACCACGCCCTTAATACGGTCGACGAGAGCGTTGCCTGCATCAATATCCACGCCGGCATCTTTATAGCTGAGAGAGGTTTTATCGGTCACTGCGAAGTCTCCACGCGTTTGCGGTAGCAATAAAAAACGGCGCAATTCTAACAGGGATAGCAAACGTTTGCGAGCCTGCTTTGCAGCCGATGTAAAACGGCCGTTAAGTGCGCAAATTTGATACTGTTCACGAAAATGAAACCGGGTACATTCTTCTGCTTGCCAGCGTTGTCGGGAATAATCATCATGCCAGTGAAACCGGTTTCTTTCCTGATTCCTGGAGAGATAAACCGCGAATGTGATGGATTCTGGAGGAAAGCTGAGGATGAACATTGCCGCATTTGATATCGGTGGCACGGCGTTAAAAATGGGGGTAATGACGCGCGAAGGCACGCTGCTGGAGAAAGGAAAGCAGAACATCGTCGACAGCGACGGCGACCAGATCCTGCAGGCGATGCTGGCGTGGATCGCCGCTCACCCGGCGTGTGAAGGGGTGGCAATCAGCGCGCCCGGCTACGTTAACCCGCACACCGGCTTTATCGAAATGGGCGGCGCCATCCGTAAATTCGATAACTTCGCCATCAAGCGCTGGCTTGAGCAGCAGGTTCGCCTGCCCGTGGCCATTGAGAATGATGCCAACTGCGTGCTGCTGGCCGAGCGCTGGCGGGGTAAAGCCGCCGACATGAGCAACTTTCTGGTCCTGACCATCGGCACCGGCATCGGCGGGGCGATTTTCTGTAATAACCAGCTGGTCCACGGCGCGCGCTTCCGCGCCGGCGAGTTCGGCTATATGCAAACCGCGCGTCCGGGTACCCGCGATGTGCGGCGCTATACGATGAACGAAAACTGCACGCTGCGCGTGCTGCGCCATCGCTACGCTGAACATATCGGCAAGGCGCTGGATGACGTCACTGGCGAAGAGATTTTTGACCGCTACGATGCGGGCGACGCCACCTGTCGACGTCTGGTCGCTGAATTCTTTAACGGCCTGGGTACCGGGCTTTACAACCTCGTCAACTTATTCGACCCGCAAACGATTTTGATCGGCGGCGGGATTGTGGAACGACCGGGCTTTCTGGCGCTGCTGCGCGAACATCTGGCCTGGTTTGGCATTGCGGAATATATCGACACCGTCAGCCACGGCAACGATGCCGGGCTGGTAGGCGCGGTTTACCATTTCAATCAGCAATACCGGTCGCAGAGCGGCGACTGCGCATAGGGAGAGAACATGTCCGGATTTAAAGAAGGTTTTCTGTGGGGCGGCGCGGTGGCGGCGCATCAGCTGGAAGGCGGCTGGAAAGAGGGTGGTAAAGGGGTGAGCGTCGCCGACGTAATGACCGCAGGCGCGCACGGCGTACCGCGCGAAATCACCGATGGCGTGCTGCCGGGGAAAAACTACCCCAACCACGAAGCGATTGATTTTTATCATCGCTATAAAGACGACATTCGGCTGTTTGCCGAAATGGGCTTCAAATGCTTCCGCACCTCTATTGCCTGGACGCGCATCTTTCCGCTGGGCGATGAGCAAGAACCTAACGAGGCCGGGCTGCAGTTTTACGACGACCTGTTCGATGAGTGCCTGAAGCACGGTATTGAGCCGGTGATTACGCTCTCCCACTTCGAAATGCCGTACCATCTGGTGACGGAGTACGGCGGCTGGCGTAACCGTAAACTGATTGATTTCTTCGTCCGCTTTGCCCGGGTGGTATTTACCCGCTACCAGCACAAAGTGAAGTACTGGATGACCTTCAATGAGATCAATAACCAGGCCAACTTCCACGAAGATTTTGCGCCGTTCACCAACTCCGGACTGAAATATCTGCCGGGGGAGGACCGCGAGCCGGTCATGTTTCAGGCGGCGCACTATGAGCTGGTCGCCAGCGCGCTGGCGGTTAAAGCCGCCCGCGAAATTAACCCGTCATTGCAGATTGGCTGCATGATAGCCATGTGTCCGATTTACCCGCTGAGCTGCGCGCCCAACGACATGATGATGGCGATGAACGCCATGCATCGCCGCTACTGGTTTACCGACGTTCACGTGCGCGGCCGCTATCCGCAGCACCTGCTGAACTACTTCGAGCGTCGCGGTTTTGCGCTGGACATCACCGAAGAAGACCGCGTGGCGCTGACTCAGGGCTGCGTCGACTATATCGGCTTTAGCTACTATATGTCGTTCGCCACGAAAGCAACGGATGATAATCCGCAGCTGGATTACGATGAAAGCAAGAGCCTGGTTTCCAACCCGTACGTGCAGAAGTCAGACTGGGGCTGGCAGATTGATCCGGTCGGGCTGCGCTACTCCCTGAACTGGTTCTGGGATCATTACCAGCTGCCGCTGTTTATTGTGGAGAACGGCTTTGGCGCCATCGACGTGCGCGAAGCGGACGGCTCGGTGGATGACCAGTATCGTATTGACTACCTTTCCGCCCATATCGCCGAAATGAAAAAAGCGGTTGTTGAGGATGGCGTCGACCTGATGGGCTATACCCCGTGGGGCTGTATCGACCTGGTTTCCGCGGGAACCGGTGAGATGAAAAAACGCTACGGCTTTATCTACGTGGATAAAGATAATGAGGGCAACGGTACGCTGGCACGTAGCCGTAAGAAATCTTTTGCCTGGTATCAGCAGGTTATCGGCAGCAACGGCGAAAATCTATAAACGGCCGTAAAGCCCCATTCAGCCCCGCCTTCGCGGGGTTGTTTTATTTTGTCTTATACTGGCTCAGGCAGCGTAAAGCATTTTGGTTGATCCCGGTCAAACATATCGGCTATGGCGTAAAAGGAAAAAGGCGGTATAATCCGGCGATTTTTTTTGTGGCTGCCCCTCAGAGGAGAAAGAGAATGAAGATCGTGGAAGTGAAACACCCACTCGTCAAACACAAGCTGGGCCTGATGCGTGAGCACGACATCAGCACCAAACGCTTCCGTGAACTCGCCTCAGAAGTTGGCAGCTTACTGACTTATGAAGCTACTTCCGATCTGGCGACCGAAAAAGTCACCATCGAAGGCTGGAACGGCCCGGTAGAAATTGAGCAGATCAAAGGCAAGAAAATTACCGTAGTGCCGATTCTGCGCGCGGGTCTGGGGATGATGGAAGGCGTGCTTGAGCACGTGCCGAGCGCGCGCATCAGCGTGGTGGGCATCTATCGTAACGAAGAGACCCTTGAGCCGGTGCCTTACTTCCAGAAGCTGGTATCCAACATCGACGAACGCATGGCGCTGGTGGTTGACCCGATGCTGGCGACCGGCGGCTCCATGATCGCCACCATCGACCTGCTGAAAAAAGCGGGCTGCTCCAGCATTAAGGTGCTGGTTCTGGTGGCGGCGCCGGAAGGCATCGCCGCGCTGGAGAAAGCGCATCCGGACGTTGAGCTGTACACCGCGTCCATCGACCAGGGCCTGAACGAGCACGGATACATTATTCCGGGGCTCGGCGACGCCGGCGATAAGATTTTTGGTACGAAATAAATGATGAAGTAGAAAAAGCCGACTTTGAGAGTCGGCTTTTTTTTGAATAAAACACACCAACAGCAATCAACAAACGACTCTCAGAGGAAAATGCCATGACGCGCCGTGCTATCGGGGTGAGTGAAAGACCGCCGCTTTTACAGACAATCCCGCTTAGTTTGCAACATCTGTTCGCCATGTTTGGCGCAACGGTACTGGTGCCCGTTCTGTTCCATATCAACCCGGCCACGGTACTGCTGTTTAACGGCATCGGAACGCTGTTATATCTTTTCATCTGCAAAGGCAAAATTCCGGCTTATCTCGGATCGAGCTTTGCGTTTATCTCCCCGGTGCTGCTTCTGCTGCCGCTGGGCTACGAAGTCGCTCTCGGCGGCTTTATCATGTGCGGCGTGCTGTTTTGTATCGTCTCCTTTATTGTCAAAAAAGCCGGAACCGGCTGGCTGGACGTGATGTTCCCACCGGCGGCGATGGGCGCGATTGTCGCGGTTATCGGCCTGGAGCTGGCGGGCGTGGCGGCGAATATGGCCGGTCTGCTGCCCGCTGACGGGCAATCGCCGGACAGCAAAACCATTATTATTTCGATGGTGACGCTGGCGGTGACGGTTTTCGGTTCGGTGCTGTTCCGCGGTTTCCTGGCGATTATCCCGATTTTAATCGGCGTCCTGGTCGGCTACGCGCTCTCCTTCGTGATGGGCGTCGTCGATACCACGCCCATCGCCGAGGCCCACTGGTTCGCGCTGCCGACCTTCTATACCCCGCGCTTTGAATGGTTTGCGATTTTCACCATTCTCCCCGCCGCGCTGGTGGTGATCGCCGAGCACGTTGGACATCTGGTAGTCACGGCCAATATCGTCAAAAAAGATCTGATCCGCGATCCGGGCCTGCATCGTTCAATGTTTGCCAACGGCCTGTCTACGGTGATCTCCGGCTTCTTTGGCTCCACGCCAAACACCACCTACGGCGAGAACATTGGCGTGATGGCGATCACCCGCGTCTACAGCACTTGGGTTATCGGCGGCGCGGCGATCATCGCGATTCTGCTCTCCTGCGTCGGCAAGCTGGCGGCGGCGATCCAGATTATCCCGCTGCCGGTAATGGGCGGCGTCTCGCTGCTGCTGTACGGGGTTATCGGCGCTTCGGGTATTCGCGTGCTGATCGAATCTAAAGTCGATTACAACAAGGCGCAGAACCTGATTCTGACCTCCGTTATCCTGATCATCGGCGTCAGCGGGGCAAAAGTGCATATCGGCGCCGCCGAGCTGAAAGGCATGGCGCTGGCGACCATCGTTGGCGTCGGGCTGAGCCTGATCTTCAAACTGATTAGCGTGCTGCGTCCGGAAGAGGTGGTTCTCGACGCTGCGGATAGCGAAGAAGCAAAACATTGATCCTTATACCGGGCGGCGATCCTGCCCGGTTCTCTCCTTGCGTATTTCTGTGCTAAACTCTCCGCGTTTTTCTGCAAGCCTATGTTGAGGTCCATCTGAACGCACCGGCACAGCTCTCTTTGCCACTGTATCTTCCCGATGATGAAACTTTCGCGAGTTTCTGGCCGGGCGATAACCCTTCTCTTCTTGCCGCCCTTCAGAACGTGCTGCGGCAGGAACATAGCGGATACATCTACATCTGGTCACGCGAAGGGGCGGGGCGCAGCCATCTCCTGCACGCGGCCTGCGCGGAGCTCTCTCAGCGCGGCGATGCGGTGGGCTACGTACCTCTGGATAAACGGACGTGGTTTGTTCCTGAAGTGCTGGACGGGATGGAGCACCTGTCGCTGGTTTGTATCGATAATATTGAGTGCGTAGCGGGCGATGAACTGTGGGAAATGGCGATTTTCGACCTCTACAACCGCATTCTCGAGTCCGGTAAAACCCGGCTGTTGATTACCGGCGACCGACCGCCGCGCCAGCTCAAGCTTGGCCTGCCGGATCTGGCTTCGCGTCTTGACTGGGGGCAAATCTACAAGCTGCAGCCGCTGTCGGATGAAGACAAACTCCAGGCGCTTCAGCTTCGCGCCAGACTGCGCGGTTTCGAAATGCCGGAAGACGTCTGTCGGTTCCTGCTTAAGCGGCTGGATCGCGAAATGCGTTCGCTGTTTATGACGCTCGATCAGCTCGATCGCGCTTCCATTACCGCCCAGCGCAAGCTGACCATTCCTTTCGTGAAAGAGATCCTCAAGCTTTAGCGGGCCGCGGCCTGAGGATCAACAACTTAGTTAACGATTTCCAGAACCTGCTCCGGTGGGCGACCGATACGGGCCTCGCCGTGGCTAACGACGATAGGCCGTTCAATCAGCTTTGGATTATCAACCATCGCCTGGATCAGCGCATCTTCGCTCAGCTGCGGGTTAGCGAGATCGAGGGATTTATAGAGATCTTCTTTCTGGCGCATTAAGTCGCGCGCGCTGGCCATCCCCAGCATCTTCAGCAGCTGGCGCAGCGTGGCGGCATCCGGCGGCGTCTCCAGATAGAGCACCACTTCGGGGTCGATGCCGTTAGCCTTCAGCAGGCTCAGCGTGTCGCGACTCTTGGAGCAGCGCGGGTTGTGATAGATTTTGACCGTATCGGACATGAGGTCTCCTTACATTTTCTGGTACGGTTTGAAGCGTTCCTGCAGCTGACGCAGCTGATCGATACGCGCATCGTAGCGGGCCTGCTGCAGGCTGCCTAATTTTACCTGTGAGCTGGCGCTGCTGAGCAGGGTAATGGCCTGATCGAGTCGGCCAACCAGCGCCATGCCTTCCGCTCGGGCTGCCAGCTCCTGATCGCGATTTCCCAGTTTAGCTTCCGCTTGCGCCAGCAAATCCCAACCATTGACGTCATCTTTATTATTGAAGGTATAGCGGTTAAGGATCGTCGCCGCTTCCCCCGGCTGCCCGCCTTCCAGCAGGGCGTTGGCGAGGTTGAGCTGCAGCACCGGATTAGTACGCAGCTCGCGGGCGCCCTTCAGGCGATTAATCGCGTCTGTGGCTCTCTTTTGCCCGAGATCGATATCGGTCGCCAGGTCAAGGTACCAGGCGTTCTGCGGTTCGGCGCTCAGCAGCGGCTGCAGCGTTTTGCGCGCCAGATCGTAATTGTTATTGCCCATGGCCAGCAGCGCGCGGCCGTACTGGGCGGCGTGCTGCTCGCGAATATTGCCTTTTTCCCAGCTGCTCAGCAGGTCGTTGCCCAGCTTATTGTCGCCGGAGGTGTACATGCCCAGCGTTCTGGCCTTCGCCAGGTAGAAGTCAGCGGAGGACTGCACGACAACCGGGCGCATCTGGTTCGCACGGTTGCGGGCGTCGGCGAGACGGCTTTCCGGTAAGGGGTGGGTCAGCAGCATTTCCGGCGGCCGGGTGGAGTAGCGCGACTCGTCGAGCAGCTTACCCATAAACGCCGGCATTGCCTGCGGGTCGAACCCGGAGCGCTGAAGGACCTGAATGCCAATGCGGTCGGCCTCTTCTTCGTTTTGACGGGTAAAGCTGATCAGCCCCTGCTGGCTGCCCGCCAGGGTGCCGGTCAGCGCGGCCATCCCGGCCTGCGGGCTGGCCATCGCCAGCAGAATCGAGCCCAGCGCGCCGACCCAGGTCAGCGGAGCGTTACGCTTTTGGTCTTCCATCGCGCGGGCGAGATGGCGCTGGGTGACGTGAGAAATTTCGTGCGCCATTACCGACGCCAGCTCGCTTTCATTATCCGAGTAGCGGAACAGGGCCGAGTGCAGTACGACGTTACCGCCGAAGAAAGCAAAGGCGTTTATTTGATCGTTATTAATCAGATAAAAGTGGAACGGGGTGCGAACGGAATTGGCGTGCGACACCAGGCGCATGCCTAAACCGTTAATATACTGCACCAGCAGCGGATCGTTGATCAACGGCGCGCTGCCGCGCAGCTGGCGCACGTAGTAATCTCCCATCTGCATTTCCTGGCCGATGGAGAGCGTGCTTCCTGCGGAGGTGCCCATGTCCGGCAGAGTGTCTGCGGTATCGGCAAAAGCAGGTAATATTGAACCCAGCGTCAGCGACGCTATGACGGTCGCCACCAGCGTTTTCTTCAACTGCCTGAACATAACCTCTGTCCTGTAATGTAGGTGTGCCAGTTTGACCGATTGTGCGGCGTAATGTTCCCTGACCGCAAGCAGGTCCAGCGAGTTTAGCCGTCGTTCGCGGCGTTGCAAATATGATATTCATCCGGCCAGTAATGTTTGTGGTTTTACCCATAAAAAGCGAAGTCTTTTTTGTGACATTTCGATACAATTCCTGAGATTGTTACAGCTCCGCTCTTCAGGGAAGGGTTTTATGCTCCAGATGTTAATGCAGTGGTACCGTCGTCGGTTCAGCGACCCGGAGGCGATAGCGCTGCTGGTCATTTTGCTGGCTGGGTTCGGCATTATGTTTTTCTTCAGCGGCCTGCTGGCACCTTTGTTAGTGTCGATTGTTCTGGCCTATCTGCTGGAGTGGCCCACCGTCAGACTGGAGCGTATCGGGTTTTCACGTACCTGGGCCACCTCGGTCGTTCTGATTCTGTTTGTCGGCATTCTGCTGCTGATGGCGTTTGTGGTGATGCCGGTTGCCTGGCAGCAGGGCATTTATCTGATTCGCGATATGCCCGGGATGCTGAATAAACTTTCCGATTTCGCCGCCACGGTGCCGCGCCGTTATCCGGCCCTCATGGATGCCGGCATTATCGATGCGATGGCGGAGAATATGCGCAGCCGGATGTTAACCGTCGGCGACTCGGTGGTGAAATATTCGCTGGCCTCTCTGGTCGGGCTGCTGACCCTGGCGGTCTATCTGGTGCTGGTGCCGCTGATGGTTTTCTTTCTGCTGAAAGATAAAGAGCAGATGCTTAATGCCGTACGCCGGGTGCTGCCGCGCAACCGCGGCCTGGCCGGGCAGGTATGGAAAGAGATGAACCAGCAAATTACCAACTATATTCGCGGTAAGGTGCTGGAGATGATTGTCGTCGGCGTGGCGACGTGGATTGGCTTTATCCTTTTTGGCCTCAACTATTCGCTGCTGCTGGCGGTGCTGGTAGGGTTCTCGGTATTAATCCCCTATATCGGCGCGTTTGTGGTCACCATTCCGGTGGTGGGCGTGGCGCTGTTCCAGTTTGGCGCGGGAACCGAGTTCTGGAGCCTGTTTGCGGTGTACCTGATTATTCAGGCACTGGATGGCAACCTGCTGGTGCCGGTACTCTTCTCGGAAGCCGTTAACCTGCATCCGCTGGTGATTATTCTGTCGGTGGTTATTTTTGGCGGTCTGTGGGGATTCTGGGGCGTGTTCTTCGCTATTCCGCTGGCGACGCTCATCAAAGCGGTGGTGCACGCCTGGCCGGATGGCCTGATAGTGGAAGACGAGCATTAGCGCTAAGCCGCAAGGAATGCCCTAAAAAAAGACGCCGGGTGGTTGAGAACGACCCGGCGTCTTGCGTTTATCTTAGCGTCAGGCGTTTTCTTTCAGCCAGTTCAGCACCACGTCGTGGTGATTGCTGGTTTTGAAATCATCAAACACATGTTCGATTTTGCCGTTGGCGTCGATGAGGAAGCTAATACGATGGATACCGTCGTAGGTTTTCCCCATAAAGGTTTTTTCACCCCAGATACCAAACTGCTCGCATACCTGATGATCTTCATCAGACAGCAGAGTGAAGTTCAGCAGCTCTTTTTCGGCGAAACGGGAGAGTTTTTCTGGTTTATCCGTACTGATACCCAGTACTTCAACGCCTGCTTTTTTCAGGTCGTCCATATTATCGCGTAAACCGCACGCCTGTACGGTGCAGCCCGGGGTCATGGCTTTCGGATAAAAATAAACCAGAACACGCTGTCCCTGGAAGTCGGTCAAATTTACTTCCTCGCCGTCCTGGTCCGGTAAGCTAAATTTCGGTGCAATATCACCGGCTTTCAGTGGGTTCATCACTCAAACTCCATCCTGTTCATCATGCTGTGAATAATTAACAATGTTAATACTGCCTTGTGCATTCAGTTCTGTACATAGGGCTTTGAACGCTTGTTCGATATTTGATGCATTTTGCGTAGTCGGGCTGTGGGCGGTGATTTGAATAAAAAGCTGTGCTGACTCGTCGTTCGCTCCGGGCTGAGTGCGGGAAACCAGCTCGGCAATGTTCATTTTCCACGTATCGCACAGCGCCGTAAACCGCTCAATGATATGCGGCGAATCCGGCACCTCAACCTGAACCCAGACGGTGTTCTGCATCGCCTGAGGCGGTCTCGCGGTTGTACGCTTCATCACGATAAGCAGATCCAGCTCGGCGCCTTTCAGCGGCAGAGTGGATTCAATCAGGTTAATTGCATTCCACGAGCCGGAAAGCAGCATGATAAACGTAAACTCATCGCCAAGCATGGCCAGCCGACTGTCTTCAATATTACAGCCGCAGCTGCTGACGTGACGAGTGATCGTATTCACGATGCCTGGGCGGTCAGCACCCAACGCGGTAATAACCAGATAGTGTTGTAATGAGGCTGTCAAACCTGTTCTTCCTTTAAAAAGGTGAGGTAACGTTAGGAAAGCATAAAAAAAACCGGCATACAACATCCCTGATGGCATCGGGTCTCTTGCTTTTATTACGACTCCAAACGTAACATTGAGAATCTTGTCCCACTTATGCTCTGAGGATGGCCCATGTTTACGGGAAGTATTGTAGCGCTTGTCACGCCAATGGATGAAAACGGCAACGTCTGCCGGTCAAGCCTGAAAAAACTGATTGATTATCATGTCGCCAGCGGAACCTCGGCGATCGTTTCGGTAGGGACTACCGGAGAGTCCGCAACATTGAGCCATGAAGAGCATGGTGATGTGGTGATGCAGACGCTGGAGCTGGCCGACGGGCGTATCCCGGTCATTGCCGGTACCGGTGCAAATGCAACCGCAGAGGCGATTAGCCTGACCAAGCGATTTAACGATAGCGGCGTGGTTGGCTGCCTGACGGTAACGCCGTATTACAACCGTCCGACCCAGGAAGGGCTGTTCCAACACTTTAAAGCTATCGCAGAACATACTGACCTGCCGCAAATCCTGTATAATGTGCCGTCCCGTACCGGTTGCGATATGCTGCCTGAAACCGTTGGTCGTCTGGCGGAAATTAAAAATATTATCGGTATTAAGGAAGCGACGGGGAACTTAAGCCGCGTTCATCAGATCAAAGAGCTGGTTTCAGATGACTTTATTCTGCTGAGCGGCGATGACGCGACCGGAATGGACTTTATGCAGCTTGGCGGTCATGGCGTGATTTCCGTAACGACAAACGTTGCGGCGCGCGAAATGGCCGAGATGTGCCGACTGGCGCTAGCAGGTCAATTTGCCGAAGCTCGTGCGATTAACCAGCGTCTGATGCCATTGCATACCAAATTATTTGTCGAACCCAACCCTATTCCGGTCAAATGGGCCTGTAAGGCGTTGGGTCTTGTGGCGACCGATACGCTACGCCTGCCGATGACCCCGATTACCGAAAACGGTATTAAGGTTGTGACCGCAGCGCTGAAGCATGCCGGTTTGCTGTAAAGTTTAGGGAGATTTGATGGCTTACTCAGTACAGAAGTCGCGCCTGGCGAAGGTTGCGGGTGTTTCGCTGGTTCTACTCCTCGCGGCCTGTAGTTCTGACTCGCGCTACAAGCGTCAGGTGAGCGGCGACGAGGCCTATTTGCAGGCTACGCCGCTTAGTGAACTTCACGCGCCAGCAGGGATGATCCTGCCGATTCAGGTGGGTGATTATAATATTCCGGTTGCGACCAGCACCGGTAACACTGGCAAAGCCCTGGACATTCGTCCGCCGGCCCAGCCACTGGCGCTGGTCAGCGGCGCGCGTACGCAGTTTAACGGTGATACCGCGACGCTGATGGTGGAAAACGGACGCAGTGGTTCGCTGTGGGCGCAGGTGGCAAGCATCGTGCAGTCGAAAAACTACACTATCGCGAAACGCGACGATGCCAGCCAGACGCTGAATACCGACTGGGTCGAATGGAATCGCCTCGATGAAGACCAGCAGTATCGTGGTCGCTATCAAATCTCAGTTAAGCAGCAGGGCTATCAGCAGGCGGTGATCGTGAAGCTGGTGAATCTGGAGCAGGCGGGTAAACCTGTTGCCGATCCGGCTTCGCTGCAGCGCTACAGTACCGCCATGCTGAACGTCATCTCCGAAGGTCTGGATCTGAACGCCACCAGCGCGCAGAACGCCGCGCAGAAAAACGCCGGGGCGACCTTCGACGTGCAGAGCGGCGCTGATGATACCGGCCTGCCGATGCTGATCGTTCGCGCGCCGTTTAACCTGGTGTGGCAACGCCTGCCGGGCGCGCTGGAAAAAGTGGGCATGAAGGTCACCGATAGCTCTCGTTCTCAGGGCAGCTTCTCCGTCACCTACAAACCGCTTTCCGACAGCGGCTGGACCGATCTGGGCGCCCGCGACCCGCAGCTGGTTTCCGGCGATTATAAACTGCAGGTCGGGGACCTCGATAACCGCAGCAGTCTGCAGTTCATCGACCCGAAAGGCCATACGCTGACGCAGTCGCAAAATGATGCCCTGGTTGCCGTATTCCAGGCCGCATTAAGTAAGTAATTAACAGGGCTGGAGCAATCCGGCCCTTTTTAATGTATAGTGACGCAAACGTGTGCGTCAGCAGAAAAGCACAAATTTTTATCGTTAATCATCACTGGAGTGACAAAGATGCAAAAGCAAGCTGAGTTGTATCGTGGTAAAGCGAAGACGGTATACAGCACCGAAAACCCGGATCTGTTGATACTCGAATTCCGTAACGATACGTCAGCAGGGGACGGCGCTCGCATTGAGCAGTTCGATCGTAAAGGCATGGTGAACAACAAGTTCAACCATTTCATTATGAGCAAGCTGGCGGAAGCGGGTATCCCGACCCAGATGGAAGCGCTGTTGTCCGATACCGAGTGTCTGGTTAAAAAGCTGGATATGGTGCCGGTGGAGTGCGTGGTGCGCAACCGCGCTGCCGGTTCGCTGGTGAAACGCTTAGGGATTGAAGAGGGCATCGAGCTCAACCCGCCGCTGTTCGACCTGTTCCTGAAGAACGACGCCATGCACGATCCGATGGTCAACGAATCCTACTGTGAAACCTTTGGCTGGGTGAGCAAAGAGAACCTGGCGCGTATGCAGGAGCTGACCTACAAAGCTAACGATGTGCTGAAAAAGCTGTTTGACGATGCGGGCCTGATCCTGGTGGACTTCAAGCTGGAGTTTGGTCTGTTCAAAGGCGAAGTGGTGCTGGGGGATGAATTCTCTCCGGACGGCAGCCGTCTGTGGGATAAAAAAACCATGGATAAAATGGACAAAGACCGCTTCCGCCAGAGCCTTGGCGGCCTGATTGAAGCCTACGAAGAAGTCGCTCATCGCCTGGGCGTGAAGCTCGACTAATCCCCCGACGCCAGAAGAAGTTTTCTTCTTCTGGCGCTCTTCTTGCTGTTTCCTGTGGTAATCCTCCGCTGAACCGCCTACGATCTTATTCATTGGTTAATATGATGAATTGAGGTGCTTATGCGCTGGCAAGGACGTCGCGAGAGCGACAATGTGGAAGATCGTCGTGGTCAATCTGGTTCACCGATGGGCGGCGGAGGCGGTTTTCGTCTCCCCAGCGGTAAAGGCGGCATTGTACTGCTGATTATTGTTCTGGTGGCGGGCTATTACGGCGTGGATTTAACCGGCATGCTGACCGGCGAGCCGGTATCTCAACAGCAAACCACCCAACGCTCCATTAGCCCGCAGGATGAAGAGGCCGCGAAATTCACGAAGGTGATTCTGGCGGACACGGAAGATACCTGGGGCGCTATTTTTAAAGATATGGGTCGTCAGTATCCGCAGCCCAAACTGGTGATGTACCGCGGCGCGACGCGGACCGCCTGCGGCACCGGTCAATCGGTCATGGGGCCTTTTTACTGCCCTGCGGACAGCACGGTGTATATCGACCTGTCATTCTACGATGAGATGAGAAACAAGCTTGGCGCCGGCGGCGATTTCGCGCAGGGTTACGTTATCGCCCACGAGGTTGGCCATCACGTACAAAAGCTGTTGGGTATTGAATCGAAAGTGCGCCAGCTGCAGCAAAACGCTTCGCAGGCGGAAGCGAACCGTCTGTCGGTAAAAATGGAGCTACAGGCGGACTGCTTTGCCGGCGTCTGGGGCTACAACATGCAGAAGCAAGACTACATGGAGACCGGCGATCTGCAGGAAGCGCTGAATGCCGCAGAGGCGATTGGCGACGATCGCCTGCAGCAGCAGAGCCAGGGGCGCGTCGTGCCGGACAGCTTTACCCACGGAACGTCGCAGCAGCGCTATACCTGGTTTAAACGCGGTTTCGATAGCGGCGACCCGGCGCAGTGCAACACCTTCGGCAACGCGCTGTAATGCTCTGTTGTCATGGATGAACTGCGTCACCTGACGGCGCAGATGGCGCGCGAAGGCGTTCGTCGTCTGCTGGTTCTCAGCGGCGACGATGCCTGGACCCTGCGTCAGGCGCAAAGAGTACGTACCGCGCTGGCGGGCGACGGGCTGTGGGTCGGCCCGCGTCCGATGCCCGAGCCGTACGTCTCGTCTGCTGCCCTGAAATCGCTGCTGGGCCGCGAATTCCAGCACGCCTTTTTCGATGCCCGCGAGGGTTTTGATGTGGCGGCCTTTGCCGCATTAGCCGGTACGCTGCGCGCCGGAAGCTGGCTGGTATTGCTCACTCCCGACTTTGCGCAATGGCCGGCCCGTCCTGATGCGGATTCTCTGCGCTGGAGCGACGCTCCCGACCCCATCCCTACGCCGAATTTTGTTTATCGTTTTTGCCAACAGATTAGTGCGGATAACGCGTCCATTCTCTGGCGGCAGGGCAATGAACTTGCGGTGCCCGCGTTACCCGTGCGCCCGCCATGGCATCCCGCCGACGGACATCCGCAGGCGGAGCAGGCTGTCGTGCTTGCCGAACTGGCCCGGTTCCCTCCCGGTATTGCGGCGCTAACCGCCGAGCGCGGGCGAGGCAAGTCCGCGCTCGCGGGAATGCTTATTCGCCATCTGGGGGGAGATGCCATCGTCACGGCACCGGCGCGGGGAGCAGCGGAGGTGATGGCGACATTCGCCGGGGAGGCTTTCCGCTTTATGGCCCCCGACGCATTGCTGGCTTCCGGCTGCACCGCTGGATGGCTGATTGTCGATGAGGCCGCGGCCATCCCCGGGCCGCTGCTGCGCCAGCTTGTCTCCCGCTTCCCGAGGACGCTGTTGACCACTACCGTTCAGGGGTACGAGGGGACGGGACGCGGCTTTTTGCTTAAGTTTTGCGCCAGTTTTGCGCACTTACGGCAGTTTAGCCTGACGACGCCCATCCGTTGGGCAAGCGGCTGCCCGCTGGAGGCAGCGATTGCGCGGCTGCTGCTGTTCAACGACGAGACCTTTCAGCACGCGCCAGGCGGCGATATCGCGCTGGAAAGCGTCAACCAGGAGAGCTGGCGGCGACAGCCTGCGTTACCGGAAGCGATGTATCAACTGCTCTCCGGGGCCCACTATCGCACCTCGCCGCTGGACCTCCGGCGCATGATGGATGCGCCGGGGCAGCATTTTACCTGCGCCCGCGGCGGGGAGCGCATCGCCGGAGCGCTATGGCTGGTGGAGGAGGGCGGTCTTGAGCCGCCGCTTAGCCAGGCGGTGTGGGCCGGCTATCGCCGTCCGCGCGGCAATCTGGTGGCGCAGTCGCTGGCGGCGCACGGCGGTAGCCCACTGGCGGCTACGTTGGTGGGGCTGCGCATCAGCCGTATTGCCGTGCATCCGGCTTGCCAGCGCGAAGGGCTGGGGCAGCGGCTGGTGGCCCGGGCGGCGTCGCAGGCTGCGGACCGGGATTATCTCTCGGTGAGTTTTGGCTACACGCCTGAGCTGTGGCGCTTCTGGCAACACTGCGGTTTTACGCTGGTGCGGCTGGGCACGCATCGGGAAGCCAGCAGCGGCTGTTACACCGCGATGGCGCTCTATCCTCTCAGCGAAGCGGGCCATCGCCTGGCAAGCGAAGAAGCCCAACGGCTGCAGCGCGACGAATTCTGGCTGCGCGAGTGGCGAGATGAACCTGTGCCGCTGGCGGCGCTGAAAGCGACTATTCTTACTGAAGAAGACTGGCTGGAGGTGGCGGGTTTTGCTTTTGCCCATCGTCCGCTACTGACCTCGGCGGGTAGCCTCAATCGCCTGCTTATATTGGTGGAGCTGCCGCTTCCGGCGCTGCGGGCCCGCCTGCAGCAGCAGGATGAGGCCGCGCTTTGCCGGACGTTAGGCTTATCCGGACGGAAAGCGCTCCTGGCCAGGCTGCGCGAAGAGGCGGCGCAGGCGCTGCTCAGCCTGGATGAAAACCGCGCCAACGACCTGCGCCGGCAGGTTAAAATGCTGCAATTTTTTTAACTAACTCCTTCAGTTAAATGGCATGGTCATATTTCGCCTGCGGCGTAAACTTCCTTGCAGACATTAAGGAGACAGCCATGAAACACGATCATTTTATTGTTCAGAGCCCCGCGACACCTGCACAGCAACTGCTGCTGCTGTTTCATGGCGTCGGCGATAACCCGGTGGCCATGGGGCAAATCGGTAGCTGGTTTGCGCCGCTGTTTCCCGATGCGCTGATTGTCAGTATCGGCGGCGCTGAGCCGTGCGGTCCGCCTCCGGGACGCCAGTGGTTTTCCGTGCAGGGCGTTAGCGAAGAAAATCGCCAGCAGCGGGTGGATGCCATCATGCCGACCTTTATTGAAACGGTGCGCTACTGGCAACAGCAGAGCGGCGTCAGCCCGCAGGCGACGGCGCTGATCGGCTTCTCACAGGGGGCGATTATGTCGCTGGAGAGCATTAAAGCCGAGCCGGGTCTGGCATCGCGGGTGATCGCCTTTAACGGCCGCTATGCGACGCTGCCGGAGACCGCGACGACCGCGACCACTGTTCACCTGATCCACGGCGGTGAAGATCGGGTGATCGATCTGGCGTGGGCGGTAGCGGGGCAGGAGGCGCTGCAGCAGGCCGGCGGTGACGTGACGCTGGATATTGTTGAAGATCTGGGGCACGCGATTGACGATCGCAGTATGCAGTTTGCCCTCGATCATCTGCGCTTTACCGTACCGAAGCATTATTTCGATGAAGCCCTCAGCGGCAGCACGCCGAAAGACAGCGATATTATTGAACTGCTGTGAATAATAAACCCGGAGGCGGCGCGATGCGCCTGTCCGGGCTACCGGACCTGCAGACGAGCTGGAAACCCGTAGCCCGGGCAAGGCGCGTTAAGCGCCGCCCCCGGGAAAAGAGCGCAGAGTAGGATATTTTCCCGGAGGCGATGATGCGCATCAGTCCGGGCTACTTGACCCGCGTCGAACTCGCCGGGCGATTGCTTTATGGCAATCCGCAGTAAGATGTTACTTCTTCTTCGACGGGTCGTTCTTCGGCCAGTCGTCATCGTCGTCCCACTTGTCGTTGAAGTCGCGATGCGGGGGCAGATCCGGTTTATTGTTGAGAAATTTTTTGTGGTCAACGCGGGTCAGATCTTTAATCACGTTGATCATCACGCCCACCAAAAATACCAACACCAGAACCCACCAGTATTTCGTTAGCCAATCCATGCGCTTACCTCTTCTCTATTGATGCCGTCAGGCGACCAGCTGTTCCATGATGCGTTGGTACATCCGCGCCAGCAGCTGGAGGTCGGCGGCATTCACACACTCGTTTATTTTATGAATGGTGGCGTTCACCGGCCCCAGTTCAACCACCTGCGCGCCCATACGCGCGATAAAGCGCCCGTCGGAGGTGCCGCCGTTGGTCAGCAGCTGCGGTTTTATTTCATTATAGTGCTCAATGGCGTTAACCACCGCATCAACCAGCTTACCGCGGCTGGTCAGGAACGGCTGGCCTGAGAGCCACCAGTCGACGCTGTAGCGCAGCGCGTACTTCTCCAGCAGCGCCACGACGCGCGCTTTAATCATTTCGTCGGTCAGCTCGGTGCTAAAGCGGAAGTTGAACTGGACGAACATATCGCCGGGAATTACGTTGTTGCTGCCGGTGCCGGACTGCACGTTAGCGATTTGCATACTGGTCGGCGGAAAGAACTCGTTGCCCTTATCCCATTCGATATTCACCAGCTCCGCCAGCATCGGCGCGGCGCGGTGCACCGGGTTATCGGCGAGATGCGGGTAGGCCACGTGCCCCTGTACGCCGTGAATGGTCAGGTTGCAGGTCAGAGAGCCGCGACGGCCGTTTTTCACTACATCGCCGACGACTTCGGTGCTGGACGGTTCGCCGACCAGGCAATAATCCAGGCGCTCGTTGCGCGCCATCAGCGCTTCAACAACCTTAACGGTGCCGTTTTTGGCGCTGGCTTCTTCATCAGAAGTGATCAGGAAGGCCAGACGACCTTTATGATTTGGATACTGAGCGACAAAACGTTCGGCGGCGACGACCATTGCCGCGAGCGAGCCTTTCATATCCGCGGCGCCGCGGCCAAACAGCATGCCGTCGCGAATGGTGGGTTCAAAGGGGGGATTAATCCAGCGATCGGCGTCCCCCGACGGGACGACATCGGTATGGCCGGCAAACGCCAGCGTTTCCCCGCGCCCGCGCCAGGCCCAGAAGTTTTGGGTATCCCCGAAATCCATCGGTTCAACGGTAAAGCCAATCGCACGCAGGCGTTCAATCATTAACGCCTGGCATCCCGCATCATCGGGGCTGAGGGAAGGGCGGCGAATAAGCTGCTGAGCCAGCTCAATGACCGGGCAAGACATAGACTACACCTCGTTAAACTGCTGATAACTTGATTCACTGAAACCCAGCAGCATAGGCTGACCGGGCGCGCAGAGCAATGGGCGTTTAATGATTGCCGGCATTTCCAGCATCAGTTTTGCCGCAGCGTCGGCGTTATTGATACCGGCGCGGACCGTTTCATCCAGCTTGCGCCACGTCGTCCCCCGGGTGTTAAGCAGGGCTTCCCAGCCGAGTTCAGCGATAAAGGTATCTAATAAAGTGCGATCCAGACCATCGACACGATAATCATGAAAGCGATATTCTATCTGCTGCGTCTCCAGCCAGCGGCGAGCCTTTTTTATGGTGTCGCAGTTTTTTATCCCGTACATGGTAAGCATGATTAAACCTTTTCCGTTGAATTAAACGATTGGCTAAGAATGTTCCGAATATATAAGCCCTGAATAAATAATACGTGAAATGCTTTAATAAATATCGTTTTTTCCCGTCGGGATATATTCATTGTTACATTTTGGCTGTTTTTTAAACGCCCCCTGACGGCGTTTCCTGGCCTCGAGGCGGATTCCGGTGATTCAGGCTGATGAACAAATGTTGCTAAATGTTGCTGTTGGTCACATTAAAATGCGCAAAATCGGCTCATAGTACTTACGAATGAAAGAGAACGTTCCGCAGGGGGTAATGAAAGTTATCAGTACGATAGCGCAAACAGGCTTTTAACCATCAATGAATTTGCATAAAATCACCCATAATAATAAGAGAGGCTATTATGATTGAACACGAACTGGGGAACTGGAAAGACTTTATCGAAGGCATGCTTCGTAAATAGTTTTCCGCAATAAAAGCATGGCGATTTCACAGGCAGAATAATAATGCAGTTGAAGCGACCACATGAAAAAGGCGACCTGTCCGGTCGCCTTTTCTGTTATTTGGCCCTGGCGAAAATATCGTCAGGGCGCGTCCCGATTATTGCGGCCGTTCCTTGAGCGGGAAGCGGCGGCGTACCAGCACAAAGAACAGCGGCACGAAGAAGATAGCCAGCACCGTGGCGGAAATCATCCCGCCCATCACCCCGGTGCCGACGGCATGCTGGCTGCCGGAGCCCGCCCCGGTGCTGGTGGCCATCGGCAGTACGCCGAAGATAAACGCCAGCGAGGTCATCAGGATCGGCCGCAGACGCTGGCGGCAGGCGGAGAGCGTGGCGGTAAGCAGATCTTCGCCTTTCTGATTCAGCTCATTGGCAAATTCGACAATAAGAATGGCGTTCTTCGCCGACAGGCCGATAACCGTCAGCAGGCCCACCTGGAAATAGACATCGTTTTCCAGGCCGCGCATCCAGGTTGCCAGCAGCGCGCCGATAACCCCCAGCGGCACCACCAGCATCACCGAGAACGGCACCGACCAGCTTTCATACAGCGCCGCCAGGCACAGGAACACCACCAGCAGCGAAATGGCGTACAGCGCCGGCGCCTGCGCCCCGGAGAGCCGCTCCTGATAAGACATCGCCGTCCATTCGAGACCAAACCCGTTCGGCAACTGCTGGGCCAGCTCTTCCATAATCGTCATGGCGGTACCGGTACTGACGCCCGGCGCGGCTTCACCGACGATCTCTACCGCCGAGTAGCCGTTGTAGCGCTCCAGACGCGGCGAGCCGGTCTCCCAGCGCGAGGTCGCGAAGGCGGAGAAGGGCACCATCGTACCGCTGCTGTTGCGCACGTACCACAGGTTGATATCGTCCGGCAGCATGCGATACGGCGCGGCCGCCTGAACGTAGACCTTCTTCACGCGGCCGCGATCCATAAAGTCGTTGACGTAGCTTGACCCCCACGCGGTCTGCAGGGTGTCGTTGATATCGTCGATAGAGACGCCCAGCGCCTGCGCTTTACGCTGATCGATGTCCACCTGAAGCTGCGGACTATCGTCGAGGCCGTTGTGGCGGACGCGGGTGAGCTGATTATTTTTGCCGGACAGTTCCAGCAGGGTATCGCGGGCGGCCATCAGCGCTTCGTGTCCGTTGCCCGCGTGATCCTCCAGCTCCATATCGAAACCGGCGGAGCTGCCCAGACCGCTGATGGCCGGCGGACTGCTGGCAAAGACGCGCGCTTCTTTAATTTTGTTAAACGCTTTGGTTGCGCGTTCGATGATGGCAAAAGATGAACCGGTTGTGGGATCGCGTTCGTCCCAGTCCTTAAGGCGTACGAACATACGCGCCACGTTCTGGCCGTTGCCGCCGGGGCCGGAGCCGATGGTCGCGAACACCGATTCAACATTTTGCTTCTCATTGTTCAGGAAGTAGTCTTCCGCCTGCTGCACCACCTTCAGGGTTTGCTGTTGGGTTGAGCCGCTCGGCAACTGCACCGAAGTGGTAAACATGCCGCGGTCTTCCAGCGGCAGGAATGACGTGGGCAGATGCAGAAACAGAAAGACCATCCCGCCCAGCAGCAGGACGTAGATCATTATCCAGCGCAGCGAACGATGAAGAATTTTGCCGACCGCGGTTTCGTAGCGGCTGGCGTTACGGTTAAACGTGCGGTTAAACCAGCCAAAAAAGCCCCGCTGCCCGTGGGTTTCGCCTTTATGAACGGGTTTAAGCAATGTGGCGCACAGCGCCGGGGTGAGGATCATCGCCACCAGCACCGACAGTACCATCGCCGAGACGATGGTAATCGAGAACTGGCGGTAGATCGCGCCGGTGGTGCCGCCGAAGAAGGCCATCGGCACAAATACCGCCGATAGCACCATGGCGATACCGACCAGCGCGCCCTGAATCTGCCCCATTGATTTTCGCGTCGCTTCACGCGGCGAGAGGCCCTCCTCGCTCATGATACGCTCGACGTTCTCTACCACCACGATGGCATCGTCCACCAGCAGGCCTATCGCCAGCACCACTGCGAACATGGTTAAGGTGTTGATGCTGTAGCCGCAGGCGTAAAGGACGGCAAAGGTTCCCATCAGCACCACCGGAACGGCGATGGTCGGGATCAGCGTGGCGCGGAAGTTCTGCAGGAACAGATACATCACGAGAAAGACCAGCGCGATGGCTTCAAGCAGCGTTTTCACGACGTCGGTAATCGACGCCTTAACGAATGAGGTGGTTTCGTAAGCGACTTTATATTCCAGGCCGTGCGGGAAATATTGCGACAGCTCGTTCAGACGGCTGATGACGCGTTCAGCGGTCGCCATTTCGTTTGCGCCAGAGGCCAGCTTAACCCCCAGCCCGGACGCCGCCTGGCGGTTGTAGCGGCTGAGGTAATCGTATTTTTCCGCCCCCATCTCGACGGTGGCGACGTCGCCAAGGGTAACTTCCGAACCGTCCTGATTAACCCGCAGGGTAATATCACGGAACTGTTCCGGCGTTTGTAACAGCGATTGTGAATTAATCGTCGCGTTGAGCGCCTGTTTATCCACTGACGGCGTGCCGCCCAGCTGGCCGACGGCGATCTGCGCGTTTTGCGAAGAGATGGCATCAGTGACGTCTTTCGCCGTCATCTGAAAGCTGTTGAGTTTGGCCGGATCGAGCCAGATGCGCATCGAATACTGCGAACCATAGGCGTCAATATCTCCGACGCCGTTGACCCGGCTGAGCGGGTCCTGAATATTACTGGCGACGTAGTCGGCGATATCCTGTTTATCCATACTGCCGTCGGTAGAGACGAAGGCGATCGTCAGGATATTAGTATCCCCGGTTTTACGCACCGTTACGCCCTGGTTCTGGACGGCCTGCGGCAGTTTGCGCATCGCCGACTGTAGCTGGTTCTGCACCTGCTGGACCGCTTCATCCGGATCGGTCCCGGCGGTAAAGCTCAGCGTCACGGTGGCCTGGCCGGTGCCGCTGCTCTGGGATGACATATACATCAGGTTATCGAGGCCGGTCATATTTTGCTCGATAACCTGGGTGACCGTATTTTCCAGCGTCTGTGCCGAAGCGCCCGGATAGTTCGCTGTGATCCGTACGTTAGGCGGGGCAAGGTCGGGATATTGCTCAACGGGAAGCGACAAAATTGCGAGCGTACCGGTCAGGCATAAAAGTATTGCCAGTACCCACGCAAAAATGGGGCGATCGATAAAAAAATTCGCCATCAGAATTAGGACCTCATTTTGCACATTTTTTTGTTATTGCACAGCCTGTGACACTCTAGCGGCAAGCCCTCAGGCAATCGTGGAGAAAATAAGGAGATAGTGTAATTTATCGTGTGCCTTTTATGGCAGCGTAAAGAACTCTCTTTCTTCCTCTATCTGCTCCTTCCTTTCGGCGCGCCGCCGCGGTGGCGCATACGTAGCGCATTATTACTTAGCTAAATAAAACGTGATTTCATTTAAGTCAAAAAAATTGATCCACCTCGGGTTATTACCAAAAAATCGGCAACCTGTGCAAATGCACATTGTTCCGGCACCGTTTTGTCGGGTAATAGATAAGCATGCGAATTGAGGGGTTATTCACCACGAAGACTGAAGGATGTCATGAACCACTTTATTTTAAGCGATAGTCATAAGTGCATCGGATGCAAGGCTTGTGAAGTTGCCTGCGTCATGGCGCACAACGATGAGCAGCATGTTTTGACCCCGCAGCGTTTTTTGCCGCGCATTACGGTTATCAAAAACGAGCAAAAACGTAACGCCGTAACCTGCCACCATTGTGAAGGGGCGCCGTGCGCCCGCAGTTGTCCCAATGGCGCCATCAGCCAGCTTAACGACAGCGTCCAGGTTAATCAGGAGAAATGCATCGGCTGTAAATCCTGTATGGTTGCCTGCCCGTTTGGCGTGATGCAAATCGTCCTGACGCCGGTACAGGAGGAGAGGGTCAAAGCGACGGCGCATAAATGCGATTTGTGCAGCGGTCGCGAAGAGGGGCCCGCCTGCGTACAAAACTGCCCGGCCGAAGCGCTGGTACTGGCAACGGACAGCACGCTGGTGAATCTGGCGAAACAGCGGCGTCAGCGCGCGGCGCGTCTTGGCCACCCCGGCGCGGCGATGGCGCCTTGCTCCGCGGGCAAAGTCGCGCAGATGGCCGCGACGCCGCCGCGCGGCGAGCCCGACAAGCTATCCGCCGAGGCGCGTAAGGCCAATTTTAGCGAAATCTATCTGCCGTTCAGCGCCGGGCAGGCCAACCGCGAGGCGGAGCGCTGCCTGACGTGCGGCGAGCACAGCATTTGTGAATGGACCTGTCCGCTGCATAACCATATTCCGCAGTGGATTGAACGCGTGAAAGAGGGGGATATTTCCGCCGCCGTGGAGCTTTCTCACCAGACCAACTGCCTGCCGGAAATTACCGGCCGCGTCTGCCCGCAGGATCGCCTGTGCGAAGGGGCCTGCACGCTGCGCGATGAGCACGGTTCGGTGACTATCGGCAACATTGAACGCTATATCTCCGACCAGGCGCTGGCCAACGGCTGGCGGCCGGATCTTTCTCAGGTCGTTGAAAGCGGCAAGCGGGTGGCGATTATCGGCGCGGGTCCTGCCGGGCTCGCCTGCGCCGACCGTCTGGTGCGTAACGGCGTGAGTCCGGTGGTCTTTGACCGTCACCCGGAAATTGGCGGTCTGCTGACCTTTGGTATTCCTGCCTTTAAGCTGGATAAATCTCTGCTTGCCCGGCGGCGGGAAATCTTTACCCAGATGGGCGTGCGCTTTGAGCTGAACTGCGAGATAGGCAAAGATATCCCGCTGACGACGCTGCTTGATGACTATGACGCGGTATTTATTGGCGCCGGAACCTATCGCTCGATGAAAGCGGATCTGCCGAATGAAGACGCGCCCGGCGTATATGACGCGCTGCCGTTCCTGATAGCCAACACCAAACAGGTGATGGGGCTGCTTGAACTGCCGGAAGAGCCTTACGTCAACACCGAAGGGCTGAACGTCGTGGTGCTCGGCGGCGGCGATACGGCGATGGACTGCGTGCGTACCGCGCTGCGCCACGGCGCGAAGCAGGTTACCTGCGCCTATCGTCGCGATGAAGCCAATATGCCTGGTTCGAAGAAAGAGGTGAAAAACGCGCGCGAAGAGGGGGCGCAGTTTGAATTTAACGTCCAGCCGGTCACCCTGGAGCTGAACGAGAAGGGACACGTCAACGGCGTACGCTTTCTGCGTACCCGGCTGGGCGCGCCGGACGCTCAGGGGCGCCGCAGCCCGTCGCCAATCCCCGGAAGCGAGTTTGTCATGCCCGCCGACGCGGTGATCATGGCTTTTGGTTTCCATCCGCACGGTATGCCGTGGCTGGAATCGGTGGGCGTTAAGCTCGATAGCCGGGGTCGAATCAAGGCCAATGTGGAAAGCCGCTACCGCTACCAGACCACCCATCGCAAAGTGTTTGCCGGCGGCGATGCGGTGCGCGGCGCCGATCTGGTGGTGACCGCCATGGCGGAAGGCCGCCACGCGGCGCAGGGGATAATGGACTTCCTCGAGGTTAAATCGATTCCGCTTCACTGACGACAAAGCGGGCTTCACAGCGTAGTATGGAATCGTCATTTCACGCTGTGGGGCTCGTATGTCACTCAATATCAACATTATCAAAGATAAAATCCTCTCCGAAAACTGGTTCCTTTTGCGCAACATGACCTATGAACTGACGCGCAGCGACGGCAGCGTGGTTCGCCATAGACGCGAAGTCTACGATCGCGGCAACGGCGCTACCATCTTGCTGTATAACCGCCATAAGCAGACCGTCGTGCTGGTTCGCCAGTTCCGCATCGCGACCTGGATAAACGGCAACGAAGACGGGATGCTGATTGAAACCTGCGCCGGGCTGTTGGACAGCGATGAGCCGGAGGAGTGCGTGCGCAAAGAAGCCATTGAAGAGACCGGTTTCGAAGTGGGTGAAGTGCGCAAACTGTTTGAACTGTTTATGTCGCCCGGCGGCGTCACCGAGCTTATCTATTTCTTTATTGCCGAATATAACGATACTCAGCGGGCCAACGATGGCGGCGGCGTTGATGATGAAGATATTGAGGTGCTGGAGCTCCCTTATCATCGCGCGCTGGAGATGATGGCGAACGGGGAGATCCGCGATGGCAAAGCGGTGATCCTGCTGCAATATTTGCAAACCTCCGGGCTGATGAACGGGGATCTCTGATAAATCCGATTGAGTTAAACCTCGCCGCTGGTGAACATAGCCGCTGTGTATGGCGTTTTCTCCGGGGTTGTGCCGCTCATGTTGCATCGGGTTATTTTGTTTCTGCTTTTCGGTTTAGTGCCGACGTCGCTGGTGCGGGCGGCGCCGGCACAACAGCTCTTCAATGACTGGCAGGTAACCTGCAACAATCAGAACTTCTGCGTGGCCCGCAACGTCGGGCTGCATCACGGCCTGGTCATGACCCTCACCCGCAGCGCCGGGGCGGCTACCAGCGCCAGCCTGCGCATTGAACTCGGCGGCGTGGGCAATCCGGTCGCGGCGCTGGCGCCGATTGCGCCGCGCCTTCGCCTCGATGGTAAACCCCTGTCTCTGGGCGATAAACATTGGCAGATCGCCGACAAACTGCTTGAAACCGACGATAGCGTCACCATTGATGCCTTTCTGCAGCAGGTGCAGGCAGCAAAGGCGATAACCCTCGAAAATGGCCTGCAGGCCATCTCTTTACAGGGGCTGAAAGCCGCCCTGCTGTTTATCGATAGCCGGCAGAAGCGCGTGGGGAGCGAAACCGCGTGGGTAGGGAAGGGAGAAGAGCCGCCGCTCAGCGTTCCGCCCGCCCCGGCGCTGCGCTCGGTGGCGAGAATCGACGTGGCGGAGTCCCCCCTCAGCCGCGATGAACTTAACGATCTCATGGATTATGGCAACGAGCGCATGAACAGCAGCGCCTGTTCGCTGGATCCGTTTCGCCGCGAGGTGCGGGTTGCCGCGCTGACCGACGATAGGGTGCTGCTGATGACCAGCTGCGAAGCGGGCGCCTACAACACCATTTGGCTGGCCTGGCTGGTGTCGCGCCAGCGGCCGTATATTGCTCATCCGGTACGGCTCACTCTGCCTTTCCAGCCCCCCGGCGACGGGCCGCGCGATGTCGAACTGGTAAACGCCCGCTACGACGATCGACGCCAGGAACTGGTGACGCTGGATAAAGGGCGCGCGCCCGGCGACTGCGGGACGCAAACGCGCTGGCGCTATGACGGCCAGCGGTTTAGCCTGGTACGCTACGCGCGGCAGCCGCAGTGCGATAACTGGCAGGGGCCAGACGCCTGGCCCACGCTCTGGGTTACCCGTTCAGTACCTCGTCCCCCACGGTAACGATATGCTCAACGGTAAAGCCGAAGTAAGGGAAGAGCTTATCCGCGGGGGCCGATTCACCGTAGCCGGTCATGCCGACGATTTTGCCTTTTAGCCCCACATACTTATACCAGTAGTCGGCGATGCCGGCCTCAACCGCGACGCGGGCGCTGACGTCCGACGGCAGGACCGATTCCCGGTAGGCTTCCTCCTGGGCATCAAACACGTCGGTCGATGGCAGGGAGACCACGCGCACGTTCACCCCTTTGGCCAGCAGCTTCTCCGCCGCCAGCACGGTGATCTCGACTTCCGAACCGGTAGCTATCAGGATCAGGTCCGGCTTGCCGCCAGCGTCCTTCAGCACGTAGCCGCCGCGGGCGATATTCTGTACCTGCTCCGGCGTGCGCGCCATTTGCGCCAGATTTTGCCTTGAGAGGATCAGCGCCGTCGGCCCGCTGTGACGTTCGACCGCCAGCTTCCACGCCACCGCGGCCTCCACCTGATCGCACGGTCGCCAGGTGCTGAAGTTTGGCGTCAGGCGCAGGCTGGCCAGCTGTTCTACCGCCTGGTGCGTCGGACCATCTTCGCCGAGACCGATGGAATCGTGGGTATAGACCATGATTTGCCGCGCTTTCATCAGCGCCGCCATACGCGCCGCGTTGCGGGCATATTCGACGAACATCAGGAAGGTGGCGGTATAGGGGACAAACCCGCCGTGATGCGCGATGCCGTTGGCGATGGCCGTCATCCCGAACTCGCGTACGCCGTAGTGGATATAGTTACCCGCCGGATCCTCTTTCAGCGAAGTCGATCCTTTCCAGATGGTCAGGTTGCTGGGCGCGAGGTCAGCGGAGCCGCCCAGCAGTTCCGGCAGATGCGGGCCGTAGGCATCGAGGGCATTTTGCGAAGCCTTGCGGGTGGCTATTTTCGCCGGGTTAGCCTGCAGATCGGCAATATACTTCCGCGTCGTTTCATTCCACGACTCAGGCAGTCCGCCGCTCATGCGCCGCGTAAACTCCGCCGCCAGCTGCGGATGGGCCTGCTGATAGGCGGCAAACTTCTCCTCCCAGCTTTTCTGCGCCTTTTGTCCCTTTTCACGCGCGTCCCAGGCCCGGTAGATCTCTTTCGGGATCTCAAACGCCGGGTGATGCCAGCCCAGCTGCTGGCGCGCCAGCGCCACTTCCTGTTCTCCCAGCGCCGCGCCGTGGGCCTCTTCTTTCCCGGCTTTATTCGGCGAACCAAAGCCTATCACCGTACGGCAGATAATCAGCGAGGGTTTGTCCTTCACGCTCTGGGCTTCCAGAATCGCTTTCTTCACGGCTTCGGGGTCGTGGCCGTCAATTTCATGCACCACATGCCAGTGATAGGCCTCAAAGCGTTTTGCCGTGTCATCGGTAAACCAGCCTTTGGTTTCGCCATCAATGGAAATGCCGTTGTGGTCGTAGAAGCCGATCAGCTTGCCCAGTCCTAACGTCCCCGCCAGAGAGCACACTTCGTGAGAAATCCCCTCCATCAGGCAGCCATCGCCCATAAACACGTAGGTGAAGTGATCGACGATCTCATGGTCTGGCTGATTAAACTGGGCCGCCAGCGTGCGCTCGGCGATAGCCAGGCCCACGGCATTCGCCAGTCCTTGCCCCAGCGGACCGGTGGTGGTTTCCACTCCCGGCGTATAGCCAATCTCCGGGTGGCCCGGGGTTTTTGAATGCAGCTGACGGAAGTTTTTTATCTCTTCGATGGGCAGGTCATAGCCCGTCAGATGCAGCAGGCTGTAAAGCAGCATCGACGCGTGGCCGTTGGAGAGAATAAAGCGGTCGCGATCGTACCATTGCGGGTTTTCAGGATTGTGCTTGAGGAAATCGTTCCATAGCACCTCGGCGATATCGGCCATACCCATTGGCGCGCCGGGGTGGCCGGAGTTGGCTTTCTGGACTGCATCCATACTCAGGGCGCGGATGGCGTTGGCTAGTTCTCTACGGGACATAATGTGCTCCTGAAACAATAGGTTACATGAGTTTTTATTGGATTAGGATAGAGAGGGTGATGAGTTGCATAACTAAAAAGCATAGCAGACGGGGCTATCATTGCTTCTGAAACTAAGTTACATAAACAATATAAATCGATAACAAATATAACTTTGTTATGGCGAGAGTTTGGCGGTGTTCAAAGTTTACGAAGCCGTCAGGCGAGATACTAGGTGGCCCTTTAGGGTGAACACCAGGTACGCGATAACGTTTCACCCCCTACGATCGATACGTGAAAGGAACGATAAAATGGATGAGCAGTTAAAACAAAGCGCCCTTGATTTCCACGAATTCCCGGTCCCCGGAAAAATCCAGGTCTCCCCGACCAAACCGCTGGCTACCCAACGCGATCTGGCCCTGGCCTACTCGCCGGGCGTCGCCGCGCCCTGCCTGGAAATCGAGAAGGATCCGCTGGCAGCCTATAAATATACCGCGCGCGGCAACCTTGTAGCGGTGGTCTCCAACGGCACGGCCGTTCTGGGGCTGGGCAATATCGGCGCGCTGGCCGGTAAGCCGGTGATGGAAGGCAAAGGCGTTCTGTTTAAAAAATTCGCTGGTATCGATGTGTTCGATATTGAAGTCGATGAACTGGACCCGGACAAATTTATCAACGTCGTCGCGGCGCTGGAGCCGACCTTCGGCGGTATCAACCTTGAAGATATTAAAGCGCCGGAGTGCTTCTACATCGAGCAAAAGCTGCGCGAGCGCATGAATATTCCGGTTTTCCATGACGATCAGCACGGGACGGCGATTATCAGTACCGCGGCGATTCTTAACGGTCTGCGGGTGGTGGAGAAAAACATCTCCGACGTGCGGATGGTGGTCTCCGGCGCGGGCGCGGCGGCGATTGCCTGTATGAACCTGCTGGTGGCGCTGGGGATGCAGAAACACAACATCGTGGTCTGCGACTCGAAAGGCGTTATCTATAAGGGCCGCGAGCCGAATATGGCGGAGACGAAAGCGGCCTATGCGGTCGAAGACAGCGGCAAACGCACGCTGGATGACGTGATTGACGGAGCGGACATTTTCCTCGGCTGCTCGGGCCCGAAAGTGCTGACTCAGGAGATGGTGAAGAAAATGGCCCGCGCGCCGATGATTCTGGCGCTGGCTAATCCGGAGCCGGAGATTCTGCCGCCGCTGGCGAAAGAGGTGCGCTCCGACGCCATTATTTGTACCGGCCGCTCCGACTATCCGAACCAGGTAAACAACGTGCTGTGCTTCCCGTTCATCTTCCGCGGCGCGCTGGACGTCGGCGCAACGGCGATTAACGAAGAGATGAAGCTGGCGGCGGTGCACGCGATTGCCGAGCTGGCGCACGCTGAACAGAGCGAAGTGGTGGCCTCCGCCTACGGCGATCAGGATCTGAGCTTCGGCGCGGAATATATCATTCCGAAGCCGTTCGACCCGCGGCTGATCGTCAAGATTGCTCCGGCAGTGGCGAAAGCGGCGATGGACTCCGGCGTCGCGACCCGCCCGATCGCCGATTTTGATGCGTACATCGAGAAGCTCAGCGAGTTCGTCTACAAAACGAACCTGTTTATGAAGCCGATTTTCTCGCAGGCGCGCAAAGAGCCGAAGCGGGTGGTACTGGCGGAAGGCGAAGATACCCGCGTACTGCACGCGACTCAGGAGCTGGTCTCCCTTGGGCTGGCGAAACCGATTCTGATCGGTCGTCCCGGCGTCATTGAGATGCGCATCCAGAAACTGGGACTGCAGATCAAAGCCGGGGTTGATTTTGAGATCGTCAATAACGAATCCGATCCGCGTTTCAAAGAGTACTGGAATGAATATTACACCCTGATGAAGCGGCGCGGGATCACCCAGGAGCAGGCGCAGCGGGCGGTGATCAGCAACACTACGGTCATTGGCGCGATCATGGTGCAGCGCGGCGAAGCCGATGCGATGATCTGCGGCACCATCGGTGACTATCACGAGCACTACAGCGTCATTCAGCCGCTGTTTGGCTACCGCGAAGGGGTTCATGCGGCCGGGGCGATGAACGCGCTGCTGCTGCCGAGCGGCAACACCTTTATCGCCGACACCTACGTCAACCACGATCCCTCGCCGGAGCAAATTGCCGAGATCACCCTGATGGCGGCAGAAACCGTTCGTCGATTCGGGATTGAACCGCGGGTGGCGCTGCTGTCGCACTCGAACTTTGGTTCCTCGGACTGCCCGTCCGCCAGCAAAATGCGCCAGGCGCTGGAGCTGGTGAAGGCGCAGGCGCCGGAGTTGATGATCGATGGCGAAATGCACGGCGATGCCGCGCTGGTGGAAAGCATTCGTAATGAGCGGATGCCGGACAGCCCGCTGAAAGGTTCGGCCAATATTCTGGTGATGCCGAATATGGAAGCAGCGCGTATTAGTTACAACTTACTTCGCGTCTCCAGCTCTGAAGGCGTCACCGTCGGACCGGTGCTGATGGGCGTCGCAAAGCCGGTGCATATCCTGACGCCAATTGCTTCGGTACGGCGTATCGTGAATATGGTCGCGCTGGCGGTTGTTGAAGCGCAAACTCAGCCGCTGTAATTTTCATTTAATTATTTCAGGCGCGGGAATTCTCCCGCGCTTTTTTATTTCTGTTTATAAGTGATCTATCTCACCTTTCAAATCAACTTGCCGAATTTTGTTATTTACTCCAGCGGAAACTTGTCACGATAAGCGCAAGTTTTAGCGGAGCGGTGAGCCATGGATAAAGAACGCATCATTCAGGAATTTGTACCCGGCAAGCAGGTGACGCTGGCGCATCTGATTGCGCACCCTGGGGCAGAACTGGCGAAAAAGATCGGCGTTCCCGAATCCGGCGCTATCGGCATTATGACCTTAACCCCTGGAGAAACCGCCATGATCGCCGGTGATTTAGCGATGAAGGCCGCCGATGTGCATATCGGTTTTCTCGACCGGTTTAGCGGCGCGCTGGTGATTTACGGCTCGGTCGGCGCGGTAGAAGAGGCGCTGCTGCAGACGGTGAGCGGGCTTGGCCGATTATTAAATTACACCCTCTGCGAGTTAACCAAAAGCTAATTAGAGGCGGCAATGAAACGTATTGCATTTGTCGGTACGGTGGGCGCGGGAAAAACAACGCTATTTAATGCGTTACAGGGAAATTATTCCCTCGCGAGAAAAACGCAGGCCGTGGAATTTAACGAGAAAGGCGATATTGACACCCCGGGGGAATATTTCAGCCATCCGCGCTGGTACCACGCATTAATTACCACGCTGCAGGATGTCGATACGCTGATTTATGTCCACGCGGCAAATGATACCGAAAGTCGCTTACCCGCCGGGCTACTGGATATTGGCGCGAATAAACGACATATCGCCGCGATCAGCAAAAAGGATATGCCGGACGCCGACGTCGCCGCGGTGCGGCAACTGCTGTACGGGATGGGGTTTCAGGAGCCGATTTTCGAACTCAACGCTCACGACCCGCAAAGCGTAGAGCATCTGGTGAATTACCTGAGTGAGCTCAGCCAAAAGGAGGAAGGGGCAGGTGAAGAAACTTATCACAGCTAACGATATTCGTGCGGTCCACGCGCGAGGCGAAGAGGAAATATCGGTTGTGCTGCGCGCCAGCATCATCACCCCGGAAGCCCGCGAAGTTGCGGAGCTGCTGGGCGTCGCCATCCAGGAGTGCGATGAATCCGCGCCAGAGCCGGCAGTCCCGGCGGCAGAGGAAAAAACCGAAAGCCAGCGCATTCGCGAAACCATTATCGCGCAGCTGCCGGAAGGGCAGTTTACCGAAAGCCTGGTGGCGCAGCTGATGGAAAAAGTGATGAAGGAGAAGCAGTCGCTGGGGATGGACGCGATGCAGCCCAGCTTTAAGGCGGTCACCGGTAAAGGCGGCGTAAAGGTCATTGACGGCAGCAGCGTGAAATTCGGCCGCTTCGACGGCGCCGAACCGCACCGCGTCGGCTTAACGGATTTGGTCACCGAGCAGGACGGCAGCAGTATGGCCGCCGGGTTTATGCAGTGGGAAAACGCCTTCTTCCCCTGGACGCTGAACTATGACGAGGTCGACATGGTGCTGGAGGGCGAACTCCACGTGCGCCATGAAGGCGAAACCATGGTGGCCAAAGCCGGGGACGTGATGTTTATCCCGAAAGGCTCCAGCATTGAATTCGGCACGCCGTCGACCGTGCGCTTCCTGTACGTCGCCTGGCCTGCGAACTGGCAATCGCTATGAAAGATTTTATTACCGAAGCCTGGCTCAGAGCGAACCATACGCTCAGCGAAGGGGCAGAAATTCATCTGCCCGCCGACGCCCGTCTGACGCCTTCGGCCCGGGAGCTGCTGGAAAGCCGCCGTCTGCGCATTAAGTTTCTCGACGAGCAGGGCAGCCTGTTTGTCGATGACGACGCGCAGCAGCCGCAGCCGGTACACGGTTTAACCAGCAGCGGTACGCATCCGCAGGCCTGCTGCGAACTGTGCCGCCAGCCGGTAGACAAAAAACCGGACACCCTGACCCATCTGACGGCGGAAAAAATGGTCGCCAAAAGCGATCCGCGGCTGGGCTTTCGCGCCGCCCTCGACGCCACCATCGCCCTGGCGGTATGGCTGCAAATCGAACTGGCGGAGCCCTGGCAGCCCTGGCTGGCGGATATCCGCTCGCGCCTGGGCAATATTATGCGCGCCGACGCCGTGGGTGAACCGCTGGCGGCGCAGTCTATCGTCGGGCTGAACGAGGATGAACTGCATCGCCTTTCCCACCAGCCGCTGCGCTATCTCGACCACGATCATCTGGTGCCGGAAGCCGGCCACGGCCGCGATGCCGCGCTGCTCAATCTGCTGCGAAGCAAAATACGCGAAACGGAAACGGTCGCCGCGCAGGTCTTTATTACCCGCAGTTTTGAGGTCTTACGTCCGGACATTCTGCAGGCGCTCAACCGCCTCTCCAGCACCGTCTACGTGATGATGATTTTAAGCGTGGCGAAACATCCGCTAACCGTCAGTCAGATCCAACAGCGTCTGGGAGGGGAGCAATGATTATTCAACGCGCCCGTCAACTGGCTTTGCGTTCGCCCGCCCGGGTGGTGTTTGCGGACGCGCTGGATATCCGCGTCCTCAAAGCGGCGCACTACCTCCAGCAGCAGGGGCTGGCAAAGCCGATTTTGATCGCCAGCCCTTTTGCCCTGCGCCAGTTCGCCCTCAGCCACCGCCTGCCGATGGACGGTATGCAGATCGTCGACCCGCACAGCAACCGGCAAATGCGTGAAGCGTTTGCCCGGCGCTGGCTTGCCCGCGCCGGAGAAAAAACGCCGCCGGACGCGGAGGAAAAACTCAACGACCCGCTGATGTTCGCCGCCGCCATGGTCAGCGCCGGGAAGGCCGACGTGTGTATTGCCGGCAATCTCTCCTCGACGGCGAACGTGCTGCGCGCCGGATTACGCATTATTGGCCTTCAGCCTGGCTGCAAAACGCTGTCGTCGATCTTTCTGATGCTGCCGCAGTACGTCGGACCGGCGCTGGGATTTGCCGACTGCAGCGTGGTGCCGCAGCCGACGGCGGCGCAGCTGGCGGATATCGCCATTGCCAGCGCGGAGACATGGCAGGCCATTACCGGCGAGGAGCCGCGGGTGGCGATGCTGTCGTTTTCCAGCAGCGGCAGCGCCCGTCATCCCAACGTCGCCAACGTACAGCAGGCCACAGAGATCGTGCGTCAGCGCGCTCCGCAGCTGATGGTGGATGGCGAACTGCAGTTTGACGCCGCCTTCGTGCCGGAGGTCGCCGCGCAAAAAGCGCCCGCCAGTCCGCTGCAGGGGCGGGCCAACGTGATGGTTTTTCCGTCGCTGGAAGCCGGCAACATCGGCTACAAAATCGCCCAGCGCCTGGGCGGCTATCGTGCGGTCGGGCCGCTGATTCAGGGGCTGGCCGCACCGCTCCACGACCTCTCCCGAGGCTGTAGCGTGCAGGAAATTATCGAACTGGCGTTAGTGGCAGCCGTGCCGCGCCGGAGTGACGTAAGCGGCGAGTGCCGCTTACCCACGCAGGTTGAATGAACGGTCCCGTTCTGGACCCCCTTAAGTAAGAGGAAAACACAATGGAAGCATTAGGAATGATTGAAACCCGGGGCCTGGTTGCGCTGATTGAGGCCTCTGATGCGATGGTGAAAGCCGCGCGCGTGAAGCTGGTTGGCGTGAAGCAGATTGGCGGCGGTCTGGTGACCGCGATGGTGCGCGGCGACGTGGCGGCCTGCAAAGCCGCTACCGATGCCGGCGCCGCTGCGGCGCAGCGCATCGGCGAGCTGGTCTCGGTGCACGTGATTCCGCGTCCGCACGGCGATCTGGAGGAGGTATTCCCCATCAGTTTCAAAGGCGACAGCAATATCTGATGGTCGGGCCGGATAAGACGCGCCAGCGTTGCCTTCCGGCATTAACGCGCGCCATTGCCTGATGGCGCTGCGCTTATCCGGCCCACGACTTACCACGCAATTCAGGGAGGCGGTATGAAACTGGCAGTCGTCACGGGACAGATTGTCTGCACCGTCCGCCATCAGGGGCTGGCGCACGACAAGCTGCTAATGGTGGAGATGATTGATGCCGCGGGCAAGCCCGACGGGCAGTGCGCCGTCGCCATCGACAGCATCGGCGCGGGGCCCGGCGAATGGGTGCTGCTGGTGAGCGGAAGCTCGGCGCGACAGGCACACCGCAGCGAGGCGTCTCCTGTGGATTTGTGCGTCATCGGTATCGTCGATGAAGCGGTGGCCGGCGGTCAGGTGATTTTCCATAAATAGGACTGAACATCATGAATCAACAGGATATTGAACAGGTGGTGAAAGCGGTACTGCTGAAAATGACGGCCAGCAGCCAGCCGGACGACGCCGTTCATGAGATGGGCGTCTTTGCCTCCCTGGATGACGCCGTCGCGGCGGCAAAGGTGGCCCAGCAGGGGCTGAAAAGCGTGGCGATGCGCCAGCTGGCGATTCACGCCATCCGTGAGGCGGGCGAAAAACACGCCAGAGAATTAGCGGAGCTTGCCGTCAGCGAAACCGGCATGGGTCGCGTTGAAGATAAATTTGCCAAAAACGTGGCCCAGGCGCGCGGCACGCCTGGCGTGGAGTGCCTCTCTCCGCAGGTGCTCACCGGCGATAACGGCCTGACGCTGATTGAAAACGCGCCCTGGGGCGTGGTGGCCTCGGTCACCCCCTCCACCAACCCGGCGGCGACGGTAATTAATAACGCCATCAGCCTGATTGCCGCGGGCAATAGCGTGGTGTTCGCCCCGCATCCGGCGGCGAAAAGGGTTTCCCAGCGGGCGATTATGCTGCTCAACCAGGCGGTGATTGCCGCGGGCGGTCCGGCCAATCTGCTGGTCACCGTGGCGAACCCGGACATCGAAACGGCCCAGCGGCTGTTTAAGTACCCCGGTATTGGCCTGCTGGTGGTCACCGGCGGTGAAGCGGTGGTGGAGTCCGCGCGCAAGCATACCAATAAACGTCTGATTGCCGCCGGCGCCGGTAACCCGCCGGTAGTGGTCGACGAAACGGCCGACCTGGCGCGCGCCGCGCGGTCCATCGTCAAAGGCGCCTCGTTTGATAACAACATCATCTGCGCCGACGAAAAGGTGCTGATTGTGGTCGATAGCGTCGCCGACGAGCTGATGCGCCTGATGGAAGGCCAGCAGGCGGTGAAGATCAGCGCGGCCCAGGCCGAGCAGCTTCAGCCGGTGCTGCTGAAGAATATCGATGAGCGCGGCAGAGGTACGGTCAGCCGTGACTGGGTGGGACGTGACGCGAGCAAGATTGCCGCCGCCATCGGCCTGAACGTGCCGCCGCAGACGCGCCTGCTGTTCGTGGAAACCCCGGCCAGCCATCCATTTGCCGTGACGGAACTGATGATGCCGGTGCTCCCTGTCGTACGGGTGGCCAGCGTCGATGACGCTATCGCGCTGGCGGTGCAGCTGGAGGGCGGCTGCCACCATACGGCGGCGATGCACTCGCGCAATATCGACAACATGAATCAGATGGCGAACGCCATTGATACCAGCATTTTCGTTAAAAACGGGCCGTGCATCGCCGGGCTCGGGCTGGGCGGAGAGGGCTGGACCACCATGACCATCACCACGCCAACCGGGGAGGGGGTGACCAGCGCGCGCACCTTCGTTCGCCTGCGGCGCTGCGTGCTGGTGGATGCCTTCCGAATTGTATAAGGGATGACTCATGGCACACGACGAACAACGTTGGCTCACCCCCAGACTGCAAAAAGCGGCCGCCCTGTGTAATCAGACGCCTGCCGCCAGTGAATCACCGCTGTGGCTGGGCGTGGATTTAGGCACCTGCGACGTGGTGTCGATGGTTGTCGACAGCGAAGGGCAGCCGGTGGCGGTGTGTCTGGACTGGGCTGACGTCGTGCGTGACGGCATCGTCTGGGATTTCTTCGGCGCCGTCACCATCGTGCGCCGCCATCTCGATACGCTCGAACAGCAGCTTGGCTGTCGCTTCAGCCACGCGGCGACCTCGTTTCCGCCGGGCACCGACCCGCGTATTTCGATCAACGTACTCGAATCTGCCGGGCTGGAAGTTAGCCACGTGCTGGATGAACCGACCGCGGTGGCGGATCTGCTACAGCTCGACAACGCGGGCGTGGTGGATATTGGCGGCGGCACCACCGGGATCGCTATCGTCAAACGGGGCGAGGTGACGTACTCCGCCGATGAAGCGACCGGCGGTCACCATATCTCCCTGACCCTTGCCGGTAACCGCCGCATGCCGCTGGAAGAGGCGGAGCAGTACAAGCGCAGCAACGCCCAGGAGATCTGGCCGGTGGTGCAGCCGGTATACGAAAAGATGGCCGAGATTGTTGCTCACCATATCGAAGGCCAGGGCATTGCTGATTTATGGCTGGCGGGCGGCTCCTGTATGCAGCCGGGCGTGGACGCGCTGTTTCGCAAGCGCTTCCCGGAATTACGGGTGCATTTACCGCAGCACAGCCTGTTTATGACCCCGCTGGCGATAGCCAGCAGCGGGAGAGAGAAAGCGGAGGGAATCTATGCAAGCTGAACTGCAGACGGCGCTCTTTCAGGCATTCGATACCCTGAATCTGCAGCGGGTGAAAACCTTCAGCGTGCCGCCGGTGACGCTGTGCGGCCTCGGCGCGCTGAGCGCCTGCGGCCAGGAAGCGCAAGCGCGAGGCGTAAGCCATCTGCTGGTGATGGTCGACAGTTTCCTGCATCAGGCGGGAATGACCGCCGGGCTTGCGCGCAGCCTGGCGGTGAAGGGGGTGGCGATGACCGTCTGGCCCTGTCCGCCGGGAGAACCGTGCATTACCGACGTCTGCGCGGCGGTGGCGCAGCTGCGCGAATCGAAGTGCGACGGCGTGGTGGCCTTTGGCGGCGGTTCGGTGCTTGACGCGGCGAAAGCGGTCGCGCTGTTGGTCACCAACCCGGAGCAGACGCTCAGCGCGATGACGGAAAGCAGCGTACTGCGCCCGCGTCTGCCGCTCATTGCGGTGCCGACCACCGCCGGAACCGGCTCGGAAACCACCAACGTGACGGTGATTATCGATGCGGTCAGCGGGCGCAAGCAGGTGCTGGCCCACGCCTCGCTCATGCCGGACGTGGCGATTCTCGACGCCGCCCTGACCGAAGGCGTTCCGCCGCCGGTGACGGCGATGACCGGGATTGACGCGCTGACCCACGCCGTTGAGGCGTACAGCGCGCTCAACGCGACGCCCTTCACCGATAGCCTGGCCCTTGGCGCGATAGCGATGATCGGCCAGGCGCTGCCGAAGGCCGTGGGCTACGGCCACGACCTCGCCGCCCGCGAAAGCATGCTGCTGGCTTCCTGTATGGCGGGAATGGCCTTTTCCAGCGCGGGTCTGGGTTTGTGTCATGCGATGGCGCATCAGCCCGGCGCGGCGCTGCATATTCCACACGGGCAGGCCAACGCCATGCTGCTGCCGACGGTAATGCGGTTTAACCGCATGGTATGCCGCGAGCGTTTCAGCCAGATCGGCCGGGCGCTGACCGCTAAAAAAGCCGACGACCACGAGGCTATTGCCGCCGTTGAGGCGCTGATCGCCGAAGTCGGCCTGAGCAAACGACTCTCTGACGCCGGGGCGAAGCCCGAACATTTCAGCGCATGGGCGCAGGCGGCGCAGGAGGACATTTGTCTGCGCACCAATCCACGCACCGCCACCCGGGAGCAGGTTATCGATCTGTACGCGGCGGCGCGCTGATGCGGCCATTTTCCCGGAGGCGTGTGGCTGTCCCGGCTCGCGCTGCGCTTAGCCGGGCTACAGGATCGCAGCCGTCTGCTATTCCGTAGCCCGGGTAAGGCGTTCACGCCGCGACCCGGGAAAGCCCCCGGAGCGCGGTTAATGCCCCGGCGTTCACAGTATCTACAAATCATAAATGACAGGGAGTAAAGGCTATGGGAATTAACGAAATCATCATGTACATCATGATGTTCTTTATGCTGATTGCCGCCGTGGACAGGATCCTGTCGCAGTTTGGCGGCTCGGCGCGCTTTCTCGGCAAGTTTGGCAAAAGCATCGAAGGATCCGGCGGCCAGTTCGAAGAGGGGTTTATGGCGATGGGCGCGCTGGGCCTGGCGATGGTCGGGATGACCGCGCTGGCGCCGGTACTGGCGCACCTGCTCGGGCCGGTGATAATTCCGCTGTATGAAATGCTCGGCGCCAACCCGTCGATGTTCGCCGGAACGCTGCTGGCCTGCGATATGGGTGGCTTCTTCCTCGCTAAAGAGCTGGCGGGCGGCGACGTGGCGGCGTGGCTCTATTCCGGCTTGATCCTCGGGGCGATGATGGGGCCGACGCTGGTGTTCTCTATTCCGGTCGCGCTCGGCATCATCGAGCCCTCCGACCGCCGCTACCTGGCGCTGGGCGTGCTGGCCGGGATCGTCACGATTCCAATCGGCTGCATCGCCGGCGGCCTGGTGGCCATGTACTCCGGCGTGGAGATTAACGGACAGCCGGTGGAGTTCACCTTCGCGCTGATCCTGATGAATATGATCCCGGTGCTTATCGTCGCGGTGCTGGTGGCGCTGGGGCTGAAGTTTATTCCGGAAAAAATGATCAACGGTTTCCAGATCTTCGCCAAATTTCTGGTGGCGCTGATTACCATCGGCCTGGCGGCGGCGGTCATCAAGTTCCTGCTCGGCTGGGATCTGATCCCGGGGCTCGACCCGATCTTTATGGCTCCCGGCGACCAGCCCGGCGAGGTGATGCGCGCCATTGAAGTCATTGGCTCGATCTCCTGCGTGCTGCTCGGCGCTTATCCAATGGTGCTGCTGCTGACTCGCTGGTTTGAAAAGCCGCTGATGCGCGTCGGTAATCTGCTGAAAATCAACAATATGGCTGCCGGCGGGATGGTGGCGACGCTGGCCAACAACATCCCGATGTTCGGCATGATGAAGCAGATGGATACCCGCGGCAAAGTCATCAACTGCGCGTTCTCCGTCTCCGCCGCTTTCGCGCTGGGCGACCACTTAGGCTTCGCCGCCGCCAACATGAACGCCATGATCTTCCCGATGATCGTCGGCAAGCTGATCGGCGGCGTCACCGCCATTGGCGTAGCGATGCTGCTGGTGCCGAAAGATGAAAACGCACCGGCGGCGGCGAAAACCGAAGCGGAGGCGCAATCGTGAAAACTCGCCAGCTGCTGAGCGTCGGTATCGATATCGGCACCACCACCACTCAGGTGATCTTCTCCCGCCTTGAGCTGGTTAACCGTGCGGCGGTGTCGCAGGTGCCGCGCTACGAATTCATCAAACGCGAAATTAGCTGGCAAAGCCCGGTCTTCTTTACCCCGGTTGATAAGCAGGGCGGTCTGAAGGAGACCGAACTCAAGGCGCTGATTCTGGCGCAGTACCAGGCCGCCGGGGTTGCCCCCGAATCGGTGGACTCCGGGGCGATCATTATCACCGGCGAAAGCGCGAAAACCCGCAACGCAAGGGCGGCGGTGATGGCGCTCTCGCAGTCGCTCGGCGACTTTGTGGTGGCCAGCGCCGGGCCGCATCTGGAATCGGTGATTGCCGGTCACGGCGCCGGGGCGCAAACCCTTTCTGAACAGCGGATGTGCCGGGTGCTGAACATTGATATCGGCGGTGGTACTTCAAACTACGCGCTGTTTGAAGCGGGAAAAATCAGCGCCACCGCCTGCCTCAACGTTGGCGGGCGCCTGCTGGAGACCGACGGCCAGGGGCGGGTGGTTTATGCCCATCAGCCGGGACAAATGATCGTCGATGAGGTTTTTGGCGCAGGCGCCGATGCGCGCGCGTTGAGTGCTTCGCAGTTAGCGCAGGTGGCGCGGCGGATGGCGGAGCTGATCGTCGAAGTTATCGACGGCACGCTCTCTCCGCTGGCGCAACGGCTGATGCAAACCGGCCTGCTGCCCGCAGGCGCGGTACCCGAGGTGATAACCCTTTCCGGCGGAGTGGGCGAGTGCTACCGCAACCAGCCCGCGGATCCGTTCTGTTTTTCTGATATTGGGCCACTGTTGGCCACGGCGCTGCATGAGCATCCGCGGCTGCGGGAGATGAACGTGCAGTTCCCGGCGCAAACCGTACGCGCCACGGTGATTGGCGCCGGCGCGCACACGCTCTCGCTTTCTGGCAGCACCATCTGGCTGGAGGGGGTTCAGCTCCCGCTGCGCAATCTGCCGGTGGCGATCCCGCTTGATGAAGCCGATCTGCTGAGCGCCTGGCAGCAGGCGCTGATGCAGCTCGATCTGGATCCGGGATCGGATGCTTACGTGCTGGCGCTCCCTGCTTCGTTGCCGGTGCGCTACGCCGCCCTGCTGGTGGTGATTGACGCGCTACTGGCTTTTGTCGCGCGCTTTCCCAACCCGCATCCCCTGCTGGTGGTGGCCGAGCAGGACTTTGGCAAAGCGCTCGGCATGCTGCTGCGCCCGCAGCTGCAACAACTCCCGCTGGCGGTCATCGATGAGGTGAGCGTACGGGCGGGGGACTATATCGACATTGGTACGCCTCTTTTTGGCGGATCGGTTGTGCCGGTGACGGTGAAATCACTCGCATTTCCTTCCTGAGGGAACGACTTATGAAACTAAAGACCACATTGTTCGGCAATGTTTATCAGTTTAAGGATGTAAAAGAGGTGCTGGCTAAAGCCAACGAACTGCGTTCGGGGGATGTGCTGGCGGGGGTGGCGGCGGAAAGTTCGCAGCAGCGCGTGGCGGCGAAGCAGGTGCTCTCCGATATGACGGTCGCCGATATTCGTAACAATCCGGTGATTCCTTATGAAGAGGACTGCGTGACGCGCCTGATTCAGGATGACGTCAACGAAACCGCCTATCAGCGGATTAAAAACTGGACCATCAGCGACCTGCGCGAATACGTGCTTAACGATGAGGTCACCAGCGATGACATCGCGTTTGTGCGCAAAGGGCTGACCTCAGAAGTGGTGGCGGCGGTGGCGAAGGTCTGCTCCAACGCCGACCTGATCTACGGCGCGAAGAAAATGCCGGTGATTAAAAAAGCCAACACCACCATCGGCCTGCCGGGCACCTTTAGCTGCCGCCTGCAGCCGAACGATACCCGCGATGACGTGCAGAGCATTGCCGCGCAAATCTACGAAGGGCTCTCGTTCGGCGCGGGCGATGCGGTGATCGGCGTTAACCCGGTAACCGATGACGTGGAGAACCTGACCCGCGTCCTCGATACCGTCTACGGCGTTATCGACAAGTTTAATATCCCGACCCAGGGCTGCGTGCTGGCGCACGTCACCACCCAGATTGAAGCGATCCGTCGCGGCGCCCCGGGGGGGCTTATTTTCCAGAGCATCTGCGGCAGCGAAAAGGGGCTAAAAGAGTTCGGCGTGGAGCTGGCGATGCTCGATGAAGCGCGGGCGGTCGGCGCCGAGTTTAACCGTATCGCCGGGGAGAACTGCCTGTACTTTGAAACCGGGCAGGGCTCGGCGCTGTCGGCCGGCGCGAACTTCGGCGCCGACCAGGTGACGATGGAGGCGCGCAACTATGGCCTGGCGCGGCACTACGATCCGTTCCTCGTCAATACCGTGGTGGGCTTTATCGGGCCGGAGTACCTCTATAACGATCGGCAGATTATTCGCGCCGGTCTTGAAGATCACTTTATGGGCAAGCTGAGCGGCATCTCGATGGGCTGCGACTGCTGCTACACCAACCATGCCGACGCCGACCAGAACCTCAATGAAAACCTGATGATTCTGCTCGCCACCGCCGGCTGCAACTACATCATGGGCATGCCGCTCGGCGACGACATCATGCTCAACTATCAGACCACCGCGTTTCACGATACCGCTACCGTCCGTCAGCTGCTGAATCTACGGCCGTCGCCGGAGTTCGAACGCTGGCTGGAAACCATGGGCATTATGGCAAACGGTCGTCTGACCCAACGGGCGGGCGATCCGTCACTGTTCTTTTGATGACGCGGGGATGATACATGATGGATCAAAAGCAGATTGAAGAAATTGTACGTAGCGTGATGGCGTCAATGGGACAACCGCAGACGGCAGCAGCAGCGCCTGAGGCGACGGTGACGAAATGCGCCAGCCGGTGCGAGGTCGCGGCGGAGAGCTGCGCGCTGGATTTAGGTTCGCCAGAGGCGAAAGGCTGGATTGGCGTGCAGCAGCCGCATCGTGCGGAAGTGCTGGCCGAACTGAAGCGCAGCACCGCAGCGCGCGTGTGTACCGGCCGCGCCGGTCCGCGTCCGCGCACCCTCGCGCTGCTGCGCTTCCTCGCCGACCACTCGCGCTCCAAGGATACGGTGCTGAAAGAGGTACCGGAGGAGTGGGTGAAAACCCAGGGATTGCTGGAGGTGCGCTCCGAAATTAGCGACAAAAACCTCTACCTGACGCGCCCGGATATGGGCCGTCGGCTGAGTCCGGAGGCGATTGACGCGCTGAAGGCGCAGTGCGTGGCGAATCCTGACGTTCAGGTGGTGGTATCCGATGGCCTCTCTACCGACGCGATTACCGTCAACTATGAAGAGATCCTGCCGCCGCTGCTGTCGGGCCTGAAGCAGGCCGGACTGAAGGTCGGTACGCCGTTCTTCGTCCGCTACGGGCGGGTCAAAATTGAAGATCAGATTGGCGAAATTCTCGGCGCGAAGGTGGTCATCCTGCTGGTAGGTGAACGTCCGGGGCTGGGGCAGTCGGAAAGCCTCTCCTGTTACGCCGTGTATTCGCCGCGCGTGGCGACCACCGTCGAAGCGGACAGGACCTGTATTTCCAATATTCACCAGGGCGGCACGCCCCCGGTAGAAGCCGCGGCGGTGATTGTCGATTTGGCCAAACGCATGCTGGAGCAGAAGGCTTCCGGCATCAACATGACTCGGTAAGGAGGCATCATGCCTGCATTAGATTTAATTCGCCCTTCGGTGACGGCCATGCGCGTGATTGCCTCAGTGAATGACGGCTTTGCCCGCGAGCTTAAATTACCACCACATATACGTAGCCTCGGACTCATCACGGCGGATTCGGATGATGTGACTTATATTGCCGCTGACGAAGCGACAAAACAGGCGATGGTGGAAGTGGTCTACGGTCGTTCTCTTTACGCCGGCGCGGCCCACGGCCCTTCGCCAACCGCAGGTGAAGTGCTGATTATGCTGGGCGGCCCGAACCCGGCGGAAGTGCGCGCCGGTCTGGATGCGATGGTGGCGCATATCGAAACTGGGGCCGCGTTCCAGTGGGCCAACGATGCCGAAGATACGGCGTTTCTGGCGCACGTGGTGTCGCGTACCGGCTCTTATCTCTCGTCTACCTCCGGCATTGCGCTGGGCGATCCGATCGCTTATCTGGTGGCGCCGCCGCTGGAGGCGACCTTCGGTATCGATGCGGCAATGAAATCGGCCGACGTGCAGCTGGTGACCTACGTGCCGCCGCCGTCGGAAACCAACTATTCCGCCGCCTTTTTGACGGGAAGCCAGGCCGCCTGTAAAGCCGCCTGTAACGCCTTTACCGATGCCGTTCTGGATATTGCCCGTCATCCAATCCAGCGCGCGTAAGGGGGAAGCGATGATCAACGCCCTGGGATTACTGGAAGTGGACGGCATGGTGGCCGCCGTTGACGCGGCGGATGCGATGCTGAAGGCGGCCAACGTGCGGCTGCTCAGCCATGAGGTTCTTGACCCCGGCAGGCTGACGCTGGTGGTGGAAGGCGACCTGGCGGCGTGCCGGGCGGCGCTGGATGCCGGCAGCGCTGCGGCGCAGCGTACGGGGCGCGTTATCAGCCGTCGGGAGATTGGACGCCCGGAAGAGGATACCCAGCGGCTGATCGCCGGTTTTCAACGGCTGCCGCAAACGCCGGAGCCGCCGGTGGTCGTGGAATCCTCAGAACCCTTGCTGACGCTGCTCTCTTCGACGCGTCAGGGAATGACGGCAGGGGAGGTGGCCGCCCATTTCGGCTGGTCGCTTGAAGAGGCCAGGAAGGCGCTGGAGCAGCTCTTTTCTACCGGAGCGTTGCGTAAACGCAGTAGTCGCTATCGCTTAAAAAATTAACCAGTCGGAGGTGCCGGGAACGCGAAAGCGCTCCCGGTTTATCAGATCATGAAAAAGAAAAAACCGGCCAACCTGCACCATCTTTATCATGAAGCATTACCCGAAGACGTTAAACTGACGCCGATGGTCGAGGTGGACAACGTCCATCAGCGGCGGACCACCGATGTCTATGAACATGCCCTGACGATTACCGCCTGGCAGCAGATTTACGATCAGCTGCATCCGGGAAAATTTCACGGTGAATTTACCGAAATCCTGCTCGATGATATTCAGGTCTTTCGCGAATATACCGGCCTGGCGCTGCGTCAGTCCTGCCTGGTGTGGCCGAACTCCTTCTGGTTCGGTATTCCGGCAACCCGCGGCGAGCAGGGGTTTATTGGCTCACAGTGTCTCGGCAGCGCCGAAATCGCCACCCGACCCGGCGGCACCGAGTTTGAGCTCAGCACGCCGGATGATTACACCATTCTGGGCGTAGTGATCTCGGAGGATGTCATTTCCCGCCAGGCCAGCTTCCTGCATCACCCGGAGCGGGTGCTGCATATGCTGCGTAACCAGTCGGCGCTGGAGGTCAAAGAGGAGCACAAGGCGGCGCTGTGGGGCTTTGTGCAGCAGGCGCTGGCGACGTTTAGCGAGAATCCGGAGAACCTTCATCAGCCCGCGGTGCGTAAGGTGTTGGGCGATAATCTCCTGCTGGCGATGGGGGCGATGCTGGAGGAGGCGCAGCCGATGATTACCGCCGAGAGCATTAGCCACCAGAGCTATCGGCGTCTGCTTTCCCGGGCGCGGGAGTACGTGCTGGAGAATATGTCGGAGCCGCTGACGGTTCTCGATTTATGTCAGCAGCTGCACGTCAGCCGCCGTACGCTGCAAAACGCCTTTCACGCCATTCTGGGGATCGGGCCGAACGCCTGGCTGAAGCGCATTCGTTTAAACGCGGTGCGCCGGGAGCTGATTAGCCCGTGGTCGCAGAGCACGACGGTTAAGGATGCGGCGATGCAATGGGGATTCTGGCACCTGGGCCAGTTCGCTACCGATTATCAGCAGCTGTTCGCCGAGAAACCGTCGCTGACGCTGCATCAGCGGATGCGGCAGTGGGCGTGATGACGATCTATTTACCGGATGGCGATTCGCGCCGTCATCGCAGGCCTGATAAGCGTAGCGCCATCAGGCAAAACGGCGCCGTATCTGGCCTGCGAACCGCACTATCAGGTAACGTTAAACCCAATCGCGCACCTGAATAAACTCGCTCAGCGCCGCTTCCGGGCTGCCCGCTTCCGGCTGGTAGTCGTATTCCCAGCGCACCAGCGGCGGCATCGACATCAGAATGGATTCGGTGCGGCCGCCGGTTTGCAGGCCGAACAGGGTACCGCGATCCCACACCAGGTTGAACTCCACGTAGCGCCCGCGGCGGTAGAGCTGAAAATCGCGCTCGCGCTCGCCCCAGACCCTCTCTTTACGCCGCTCGACAATGGGCAGATACGCATCGGTGAAGCCATTGCCTACCGCCTGCATAAAGTCGAAACAATGGTCAAAGTTCGGGGTATTCAAATCATCGAAAAACAGGCCGCCGATGCCGCGCTGTTCGTTACGATGCTTGAGGAAGAAGTAGTCGTCGCACCACTTTTTATAGCGCGGATAAACCTCTTCGCCGAAGGGCTGGCACAGGTTGCGGGCGGTGCGATGCCAGTGAACGGCATCTTCTTCAAAGCCGTAGTAGGGGGTTAAATCGAAGCCGCCGCCGAACCACCATACCGGCTCGGCGCCCGGTTTTTCCGCGATAAAGAAGCGTACGTTAGCGTGGCTGGTGGGGATATAGGGGCTGCGCGGGTGCACGACCAGCGAGACGCCCATCGCTTCAAAGCTGCGGCCCGCCAGCTCAGGGCGATGCGCGGTTGCGGAGGCCGGCATCGCCTCGCCGTGCACGTGCGAAAAGTTAACGCCAGCCTGCTCAAAGATACCGCCATCGCGCAGCACCCGGCTGCGTCCGCCGCCGCCGCCTTCCCGCTGCCAGCTATCTTCGATGAATTCGCTGCCGTCAACGGCGCTGAGCTTTTGGCAGATAGCATCCTGGAGCTGGAGAAGGAAAGCTTTTACCTGGTGCGCATCGGGTCTCATTAACGTCTCTTCGAGTGGGCTTTCTGGTTATCGAACCAGTGGAAATAGCTGATGATGCCGTTGGCAATCGCCGTGGCGATTTTCTGCCGGAACGCGGTGGTGCCGAGCAGTTTTTCTTCGTTCGGATTGGTAATAAACGAGGTTTCTACCAGCACCGACGGAATCGACGGCGATTTCAGCACCACAAACGCCGCCTGCTCGGTATTGCGGCTGTGCAGCTTGTGCACCGGCTTGATCTTTTTCAGGATATGGGAACCGAGCGTCAGGCTGTTTTTGATGGTATCAGTTTGTACCAGGTCGAACAGCACTTGCTGCAATAGGTGGTCTTTATCCGTCGTTTTCTTGCCGGCCACTTCATCCGCTCGGTTTTCACGGTCCGAGAGATACTTTGCCATGGCGCTACTGGCGCCGCGGTTGGAAAGGGCGAAAACGGAGGCGCCGGCCGCGCTCGGGTTGGTGAAACCATCGGCGTGAATTGACATAAAAAGATCGGCGCCGTGCTGGTGGGCGATCTCCACCCGGTCATAGAGCGGAATAAAGGTATCGCCGCTGCGCGTCAGGCGCGCATCGATGCCGTTGCTGCGCAGAATGCTGCGCACGTTTTTAGCGATCGCCAGCACGACGTGCTTCTCTTTTGAACCGTTATGGCCGATAGCGCCGGTATCAATACCGCCATGGCCCGGGTCGAGCATCACGACGCGTTTGGCGCCTTTTTTCTTCGCTGCGGGTTTGCTGTGCCCATTGGATGTTTTCAATGGCTGTTGTTCTTTCGCGCTGGCCTGTGAGGCGATCCCTGAAAGCGTGATTGCTGCCAGCCCGGCTTTCAGCACCTGGCGGCGCGAAGCAAGTATTTTTAATGGTTTAAAAGTGCTCATTCGGCCTGAATTGCAAACAAGTGGTAATCGATGTTATATCGTATCGTCTTTTCTGATACGACCATTCAAAATAAGAATTGTTTTACTTTTCATTTCAATACATGACAGAGTCATAGTATGCCATTTTTTGCGGCTCATTGCGCCTGATATTGGCTATCGGGCACAATCACGCCATAATCTCTGTTTTTAACCGTCAATGGTGGGGAATACCATGGAGATACGCGTTTTTCGCCAGCAAGATTTCGAAGAGGTCATCACCCTGTGGGAGCGTTGCGATCTCCTTCGCCCATGGAACGATCCGGAAATGGATATTGAACGTAAGCTGAACCACGATGCCAGCCTGTTTCTGGTCGCCGAAGTTAACGGTGAAGTGGTTGGCACGGTGATGGGCGGTTATGACGGGCATCGCGGGTCTGCCTACTATCTTGGCGTGCATCCTGAATATCGCGGTCGCGGTATTGCTAATGCGCTGCTTAATCGGCTGGAGAAAAAGCTGATCGCCCGCGGCTGTCCGAAAATAAATATTATGGTTCGCGAAGATAATGACGTGGTGCAGGGGATGTACGAACGCCTTGGCTATGAGCATTCAGACGTGCTGTGCCTCGGCAAGCGCTTAATTGAAGATGAAGAATACTGAGTTTATCCCCGCCGATTTCGATACCCACGGCCGCCTGCGTTTGCCGTTTCTCTTTTGGTGCGTGCTGCTGCTTCAGGCGCGGACGTGGGTGCTATTTCTGATGGCCGGCGCGTCACGCCAGCAGGGCGACGCGCTGCTGAATCTGTTTTATCCGGACCACGATAATTTTTGGCTGGGATTGCTCCCCGGCATTCCGGCGGTGCTGGCGTTTATCATTAGCGGGCATCGTCAGCGCTTCCCCCGGCTCTGGCCCATGATGCGCTGGCTGCTGGTGCTTTCCCAGCTCTTGCTGTTGGTCTGGCAACCGCTGTTGTGGATGAGCGGCGAGTCGCCTTCGGCGGTGACCATCGGCCTGCTGGCGGCGGATCTTTACGCGCTCTGGTGGCTGTTAAGCAGCCGTCGGCTGAAAGCCTGTTTTCGCGAAGAACAGGTTTAACGGCACTTTTTGCCGATCGCGTACTCCAACTTGCGTTGAATACATCAGAAAGGACACTCAGTCATGAAATCGCTACGTTTACTTCTCTGCGCACTACCGCTGGCTTTAACCGGCTGCTCAACGATGAGCTCGGTGAACTGGTCGGCGGCTTATCCGTGGAACTGGTTTGGTTCCTCTATGGAGGTGAGCGAACAGGGCGTAGGCAACCTGACGGCGTCAACGGCGCTGAGCGAGCAGGCGATCGGCGACGCGCTCGGCAGCAGCTACCGCCTGCGCAGCGGCATGAAAACGGCTAACGGCAATATTGTGCGCTATTTCGAAGCGTTAAAAGATGACAAGGTCGCGCTGACCATCAACGGCGAGAGCGGGACTATTAGCCGCATCGACGTGCGCGATAGCAATATCAAAGCCGCCAGCGGCGTGAAAATCGGTACCCCGTTCAGCGATATCTACAGCAAAGCGTTTGGCAACTGCCAGAAAGCCAGCAACGATAACGGTGCCGTGGTGGAGTGCAAGGCCGAGGGTAGCCAGCATATCAGCTATGCCTTCACCGGCAACTGGAGCGGCCCTGAAGAGCTAATGCCCTCCGACGACACGCTGAAAAACTGGAAGGTGAGCAAGATTATCTGGCGTCGCTAATTTGATCTGAAGTGATTCGAGGTCCTGAAAAAGCGGGTACAATAGCGCCTTAAAAAGCCACAGCGTTGTGGTTGTACTATTTCAGGAGGAGCGATGTCTCAGGTTCAGAGCGGCATTTTGCCGGAACATTGCCGTGCGGCGATTTGGATTGAAGCAAATGTCAAAGGCGATGTTGATGCCCTGCGCGAAGCCAGCAAGGTGTTTGCCGATAAGTTAGCCACCTTTCAGGCGAAATACCCGGAAGCGAAGCTGGGGGCGGTGGTCGCTTTTGGCCATAACGTCTGGCGTCAGCTAAGCGGTGGCGTCGGGGCTGAAGAGCTAAAAGATTTCCCGTCCTACGGCAAAGGTCTGGCCCCGGCGACCCAGTATGATGTGCTAATCCACATTCTGTCCGCGCAGCATGAGCTGAATTTTTCTGTCGCTCAGGCGGCCCTCTCCGCTTTTGGCGCAGCAATTGATGTCAAAGAAGAGATTCACGGCTTTCGCTGGATTGAAGAGCGCGATCTGAGCGGCTTTGTCGACGGTACTGAAAACCCGGCGGGGGAAGAGACCCGCCGTGAAGTGGCGGTGATTCAGGATGGCGTCGATGCAGGCGGCAGCTACGTATTTGTGCAGCGCTGGGAGCACAACCTCAAGCAGCTTAATCGCATGAGCGTTCCCGATCAGGAGATGATGATCGGCCGTACCAAAGAAGCCAACGAAGAGATTGACGGCGACGATCGTCCGGATACCTCTCACCTGAGCCGCGTGGATCTGAAAGAAGAAGGTAAAGGGCTGAAGATTGTGCGTCAGAGCCTGCCGTACGGTACCGCCAGCGGGACCCACGGCCTCTACTTTTGCGCCTACTGCGCGCGTCTGCACAATATTGAACAGCAGCTGCTGAGCATGTTCGGCGATACCGACGGTAAGCGCGACGCGATGCTGCGTTTTACCAAACCGGTAACCGGCGGATACTACTTCGCGCCTTCGCTGGATAGACTGCTGGCGCTGTAAGATCTCCGCCAAACCCTCTCCCCGCAGGGAGAGGGGACCGTTCGGCGCGGCCGGCAGGCGTCGAACGTTTTCCGGTTCTGCATGCGTGATTCAGATAAGCTTTGCCATTCCCTTATTCTCTTTTCGACTTCCAAATCGCCAAACGGTATATAAAACCGTTACTCCTTTCATAGCCGTTATAAATATGATGATCAGCAGAAAATCATCATATTGATAAGGGTGCGCAATGGCCGTTAAATCACTAAAAAAAGGATATCTGGCGCTGGCTGCTTCTGTGCTGCTGGTCGCGCAGGCGCAGGCGACGGAATTGCTGAACAGTTCCTACGATGTTTCCCGCGAGCTGTTTGCCGCCCTTAACCCGCAGTTCGAACAGCAGTGGGCGAAAGATAACGGCGGCGATAAGCTGACGATTAAACAATCTCATGCCGGGTCATCAAAACAGGCGCTGGCGATTCTGCAAGGGCTGAAGGCTGACGTGGTGACCTACAATCAGGTGACCGATGTCCAGATTCTGCACGACAAAGGCAAGCTGATCCCCGCCGACTGGCAAAGCCGTCTGCCGAATAACAGCTCGCCGTTTTACTCCACCATGGGCTTCCTGGTGCGTAAAGGCAACCCGAAGAATATCCACGACTGGAATGACTTAGTGCGTTCCGACGTGAAGCTGATTTTCCCGAACCCAAAAACCTCCGGCAACGCGCGTTACACTTATTTAGCGGCGTGGGGCGCGGCGGACAAGGCTGACGGCGGCGATAAAGCGAAAACCGAGCAGTTCATGACCCAGTTCCTGAAAAACGTCGAAGTGTTTGATACCGGCGGTCGCGGGGCTACCACGACCTTCGCCGAGCGCGGTCTGGGCGATGTGCTGATCAGCTTCGAATCGGAAGTGAATAACATCCGCAAACAGTATGAAGCGCAGGGCTTTGAGGTGGTTATCCCGAAAACCAACATCCTGGCCGAGTTCCCGGTGGCGTGGGTGGATAAAAACGTCCAGGCCAACGGTACCGAGAAAGCGGCAAAAGCCTATCTCAACTACCTGTACAGCCCGCAGGCGCAGACCATCATTACCGATTACTACTACCGCGTGAATAACCCGGACGTGATGAACAAACTGCAAGATAAATTCCCGCAGACCGAACTGTTCCGCGTGGAAGATAAATTTGGCTCCTGGCCTGATGTGATGAAAACCCATTTTGCCAGCGGCGGTGAGCTGGACAAACTGCTGGCGGCGGGGCGTAAGTAATGTTTGCAGTATCGACTAAACGCGTGCTGCCGGGCTTTACCTTAAGCCTCGGGACCAGCCTGCTGTTCGTCTGCCTGATCCTGTTGTTGCCGCTCAGCGCGCTGGTGATGCAGCTTGCCCAGATGAGCTGGGCGCAGTACTGGGACGTAGTGACCAACCCGCAGGTGGTGGCGGCCTATAAAGTGACGCTGCTGTCGGCGTTTGTCGCCTCCATTTTTAACGGCGTGTTCGGCCTGCTGATGGCGTGGATCTTAACCCGCTACCGCTTCCCGGGCCGCACGCTGCTTGATGCGCTGATGGATTTGCCGTTTGCGCTGCCGACGGCCGTTGCCGGCTTAACCCTCGCCTCGCTCTTCTCTGTGAACGGGTTGTACGGCGAGTGGCTGGCGAAATTTGATATTAAAGTCACCTATACCTGGCTCGGTATCGCGGTGGCCATGGCCTTTACCAGCATCCCGTTTGTGGTGCGTACCGTGCAGCCGGTGCTGGAAGAGTTGGGTCCGGAATATGAAGAAGCGGCGGAAACCCTGGGCGCCACGCGCTGGCAGAGCTTTCGCAAGGTGGTGCTGCCGGAGCTCTCCCCGGCGCTGATGGCGGGCGTTGCGCTGTCCTTTACCCGCAGCCTCGGTGAGTTCGGCGCGGTGATTTTTATCGCCGGCAACATTGCGTGGAAAACGGAAGTGACCTCGCTGATGATTTTTATCCGTTTGCAGGAGTTTGATTACCCGGCGGCGAGCGCGATTGCTTCGGTGATCCTCGCGGCCTCGCTGCTGCTGCTGTACTCGATTAACACTCTGCAAAGTCGCTTTGGTCGACGTGTGGTAGGTCACTGATGGCGGAAGTTACGCAATTGAAGCGATACGATGCGCCCCGCATCAACTGGGGTAAATGGTTTCTGATCGGTGCGGGCGTGCTGGTTTCCGCCCTTATTCTCGTCGTGCCGACGATTTATATCTTCGTCCAGGCGTTCAGCAAGGGGCTGATGCCGGCGCTGGAAAACCTGGCGAACCCGGATATGCTGCACGCCATCTGGCTGACCGTGCTGATTGCATTGATCACCGTGCCGGTGAACCTGGTGTTCGGTACCCTGCTGGCGTGGCTGGTGACGCGCTTTAACTTCCCGGGACGTCAGCTGCTGCTGACCCTGCTGGATATTCCTTTTGCCGTGTCGCCGGTGGTGGCGGGCCTGGTTTATCTGCTCTTTTACGGCTCCAACGGGCCGCTGGGCGGCTGGCTGGATGAGCACAACCTGCAGATCATGTTTGCCTGGCCGGGCATGGTGCTGGTGACGGTCTTTGTGACCTGCCCGTTTGTGGTGCGCGAGCTGGTGCCGGTGATGTTAAGCCAGGGGAGCAACGAAGACGAAGCGGCGGTGCTGCTGGGCGCGTCAGGCTGGCAGATGTTCCGCCGCGTGACGCTGCCGAATATCCGCTGGGCGCTGCTTTACGGCGTGGTGCTGACCAACGCCCGCGCGATTGGCGAGTTTGGTGCCGTTTCCGTCGTCTCCGGCTCTATTCGCGGTGAAACCCTGTCGCTGCCGTTACAGATTGAGCTGCTGCAGCAGGACTACAACACCATCGGTTCGTTTACTGCCGCCGCGTTGCTGACGCTGATGGCTATTTTGACCCTGTTTTTGAAGAGTGTGGTGCAGTGGCGTTTAGAAAATCAGGAAAAACGTCAGCATCAGGAGGGAAATCATGAGCATTGAGATTGCCAATATTAAGAAGTCTTTTGGTCGCACCCAGGTGCTGAATGATATCTCGCTGGATATCCCTTCCGGACAAATGGTGGCGCTGCTCGGGCCGTCTGGCTCCGGTAAAACCACGCTGCTGCGTATTATCGCCGGGCTTGAGCATCAGACCAGCGGGCACATCCGCTTTCACGGCACCGACGTGAGCCGTCTGCATGCCCGGGATCGCAAGGTGGGCTTTGTATTCCAGCATTACGCGCTGTTCCGCCATATGACCGTGTTCGACAATATTGCGTTTGGCCTGACCGTACTGCCGCGCCGCGAGCGCCCGAATGCGGCGGCCATCAAAGCGAAAGTGACCAAACTGCTGGAGATGGTACAGCTTGCGCATCTGGCGGATCGCTTTCCGGCGCAGCTCTCCGGCGGGCAGAAGCAGCGCGTGGCGCTGGCGCGTGCGTTAGCCGTTGAACCGCAGATACTGCTGCTGGATGAACCCTTCGGCGCGCTGGACGCCCAGGTGCGTAAAGAGCTGCGTCGCTGGCTGCGTCAGCTGCATGAAGAGCTGAAGTTCACCAGCGTCTTCGTCACCCACGATCAGGAAGAGGCGATGGAAGTTGCCGACCGCGTGGTAGTGATGAGCCAGGGCAACATTGAGCAGGTTGACGAGCCGGAGCAGCTCTGGCGCGAACCGGCGACCCGCTTTGTGCTGGAATTTATGGGCGAGGTGAACCGTCTGCAGGGCACCATTCGCGGCGGACAATTCCACGTGGGCGCGCACCGCTGGCCGCTGGGCTATACCTCCGCGCATCAGGGGCCGGTCGATCTGTTCCTGCGTCCGTGGGAAGTTGACGTGAGCCGCCGAACCAGCCTCGATTCACCGCTGCCGGTGCAGGTGCTGGAAGCTAGCCCTAAAGGTCACTACACGCAATTGGTGGTACAACCGCTGGGCTGGTATACCGAGCCGCTGACCGTGGTCATGCGCGACGACGTCCCGCCGCACCGGGGAGAGCGCCTGTTTGTCGGTCTGCAGCATGCCCGTATTTATCACGGGAAGGAACGCATTGAGACGCGCGAGGATATTGCTCTGGCTGAGTCAGCCTGATAGGTTATCGCGTATGTTTTTCGCCCGGTGGCGTAATGCTTACCGGGCTTTTTATTGGGCAAAACCGTGAATACATTAGAACAAACAATCGGCAACACGCCTCTGGTCAAACTGCAGCGCATGGGGCCGGACAACGGCAGCGAAATCTGGGTCAAACTTGAAGGCAACAATCCGGCGGGGTCGGTGAAAGACAGGGCGGCCCTGTCGATGATTGTCGAGGCCGAAAAGCGCGGAGAGATTAAACCCGGTGATGTGCTGATTGAAGCGACCAGCGGCAACACCGGCATTGCGCTGGCGATGATCGCCGCGCTTAAAGGCTATCAGATGAAGCTGCTGATGCCGGACAACATGAGCCAGGAGCGCCGTGCCGCCATGCGCGCCTACGGTGCGGAGCTGATTCTGGTCACCAAAGAGCAGGGAATGGAAGGCGCGCGTGACTTAGCGTTAGCCATGGCGCAGCGCGGCGAAGGCAAGCTGCTCGATCAGTTCAACAACCCGGACAACCCGTACGCGCACTACACCACTACCGGGCCGGAAATCTGGCAGCAAACCGACGGGCGGATCACCCATTTTGTCTCCAGCATGGGTACCACCGGCACCATTACCGGCGTATCGCGTTTTCTGCGCGAGCAGGATAAAGCGGTGAGCATCGTGGGGCTGCAGCCGGAAGAGGGGAGCAGTATTCCCGGAATTCGCCGCTGGCCTGCCGAATATATGCCGGGTATTTTTAACGCGCAGCTGGTGGACGCGGTGCTCGATATCCATCAACAGGATGCCGAAAACACCATGCGGATGCTGGCGGTGAAGGAGGGGATTTTCTGCGGCGTCAGTTCCGGCGGCGCGGTGGCGGGCGCGCTACGCGTGGCGGGTGAAAATCCTGGCGCGGTAGTGGTGGCGATCGTTTGCGATCGCGGCGATCGCTACCTTTCTACCGGCGTATTTGGCGAAGAGCACTTTACCCAGGGCGCGGGAATTTAAACCTCGGGCGCGTCGAGCAGGTCCGTACCGTAGGAGTTATCCACGGTGCAGAGCCAGCGTTCGCCCTGCTGACGAAAGACATAGGTTGCGCGCCGCGTGACCTGTGTTATCCCGGCTTCCGCCGTCGGGATATCCAGCCGGGTCTCCATAATCACCAGCGCATTGCCGCCGCCTTCGATAATCTCCATTTTTCCCTGCGTCACCACCAGCCGGTGCTGGAAATAGTCGGCAATGGCGATAAACGCGTTGCGGATATTTTCTTTGCCCCGCACCACCATGCCTGGCTTGACGACCAGCGCGGCGTCATCAGCGTAATACTCCATCAGTGTCGCGTAATCCTCCTGGGAGATAGCGCGATCGCAGGCTTCGATGGCGGCTTTAAGCTGTGGGTTGGGATTGTGCATTTCTGGGGATCCTTAAACTGTCGGGCTTTAATAAAAGCCTTTTGCTTACTTTGCCGTCAGCTTATCAAGAAACGCCCACAGCTTCTCATTCATTTCGCGATAATCCCAGGCACGCATCTCCTGTTCACTACGTATGAAACGCCTGCCTCTGGCGGCGCTAAGCTCCTGCTGCGAATGGGCGATCAGCAGCTCAATGACCTCAGCATCAAACTCCATGTGGCACTGGAAGCCATAAACCCGGTCGCTGTATTTCACAATTTGCCGCGGGCAGCCTTCGCTGGAGGCCATCACTTCCGCCTCCGGGGTCAGGCCTGGCATATCGTTATGCCAGTGGCCGACGACCAGCGAGGGGCCAAAATGGGCCAGTTTGTCATCCTGCAGGCCCGCGGTGGTGAGCGTGATGGGATAGTGACCCACCTCTTTTTCCGGACTTTGCATGACCGGCGCGCCCAGCGCTTCACCGATAAGCTGCGAGCCGAGGCAAATCCCTACCACGATCCGTCCTGCGGCAATGGCCTGCGCAATCAAACGCTGCTCGGCGTGGCTATCAAACCAGGGGCACTCAGATAATGTCGTGCGCGGCGACTGCGGACCGCCGAGCACAACCAGCATATCAAAAGCGTTGGCGTTTTCCGGTAGACTGTCCCCCGCGTATACCCGCGACCAGCTGATACCGTAGCCGCGCGCCTGCGCCCAGTGCAGGTAAGCTCCCGGCGCTTCAAAGACTTCATGGACGATAAAGTGGATCTGCATAGCGTTAACTCCCGTCACTGTTGTTGTAATATCTGGTATAAGTCATTGGCGAGCTTATTCATTTCATTGTCGCTGAGCGTCGCAAGCGACAGCCTCAGCCCGTGCGAAGGGGCGCGAATGCCGAACGTTTCGCCTTCGCGAACCAGCCAGCCGGCGTGCGCCAGACGGAGCGCTACCGGCTGGCTCGGTTCTTCCAGCGGGAACCAAAAATTAAGGCCGTCTCCCGGCGTCAGGTGGGTGATTCCGCGGCTGGCGAGGGCGGCAATCAGCTTTTCATGCTGCTGACGATAGTGGCGCCGGGTTTCCGCCAGAGAGGCCATAAAGGTGTTGTCGTTAAGGCAGGCGATGACCAGATCCTGCAACAGATGGCTGACCCATTGGCTACCGGAATTAAGCCTCAGGCGCAGCGCCGCCGACGTGTCAGCGTCGCTGGCGACGATGGCCAGACGCAAATCGGGTCCCAGGGTTTTTGACAGGGAGCGTACCAGCGCCCAACGCTGACTTTCCGCGGCGATAGGGGAGTACCAGGGCGTGGCGGAGAGCAGCGCGAAATGGTCGTCAACAATCACCAGAACCTGCGGATAGCGGGCCAGTATTTCGCGTATTGCCCGGGCGCGGGATTCGCTGAGGCTACAGCCGGTCGGATTGTGCGCGCGCGGGGTAATAATGACCGCCCGGGCGCCGTTGCGCAGCGCCTCTTCAAGGGCCTCAGGCTGCATGCCTTCCCCGTCGACCGGTACCGGCGAAGGGCTAAAACCGGCGTAGCGCAGCATATTGATGCTGCTGAGAAAGCAGGGGTCTTCGATGGCCACGCTATCGCCGGGCAGCAGCAGGGCGCACAGCAGGCGCTCAAGCGCATCGACTGCGCCGCTGGCAAGGTTAATATCGGCATCCAGGTTCACATCGTTGTTAACCCAGCGGCTGGCCCACGCGGCCAGCCGTGGTTCAACCGCCGCATCGCCGTACAGGCGAGGCGCTGGCGCAATTGCGCCGAGATAGTGCTTGAGGTTTGCCAGGCGAGCGGGGTCGGGATTGCCGCTGGAGATATCCTTCAGCGGTGAAGAGGGATCGCCACCTTCAAGGGCGGGAAGGGTATTATGCGTTTTAATGGCGGTACCATTACGCCCCTTGCTGATAGCCAGGCCAGAGGTCACCAGTCGCTTATAGGCGGCAGCGACGGTATTGCGGTTAACCGACAGCTTGCCCGCCAGCTCGCGGACCGGCGGTAAAACATCGCCAGGCTTGAGTGCGCCGCTTTGTACCAGATGGCGGATGCTATCGAAGATCTCACTGGCAGTTTTTCCAACGATCATTATTGACCTATGACAAAATGAATTTTAGCATAGGACGAATGATAATCAGAGTATGACCCGCTGTCCAGCGGGGGGAGAAAGGATGGGCCAGCAAGATGAAATACAATCGGTGCTCTTCAACGATAAAAGTCGGGCGCTTCAGGTCGATATTGTGGCCGTGCAGTCGCAGGTGGTCTACGGCAGCGTAGGCAACAGTATTGCGATACCGGCGATAAAGCAGCACGGCCTGCGGGTCATCGCGGTGCCGACGGTGCTGTTCAGCAATACGCCGCACTATGATACTTACTATGGCGGCGTTATCCCGGAAGAGTGGTTTGCCGGCTATTTAAAGGCGCTGGAGGAGCGTGACGCCCTGCGCGAGCTGCGGGCGGTAACGACCGGCTATATGGGCAGCGCCGTGCAGATTAAGCGTCTGGCGCAATGGCTGCTGCGCATTCGCGAGCAGCATCCTGAACTGTGTATTCTCGTTGATCCCGTCATTGGCGATGTGGATAGCGGCATCTACGTCAAGGCCGAGATCCCTGAAGCCTATCGTACGCATTTGCTCCCGCTGGCGCAGGGGATCACGCCCAATCTGTTTGAGCTGGAAACGCTAAGCGGTCTGCCTTGCCATAATCAGCAGGAGGCGATTATTGCCGCCCGTAGTCTGCTCTCTGATTCACTGAAATGGGTCGTTATCACCAGCGCGCCGGGAGAGAATAGCGCCACGATCAACGTGCTGGTGGTTAGCGCGCAGTCGGTCGAGGTAGTTGAACATCCGCGCGTTGAAACCGATCTGAAGGGAACGGGCGACCTTTTTTGCGCCGAACTGGCGAGCGACCTGGTGTGCGGAATGCCGCTGGGCGAGGCCGCCCGCGCTGCCGCGCAGCGGGTGCTAGCGGTTATGACCTGGACCAATGAACAGGGCTGCGATGAGCTCATTCTTCCGCCGCCCAGGGAGAGAGAATGAAGAGCTATCGTTTAGTGGTGCGTCAGCAGGGAAGAGTCGTCGGCCATTTTGAGACCACCGGCAGCGAAGCCCTTGAGGATGTCTGCGAAGTGGGATCTTTATTTGGCGCCGTTGGCGGATATCAGTGTGATTTACAGGTTTCTGACAGCGAGAAGCGGATTCTGGAAAGCGGCCCAGAAGGGATGAAAATACTTTCGCGGGAGAAGTGCTATCGGCCGTTTAAAGCGGCGAGATAAAAAAATGGCGCCCGAGAGGCGCCATTCTTCTGCGGCAAGAATTACTTCTTGATGCGGATAACCGGTGTTTCACCCACGGTTACGCTACCGGACAGTTTGATCAGCTCTTTGATTTCGTCCATGTTGGAGATAACAACCGGAGTCAGGGTAGACTTGGCTTTCTCTTCCAGCAGCGGCAGATCGAATTCGATAACCGGGTCGCCGACTTTCACACGCTGGCCTTCTTCGGCGATACGTTTGAAGCCTTCGCCTTTCAGCTCAACGGTATCAATACCGAAGTGAACGAACAGTTCAATGCCGCTATCAGATTCGATTGAAAAAGCATGGTTGGTTTCAAAAATTTTACCGATGGTACCATCTACCGGCGCAACCATTTTGTTGCCAGTAGGTTTGATAGCAATGCCATCACCCACAATTTTTTCCGCAAAAACTACATCCGGCACGTCTTCAATGTTGACGATCTCGCCAGAGAGCGGGGCAACAATCTCAATAGTTCCGGTGTCTTTTTTATCATCAGAAACCAGAGATTTCAATTTATCGAACAAACCCATGATCTTCTCCTAAGCAGTAATTTGGGCCGCGCATCTCGTGAATTAGCAGATTGTTTTTTCTTCAATGAACTTGTTAACCAGCGTCATTAACTCGTCCGTTGTCGGTTGAGCAAGAGCCTGCTCTGCTAATACTTTCGCATCTTCGAAGTTCGTGTTACGGATAATCTTCTTGATGCGCGGGATGGAAATGGCGCTCATAGAGAACTCGTCCAGACCCATACCCAGCAACAGAAGTGTAGCACGTTCATCGCCCGCAAGCTCACCGCACATGCCAGTCCATTTGCCTTCAGCATGAGAAGCATCAATAACTTGCTTAATCAGCGTCAGCACGGACGGGGACATTGGCTGGTAAAGATGTGAAATCATATCATTACCACGGTCAACAGCCAGAGTATACTGCGTTAAATCATTGGTACCGATACTAAAGAAATCAACTTCTTTTGCTAAGTGACGCGCAATTGTCGCAGCGGCTGGGGTTTCCACCATCACGCCAATCTCAATTGCCTCATCAAAAGCTTTACCTTCGTCGCGCAGTTCCTGTTTGTAGATTTCGATCTCTTTCTTCAGTGCACGCACTTCTTCAACAGAGATGATCATCGGGAACATGATGCGCAGTTTACCGAAAGCGGAGGCGCGCAGGATGGCACGAACCTGGTCGCGCAGAATCTCTTTGCGATCCATGGCGATGCGCACTGCGCGCCAGCCGAGGAACGGGTTCTCTTCTTTCGGGAAGTTCATGTACGGCAGCTCTTTGTCGCCGCCGATGTCCATGGTGCGAACGATAACCGCCTGCGAGCCGCATGCTTCGGCAACGGCTTTGTATGCTGCGAACTGTTCTTCTTCAGTCGGCAGCGAGTCGCGGTCCATGAACAGGAATTCTGTACGATACAAACCAACGCCTTCCGCGCCGTTACGTTCGGCACCTTCAACGTCGCGTACGGTACCGATGTTGGCGCAGACTTCAACCTGATGGCCGTCCAGCGTAATGGCCGGCAGGTCTTTCAGCTTAGCCAGTTCCGCTTTCTCTTCAGCGACCTGAGCCTGCAGGTTGCGCAGTTCTTCGATTTGTTGATCGCTCGGGTTAACCAGAACCTGATTATTCACCGCGTCGAGAACCAGATAATCGCCGTTTTTCACCTGGGTAGTTACGCTACCGGTGCCCACGATGGCCGGCAGTTCAAGGGAACGCGCCATGATGGAGGTGTGGGAAGTACGGCCGCCCGCGTCGGTGATGAAACCCAGCACCTTGTTCAGGTTCAGCTGTGCGGTTTCAGACGGGGTGAGGTCAGCGGCTACCAGGATAACTTCATCCTGAATCGCGCTCAGATCGATGATGGCCAGACCGAGGATGTTGCGCAGCAGGCGCTTACCGATGTCGCGTACGTCAGCGGCACGCTCTTTCAGGTATTCGTCATCCAGTTCTTCCAGGGCAGTAGCCTGACCTTCGATAACTTCATTGGCTGCCGCATCGGCAGTCATATGCTTATCTTTAATCAGGGCTATGATTTCCTGCTCAAGCTCCTCATCTTCCAGCAGCATGATGTGCCCTTCGAAGATGGCTTCTTTTTCTTCACCGAAAGTTTCACCAGCTTTGGTTTTGATGACCTCCAGCTGGGCGGAGGCCTTGGTGCGGCCATTCAGAAAACGTTCAACTTCCTGATCAACCTTATCGGCAGAAATTTTCTTCCGGTCGATGACAATTTCATCTTCTTTCAGCAGAAGTGCCTTGCCGAAAGCGATACCCGGGGATGCTAAAATGCCTGAAATCATAACCCTACCTTACTTGTGACTGATATTAAAAAGAACCCGTGAACTTACTCGAGTTCAGCCATCAGTTTTACCAGATGCTCAACTGCTTTTTGCTCGTCTTCGCCTTCGGCAGAGAGAGTGACAACGGTACCCTGGGTCAGGCCCAGAGTCTGCAGTTTGAACAGGCTTTTGGCGCTGGCGCTTTTGCCGTTGGAGGTTACAGTGATCTCAGAAGTGAAGCCTTTTGCTTCTTTAACAAACTGAGCAGCAGGGCGGGTGTGCAGACCGTTCGGAGCGGTAATAGTAACTTCTTGCTGGAACATTATATTTCCCCAACTTATAGGTTTAGTGTTGTGGACCTAAAGTTTAGCCTAACGGCCAAACTTTAGCCTGTATCGTTAGCGCCGGCATCACGTATCCGGCTCCGGCACCATCAGCGGAAAATCGCTGTGGAAACCTTCAGGCCGTTAACGTCTACCACGTCATTAAACATTATGCCGCTAAAGGAAGACTTGAACCAAATCATAAAATCGATTCAGCTTATGGAAATCCAAATCGGAATAATTTCGCGCATCGAAATAAATGTGCTGGTTAAATACCAGACCCAACGAAGTGAATCAATGCCAGGAGGGGTAAAAGTTTGATGTGCGCCACAAAAAAGCACCTGAAAAGGTGCTTTTTTACACGATATTAACAAGCTGGCATTACTGTTGCAGTTCTTTCTCGGTGAAGAGATCGGCAAACAATGCGGTGCTTAAATAGCGCTCACCTGAAGAGGGTAGGATAACCACAATATTCTTGTTGGTAAAGGCTTCATCCTCCTGCAGCTTCAGCGCAGCGGCAACGGCAGCGCCGGAAGAGATGCCGGCCAGAATGCCTTCCTCTTCCATCAGGCGACGGGCGGTGGAAATGGCTTCATCATTGGTAATAGCCACTACTTTATCCACCAGCTTCAAATCCAGGTTGCCTGGGATAAAGCCTGCGCCAATACCCTGGATTTTGTGCGGGCCTGGCTTCAGCTCTTCGCCTGCCAGCGCCTGGGCGATAACCGGGGAGTCGGTAGGTTCAACGGCAACGGTAATCAGATCTTTTTTACCTTTGGTGCCTTTGATATAGCGGCTCACGCCGGTCAGCGTACCGCCAGTACCGACGCCGGAGATGAAGACGTCGATTTGACCATCGGTATCTTCCCAGATTTCCGGGCCGGTGGTTTTTTCATGAATTTCCGGGTTGGCCGGGTTGCTGAACTGCTGGAGCAGGAGGAATTTTTCCGGGTCGCTGGCGACAATTTCTTCGGCTTTCTGGATGGCGCCTTTCATCCCCTTGGCGCCTTCGGTCAGCACCAGGTTAGCGCCCAGGGCCTTCAGCAGCTTGCGGCGTTCGATGCTCATGGTCTCCGGCATCGTCAGCGTCAGTTTATAACCGCGCGCCGCAGCCACGTACGCCAGCGCGATACCGGTATTACCGCTGGTCGGTTCCACCAGCTCAACGCCGGGCTTCAGCACGCCGCGTTTTTCGGCATCCCAAATCATATTGGCACCGATACGGCATTTTACGCTAAAGCTCGGGTTACGAGATTCTACCTTTGCCAGGATGCGTCCGTTACCGATGCGGTTCAGTCGTACCAGCGGCGTATGGCCGATAGTCAGGGAGTTATCTTCAAAAATCTTACTCATGGCCCGTCCTTAACTGTATGAAATTTGGGAGTACGGCTTCAGCATACCCGCTTAAAGAATATGCGGAAGTAAGGATTTAGCATATCTATATTCAGAAGAGAAATAATGGCAAGCCAGAAGTAATAAGGAGCGGCATAAGCCGCTCCGAAAGCGATAGCGCTACTTCCACATGGCGTGTTTGTCACGGTAGCAATCGACCCACATCGCCGTCGCGCCGCAAATCGCGACGGGCAGGATGACCAGGTTTAGCACCGGGATCATGGTAAACAGGCTGGTCAGGGCGCCAAACTGCATATTGGTCACTTTGCGCGTGCGCAGCGCCTGACGCATCGTTTTAAACGGCACCTTATGGTTATCAAAAGGGTAATCGCAGTACTGAATCGCCAGCATCCAGGCGCTGAACAGGAACCACAGCACGGGGGCGACGGTCTGGCCGATACCGGGGATAAAGTAGAGAAGCAAAAGGACGATGGCCCGCGGCAGGTACCAGGCAAACTTCTGCCACTCGCGCTTCATGATGCGCGGAACATCTTTCAGGATGCCGAAAACCCCGACATCCGGCGGCGTCGCGCCCGTCAGGCGCGCTTCAAGCTGCTCGGCCAGCAGGCCGCTAAAGGGCGCGGCAATCCAGTTGGCGATTGTCGAGAAGAAGTAGCCGAAGACAAGCAGAATAGAAATGACCACCATGGGCCACAGCAGATAGTTAAGCCATTGCAGCCATTCAGGAACATGGCTCATCAACGAAGGGATCCAGCTGTCCAGACGCGTGAACAGCCACCAGAATGCGCCGCCCATCAGAATAATGTTGACGAGTAAAGGGAGGAATACGTATCGACGGATCCCCGGCAGCCCGATCAGCTTCCAACCCTGCGAAAAATAGTAGACGCCACTACGCGGGGTCGTTACGGATGATGAAACCATAGTCAGGTAATGCTCCTTTTTTGACATCCAGGCTGAATGCCGGGCTATTTTATCGGGTTAGCAGACAATAACCAGTTAGGAAATGTTCGAAAAAACAGCAAAAAGCACGATTTAGTTCATCTTTATGTAGTGAAAGCCCCCGACGCACTTGCACTTGATGTAATCGGCAAATACTCTTAGTGAGTAAATGTTTGCCGTGGTGGCAAGGTGTTAGAACAACAGAGAATATAATGATGCAGGATTTGCGTCTGATATTAATCATTGTTGGCGCGATCGCCATAATCGCTTTACTGGTGCACGGTTTCTGGACCAGCCGTAAAGAACGCTCCTCGATGTTTCGCGATCGCCCACTGAAACGTATGAAGTCTCGCGACGATGAAGCGTCGGAAGGCGACGACTTTGATGACGATGTTGAAGGCGTTGGTGAAGTCCGGGTTCATCGGACCAGTCATGCGCCGAATGGCGTTCATGGGGAGCATGAAGCACCTCGTCAGCCGCAGCACCAGTATCAGCCTCCTTATGAGCGTCAGGCGCAACAGCCACCTGTGCGCCCGGAAGAGCCTGTCCGTGCACCGCAGCCGCCGCAACATCAGCCCGTTCACGCCCAGGCCCCGGTCCAGCAGCCGCAGCGCGCCGTGCCGCCTCAGCAGCCGGTACAGCCGCAGCCCGTTCCGCATGTGCAGCAACCCGTTCAGCATGCGCAGCAGCCCGTTCAGCATGTGCAGCAGCCGGTTCAACAACCTGCCGCCGCTCCAGAGCCGCAGCCGGCGCCGGAACCTCAGGCCCCTGAGCCGCAGCAGGCCGCGCCGCAGCCTAAAGAGCGTAAGGAGACGGTCATCGTGATGAACGTCGCTGCGCATCACGGTTCGCAGCTCAACGGCGAGCTACTCATCAATAGCATCCAGCAGGCGGGCTTCAAATTTGGCGATATGAATATCTTCCATCGCCACCTCAGCCCGGACGGCAGCGGTCAGGTGCTCTTCAGTCTGGCCAATATGGTTAAGCCTGGCACCTTCAATCCTGACAGCATGGCGGATATGATGACGCCCGGGGTGACTATCTTTATGCAGGTTCCGTCCTTTGGCGATGAACTGCAAAACTTTAAGCTGATGCTGCAGTCCGCGCAGTACATTGCCGATGAAGTCGGCGGCGTAGTGCTGGATGACCAGCGTCGTATGATGACGCCGCAAAAATTGCGTGAATATCAAGACCGAATTCGTGAAGTGAAAGAGGCTAACGCCTGATTCATCTTCTTGCGTTTCATCTACTTATCCTGAACCCCCGCCCGTCGGGGGTTTTTTATCATTGATGGTGTGATATGGAATCGAACGAACAAAAACTGACTGAACTGCGAACCACGCTTCGCCATCATGAATATCTCTACCACGTCATGGATACGCCGGAAATCCCTGATGCGGAATACGATCGGTTAATGCGCGAACTGCGCGAGCTGGAAGCTCAGTACCCTGAGCTGATCACCCCGGACTCGCCCACCCAGCGCGTCGGTGCCGCACCGTTAGCCTCTTTTAGCCAGATTCGCCATGAAGTCCCGATGCTGTCGCTGGACAACGTTTTTGATGAGGAGAGCTTCCTCGCGTTCAACAAGCGGGTACAGGATCGCCTGAAAAATACCGATAACCTGACTTACTGCTGTGAGCTCAAGCTGGATGGCCTGGCGGTCAGTATCCTGTATGAAAACGGCCTGCTGGTGCAGGCGGCGACCCGCGGCGATGGAACGACCGGCGAAGATATTACCTCCAACGTGCGTACCATTCGCGCGATTCCCCTGAAGCTACGCGGTGACAATATTCCGCAGCGGCTTGAGGTGCGCGGAGAGGTGTTCCTGCCGCAGGCAGGGTTTGAAAAAATTAATGAAGAGGCGCGGCGAACCGGAGGTAAAGTCTTTGCTAACCCGCGTAACGCGGCGGCGGGGTCTTTACGCCAGCTCGATCCGCGAATTACCGCGAAGCGTCCACTCACTTTCTTTTGCTACGGCGTGGGCGTGCTGGAAGGCGGCGAGCTGCCTGCCAGCCACTCGGCGCGCTTGCAGCAGTTTAAGTCCTGGGGGCTGCCGGTCAGCGAGCGTGTAAAGCTCTGCCATACGCCAGAGGAAGTGCTTACTTACTATCGCCAGGTTGAAGATGATCGGCCGAAGCTGGGGTTTGATATCGACGGCGTGGTCATCAAAGTCGATTCGCTGGCGCTGCAGGAACAGCTTGGCTTCGTAGCCCGCGCGCCGCGCTGGGCGGTGGCGTTTAAGTTTCCGGCGCAGGAGCAGATGACTTTCGTGCGCGACGTTGAGTTTCAGGTCGGGCGCACTGGCGCCATCACGCCGGTTGCGCGTCTGGAGCCGGTACACGTCGCCGGGGTCCTGGTCAGCAACGCGACGCTGCATAATGCTGATGAAATCGAGCGTCTGGGACTGCGTATCGGCGATAAGGTGGTCATTCGCCGCGCCGGCGATGTTATCCCTCAGGTCGTGAACGTCGTGCTCTCAGAACGCCCGGAGGAGACGCGTGAGATCGTGTTCCCCACCCATTGTCCGGTATGTCATTCCGACGTTGAACGCGTGGAAGGCGAAGTGGTGACGCGCTGTACCGGCGGTCTGATCTGCGGCGCCCAGCGTAAAGAAGCGCTCAAGCATTTTGTCTCCCGTCGCGCCCTGGACGTTGACGGTATGGGCGATAAAATCATCGATCAGCTGGTTGAAAAAGAGTACGTGCATACGCCGGCCGATCTCTTCCAACTGACGCCGGGTAAACTCACCGGGCTCGATCGCATGGGGCCCAAATCAGCGCAGAACGTGGTGGATGCCCTGGAGAAGTCCAAAGAGACCACCTTTGCCCGTTTCCTTTATGCGCTGGGGATCCGCGAAGTCGGTGAGGCGACGGCAGCCGGTTTAGCGGCCCACTTTGGCACCATTGAGGCGCTGGAGCAGGCTTCAATTGACGATCTGCAAAAAGTGCCCGATGTCGGGATTGTGGTTGCCACGCACGTGCGTAATTTCTTTGCCGAAGAGAGCAACCGCGAAGTGATTGCTCAGCTGCGTAAAGAAGGCGTCCGCTGGCCGGCGCCGGTCGTGGTCAATGCGGAAGAGATTGATAGCCCCTTTGCCGGCAAAACGGTGGTTCTGACCGGTAGCCTGAGTCAGCTCTCCCGTGACGATGCGAAAGCCCGGCTGGTTGCGCTGGGGGCGAAGGTGGCGGGCAGCGTGTCGAAGAAGACCGACCTGGTCATCGCCGGGGAGGCGGCGGGCTCTAAGCTTGCCAAAGCGCAGGAGCTGGGAATTACGGTGATCGATGAAGACGAAATGCTGCGTCTGCTCGGAGAGTCGCGTGGATAAAGATCAGCTTATTGAGATTGCCAACACGGAAATGCCGTTTGGTAAATACAAAGGGCGGCGCTTAATCGATGTGCCGGAAGAGTATTTGCTGTGGTTTGCCCGTAAGGATCAATTTCCCGCCGGGCATCTTGGCGAGCTGATGGCATTAACGCTATTGATTAAAACGGAGGGGCTGACCAGCCTGGTCGAGCCCCTTAAGCGCCCGCGTTAGGCTTCGGAGGCGCGGCTTTTCTCCTGCGCCTGTAACGCTTCGGCCTGGCGCTTATAGCGCCGCGCCAGCACCGCACAGACCATAAGCTGAATCTGATGGAAGATCATCAGCGGCAGCACCATTATCCCCAGGATAGAGGTCGGGAAGAGAATGTTGGCCATCGGAATGCCGTTCGCCAGGCTCTTTTTCGACCCGCAAAAGACAATCGTAATTTCATCCGCTTTATTAAACCCGCACCTGCGCGCCACAAAGACGTTAATCGCAATCACAATCGCCAGCAGCACCATGCTGACAATAACGATAAACAGCAGCGAACCGACGCCGACTTTGTGCCAGATACCGTTAACAACCGCCTCGCTGAACGCCGAATAGACCACCAGCAGGATGGAGGTCTGGTCGGTTTTCGAGATCCACTTTTTATGTTTTGCCACCCAGTTGCCAATCCACGGACGAGAGAGATGTCCCAGCACAAACGGCAGCAGCAGCTGCAGCATGATTTTGCCAACCTGCTCCAGACTCCCCCCCGCACCGTGCAGGTTCATCAACAGGCCGACCAGCAGCGGCGAAATGAAGATCCCCAGCAGGCTTGAGGCCGAAGCCGAGCATACCGCAGCCGCCACGTTGCCGCCCGCCAGGGAGGTAAACGCAATGGCTGACTGGACGGTGGCGGGAAGAATGCAGAGATAAATAAACCCGGTATAGAGCGCCGGATCGACGTTAACGGGCGCCCACCAGGCGAACAGCACGCCAAGCACGGGAAAAACGATAAACGTGCTGCACATGACCCAGAGATGTAAACGCCAGTGGCTGCCCCCGGCAACGATCGCCTCACGGGAGAGCTTGGCGCCGTGCATAAAGAAAAGCAGCGCGATGGCGGCGGTGGTTAAATGTTCAAAGAAGGGGACAAATCCGCCGCGCGCAGGAAAAAAGGAGGCCAGCAGGACGACGGTGACTAATGTCAGGGTGAATGGATCAAGAATGCGGAAAAATTTCATAAACGCTCCTGAAAATCGATGTCGCTATTGTGCTTTCTTTAGTTTGAGAAATAAAATCGATTTATTGCATCTATTCATGAAAAAAAGAGATGAATTATTCGCTACGTCAGTTGAAGGTTTTTGTGACCGTTGCTCGCGTCAAAAGCTTTAGCCGGGCAGGGGAGAGTATTGGCCTGAGTCAGTCAGCGGTAAGCCACAGCGTGAAAGAGCTGGAACATCAGACCGGCGTACGCCTGCTTGACCGAACGACGCGCGAAGTGGTGCTCACGGAAGCCGGACAGCAGCTGGCGGCCCGGCTTGAGCGCCTGCTGGATGAGTTAAACGGCACGTTGCGTGAGGCCGGGCGCGTCGGGCAGCAGCTTATGGGAACCGTGCGGGTGGCGGCCAGCCAGACTATTTCCGCCCATCTGATCCCGCAGTGCATCGCCTACAGCAACCGTCGCTATCCGGAGATACATTTCGTTCTGCACGATCGCCCCCAGCAGTGGGTGCTGGAGAGCATCCGTCAGGGAGAAGTTGATTTTGGCATTGTTATCGACCCTGGCGCCGCGACCGATTTGCAGTGTGAGGCGGTTCTCGCTGAACCTTTCCTGCTGCTTTGCCGTCGCGATCACCCTTTCGCTAAAAGGGATGCGGTGAGCTGGCATGCGCTGCATGACCAGCGGCTGGTTTTGCAGGATTATGCTTCGGGTAGCCGGCCGCTGATTGACGCCGCGCTCGCGGGATTCGCTGTTACCGCAAATATCGTGCAGGAAATCGGTCATCCGGCCACGCTATTTCCAATGGTTGAGTCGGGGATAGGCATCAGCATCCTACCTGCGTTAGCGCTGCCGCTCCCTCAGGGAAGTCATCTGCAGGTGAAGCGGCTCACCCCGGTGGTGGAACGCCAGCTGATGCTGGCGCGGCGTAAAAACCGCTCGCTATCGACAGCCGCAGAGGCGCTGTGGGAGGTGGTGCGGCAGCAGGCTGGCCAGCTGACCGCCTTACGCGAAAACGACCCCTTGTATCAGAAATGAAATCAATAGCTTTTTAATATCAAACGTCCGGGAAAACTGTATTGGTAATCGATTGCGTAGCATCGTTATAACAGCATGGTAGCCAATCACTTTATCGATCTTTCAGTTTTTAAGGACAGCTTATGAGCGACACGCTTTTCTCACAGAATCCCTGGTATAGCGCCGATATTATTCGCGGATATAAGCCGGATTTTACGCCGCGGGTGGCCTTTATCCTGGGGTCGGGGCTAGGGGCGCTGGCGGAACAAATTGAAGATGCGGTGGCGATATCTTACGAGAAGCTGCCCGGCTTTCCGGTGAGTACCGTGCACGGCCATGCCGGCGAACTGGTGCTTGGAAATCTGGCCGGCGTACCCGTTGCCTGCATGAAAGGGCGTGGGCACTTCTATGAAGGTCGGGGCATGACGGTGATGACTGATGCCATCCGGACGCTAAAGCTGCTGGGGTGTGAACTGCTGTTTTGTACTAACGCGGCCGGTTCTTTACGTCCGGAAGTGGGGCCGGGAAGTCTGGTGGCGCTCAGCGATCATATTAACACGATGCCGGGTACGCCAATGGTGGGCCTGAATGATGAGCGCTTCGGCGAACGCTTCTTCTCCCTGGCCAACGCCTATGACGCGGATTACCGCGCCGTTCTGCAGCGCGTAGCGGAGGAGGAGGGATTTCCGCTGACTGAAGGCGTATTTGTCTCTTATCCCGGGCCGAATTTTGAAACGGCGGCGGAGATTCGCATGATGCAGATTATCGGCGGCGATGTGGTGGGGATGTCCGTCGTGCCGGAAGTCATCGCTGCCCGCCATTGCGAGCTGAAAGTGGTGGCCGTCTCAGCCATTACCAATCTGGCTGAGGGCCTCGGCGATGTGAAACTATCTCACGCGCAAACCCTGGCGGCGGCCGAACTCTCCCGGCAGAACTTTATTAACCTGATCTGCGGCTTCTTACGCAAACTGGCCTGAAAAAATAATAAATATTGACCCCGCTTGCGGGGTCTTACTTTAATGGCAAGGAACGGAAAAATGGGTATCGCCTCTCGCTTAAAACTCATGTCGTTTTTGCAATATTTTATCTGGGGTAGCTGGCTGGTCACCCTGGGTTCTTACATGATAAACACACTGCATTTCACCGGGGCAAATGTCGGCATTGTCTATAGTTCCAAAGGGCTGGCGGCCATTATCATGCCCGCCATTATGGGGATCGTTGCCGATAAATGGCTACGTGCAGAACGGGCCTATATGCTCTGCCACCTGGTCTGTGCGGGAGTGCTTCTTTATGCAACGACCGTCACCGATCCGGAGACGATGTTCTGGGTAATGCTGATTAACGCGATGGCCTATATGCCGACTATCTCGTTGTCTAATAGCATCTCCTATTCATGTCTGGCGCAGTCCGGCCAGGATCCGGCGACCGCGTTTCCTCCTGTTCGCGTATTTGGCACCCTTGGTTTTATTGTCGCCATGTGGACGGTGAGCCTGATGGGGCTGGAGCTGAGCAGCGCGCAGCTGTATATCGCCTCTGCCGCGTCGTTATTACTGGCGATTTATGCGCTTACGCTACCGAAAATTGCTGTGACCGAGAAGAAACCTGGCGCCACATTGGCCACGAGGCTGGGACTGGATGCATTCATATTGTTTAAAAATCCGCGGATGGCCATTTTCTTTTTCTTCGCGATGATGCTCGGGGCGGTACTGCAAATAACCAACGTCTTCGGTAACCCCTTTCTGCATGATTTCGCCCGCAACCCGGCGTTTGCCGACAGCTTTGTCGTACGCTATCCCTCTATTTTGCTTTCGGTTTCGCAGATGGCGGAAGTCGCCTTTATTCTCACCATTCCATTCTTTCTGAAACGCTTTGGCATTAAAACGGTCATGCTGATGAGTATGCTGGCGTGGACGCTGCGCTTTGGCTTTTTTGCCTTTGGCGATCCGTCTCCGTTCGGTTTTGTTCTGCTGCTGATGTCGATGATCGTTTACGGCTGCGCATTCGACTTTTTTAATATTTCAGGATCGGTGTTCGTAGAGCAAGAGGCGGGGGCGCATATTCGCGCCAGCGCGCAGGGGTTGTTTATGACCATGGTGAACGGTGTTGGCGCATGGGTAGGTTCGGTTCTCAGCGGCATGGCCGTGGATTACTTCTCTGTTGATGGCGTAAAAGAGTGGCAGACCATCTGGCTGGTCTTCGCGGCCTATTCATTGCTGCTGGCGGTTGTTTTTGCTGTGTTCTTCAAATATAAACATGAACCTGAGAAATTAATGAAAAAAGCGCTGACGCATTAATCCTCTTCCGCGGCGGGCACATGTTCCGCCGTTTCATTTTTTCTGATGCAGTGTGGTAACTTTGCGCATTATCTTTATGCCTCAGGAGCGCATGACCCATGGAACGCACGCATCGTATCGATCTGAAGTTATTGCGCTATTTTCTGGCTGTTGCCGAAGAGCTGCATTTTGGTCGTGCGGCGGCCCGTCTGAACATGTCGCAACCTCCGCTCAGCATTCACATTAAAGACCTGGAGCAGCAGCTTGGCACGCTGCTGTTTGTTCGCCACTCCCGCAGCGTAGCGTTGACCCACGCAGGGAAAATCCTGATGGAGGAGTCCCGTCGTCTGCTTTCCAGCGCGAATCAGGCGCTGGCGCGCGTGGAACAGATTGGGCGGGGTGAGGCGGGACGGGTAGAGCTGGGCGTGATAGGTACGGCTATGTGGGGAAAAATGCGTCCGGTGATGCGGCGTTTTTTGAAAGAGAACCCTAACGTAGAGGTGCTTTTTCGCGAGAACATGCCCGCCATGCAGATGGCGATGCTGGAACGACGCGAGCTGGACGCCGGCGTCTGGCGGATGGCGACAGCGCCTTCTCCTGGATTTACCAGCCTGCGCTTGCACGAATCCTCTTTTCTGGTGGCCATGCCGGAAGAGCATCCGCTTGTCGCGCGTAAGGCGATCCCGCTTGCGGCTTTGCGTAACGAATATTTTGTCACCATGCCTTCAATACATACCGACTGGAAGTTTTTGCAGCGCGTGTGCCAGAGCGCCGGATTCTCGCCGATGATTATCCGTGAAGTGATGGAGCCGCAAACGGTTCTGGCGATGGTCAGTATGGGGATAGGTATTACGCTCATCGCTGATAGCTATGCGCAAATGACGTGGCCGGGGGTGGTGTTTCGTCCGCTGGAAGAACGCATACCGGCAGATTTGTATATCGTCTATGACCAACAGCAGGCGACGCCCGCGCTGGAGAAGCTGATTGCGGCGCTGGTGAATTGATGGTCAGTGCCGGATAGCAAGATGAAGGCCCGTGTCGGCTTTGTCTATCGCAGATAGCAAAAAAGCGCCTTTAGGGCGCTTTTTTACATTGGTGGGTCGTGCAGGATGACTCGCTTCGCTCGCCCTACGGGCCGTTGCTGACGCAACGTTATCCTTCACGCTTAACATCTGAGTTTGATGTTAAATTGGTGGGTCGTGCAGGATTCGAACCTGCGACCAATTGATTAAAAGTCAACTGCTCTACCAACTGAGCTAACGACCCGAAGTGGTGGGTGATGACGGGATCGAACCGCCGACCCCCTCCTTGTAAGGGAGGTGCTCTCCCAGCTGAGCTAATCACCCCCGCTGTGTGGAGTCGCATTATAGGGAGAGTTGAAAATGAGTCAACGCCTTTTCTAAATAATTTGTTTGTTCGTCGTAAAATTAAACAAAACGATCGCAATGTCATCCGTGGCGCATGATTTATAAACAAAAAGGGGAAAGCGTGACGTTGAAACGGTAACAACATTGAGGAATCAGCCCACGGTGTTAGAATATTCCTCCATAAAATCCAACGAACACTGCCGCGTGTCGGCACCTTTATCAAACGTAAGGCCACTTCATGAAAATCAAAACTCGCTTCGCGCCCAGCCCGACAGGCTATCTGCACGTTGGCGGCGCGCGTACTGCTCTCTATTCCTGGCTTTTTGCACGTAATCACGGCGGTGAGTTTGTGCTGCGTATTGAAGATACCGATCTTGAGCGCTCCACGCCGGAGGCCATTGAAGCCATTATGGATGGTATGAACTGGCTGAGCCTGGAATGGGACGAGGGTCCGTACTTCCAGACCAAGCGTTTTGATCGCTACAACGCCGTTATTGATGAAATGCTGACAGCGGGCACGGCCTATAAATGCTATTGCTCTAAAGAGCGTCTGGAAGCGCTGCGTGAAGAGCAAATGGCAAAAGGCGAGAAGCCCCGCTACGACGGTCGCTGCCGCCATGGCCACGAACATCATGCTGATGACGAACCTTGCGTCGTCCGTTTTGCCAACCCGGAAGAGGGTTCCGTTGTTTTTGACGACCAGATCCGCGGTCCGATCGAATTCAGCAACCAGGAGCTGGACGATCTGATTATCCGCCGTACCGATGGTTCTCCAACCTACAACTTCTGCGTCGTGGTTGACGACTGGGATATGGAAATCACCCACGTTATTCGCGGCGAAGACCATATCAACAATACCCCGCGCCAGATTAACATCCTGAAAGCGCTGAATGCGCCGGTGCCGGTTTACGCCCACGTCTCGATGATTAACGGCGACGATGGTAAGAAACTGTCCAAGCGCCACGGTGCGGTCAGCGTTATGCAGTATCGCGACGACGGCTATCTGCCGGAAGCGCTGCTGAACTATCTGGTGCGTCTGGGATGGTCCAGCGGCGACCAGGAGATTTTCTCTCGCGAAGAGATGATTAAACTGTTCAGCCTGGGGGCGGTGAGCAAATCGGCGAGCGCGTTCAATACGGAAAAGCTGCAGTGGCTGAACCACCACTATATCAACTCGCTGGCCCCGGAGTACGTGGCAACGCATTTACAGTGGCACATTGAGCAGGAAAATATCGACACCCGTAACGGCCCGCAGCTGGCTGAGCTGGTGAAGCTGCTGGGCGAGCGCTGCAAAACCCTTAAAGAGATGGCGGCGAGCTGCCGCTATTTCTATGAAGATTTTGCCGAGTTTGATGCCGATGCGGCGAAAAAACATCTGCGTCCTGTTGCTCGTCAGCCGCTGGAAGTGGTGCGCGACAAATTAGCCGCTATAAGCGACTGGACGGCGGAAAACGTCCATCATGCGATTCAGGCGACGGCCGATGAGCTGGAAGTGGGGATGGGAAAAGTGGGAATGCCGCTGCGCGTCGCGGTGACCGGTGCGGGTCAGTCTCCGGCGCTTGATGTGACCGTCCATGCGATCGGTAAATCACGTAGCGTAGAACGTATCAACAAGGCGCTGGCCTTTATTGCTGAGCGCGAAAGCCAGCAATCCTGATCCTGATACAGCGATTGTTAAACGGCGGGGATAGCGAACCCCGCCGTTTTTTTTGCCCGTTACTTCGCATCAGTAATGCCAAGCCGGGACAGAAACCCGCTGATCCCCTCGCGCGCAAGAAAATCCCGCAGGTGCAGCTGCTCAGTTGGGGTCATCAGGTGCATGGTCTCGACAATCTGGCGCCAGATTGTGTCCGCATCGTTCACAAAGTATTTGACGGGCGGTTCCGCCAACTGGTTATCCATGGTCAGATGCCGCAGCGCCGGGATATTTGCCAGGAAATCGATCACCGACCTGTCGATGACGATAAGACGAGCGCGTCCGCCTTTGACTCCGGGGATCGGTTCCGTCCGCCATTTTTGTTCTCTGGCCCAGCGGTTTATGGTTTGCCGGGCGAGGTTAAGGCACTCGGCGAGCTCCGCTGGGGTCATTTTATCTTTAAGTTTCATCATGCTTTCACCGATCGCGAATACCGAGTCGGTTGAGTAACCCGGTGATCCCTTCACGCAGCAGCAGCGACATCAGCAGCTTTTGCTCTCCCGGCGTCATCTCTTTACACAGGGTAAGCAGCAGAGATTCGAGATCGTTATCCGTTGCGGAATAGGGGACAGGGTTTTCGGCCACGCGCTGCGCGCTGCGAATAAACTCGCGAACCTGCTCATTAACATGTACGAGGCGCGCTTTGCCGCCCTGTACGCCGGGGCGCGGGGACGTTTGCCATCCCTCTTTACGTACCCATTTGTTAATCGTTTGCCGACTGAAGCCAGTCAGATGCGCTATTTCTTCAGGTGTCATTCGTTCCTTGAGCATACTATTTCCTGAGTAAATATGTGGGAATTAGTTGCACATGTTATAGCATCCTTTTAAAGGAAAGAGTGACATGTTTAACTTCTGGCTGCGATAAGGCTCGCAATGTCAGCCGTTTGCCTGCTTTTTCAGCGATCAAATAGCCGGGATTGATTTTGCCGTTGACACCTGGCGAAGGAATTCATATTATGCCGCCCGTCAACACGACACGCTTTACGTTACGGGGCTATAGCTCAGCTGGGAGAGCGCTTGCATGGCATGCAAGAGGTCAGCGGTTCGATCCC
>ERZ827469.99-NODE-99-length-120391-cov-8.080101_pt1 | contig 120391 bp, 116 predicted proteins | sample MGYA00519917_ERZ827469 | MGnify/ENA primary metagenome ERZ827469 (study PRJEB31778, sample SAMEA3449314) | human gut metagenome | biome: human gut; feature: human-associated habitat; material: faeces | place: United Kingdom | collected 2010/2012 ... | reverse complement strand
CTGGTTGTCCCCGGTACAGGCCGGGGAGCTTTGGCTGTGGGGGAAAGATGTAAGGCAAGCACGGCGGGCAGAGGAGAGCGGATGCCCGTCTGGGGGGATGCACACCGTTTTGCGGGGGAAAAGCGCGGCTTTCCCTCTTTTGTCCTGATGGCTGGTGAGCGGAAACAGGAGGGCTGGGGTGCCGGGTGGCACCGGCACGGGGCGACCGCTCTCCCTGCCCCCCATCCTCGATACCCTTCAGGTCATGGCGGTCGTTGCTCCAGGGGGCGGATGGCGCAGCGGCGGGCAGGCAGACGTTGCGGCGCCTCCAGGCCTGATCCGCAGCTTCCTGCGCCACAGTGCAAGACTGCGGCAGCCCGTCGGTACACCTTCGCCTTTTGCAACGGTGGCTGCGGATCAGCCCGGCACCGGGGAAACAGTTTGAGCGGATGGACCTCGTGTCGCAAAAACTGCGCGGTCGCATGGCTGACTTTTGGTGTTGCTATTTTTTTGAAAATCGTGTTACTCGTGGACACCTGGACAACAGCAGACCGGGGATCCTCCCCCAGTACACGAACTCCAAGGAGAAAGCAGCATGTGGAAGACAGCGTGCACGGCATTTGCCCTGCTCATCTGCCTCACTGGTCAGGCTGAGGCCCATTTTGGCATGATCATCCCGTCCACCTCGACGGTGATGGAAAAAAAGGACGCATCCCTGACGCTGGATGTTTCGTTCTCGCATCCCATGGAGATGCAGGGCATGGACATGCAGCGTCCCAAGGCCCTGACCGTCACGGTGGACGGCAAGACGGAAGATCTTGCATCCTCGCTCAAGCCGGTTTCCATCATCGGGCATCAGGCCTGGCGGGCGGGGTATAGCATCAAGCGGCCCGGCGTGTACCAGTTCGCCATGGAGCCTGCCCCTTATTTTGAGCCTGCGGAAGACTGCTTCATCATCCACTATACCAAGACCGTGGTGGCGGCCTTCGGCGAGGAAGAAGGATGGGATGTCCCTCTGGGGCTGAAGACGGAGATCGTTCCTCTGACCCGACCTTTTGCCAATTACAGCGGCAATGTCTTCCAGGGGCGCGTGCTGCTGGACGGCAAGCCCGTGCCCGGTGCCGTGGTGGAAGTGGAATACTACAATCGTGATGCCGCGTATGCGGTCCCCAATGCCTATTTCACGACCCAGGTGATCAAGGCTGACGAGGAGGGCGTCTTCACGTACAGTGTCCCCTGGGCGGGCTGGTGGGGCTTTGCCGCCCTGAACATGGCCGAGGAAAAAATGGATCACCAGGGCTCGCCCAAAGACGTGGAGCTGGGTGCGGTGATCTGGATGGATTTTACGGCGCCGCTGAAAAAGTAGGCGCAAACTGATGTCAGCACGGCAGCGGGTCTGTCCGCTGCCGTGAAGGAAAAACGATGCACATCGCGGAAGGTGTTCTTTCTCCGGCTGTCCTGGGGGGCGGCGCTGTCCTGGCCCTGGCGGGGACGGCACAGGGCCTGCGCAGGCTGGAGTATGACCGTCTGGTGGCCGTGGGGATCCTGTCGGCTGCTTTTTTCGTGGCTTCGCTCATCCATGTGCCGGTGGGCCTGGCCAGTGCCCATCTGGTGCTCAACGGACTCGTGGGTGTCCTGCTGGGCTGGGCGGCCTTTCCGTCCATCCTCGTGGCCCTGCTGCTCCAGGCCCTGCTGTTCCAGTTCGGCGGCATCACGGTGCTGGGGGTCAATACCTTTACCATGGGCTTTGCCGCTGTGGCTTCCTGGTATGTCTTCCGGGCCGTCTGCCGTCTGTGCCCCGGCATGGGAGGCGTGCGCGCGGGCGCCTTTATGGGCGGAGCCCTGGGGGTGGCCCTGGCCGCCGTGCTGACGGCGCTGGCGCTGGCATTTACGGACGAGGGCTTTTGGCTGGCGGCACAGCTTTTGCTGCTGGCGCACCTGCCGGTCATGCTGGCAGAGGGGCTGATCACCATGTTCACGGTCTCCTTCATCATGCGTGTGCGCCCGGAGCTGCTGGGCATGGCCCCGGTGCAGCCGGATAACGGACAGGAGGATGCATGAGCGCTCTTACAAGGATCTGTGCGGGGGGCCTGTGCCTGATGCTGCTCCTCGTGTTTGCCGGGGCCGCGCAGGCGCACCGGGTCAATATCTTCGCCTGGCTGGAAGGGGAGACCGTGCGGGTGGAATGCTCTTTCCGCCGGGATTCGCCGGTACGGCAGGGGACGGTCATCGTCTTTGACGCGCAGACCGGCACGGAACTGCTGCAGGGCAGGACGGACGGGCAAGGGGCGTTCGCCTTCCCGGTCCCCGCGGTCGTTCGCCAGGGGCACGGATTGCGTATCCGCATCCTGGCCGGGGAAGGGCATCAGAACGAGTGGCAGATGGATGCTGCTGAATTTTCCAGTCTGCTGCCTGCTGCCGGGACGGGGACGACGGTGCCGGTGACGGAAGACGGGACGGGGGCCCCTTCAGCCGGACCGGCCGCGGATGGCGGGAGCGGAGCGGCTGCTCCGGCCGGCGTGACGGCGACCCTGAGCCGCAAGGATGTGGAAGCGATCGTCGATGCGGCGCTGGACCGGCATCTGGCCCCTGTGCGGCGTGCCATTGCCGCCGGCAGCGAAGCGGAGCCCGGCCTGCGGGACATCGTGGGAGGTCTGGGCTGGATCATGGGCCTGGTGGGCATCGGACTGTACTTTTCCCGGCGCCGGCCCTAGCATGATCCGATGTTTGACCAGCCTTTTGTCCGGGATTCCTTCATCCGGCAGATCGATCCGCGCATGCGCGTGCTGCTGGCCGTGCTGCTGGCCGTGACCCTGGCCCTGCTGCGGCAGGTGACGGCCTGCTGCCTGGGCCTGGGGCTGGGCTGCGTCCTGCTGGGCCTGGCGCGGGCTCCCCTGCGGCCCCTGTGGCAGCGCCTGGCGGCAGTGAACATGTTCATCCTGTTCCTGTGGCTGGTCACGCCCTGGACGACGCCCGGGACAGTGGTCTGGCAGTGGCATTTCATCCAGGTCAGCAGGGAAGGCCTGTACCTTTCCCTGCTGGTGACACTCAAGTCCAATGCCATTGCTTGTGTTTTCCTGTCCCTGGTGGCCACCTTGCCCGCCGCGACGCTGGGCCATGCCCTGGAGCGTCTGGGCTGTCCCGACAAGCTCGTCTTCCTGTTCCTGTTCACCGGCCGCTATATCCATCTGCTGGCCGCGGAATGGGAGGATCTGGTGACGGCGGCCCGCCTGCGCGGGTTCCGGCCGCGTACGGACCTGCATACCTACCGGACAGTGGCCTCCCTGCTGGGGCTGCTGCTGGTGCGCAGCCATGAGCGTGCCCAGCGTACGCATGAAGCCATGCGCCTGCGCGGTTTTTCGGGACGTTTTCATTCGCTGGACAGCTTTTGTCTGCGTCCGGTGGATATCTGTTTTGCGCTGGCCACGGCATCCTGTCTGGCCTGCATCCTGTGGACAGAAGCAGGAGGGAGCATCCTGTGGGCCGGTCGGTAAACGCTGAGGAAAGTATTTTCAGTCTGGAAAAGGTGGATGTGACCTATTCGGGCACGCGCGGGCAGCGTCGTGTCCTGCAGGATGTCTCATTCACGCTGGCCGCCGGTCAGCGGGCGGGTCTTTACGGGCCCAACGGCAGCGGCAAAACGACCCTGTTCCGCTGCATCACCGGGCTGGTGCGTCCCGGCAAGGGGCTGGTACGCTTCCACGGAAAGGCCCTGCATGATGAAAAGGACTTCCATGCCCTGCGCTGCAAGGTGGGCTTTGTGCTCCAGCATGCCGAGGATCAGCTCTTTTTCCCCACGGTCCTGGAGGATGTGGCCTTCGGGCCGCTCAATCTGGGCCTTTCGGCGGCGGAAGCCGCGGAACAGGCCCGGGCCACACTGCGGCGTCTGGGCCTGGCCGGTTTCGAGCAGCGCCTCACGCACCATCTGTCGGGCGGGGAAAGGAGACTGGTGGCGCTGGCCACGGTACTGGCCATGGAACCGGAGGCCCTGTTGCTGGACGAGCCCACCAATGATCTGGACCAGGAGGCCCGGCAGCGGCTCATCGACATTTTGTGCGACCTGCCCACGGCCCGGATGGTCATTTCCCATGACTGGGATTTTCTTTCCCGTGTCTGCGGGGAATACTGGACGATCCGGGAAGGACGCCTGCTGAGCTGCGCGCCAGACGTCCGGCATAGCCATGAGCATGTCCATCCGCTGGGCGGGGAGCCGCACTGGCATCTCCCCATCACGGATTGAAGGGGAACTGCCCGGGGCCCGGTCACGGGGCTCCGGGCAGTCCATATCTGGGGACCTGCCGCCGCATGGACGACAGGGAAGGGAGCGTCGGAAACGACGATTTTTATGATCGCCGGGAGGCATCGTGCAGGGAAGAGAAACGGGCGTCCCTCCCCGGGGGGCTTTCCCGCGGGCGTGGAGCCCCGCTGTCCGTCCAACGAAAAAGCCCGTGCGTTGACGGGCTTTGCGATGGGGATGAACAATGCCGCTCAGTCGCGGGGCGGGAGTTCGCGTCCACCTTTCTGGAGACGCTCCAGGAATTTGTCACGGCATTCGTAGCTGCAGAACCGGTAGACCTGGTCGCCGTCGCGCACGGAGATGTTGCCGTCCACAGAGACATAGGTGCCGCATTCCGGGTCCTTGACCATTTCGCCGGCAGCGACCTTGCGCTCGACCTCAGCGGCCTGGTCTTCGGCGTTTTCCTTTTTCTTTTTCAGAAAATCATTGGCAAACAGTCGGTACAGGACGTAAACGGCCAGACCCAGCACAAGCCATTTCCACATATGGTCGCTCTCCTTCTCCTGCGCGGGGCAGGGTCTCATGCTTTATCGCAACCCAGGATAGCATAAGAGTTTTTGCGCGTCACTGAAAAATTCTCCGCCCTTCCTGTCGATACTTGAGCCCGGCCAGCCATTGCGCCGGGGTACGGCCGTGGATGCGGCAGGCGGCGCCCACATCACACAGGGGGATGAGGACGAAGGCCCGCTGGCACATGCGCGGATGGGGGACGATGCTTTCCGGCGCATCACAGTGCCTGTCCCCGAAGAGCAGCAGATCCATGTCGATGCAGCGCGGTCCGAAGCGCAGGGCCGGGTCGCTGCTGCGCTGTCTGCCCAGCAGTTTTTCCTCCGCCAGCAATGCCTGGACGAAGCTCTGCGGGGTCCAGTCGGCCTCCAGCTCCATGCGGACGACCTGATTGTGGAACCAGGGCTGATCCGCATAGTCCTGCGGTTCGGTTAGGTAGACGCCGGAAAGCGCGTCCACACGTGCACGGGGCAGGACACGCAGCCGCTCCACGGCCAGGGAGAGCATATGCGCGGCATCGGGCGTATTGGAGCCCAGACAGACAAAAACGGTGATGGTCGGTGCGGTCATGGCCTCCTTGTAGACATTTGCCCGGATGCTGTCAAAAATCTTGCCCAATCCGGCCAAGGCAGCTAGCATGATGACATGACGGAAAAAAGCGTATTGCCTGAGGCGACGGAGCGCTCCCTGCGGATACTGAAAAAACAGATCCCGGCCTGGGGGGAGTACCTGCTGGCCCAGCGGGGCCTTTCCATGCGCACGGTGGTCTCGTACCGGCAGGATCTGGAAAATTTTTTCCTTTTTCTTGAGGAACTGGACGCCGGGGACAAGACCAGCCTCGACGAGCATGATCTGTTTTTGTACCTGGCCTGGCTGCGGGCCCGGAAGAATGCGGGCCGCACGCTGGCCCGGCGTCTGTCGGCATTGCGGGGCTTTTTCGAGTACACGGTGGAAGAAGGCCTGCTGGAGAGCAACCCCGCCAGCCTGCTGGAAAGCCCGCGTCTGCCCCAGTACCTGCCGGAAGTCCTGAGCAAGGCCGAGATGGACCGTTTGCTGCAACTGCCGGACATGCGCGAAAAGTGCGGCCGCCGTGACCGCTGCCTGCTGGAGATGCTCTATGCGGCGGGCCTGCGCGTCTCGGAGGTCTGCAACCTGCTGGTGGCGGATGTGGACATGCAGCGGGGGCTGGTGCTGGTGTCGGGCAAGGGCGCCAAGGACAGGCTGGTGCCGCTCCATGCCCTGGTGCTCGACCTGTTGCAGCAGTGGCTGTCCTTCTGGCGTGACGAGTTTTCGCCCCAGAGCCGCTATCTTTTCCTCAACCGTTCCGGCAAGGGCCTGAGCCGCCAGTATGTCTGGAAGATGGTCAAAAAATACGCCCTGCTGGCGGGCATACGGCGTTCCATATCGCCGCACACCTTCCGCCATTCCTTTGCCACCCATCTGCTGGAGGGGGGGGCTGACCTGCGGGCCGTGCAGCTTTTGCTGGGCCATGCCGACATCAGCGCCACCGAGATCTATACCCATGTGCAGGCCGAACGTCTCCATGCCCTGCACAGGCAGTTCCATCCACGGAGTCAGTCGTAATGTCCGCATCTTCTCCCCGGGTCCTGGTCACCTGCCATGCCAATGCCGATTTCGATTCCTTCGCGGCCATGCTGGCGGCCCATTTCCTGTATCCCGGCAGCCTGCTGCTGTTCCCGGGGACGCAGGAACGCGGCCTGCAGAAGGTCGTGGCCTCGCTGGATGCCAAACGCTACAGCCTGACCGAAACTGCCGACATCCCCTGGGACGAGATCACCCACCTCGTGCTGGTGGATACACGCCAGCGCGAGCGTGTCCGGCATGTATCGGCCCTGCTGGACAGGGAAGGGGTGTCCGTCGAGGTCTGGGACCATCATCCGGCGTCGTCCGAGGATGTCCCGGCCCGGACGAGCCATGTGGAGACCGTGGGCTCGGTCACGGCCCTGCTGGTGCGGGAGCTGCGGCAGCGGGGGGCCGTGCTGGAAGCCGCGGACGCCACCCTGCTGGGGCTCGGCATCTATGGGGATACGGGCTCGTTCACCTACAGTTCCACCACGCCGCTGGATTTTGAAAGCTCGGCCTGGCTGCTGACCCAGGGCATGGATGTCAATGCCATCAACGAGATGGCGGCCCATGAGCTGACCAGCCTGCATGTGCGGGCCCTCAACAGCCTGCTGGAATCGGCGCGCGTCTACCATATCAACAACGAGCCGGTGGTCATCGCCGAGGCCTCCATGGAACATTATCTGGGGGATTTCGCCTATCTGGCCCACCGGCTGATGGAGATGGAGAAGTTCACCGTCCTCTTTGCCGTGGGACGCATGGAGGACCGGGTGCAGGTGGTGGCCCGCAGCCGCAGCGACGCCGTCAACGTGGGCCGCATCTGTGCGGAGCTGGGCGGGGGCGGCCATGCCTATGCCGCATCGGCATCCATCCGCAACCTGACCCTCAACGAGGTCCATGACGCCATCGTGCGCAACCTGCACATGCAGGCAGGGCCGGAAAAGACCGCCAGCGATTATATGTCGTCCCCGGCGGTGGGGATCGAGTCGGACCGCAGCATGCGCGAGGCCGATACCCTGATGATGCATTTCGGCCTCAAGGCCGTGCCCGTCTTCCGGCCCGGGACACGGCACTGCATCGGCATCCTGGATGCCCAGACGGCTTCCCGCGCCACCAGCCACAAGCTGGGCGAACGGCCCGTGGACGACTACATGCGCCGCAATATCAAGACGCTGGCCCCGGATGCGCCCCTGCGGGACATCTCGTCCATCATCGTGGGCGGCCGCCAGCGTCTGGTGCCCATCGTGGACAAGGAATTGGTGGTGGGGGTGGTGACCCGCACGGACCTCATCAACGTCATGACCTCCGAGCCCGGTCAGGTCCTGGACTATCAGGAGAACAGCTCGCGCGAGCGCAATGTGGCCAAGCTGCTGCGCGACCGTCTGCCCGCGCGGGTGCGCCATCTGCTGGAGCTGGCGGGCCGTCTGGGACAGCGGCTGAACATGCCTGTCTATGTGGTGGGCGGTTTCGTGCGCGACCTTTTGCTGGACCGGCCCAACCATGACGTGGATTTCGTGGTGGAGGGCGAGGGCGTGGCCTTTGCCAGGGCCCTGGCCGCCGAACTGGGCGGCCGTGTGCGCGAGCACCGCAAGTTTTTGACCTCCATGGTCATCTACCATGACGAAGACGGTGTGGAGCAGCGTATCGACGTGGCCACCGCGCGCCTGGAGTATTACGAGTCCCCGGCAGCCCTGCCCACGGTGGAACTTTCATCCATCAAGATGGACCTGTTCCGGCGCGACTTCACCATCAATGCCCTGGCCATCCGTCTGGACTGTACGCCCTACGGGCAGCTGGTGGACTTTTTCGGCGGGCAGCGGGACATCAAGGAAGGCGTGCTGCGCGTGCTGCACACCCTGAGTTTCGTGGAAGACCCCACGCGCAGTCTGCGTGCGGTACGCTTTGAACAGCGGTATGGCTTCCATATCGGGCCCAGCGCGGAAAAGCTCATCAAGAACCTGCTCAGCCTGCATATGCTGGACAAACTGTCCGGAAAGCGTATCTTCAACGAATATACCCACATATGTGACGAAGACGATCCGGCGGCCTGTTTCGAACGTCTGGACGGCCTGGGCCTGCTGCGGGCCCTGGGGCCCTCACTGGCCCTGACACCGAGCAAGCGCCAGATCCTGCAGCAGGTGCGCTCCATGCTCAACTGGTACCGCCTGCTGTATTTCGATGAACGCGTCGAAAACTGGCTGATCTACTTTCTGGCGCTGGGGCACCGGCTGAACTATGCCGAAGTCTCCGCCAATTTCACCGCCCTGGGCCTGCCTGAAGGACGCAAGCAGGAGATACTGCAGCAGCGGGAGTCCATGCGGCATGTGCAGCCCAAGCTGGTCCGCTGGCAAAAGGCCTTTGAGGCCGGGACGGGGCGGATCAGCGGGCTCTCTCTGCTGCTGGAAAAGTTCTCGCTGGAATTCCTGCTCTACATCATGGCCGGTGTGGAGGACAGCGGGCTGCAAAAGAACCTTTCCCGTTACATCACCCAGTGGCGCCGTGAAAAGCCGGATATCGACGGCCGGGATCTGCGCGACATGGGCATCGCACCTGGGCCGCTGTTCGGACGCATCCTGCGGGCCGTGCTGGCCGGCAAGCTGGACGGAGAGACGCCGGATGCGGACAGCCAGCGCCGCCTGGCGCTGGACATGGCCCGGCAGGAAGGCGTATTTCCCAAATAAAAGAACGGCATCCCGGGCAGGACTTGCCCTTGGAGCGCAAGCCGTGTATTGAGGAAAAGAAAATGAAACAATTGTGGACGCCCTGGCGCATCGAGTACATCCTTGGCCCCAAGCCGGACAGCTGTGTCTTTTGTCTTCCCGAGAGCAGGGAAGAGGATGAGGAACGGCTTGTCCTGTACCGGGGCAGGCATGCTTTTGTCATCATGAACAAGTTCCCGTACAGCAACGGGCACATCATGGTCTGTCCCTATCGGCATGTGATGGCGCTGGCCCAGCTTGAAAAGGATGAGACGCACGAGATCATGGACCTGATGCAGCGCTGCACGCTGGTGCTGCAGGAACATTTTCACTGCGAAGGCATCAATATCGGCCTCAACCAGGGGCAGGCTGCCGGAGCCGGTATCCGGGAACATCTGCACTTCCATCTCGTGCCGCGCTGGAACGGGGATTCTTCCTTCATGGCCGTGATGGACGAAGTGCGCACGATCCCGGAACACCTGCGCAGCAGCTATGCCCATCTGAAGCCGTATTTCGACAGGTTTTGAACACCACCGCGCAGAGGAGGAGACTATGCGCTATCTAAAGGTCCTGTTACTTGTTCTGCTGATTTTCTTCAGTCTGGTCTTCTTCTTCCAGAACCAGACGGCCCTGTCGACAGCCATGACGCTCAAGCTCAATCTCTTCTTCGTGCCTGAGATGACGTCCATCCCGCTGCCGTTCTACTTCATCGTCATCGTGGCCTTCTTCGTGGGGGCCCTGCTGGCCGTGGCCCTGCTGCTGTGGGACAAGATGCACCTGACGGCCCGTTACATGAAGAGCAAGTGGCGCGTGGCCGCTCTGGAACGTGAAGTGGCCAAGCTGAAGAAGAGCCTGGACGGTGAGACCGCGCGCGGCGATTTCCTCCGCAAGGTTTCCCGGGAAAAGGCCCAGGCCATCGAAGCCGCCCCTGTCAAGGAAAAGGCCGAGGCCCAGCCGGAAGAAGTGACCGCTCCCGATCCTGACAAGGCCTAGTCCCTTTTCCCCGCGCATCAGGCGCATTTTTCTGCAGCGGCGTCGTCCTTGGATGGCGCCGCTGCGCAATTACGCATATGGCAGAAAAAACTCCCAAGCTGACTCCCATGTTCGAGCAGTATCTGCGCATCAAGGCCGACTACCCTGATGCGCTGCTGTTCTACCGGATGGGCGACTTTTACGAGCTCTTCTTCGACGATGCCGTCACCGCGGCCCGGGAACTGCAGATCGCCCTCACCAGCCGCAGCCGGGACACGGAGAATCCCGTGCCCATGTGCGGTGTGCCCTGGCATGCCGCGCAGGCCTACATCGCCCAGCTCATCGACAAGGGCTTCCATGTGGCCATCTGCGACCAGACCGAAGACCCCAAGGCCGCCAAGGGGCTCGTGCAACGGGCCGTGACCTGCGTGGTGACGCCCGGCACCGTGCTGGAAGATGCCAACCTGGATGCCCGCAGCCACAATTATCTGGGAGCCGCTTTCTGGGAGGGACACACCGGGGCCTTCGTCTGGGCGGACATCTCCACGGGCCAGTGGTCCGGCATGGAGGTGAAACGCCTGCCCGAGCTCTGGCAATGGATCCAGAAACTGTCCCCGCGCGAGCTGCTGGTGCCGGACGACAAGGAATTGCCGCCCAAATGCCTGCTGGAGGGAGTGCGCCTGCTGCGACGCCCGGCAGCCGGTTTCGACGCCCGCAGGGCCGAACGCCGTCTGCTGGAAGCCCAGTCCGTGCAGGAACTGGCAGCCCTGGGCCTGCAGAACAAGCCCTGCCTCGTGCGGGCCTGCGGTGCGCTGCTGGTCTATCTGGAGCAGACCCAGAAGCGCCGCCCCGAGCATCTGATGCCCTTCCAGCCGCTGGATCTGGGCCGTCACATGCTGGTGGACGACGTGACGGAACGCAATCTGGAGATCTTCCAGCGCCTCAATGGCCGCAAGGGCAAGGGGACCCTGCGCCATGTGCTGGACGATACCATGACTCCCATGGGCGGCCGCCTGCTGGAAGACATGCTGCGGCACCCGTGGCGCGAGGCGGCCCCCATCCTGGCCGTGCAGGACGCCGTGGCCCTGCTGCACGATGATGACAACCGCCGGGCCCTGTTGCGGGAAGCCCTGAAGGACGTTTATGACCTGGAGCGCCTGTCCACGCGCGTGACGGTCAACCGGGCCACCCCGCGGGACTTCATCGCCCTCGGCAACAGCCTGGCGGCCCTGCCCGCCGTGCTGGCGGCCCTGACGCAGCCTCTGGACGGGACATATCCGCTGCCCGGGCAGGAGAACGGGGAAAACGCGCCCCGCGTCATCTATGACCTGCTCAAGGGCTGGGACGATCTGGCGGACTGCGCGCATCTGCTGCGCAGCGCGCTGGTGGACAGCCCACCGGTGGTCATCACGGACGGCGGCCTGTTCAGGGCCGGCTACAACGCCGAGCTGGACCGCCTGCTGGATCTGGTGGAACACGGCGAGCAGAAGCTGCAGGAAGAACTGGCCCGCGAGCAGCAGGAGACCGGCATCGCCAAGCTCAAACTGGGCTTCAACCGGGTCTTCGGTTATTATTACGAATTGAGCAGGGCCGCGCACAGCGGGCCGGTGCCGGAACATTTCATCCGCCGCCAGACCCTGGCCAATGCCGAACGCTTCACCACGCCCGCCCTCAAGGAGCTGGAAGAGGCGCTCCTTTCCGCTTCCGAAAAGCGCAAGACGCTGGAGTATCAGCTCTATCAGGATCTGCGCACCTTCATGGCCCGGCAGCGGGAGCGCATCCTGCACATGGCGGACGTCATCGCCCATCTGGACTACTGGCAGAGCCTTGCCGAGGTGGGGCGCCGTAACGGCTGGTGCCGTCCCGAGCTGGACGGCAGTGCCGACATCCTCATCGAGGAAGGGCGGCATCCTGTGGTGGAAGCCATGATCGGCGCGGCCAACTTCGTGCCCAACAATATCACGCTGGATGCCCGGCGCCGCCTGTGCCTGCTCACCGGTCCCAACATGGCGGGCAAGTCCACGGTGCTGCGGCAGGTGGCCATCATCTGCCTGCTGGCGCAGACCGGTTCCATGGTCCCGGCCACGCGGGCGCGCCTGGGGCTGGTGGACAGGCTGTTCTCGCGCGTGGGCGCTTCGGACAACCTGGCCCAGGGGCAGAGCACCTTCATGGTCGAAATGATGGAGACGGCCCGCATCCTGCGGCAGGCCACCAAACGCAGCCTGGTCATCCTGGACGAGATCGGGCGCGGCACCAGCACCTATGACGGTGTGGCCCTGGCCTGGGCCGTGGTGGAGGATCTGGCGGCCCGGGCGCACGGCGAGGTGCGTACCCTGTTCGCCACCCATTACCATGAGCTGACGGCGCTGGAAAAGCGCGTGCCCGGGGTGTTCACCATGAATATCGCCATCCGGGAATACGGGGGCGACATCCTCTTCCTGCACAAGCTGGTGCCCGGCCCTGCGGACCGCAGCTACGGCGTGGAGGTGGCCCGTCTGGCAGGCGTGCCTGCGCCGGTGGTGCAGCGGGCACGGGCCATCCTGGCGGAACTGGAGCAAAGCCGGGGCGAGGGGCGGCGCATGTCGCCCCAGACGGAGACGCTGGCCCTTCCCGGCATGGAACAGCGGGTCGCCCGCGATGAGCCCCCGGCACTGCCCATCGACATCCCGGCCGCACCGTCCTCCGGGCCGCATCCGCTGGTCCTGCTGCTGCGGGATCTCGATCCCGAGGAACTTTCGCCGCTGGCGGCCCTCAAGCTGATCATGGAGTGGAAAAAACTCTGGGCCGATGCTCCCGATACGGAGGAAAAACATGTCTGAGATCAGTCCCTGGTCGGTCATCCAGTCCATTGCCGAGCGCCGTATCGAAGAATCCATGGCCAGGGGGGATTTCGATGACCTCCCCGGCCGGGGCAGGCCGCTGGAACTGGAAGACGACAGCCATGTCCCCCCGGAACTGCGCATGGCCTACAAGGTCTTGCGCAACGCCGGCTGCGTGCCGCCGGAGCTGGCCGAACGCAAGGAGATCAGCAATCTGGCCGATATGCTGGAACATTGCGGAGACGAGCAGGAGCGCGTGCGCCAGATGCAGAAACTGCGGTTCATGATCCTGCAGGCCCGCATGAAGCACCAGCGCCCCCTGAATCTTGATGACGACACCTATTATGACCGTCTGCTGGAGCGGCTTTCCCGGCACGACAGGAAGAAATAGCGTCTTGCCTGTTCCTCAGGCAAAAGGACATGAAAAAAGGCTGCCCGCAATAACGGACAGCCTTTTCCTGTATGGTGGCGCCGGACGGTCGGGCCCTAGCCCACCAGGGGGCGCTTCATGTCGGCCTTGGGCACACCGAGACGCACGATGAGGTCCACTTCGCAGGGCTTGCAGGCCTGGCAGATCTCCAGATCGCCGCGCAGGGACATGTACAGGTAGGCGTCGGTGGCATCCCAGCCGGTGGCGGCAGCCACCAGGCCCTGCATCTGTACGCTGGCGTGGCGCAGGGCTTCTTCATAACCGGCGGCGCTGGCCAGGGTGTACCAGGTGTCGGCGGTCTCCAGCACGGGCCATTCCAGCGGGCAGTCCTTGATGACGCTCACGCGGGCGATGACGGTGCCATTGATCTCCAGACCGGTGCCGCACAGTTCGCTGTCGCCCATGACGGCGTGCATGTCGCCCATCTGCACCAGACCGCCTTCCACGCGCACGGGGAAGTAGGCGGTGTTGCCCTTGACCATCAGCTTGCAGTCCAGGTTGCCGCCGTGGCGGCCGGGGTAGCCGCAGGGCACGCTCTTGCCCTTTTCGGGGGCCACGCCGATGACGCCGATCATGGGATTGATGGGGAAGGCCACGTCATTGAAGACGGCCTTGCCGTTCTCGATGGGGATGCGCTTGGTGCGGGTCTCGCACATGTCCCAGAGGGGGCCGATCTTGGGCAGGGTAGTGGTGGTGCCGATGGTGTCGCACTGCACGTCCAGCAGTTCCACCCTGATGACGTCGCCGGGCCGCGCGTCGCACACGAACAGCGGGCCGGTGGCGGGGTTCATCTTGCTGTAGTCGCAGCTGGTCACCAGCTGGCTTTCGGAATGCATCTGGTTGCTGAAGCAGTCCTGGGTGCGGAAGATGACGATCTCGCCGGAGTCGATGCTGCCGGTGGGTTCGTTGTCGGCACTGAAGGTATATACGACCTTGTCAAAGTACTGCATGATTCAACTCCTGCACTGAAGGTTACACCATATCGCTCTTGCGGAAGGCTTCGGGGACGACCTTGTAGCCCTTGCTCTTGACGTAGCCGATGACCAGGCCGACGGCCAGCCAGCTGAAGCCCACGATCTGGGTCATGCTGTCGAAGGAGAGCCACACATAGCCGAGGATGAGCACGCCGCAGAAGGGGCAGATCACATAGTTGAGCAGGGCCTTGCCGCCACGCATCTTCTCGCGGCGCCAGAAGAAATTGTACACGGCGAGATTCAGCAGGATGAAGGAGGTCAGGGCGCCGAAGTTCACCAGGCGGGCCAGGTCTTCCACGGTGGAGAGCTCGGCCACCAGGATGGAGAAGATGCCCACGGCGATGGTGGCGATGTAGGGGGTCTGGAAGCGGGGGTGCACCTTGCGGAACAGGCCGGAGACGCCGGGCAGCACGTTGTCGCGGGACATGCCGTACAGCACGCGGGAGGTGGCGGCCTGGGCGTTCATGGTATTGGCGATGCCCACGGCCAGGATGTTGACCACCAGCAGGACCTTGCGGAACCAGTCACCGGCGGCGAGCTCGGCAGCGTCGAAGAAGGCCGTGTCGGGGTTCATCCTGCTCATGTCGGGCTGGATGATGGTGGCCACATAGGTCTGGAGCATGAACAGGAAGCCGATGCAGAGCAGGGCGGCCATGGTGGCGCGACCGATGGTCACTTCGGGGCGGTGGGTCTCTTCGGCCAGGGTGGAGATGCCGTCAAAGCCCAGGAAGGAGAGGCAGGCGATGGTGCAGGCCAGGCCGATGAACTGCAGGTTCATCTCGCCGGGGCGGTACAGGGGATCCATGACCAGCTGGCCGGTGCCGCCGCCTTCACCAAGGACATAGTTGAGGCCGAAGCCGATGAACAGGGCCAGGACCACGGCTTCCACATAGAACATGATCCAGTCGGCACGCGCGGTATAGGTGATGCCGCGGACGTTGATGAGGGTATTGATGCCCACGAACACGATGACCCACAGCCAGCGGGGCGTGGCCGGAAAAAGTTCCACACACCAGTTGGCGGTCAGCAGGTAGAGCAGGGCGGGAACGAACACATAGTCCAGCAGTATGAGCCAGCCGGCAATGAAACCCACATGGTGGTTCAGGCCGCGCTGCACATAGGCGTAGACCGAACCGGCGATGGGAAAGCGGTTACTCATCTTCATATAGCTCAGAGCCGTGAAGAACATGGCGCAGATGCCCACAAAGTAGACGAAGGGCGCCATCATATGACTGTCTTTGGAAATGTAGCCATAGATGGACATGGGGGCGATGACCACCATGAACAGCATGCCGTAAACGAATACGTCCTTGAAGCTGAGTTCGCGCTTCAATTCCTGGCTGTAGCCGAAATTGTCCGTGGATCCTGTGTTCGACATAAAGCAACCTCAAAAAGATTTTTACCGGGCAGGCGTACCGGCATGAGCGTTGTAGCTCCTTTTTTTATAAAGTCAAATCCTAATTGCCCGATATTCCCAAAAGTTTTGCCGGAGATGCCACGGGATCTAAAAGGGCGGAGATGGCCGGAAAAATTTTTTTGCAAAAAAAGCTTGCATGGAAGGCGGCTTCGGCGTAATGTCCCCTCTTGCAACGGGATGTGGCTCAGTTTGGCTAGAGCGCAGCGTTCGGGACGCTGAGGCCGCGCGTTCAAATCGCGCCATCCCGACCATAAAAAAACAGACGGGTTCCAGTGAAGCTGGGGCCCGTTTTTTGTTCCCTAAATCTGGAATGTGTTCTTTGCTGTGTGGGGCCTGTGCCTGTGATGCAGGGGGGCGGCGCGGCCTCGCATCAAAAAGACATTCCTGTCGTCCTGCCTACGCAGTCTGTGGCTCTGGCTGCCGGGGCGATCCCCGCGGCGGCGCTGCGGGGACGTTACTTCCATCGATCGCCGCTCCGTTTTTTGCCGGGCATATTCGCTGTCCTGGCCTGCTGTGCTGCTCCCTGCCCGGTGGCAGCGAGTGCGGGGAAAGGGATTGCCTTGCACCTTCTGCCATACCGGAAGCCGGAAGGTAGGCAGCGGCTTTCGCACAAAAAATGATTTTTTGCGCGAAAGTATTTGACAGGACAGGGCGATTGCTATACATAGCTTTTCACAACGCGCTCGTAGCTCAGCTGGATAGAGCAACAGGCTACGAACCTGTAGGCCAGGAGTTCGAATCTCTTCGGGCGCACCACAAAAAACGCAAGCGGTCAGCTGTAACAGGCTGGCCGCTTTTTTCGTCTTCTGTGTTTTTTCCCATTCCGGGCGGGGCTGTTTCAGGGCCATGTCATGCTGCCGGAGCACATTCGTATCCATCGGCCAGCAGACAAAAAGGCAACAGGGGAAGACGGCTGTGTCTACCAGATACCGAAGATCCGCTGGCAAGGCCCGCCTGGTCCAGAGGAGCGCTGCGCCAGTCCGCAGGCCCTCGTGCGGCCACGTTCGAACCCGCCGTGGGCAAAAACAGGCTGGGGCAGTAGGCAAAAAAAGAACATAAGGGGCGTGGGTGTGTCATTTTCGACACGGTACCTACGCCCCTTTGTGTTCGGGAAAATCTTTACACAACAACTGTGCTAACTATGAAAAAGTGCCGAGCGCCGTTCTCAAATCGCGTGACGGAGATTCTCAAATTGCGTGACAGCTTACAGCAAGATCGCTGCCAATGCGCGCGCAAATTGCTGCCAATAGCGCCGCAAACTTATTCAGACCCGCTATAGGGGGGCAGGGTAAATGAGAATGACTGTATGGCGTCATCCAGTCGGCTAGATGTCGGCTATATGTAGGCCAGGCGCGGGCTTATGGTGGTCCAGCGTCAAAAAAAGGCCGCGAAAAAAGACTTGAGAACAGAAGCCCATTTCACAGGTGCTTTCGCACGACAAATGAGAACAAAACAGCCCTGCCATGTGTCGTTTTTGACACAAAAGCAGGGCTGTTTTGTTGTTTCTTCTGGCTATGCCACGCTGCTATTTTGCGCAGGCTGATCTGGAGCGACAGGGAGTCGATTTTTACGCTCCTCCAGTCTAGCGACCATTGCTTTAAGTTCTCCGTTTTCTCGTAAAAGCTCTTCTTTTTCTCGATGAAGCTGGCGATTCTCGGCCAATAACTCTTTGCGCTCTTCCCAAAAACGGCGTTTTTCCTCTTCGAATAAGCGCCGCTCATTGCTCAAGAGATCCTGCTCTCTTTTTTGCTCTGAAAGAAGTACTGTATCCGGTCTTTCTTGGTACGCATTTGAGGTTTTAGCTAATTGTCCTGCAGCTTGAAGCTCTTCTATTGGCACACGGAATAAAATGGAAGCTTTTGCAAACCATTTCACTGGAATTCTTTGTCTTTTTTTTACAGACGATAGGGCCTGCTTGGAGTAGCCCAACTTTTCAGCAAGTTCAAAGTCGTAGGATACCCCTGCTAGCTTTTTCATATAGTCTAATGCGGCTTGCGTACTTGCATGTTCCATTTGCTCAAACCTGCAAACAAACCTGCAAATCATCCTTGCGAGATTTGTTAATTATACCGCATAGTTACAAAAATAGCAAAAGAAAGGAACCTGCAAGTAAATAAATGAGGTTTTACTTGTTGACTAGTCCTCTTTTGCGTACTAAAAAGAACTTGCGGACGGTTGAAGTTTCAACAGTAAGCAAACCGACTTTATCCGGCCCGTCCCATTAAATCAACGTCCAGGCACGAGCGGCGTTTGGACAGGAGCAGGCCATGAAGCAGCTATCCTTACTTGACGACGTAGTCCGGCTTTCCGGCGTAATGGCGGCCATCAAGACCGCCATGCGCGATGCCGCCGGAGCTCCGGAAGGCGAAGGACGTAAGATGCTTGCCGATCGCCTGAATGAAATAGCACAGCGGGCGGGAATCAAGCTGACGGGCGGCAATACCCTGTCCATCAGCAAAGCCACACTGGACAAATGGCTGGCTCCCTCCGACACGTCGCACCCTCCATCCCTCTTGGCCTTGCTGGCCTTCTGTCGAGCCACCGGCAACGTGGAACCATTCCGCGTTGCGGCGCGTGCGTTGGGACTGGATTTGATGACGGAAGAAGACAGGAAGCTCCGAGACTATGGAGCTGCAGTTCTGGAGATGAAGGCGGCGCGTCAACGCAAGCGCAAGCTGGAGGAAGACTTATGACCCGCGAAGAATGCGGACGCCAGCGCTATGAAGTTCGCTATGTAATCCGGGCGATTCTGGATGCACGCGGTCTAAGTATGGCGGAACTGGGAAGGCGTATCGGCGTCACCGCAGAAGCAGTCTCCGCCACAGTGTTGGGTAAGCGGCATAGTCCGCGAGTATTGGAGGCCCTGCGCCGGGAAGGTGTGCCGGAAGAATGTTTATTTGACCCGCGCAAGACGCGCGACAAGGCCGCATAAGGCGACGCGAAGGAAAAAGGCAATGGCACTCAAGGAGGCATATACATCTCAAGCTCTCGCCCCCTTATTGGGACTTACTCGACAAGGGGTAGATGCTCAGGCCAAGTCTGGCGGTTGGCAATTCCGCCCGCGCAAGGGACGCGGCGGCGGGAAGGAGTGGCTTGTTTCCTCCATGCCGGAAGCGACACAGCAGGCCATTCGGACGGCTGAGGAACGCCGGGCGATAGAGGAAGAGGCCGCCAACAGTGCAGCCCTTCCCGCCGTTACCGCATCACAGCTTCCTTCTCCAACGGCCCGACAGGCCATCTTTGACGACAAGCGCCGTTACAAGGCGTTGGTAAAGGCCGATCTTCTGGGGCTTTATCTGGACTGGCAGGCAAAGCACGGCAGCACCATCAGGCAGAAGCAAGCCTTCATTCTTGCCTATCAGGGCGGCGCATGGGGCAAACTCCTTGCGGAACTCGGCCCGCGCGTAAGCTGGAAAAGCCTGGAACGCTGGAAGCTGGAACAGAAGGAATCCGGCGGCGTCCTGGCTCTGGCCGACAAGCGCGGCCTTGCCCATCGGGGCAAGAGTATGCTCACGGAACGGCACCAGACTATCATCCTGGGACAAATACTGGATGGAGACCGTCAAATCAGCACCTGCGCCCGCATCATACAGGAACGGTGCAAGGCGGAAAATCTGGCCGTTCCCTCGGACGATACCATCCGGCGCTGGATAGCCAACTACTCCAAGACGTGTTTCAGCGACTGGACGTTGTGGCGCAACGGGGAAAAGGCGTGGAACGATCGATGCGCCATATCCATTCTTCGAGACTGGTCGCTGGTAGGCGTGGGCGACGTGGTGATCGCTGACGGCCATACACTCAACTTTGAGACGACAGACCCGGATACGGGCAAGCCTAAGCGCATGACGCTGCTCCTGTTTTTCGACGGCGGAAGCCGTTACCCGCTGGGCTGGGAAGTGATGGCGACGGAAAATGTGGCCTGTATTTCCAGCGCGTTCCGCCGGGCCTGCATCCGTCTGGGGAAGTTTCCCCGCGTTGTTTACCTGGACAACGGCAAGGCGTTCAGGGCGCGGTTTTTCGACGGCTGCAAGGACTTTGAGCAGGCCGGATTCCTCGGCCTGTACCGTGACCTTGGCTGCGAAGTCATCCATGCCTGGCCCTACCACGGCCAGAGCAAGCCCGTGGAACGGTTCTTCGGAACCATGCACGAGCTGGAAGAGCTTACGCCGTCCTATACGGGATGGGACATAGCCCACAAGCCCGCGCGGCTGCACCGGAATGAAAAGCTGCACCGCCGCCTGCATGAAAAGCTGGGCCGCCGCCCGCTCACGCTGGAAGAAACGTATGAGTGGCTGGCGTACTGGTTTGAACTGTACGCTTCCCGCCCGCAGGCCACCACCCATTTACGCGGCAGGACGCCCGGAGAGGTGTTCGAGGAAGGTCGGGGGCCGGGCGTGGACATGGAGCGCCTCACGCTGCTGATGCTGCAAAAGGAAGTCCGCACCATCAGTAAGGACGGCATACGGCTGGACGGCCGCCTGTTCTGGCATGAAGCCCTGTTCAACCGCCGTCATCCGGTACTGGTTCGCTATGACTGGCAGCTCTCGCCGTACACGGTGCTTGTGTACGATCTGGAAGGCCACAGACTTTGTGAAGCCCGCGACCGTTACCATTACGGGATTGCCGCCGGTATCCATCCCGCCGCCCGCGCTTTGGGAACGGCGGAACAGCAGCAAGACCTTTCGGACGCCCTGGAACTCAAGAAGCGACAGGAATGCGCGGCCAAGGCCGGAATACGACAGATGACGGAAACGGTCATTCTCCCGGAAGCCCGGCAGCGGCAGATCACAAGCTTCCATAAGGCCATCCCCGCCACCGAACCCATCAGAAAGTCTCCGGCGCTTTCCGCCACGGAGAAGGCTGCCATCGAGGCCGCCAAGGCCGCCGGTGCTCAGGCCCGCGCGGAACTGGACGCTCCTACCTACGAACCTTCCATTTTCAAGCGGTTCCCGGACGAACCGGCCAGGTACGACTACCTGTTCACGGCCCTTCACGAGCGGGGCGCGGAACTGGTGCCGGAAGACGCGGCGTTCATGGAATATTTCGAGAACACCCCGCAATTCCAGCGCAATTTCAAGCCGCTCTATGACGGCAAGCTGGAGCTGCTGCACAGACAAAGCAATATCGCAACGGCATAGGGAGGCTATATGCGAGACGTGATCATTCCCACAGACGCGACGGCGCGGTTCAACACGGCGGTGGATGCCGTGGTGGACGCGGGCCGGGGAACCAGCGGATTCATCCTTGCCCACGGACAAGCCGGGCGCGGCAAGAGCGTGGCGGCTGACCAGTACCATTACCAGCGCGGGGGCGCATACGTCCGGGTCTGGGAAGGCTGGACACAGGCGGCGTTCCTCCAGCGCGTGCTTTTTGAAGTGCGCGGCAAGAACGGAGATTTGCCCCGCATGAGCGCGGACCGCTGCAAGCAGGCAATCGTGGAACTTCTGGAGCGCGACCGTAAGCCCATTTTCGTGGACGAAGCCGACCGGCTGGCCATCGGGCGCATTGAAGACTTGCGTGACATTCTGGAGATGACGGGCGCGCCCATCATCCTGATAGGCGAGGAAGGTATTTTCGGGCTTTTGTCCGAACGCCGCCGTGTATGGAGCCGTGTAGCCCATGAAGTGGAGTTCGGGCCTATCAGCGCTGCGGAAGTGGCCATGTACGCCATGAAGGCGGCGGCACTGGACATACCGCCGGAACTGTGTGGACGCATAGCGGAACGGGCGGAAGGCGACTTCAGACTGGTGCGCAACATGATGCTTCTACTCGAAAAGGCGGCGAAGGCGGCGGAAAACTTCACGGTGGACGGGCCGATGCTGGACACCGTTATTTCCGCGCGATCCTGGCGGCGCAAGTAGGAGGTGCCATGAAGGAGCTGACTAACGAGACCATCCGGTACGCGCTGCGGAATTTCGGAAAGGGTGGGGAAGAGATCAGTCACGCCATGCTGTTTGAAGCCTTCGGCCTTACGGAAGAGGGAGACAAGGCCCGTCTCCGTAACCGCATCAACGATATGGCCCGCATGGGCGAGGTCGTCAAAGTCCGCCCCGGAGTCTACACCTACAACTTCGGATACCGTCCCCGCGAAAACCGCAGCCTGCCAGCTATCTGGCGCTTTGTCCGCAAGGCCAAGCCGGGCTGGTGCCTCAAGGAATGCGCTCTCATGGTGCGGGTGGATTACACGCGGGTGCTGCGTTACGCGGCCTGGCTCGAAGAACAGGGATACATCCAGCGCATTGGCCGCAATGGGAAAAATGCGGTCACCTATCGTGGGACGAGCAAGGCGGACATGACCCCAGAGACGCCTTATCCCCCGTACAAGGAAACAGACCCTTTCCAAAAGGAGCGCGCGGCGGCAGCCACCATCGCGCGGCTTCTGCTCTGCGCGGATCCGTACGCAAAGAAAACGGCGCAGAGCATCACGGAAGCCTGCAAGGTACTGCTGGCGCGGTTCGACAAGAACCGCACGGAAAATGAGAACGAAGAAACGGAGGAATGATTCATGCTGAAAGAAAACCTTTTGTCCATTCTGGCCGCTCTTGGAAAAGTACAGGTAAACGCAAAGGATGAGGAACAGGCCGCCCTGGTGCGCGGCTGCCGCGACAATCTGAGGGCCGCCGCTGAACAGGCGGAGGCGCTGGAAAACAACCTGCATGTGGTGAGTGTGGACTGGACCACGGAAGAAGCGGAAATCGCCGTGCCCGCCATGAATCTGCGCCTGGTCGCACGGGGCATCAAGGTATCGGGAGAGTTCCCGGCGAGGGCTATCCGGGAGGTGATGTAATGGCGCGCATCAAGCCAGACCCGTACATGGTGCTTGACCTGGCGCAATGCGAGGGGGCGCTGGCGGAAATGGCGTCTATTGATCGGAAGCTTTCCGCCATCGAGAACGAGATGCGGGAAGTCGTCGACGGAGCAAAAGCCAGGGCCAGTCAGCTTGCCGGGCCGTTGCAGGCGCGGCGCAAGGAACTGTCGGACGCGGTGACGGTGTACGGCAAGCTCAACCGGCAGGCGTTGTTCCCCAAAAGCAAGAGCCTTGACCTGGGCTTCGGGGTGATCGGCTTCCGGGCCAGCACGAAGATCGTCCAGGTGCGGGGCGTGACGGCGGAAATGACGCTGGAGCGAATGCACCAGTACCACCTTGCGGACGGTATCCGCCTCAAGGAAGAAATCAACAAGGAAGCCGCGCTGGGCTGGCCGGACGAGCGGCTGGAGCTGGTGGGACTGAAACGGCAGCAGGCGGACACGTTCTTTATCGAGATCAACAAAGAAAAGGTGCCAGAAACCGTCTAGGAGGCAGTTATGGGCCAGGACCTGTTCAAGAAATGCGAGCTGGAGTGCTTGGCGGAAAAGTATGCCCGACTGGTGATAATCAAGCCGTACTACAGGCCGGAAAACATGCCGGACTTGGAGCTCAACAAGGACTGGGCTGCGGCCCGTCAGGACCAGCGGGACAAGACCAGCCGCTGCATCCGGGACATGGCGCGGGTGTTGCTCATCAAGGCCGGATACAGCCGGAAGATCGTGTACCGGAACATTCCGTAACCACAGGAGGAAGTATGACAAAGCAGGAACTTATCAAGGCCGTGACGCAGACCGTGCACACGATGGATCCCCAAAGGAACGTGACCGCCGTCATGGTGGAAGCCACGCTGGACGCCCTGGTCGATGTGACCGCAGCGGAGCTTTTGGGCGGCGGAGAGGTCACGCTGCCCCGGCTGGGCAAGTTCAAAAGCAAGGCGGTGGCGGCCCGCAAGGGCCGTAACCCGCGAACCGGCGAGATCCTGGAGATCCCCGCCGGGAAAAAGCTGGTGTTCATCACCTGCAAGGAATTGAAAGAGGCCATGAGGTCATAAAGCGAAACCGCCCGCCCACTTCCAAGGGCGGCGCGGTCGCCCGGCGGTGGTGCGCAGGGCCTGACGAGCAGCCATGAGCAAGAAACACTATCAGCGAGGCAATCCGGGATTGAACCCGGTGCGCAAGGAATTGGAAACTATCATCGGCATGGGATACCGCAGTCATCGTGTTTTTGAGGATTGGGTGGGGCTGATGTTCCACGCCTTCCAGCGTGACGACCCGCCGTATCTGGAGATCATGGGCGGCTACCGCAACACGGCCCCCAGGGGCCAGCGGGAAGCGGATCATTTTGCCACCGCCACGGCCTGCCTGCTGGAGTACATGCGGGCGACCAATGAGGAAGTCCTGGGACCGTTGTATGAGGAATACGCGGCCAACCACTATACGGGCCAGTATTTCACGCCGTCCGCTGTGGCACGGCTTATGGCCAGCATAACGCACATAGCGCCGCCGGAAACAGGCCGCTTCAAGGTGCTTGATCCGGCCTGCGGCGCGGGGGCTTGCCTGATAGCGGCGGCAAAGGAGCAAACGTTCGAGCAAAACGGGCGGGCCGTCTTTGTAGGGCAGGACATCGACCTGACGTGTGTGCGTATGACGGCCCTGAATCTCATGTTTTTCAATCTGGCCGGGATTGTGCTGTGGGGCAATCACCTTGCCCTGGAAGTACGCGGGGCATGGGAGACACGGAGGAACCTGGTCTGGGGAGGAAGCATACAGTCGGTGGACAAGGAAGAGGCGCGGGCATGGCTGGAAAGCCACTTTACCGGGCCGGAAACACCGTCAGCGCCGAAGAAGACAAACACCGTGCGTGTCAAAACTGACACAAAAACAGGGATAAAAATTGAGCAACTTTCGTTGTTCTAAATACGCCAAAAGGAGATGTGTCCATGCAAGTTGTACGAACCGAAACCGAGATTGCCCGCGTGGAAAATTGGGCTGTGGAAGGCATTGACGAAAGCACCCACTATCCCGGCATGAGCTATGAACAGGGGATTGTGGATGTTTTGGCATGGCTGCGTGGCGACAACGATACGGCCCCGGATGAAGAATAACTTCAAGCGAAACGGCCCCATGCAGGGCCGTCGCCGGGGCGTGGCGGTTCCGGCCTGACGAGCAGCCAAGAGATAGTGCAATGACAGAGGTAGCGCCCAAGCTCCCACAAACAGTACGGGACGGCATAGTGTACGTTGGTGAGGGAATCTCATTTGAACGGGTTCGCCGGATCACTGGATACCTGGTCGGTACTTTGGACCGCTTCAACAATGCGAAGCGTGCGGAAGAAGCCGACCGCGTAAAGCACGGATAAAATTATGGAGACATTTTATACGATACCGTCATTCCCAGGCTACGGCATTAACCGGCGTGGAGAGGTAAAAAGCCCCACGGGCGTGATTTTGACCGTAACCGAGCGTGGGCAGGTGCGGATAAAAAAAGACGGTAAGGTGCGCTTGGAATATATCGGCAACTTACTGGCTGACGCTGGTCAGGCGGACGCTATGCTGGCCCGTGAAAAATATGAAATGGAGCTGCTGGGGCTGCGCAAGGCCGTAGCAAAAGCCGAGTTTGACCTGGGAGAAAAAGCCGAGCGCTTGCGTCTGGCCCGCAAGTTGAATGCTTTGCTATTGTCCAAGGTGCGCCGGGATAATCCGCACGCGGATATAACCGCATTGAGTGTCAGGGGGTAATTCATGGCACAGGACAACCGGAAATTCTGCGCATCCATCAGCGTGCGTAATGGTGAAGAGCGTACGAAAATGGAGCTTTCCCCGGCCCCACTACATGGAGGGCCAGAGGGATTTTACCGCGTTCGCCTGGCCCGGCGCTGGCTTGATACGGAAGATGGCGCGCCACGCTTTTTCGACAGAGACGGCCTTGCCCTTCTGGCGACGGATCTTGCCCTGTGCGGGCTGGAAACGCCTGCTCCGGCTCCTGATATCCCCTATCACTCTCGCGTGTCCGTGCGGCGCGCGGACGGCTTTTATGAAGGCACCTGGACGAACACAGCCCCTATTTTGGACTACACGGGACGCTGGATGGTCAATGTCTCGCTGGGAGGGAAGCGGGTGTTCGTGCCCGTGGAAGAGGTTGTCGTACACAAGGAGCATCGCCGTGGATAACCGGAAAATGCGCCTTGGCCTGTATCGCAAGATTGAGATCGCCCGAAAGCAGCTTCCGCAAATGGATGAGGAAGCCTTCCGGGCTTTGCTGCGTAGTGAGTTCGGCGTGGAGAGCCGCAAGAACATGAACGTCCACCAGCTTTCCCGGCTGGTACAGCTTTTCGCGGAACAGCACGGCGTTACCTATACCGCGCCCGCCAGAAGCCGCAACAGACGTGTGACGCCGCTCAGTCGCCCGGACTGGATCGAGATCACGGATGACATGCCTTTTGCCGCCGAAAAGCGGCAGATTCTGGCGATATGGCGGAAGCTGGGCTACTCCATGACCAGCCTGGACACACGGGTCAAACGGGCGTTCGAATGCCCTTATTTCGTCTGGCTCAAGAACGGGGAGCAGATCTCCACGCTGCTGTCCGACTTGCAGCGCAGGGAAAGGGCGTCCGAGCGCAGACGGCTGAGCCATGACGGCCAGTGAACTGAAAGACGCGGTGCTCGCCCGTTATCGCAGCATATACGCTTTTTGTCGGGCACACCCGGAGTTGAAACGTGCCACAGTTTATCAAGTACTTGCTGGTCGGTATCCGGGAAAATGGAGTGAGCAGGCGGCAAGAATCAGAGCGGCGCTTTCCGAAGCCGGGGAAAGCCCCCGCGTCCAGCAAGTGACGCCGGACGTGGTGGGAAAAGCGTTGCAGGAAATCCGTTGTTCCCATTGCCGTCGTCTCGACCGCAGGGAGTGCTTTTCCTGTCGGGAGCAGACGGAACGAGAGGGCAAAGAACTTTTTTCCAGGCTGTTTTAGGGGGTTGCTATGTCCAGGACACGCATACAGGAGATCGTGACGCTGACCCGTGAGGGCTGGCGTCCATACGATGCCGAGCCAGACCGCAGCGTTTACGAAAAGTTGGGGTGCTCGCATGTCTTGCGCGGCAATACCCGCAAACCATTTTGGTTCGTACGGGACGACGTGTTTTGCTGTATCGGCTGTGCGGATCATTGCACGCTGAAGCGCCCGGCAGGCTTCCCCCTTCCGTTGCCCATACGTTACCCGCGCGCGCCTTATGAACAGCCTTATAGCCTGACGCCGCAGGAAATGGTCAACAGACATGATATATTGAACGTCCGTCAGGCTGCGTACTGTCTGAACGTCTCGGAACGTACCATCTATAACTATATTGCCGAGGGCAAATTGATACGGCTCAAGGAAAATCCTGTCCGTGTCCGCTCCAAGGAAATCAAGGAGCTTCGCGGCAATTTTGACGAGTGAAAAAAGTTCGCATAGCGCGCGTCCTTTACAGGCGCATGGCGGCCCGTCATGGCATGGTGGTCATGACGGGCCGTTTTCGCATGGTCTGTCCTCCCTACCGTCCCGCCGGGATTTCCCCGGCGGGAAAGACGGAGAACCAGCGAAAGGAAACAACATGCTTTCTTCCATCGCCCGCAATCCTCGTAATCTGGCCGTCCTCTTTATCTGCTCCATCGCTGTCCTGGTCGGCTCGGTACTGCTCATTTCTCCCGTCCAGTTGCCCGTCATCCTGTACAAGCTGGCGTTGGTGCTGGTGTCCGGCGTGGTCGGGCTGATTTTCGACTATCTCTTTTTCCCTTACTCCGTTCCCTCTGGCTATCTGAGCAAGGACTGGCGTAATGATCCCGACGCCAACGGGGACGACGGCATCCCGGACTACACGATCTGTGATGGCTATATTCTCGCTTTTTGTACGGCCCTGTTGCGTCGCGCCCTGATCGTCACCGCTTTTGTCATCGCCGTGGCACTGGGGCTGTAAGCATGTGGACGCGCATCAAGACCGCTGTGGCCAGCCGTTGGCCGGGGGCAAAAGCTAACCTGCGCGCCTTGCCTCGGCGTCTGGCCACGCTCTTTTGGGAAAGTTTCTGGCTGGGCGTCAAACTTATGACCATAGGTTTTCTGGTCGGCATGGGATTCTGGCTGGCGCTGGGCTTCCTGTGCGGTCTGGCCCACGCCGCTGACGTGACGATTCCCCGCGCGGCGCAGCAGTACCGGGCAACGCTTGTCCGGGCGGCCCACGCCACTTGGGGGCTGGACGCGCCGGTGGCCGTCTTTGCGGCGCAGGTCCATACCGAAAGTTGGTGGCGCAACGATACCGTATCGCATGTGGGGGCGCAGGGGCTGGCGCAGTTCATGCCCGCAACCGCGCGCTGGTTGCCTTCCGTGGCACCGGAAACAGGCAAGCCCGCGCCGTTCAATCCCGGCTGGAGCCTGCGGGCGCTCTGCGTCTATGACAAATGGCTGTGGGATCGTGTGGCCGGGCATTCCGACTTTGAGCGCATGGCCTTTACCTTGTCCGCCTATAACGGCGGATTGGGCTGGGTGAACCGCGACCGCAAAAAAGCCCTCACCCTGGGCGTGGATGACCGGTGCTGGTTCGGGGCTGTGGAGAACGTGAATGCCGGACGCGGCAAAGCCGCTTTCCGGGAAAACCGCAACTATCCCCGCCTGATCCTGAAAGAGCGACAACACGCCTATATCAAGGCTGGCTGGGGGCCGGGCATAAAAAATGAGGTGCGGCTATGACCCGGACGTGGATACCTGTCCTTGTCGCCGCGCTGGCCTGCGTACTGCTGTTGTGGCGCCTGGATCGTGTGAGCGGCGAGCTTGAGGCGGAAAGGACGGCACACGGGGTAACAGCCGCCGAACGTAATCATTGGCGAACGGCGGCGGAAGCGTACCGCCTTGACGCGGAAGCCCAGGCGGAAAACGCCCGGCGGTGCCTTGCGCGGGAGACGAAAGCCGCACAAGACATGGCGGAACGTGAGGCCATCGTGCGGCAGGCAAAACCCCGCGTCCGGAGCTCTGAAGAAACGGTGGTGGACCATGAAACGCGCCGTCGTGCCGTTGCTCGTCTCAATCGTCCTTTGTAGCGGCTGTGGCCGTCAGGCATCCGTCCCGTCCATTCTCAACTTGCCTGACTGCCCGGCCCCATCCGTACCCATCCTGCCGGAGCTGGACGCCGCGGAACCGCTGGACAGCCCTGAAAATATAGCTTGCCTGCTGGCGCGGGACGACGCTCTCAGAGCCTATATTGGAGGCCTGGACGCCGCCCTGCGCTGTTATCAGGCGCGAGGAAATCATGGGAAATGAATTGAACGCCGCCCTCACGGCTGCATTGCCGCTGATAGAATCGCTGTTCGCGCTGGGGGTTCCCGGCATCCTCCTGTTCCTTGCCTCCATTCCCGCGATGGCCGTGGCACTGGTGTTTATTCTGGATTACCGGCATGGCAAGCGCATCGAGCGGGTGCTGGCGGCGTACCGGAAGGATACCCAGGAGGGCCTGCGCACCGTCAGTGAAAAGCATGAGGCCATCTTGCGGGAAGTAATCGAAAAGCACGAAGAGACAGCGGAATTTTACCGGAAGAACGTCACGCTGGTAAAAAATTACGAGCGTATGAACGACACGCTCCAAACGCTGGTTGTGAACAACACACGCGCAATGGAGCACCTATCCACCATCATAGAAGCGAGGAACAGATGAGTCGCCTGGAAGAAATGGGCCAGCGGGAGGAGCTTCGAACTCGACGCAAGATTATCGCTGCTGAAGTCCAGTCGCACAGGGACAGCCTGCTGTCGGCCCTGTCCATTATCCACCCGATTGACGAGCTTGAGGGAGAGTATATCGCCGCGTTGGGTATCAAGTTGAATGAGCGGCTGATGGAGCTGAAGGGGGTAGACAAACGGATCGGCATACTGAGTCGGGAACTCGGTGACTGATATGGGCTGGGAGCATGAACCCGGCACCGTATGGCGGGCACAGGAACTGTATTGCCTTGACCGGCTGTCCTTTGAGCGTGTGTCCGAAGCTACGGGCGTGGCCACGTCCACGCTGAAGCGCTGGGCGGACAAGTACCACTGGCGGGAACGCCGGGAGGAACTGGCGCAGGTGGAAAGCGAAATACGCTTCAACACCATCATGGGCCGCAAGGCCATCCTGCAACGATTGCTGGAAGCGGAGAACGGCAAGGAAGCCTCGCAAGTTGCCTTTGCCGTGGCCAGTCTGGAATCCCTGGCACTGAAACAGGCGGAGCTTGCGGCGGCTGGCAAGCTGTCTGCGTGCACGGGACCCGACGTACGGCCCCAGATCGCCACCCAGGCGGACGCCGTGGCCGCGCTGCGTGAAGCCGTGCGTAACAAGGTGGGCATGGCGCTATCCGACCCGGAAAGGATCAATGCCGCCACGGTGCAGGACGTGAAGCGCTGTCTGGAACTTTTGGGCGAGCTGGAAGCTCGTTTGCCCAAGGAAACGGAAGAGACACGGAACAAGGCGCTTTCGCCGGAGAACGCGCAGGCCATCCGGGAGATCCTGGGGACCTCCTAAGTGGGAGACAGGCGTATGAAGGATGTGTTTTTGCCGTACCAAAAAAAGTGGCTGGCGGACAAGGCTTCGGTCAAGGTGGTGGAAAAATCCCGCCGCATCGGCCTCACCTGGGCGCAAGCGCATGACGATACGCTGCTTGCGGCCACGTCCGGGCGCTACGGCATGGACGTGTTGTATATCTCGTTCAATCAGGACATGACGCGGGAGTATATCGAGGCCTGCGCCGACTGGGCGAAGCGTCTCCAGCTGGTGGCCGGCAAGGTCAACGAGGACGTGTTCAAGGACGGGGATGAGCGGGAGATCAAGGCCTTTCGTATCGACTTTGCGAGCGGGCGCAAGATACTTGCCCTGTCGAACCGGCCTTCCAACCTGCGCGGCAAGCAGGGGCGCGTCATCATAGATGAAGCTGCCTTCGTGGAAGACCTGCCGGAGCTCTTGAAGGCGGCGCTGGCCCTGCTGATGTGGGGCGGGCAGGTCATCATCATTTCCACGCACAACGGTGCGGACAATGCCTTCAATCAGCTTGTGCAGGACGTACGCGCCGGGACCCTGCCCTACAGTCTGCACCGTATCACGCTGGACGATGCCCTGCACGACGGTCTGTATCGCCGGATTTGCCAGGTGACGGAAAAGCCCTGGACCCAGGAGGGGGAAGACGCCTGGCGAGCGGAGCTTATCAAGACCTATGGGGACGGAGCGGACGAAGAACTGTTCTGCATTCCCAGACAGTCTTCCGGGGCCTACCTGACCACGTCCATGATCGAAGCCTGCATGGAGGATGTACCGGTGCTGACCTGGACGCCTCCGGCGGAGGACTTCGTGGACTGGCCGCTGCCTGTGGCGGAACGCTACACCAGGGGGTGGATAACGGAACAATTGGAGCCGCTGCTGGCCTCGCTGCCCCAAGATATGGCGCATTTCTGCGGCGTGGACTTCGGACGCAGCGGCGACCTTTCCGTTTTTTGGCCCGCCACGGAAGAACGGGATCTGCGCCTGGTGCCGCCTTGCATCCTTGAGCTGCGCAACTGCCCGCACCGTACCCAGCAGCAAATCCTGTTCGCCATCCTGGACGCCTTGCCACGCTTTGCCGGTGTCTCCCTGGACGCACGGGGAAACGGCAGCGCCCTGGCTGAAGCCGCACGGCAGCAGTACGGGCCGGAACAGGTCCGGGAGGTCATGATCTCCGAAGCCTGGTACAGGGAGACCATGCCGTTGCTCAAGGCTGGCATCGAGGACAAGACGCTGCTGTTGCCCAGGGATGCGGGCATCCTTTCGGATTTTCGCAGCCTGCGCGTGGTCAAGGGGGTGGCCCGCGTGCCGGAACAGCGCGTCAAGGACAAGACCGGAGGCAGGCATGGCGACTCCGTCATTGCCTGCGCCATGATGCTGGACGCGCGCAAGGAACTAGGGAGTGCGGAGCCGTGGGACTATGTGGGCATTCCCATGAGCGGCTTTGACTTCAAGGGCTGGTAAAACTTTCGCACAGCCCGCGCCCTTTCCGTGCGTGCCCTTCGTTTTTCTGCCATTGTGGTGGAAAAACGGAGGGCTTTTTTCATGGCGGACGGACTTTTTATGCCGGACGGCAACTTTGTGCCGTTCAACGCGACGGAACTTTCCACGGAGCTGGCCACGCGGCAGAACGCGGGCGTGTTTTTCGGGGAACTGGAGGGCTGGCTTTCAACCCTGCCTGATCCAGATCCGGTGCTGCGCAAGCGCGGGGACGATGCGGAAGTGCTGCGGGAGCTTTCAGCGGACGATCAGGTTACCACGGCCATGCTTTCCCGCAAGAACCGCGTGCTGAACTGCCCGCATTTTTCCTTCCGGGCGGGCGCGCCGGAGGGCGAAACGCCCACACCGGAAGCAGAGGAACTGCACCGGCGTTTCATGCAGGACTTGGAGCGCAGCAATTTGCGGACCATTATTTCGGGCATGCTGGATGCCCCCTTTTACGGTTTTACGCCGCTGGAACTTGTATGGCGCTTCGACGGGGACTGGTGGCATATCGTGGACATTGTGCCTAAGCCCTATCACTGGTTCCGGTTCGACAGCCGGAACAATCCTGTGTTCGTGGGGGAGTACGGAGCGTTTTGCGCGGATCCGCGCCCTTTGCCGCCGGGAAAATTCGTTTTCGTGACGCACCATGCCACCTATGACAATCCCTACGGCTTGCGGCTGCTTTCCCGCTGCCTGTGGCCGGTCAGTTTCAAGCGTGGGGGCCTGACGTTCTATGCACGCTTTGTAGAGCGGCACGGGATGCCCTGGGTGGTGGGCGAAGCCCCGGCACAGGCCAGAGAACCGGAAAAACGGGACATGGCACGCGGACTTTCGCGCATGGTGCAGGACGCCGTGGCCGTGATTCCACACGGGGCGAATGTCAAACTGGAGAGTGCCGGGCAGACGCAGGGGGCCATCCATGAGGCGTTTCTGGCGCGGCAGGATAAGGCGATTTCCAAGGTCCTCATGGGGCAGACCCTGACCGTGGAAATGGAAGGCAAGAACTCGCAGGCGGCGGCACAGACGCACGCGGACGTGGCCGACGACCTTGCGGACGCTGACAAGGCCATGGTCACGGACTCCTGGAACGAGATTGCCTGGCTGTATGCCCAGGTCAATGCCGGGCCGGGCATTATGGCCCCCCTGGCGGAATATGACGAACCTGAAGACCTGAACGTCCAGGCGGACCTTGGGAAGAAGATCAAGGAAATGGGGGCGACGTTCACACGGGAATACTTCACCGGACGCTTCGGCCTCAAGCCGGAAGAGTTCACCCTTGATGGAGAATCCGGGGAGCCGGCGGGCGCGAACTTCGCGGCCCCGGCGGCGAAGAAGGCGACCACGGCGGAGAAAGCCCAGGCGAACCTTGATGCGGCCATCGTGAAGATGCTGCCCGGAGCGCTCAAGTCCAGCGCGGAATTTGTCTCCAGACTTGAGAATGAGATCCAGGCAGCGCGAAGCTATGAGGACCTGGAGGAAGCGCTGGGCGTGTTGCTGGCCCCCAGCATGACGCCGGAGGCGCTGGAGACCTTTCTGGCCCGTGCCATGACAGCGGCTGCGGGCCTGGGCATGACGGCTGTCCGGGCGGAGGAAGACGAGGATGCCTAAGAAAAGGCCTGAAATCGAACTGCCGGAGCCGGAGATCATAGCGGAGCCCGTACACCCTGATGCGGCCATAGGGTTTTGGCAGTGGCAGGCCAAGCTCACGGATGCGGAAGCCAAAGCGCTGGGCGAAGAAGCCAGGCGCCGGGCGTTTTATGTGACGGGCCTGGCCCGGCATGACCTGGTGCAGCTGGTGAGCGACGGTCTGGAGGAGGCCTTGAAAAACGGAGAGACGTTGGCGGACTTCAAGACCCGTATCATAGAGGCCATACAGACGCAGGGCTGGCACGACTACCGGGTGGAAACGATTTTCCGGACCAACCTGCAAACGGCCTATGCAGCCGGACGGTACAAGAAAATGCAGGCGGTGAAGGCATCGCGCCCTTACTGGCAATACCTGGCGGTCATGGACAAGCGGGTACGGCCCTCGCACGCCATTTTGCACGGGAAGGTCTACCCTGCTGATCACGACTTCTGGGCGTCCAACTATCCGCCTAACGGCTTTCGCTGTCGCTGCTGTGTGCGCAGCCTTTCCGCGCGGCAGGTGGAAAAGCAGGGGCTAACGGTGGAAAAAGCCATGCCACAGGCAGGGGCATGGATCGATCCTAAAACGAAGATGGAGTATTTCGTCCATTTTCCCGGAGCGGACAAGGGCTTCCGCAGCAATCCTGGCAAGGGCTGGGTGGAATCCGGGCTGGACATGAAGAAGTGCCCGGAAGTGAACAAGGAAAGCTATGAGGAACTGCGTGGACCAGCCTCAAAACGACCCGCACCAGTCAGGACGTATGCGGAACTTGGCGAAGGCATCAAGGAGCGCTGCGGGCAATTCGCCACCAATAACGGCATCAAAAGGGTGGTGACGGAAAATGGCAGGGGCTATTTCATGGCCACGGACAGCCGGGGAACTCTCTGGCTCAATTCCAAGACATTCTCCACGTCCTGCGACGGCTTCAATGCGCTGCGCGACCTGAAAACAGCCTGGAACAAGCTCGCCAAAGGTGAGGAACTGACGTTCAATGAGGAATACGCTTTTGAAAGCCTATGGCATGAGTTGACGCACAACCGGCAAAAGCCCGGCAATTTGGGCAGGGGAGAAACGCCGCAACGGCGCGTTATGGAGATTTTCACTCAGTGGACGGCCCGCCGCACCTATCCGCGCCTTCTGGAAAGTCTGGGTGGCAAGGCCGTGCATCAGAAGGAGATCCTGAAAAAGGGCTACGGCTACGGTCGCAGAATACAGAATTTTGACCGTCTGCTGGAGGCATTAAAAATCAAGGAAGAAGACTTGCTGCCGGAGTTGCTACGTCTGATGGATACGGTATCCACGGCAGATTATGACGACGAGCTGAAGGAATTGCTGGCGGCCTTGTCAGGCCAGGAATTTATGAACATCGCCCGCGTTCTTGATGAAATAGATGCTTTTGACTTTGAGGAGCAACTACGCTTTGCGGAGTTCATATAAGGTAATGCTCATATCCAGCCGCTCCCGCTCGTCCTTGATTTGGTCAAGGTAATAGTCCGCCTTTTTCCTGTCGCCCCGGCTGAACCAGAGTCCGGCCAGCAGCGCGCAGTTTCTGTCAGGGTATTTTTCCGTGGACGCACGACAGTGCGCCAGCCATTCGGGATTGGTGGACGTGACGGGGAAACGCGCTGCGATTTCCTGCTCGGTGGCAATGTCAAAATAATTTTCCATACCTTCCCCCATAGCCCGCAAGCGAAAGACTGTCAACAAACAGGGGGCATTCTCATTTATCGTGCGGCGGTAAACCGCCTGAAATTTGTTCGCATGGAGCGCGTCCTTTCCGGGCAAGGCCCCTGTATTCCTGTCATAGTGACGGAAACAGGGGCTTTTTTCATGAGTAGTAAATGGATCGAGATAGCCCGCACGGGCACGTTCACGGACAGTGCCGGGCGGCCCCAGACGTTTACGGAAAGGGATCTTGCCGCCATAGCGCAGCACTACGACCCGCAAAAACGGGATGCGCCGCTGACGTTCGGGCACCCGGCAAGTGACAAGGCCCCGGCGTTCGGCTGGGCGGAGCAACTGAAAAGCGAGGGCGGCAAGCTGTTTGCCCGGTTCCGCGATGTGCCGGAGAAGGTACGGGAGCTGGTGGCGGGCGGACATTATCGCCACGTTTCCATGTCGCTTATGCCGGATCGGGTGAGCCTGCGGCATGTGGCGCTTTTGGGCGCGGCGCAGCCCGCTATTGACGGCCTTAAAGCGGTGGAATTCGAAGATGGCGGCGACGCCATAACGGTAGATTTTGCGGCAGCCGATAGCCGAGAGGCGGCGGCGCGCGGCGAAGGAGACGACAGCATGAGTATTGAGGAATTGCAGCGGCAGGTGGGCCAGCTCACGGCGCAGATTGAGACGCTGCGCGCGGAAAACGCGGAGCTGAAGAAAAAGGCGGAAAGCCACAAACAGGACAAAGAAAAAGCCGAAGCCGCCCGTGAGGACGCGGAAAAGAAGGCGGACCAGGCCCATGCGGACTTTGCCGCCTACCGTGAAAAGGTGGAAGGCGAACGCCGGGAAGCGCGCGTGTCCGCGCTGGTGAAGGCCGGGAAGGTGAAGCCTGCCGAAAAGGCTAGCATCCTGGACTTTGCGGCCCGCTTGGCGGCGCAGGACGATACGGTGGACTTTGCCGCGCCCGACGGCACGACGGAAAAGGTCAGCCTGGAAGAACGCTATCTGCGCGAGCTTGAAGCCCGGCCCGTGGACGAACGGGGGACGGACTTTACCGCGCCTCCGGCCCATGCGGGTGGGGACAATCCGGCTTTTGACTACGACAAGATGGCGTCCAAACTTTAACCGCAGGAGCAGCCAGCATGAATGAAGGGCACCTGGGAAAATACAGTTTTGGTGGCGAGCGCGCCGCCACGGATAATCATCCCGCCGTTATCCATTACCTGCCGCTTGCCGAGGGCGTGGCGGCTCCCCTTGCCGTGGGCACACTGCTGAAAGCCGTGGACGTGTATGGCGCTACGGCCACGACCGGGGAAGAAAACACTGGCGTGACCGCCGCCAGCGTGGAACCTGCGACGTTCGCGGCCAAAGCCGGGAAGAAGGTGGGCGTGTATGCGTTCGCCTATGATTCGGCCTGGAAGCTGGACGGTCAGGAGGCCACACTTTTGGACTACGGCATTTCCCTGACGGGAGAGGCCGCAAGCGGCGATACCGTGACCGTGACGCTGACCGTGGAGGACGTGACGTATGAGCCGGCCCTTTCCACGGACGCGGAGGCGTGCGCCGTGGTGGATCTGCCCTGCGACCCCACGGGGGATAAGGCGGAAACGAGCGCGGCAGCCGTGGTGCACGGCACGGTCAAGACCCGCGTTCTCAAGACCGGTGACGGCCAGACCCCCACGGGCGGGCAGCTGGCCATGCTGGCACGGCACGGCGTGTTCGCCGTGTAGTCTAAAAAACGTCTAACACGAAGGAATCTCTATGCTTGCGCAATTGAAAGGACTGTTCACGCCGGAGGCCATCGCCGCTTCGCTGGAGTCGCTGCCGCCGCTGGAAACAACGGTCATGGACAATCTGTTCAAGGACCGTCCCACGCATCCCCTACCGCTGATCGGCATTTCTGACCTGAAGGCCGCCGTGCAATCGGTGCCGGTGGTGCGTCGTGACGGCACGCCCATTTCCCTGCGCGGGGAAGGGGTGGACATGGAATTTGTGGCCCCGCTGCCCATCAAGGTGCAGATTCCGGTGACGGCCAGCGAGCTGAACGATTTGCGGGTGATCTTCGGCAACAAGGCGGCGCTGACGGCCTGGCGCACGCGCAAGGTGGACCAGATCCGCCAGACCGTGCGTAACACAGTGGAAGGGATGTGCTCCGTGGTGGCGTCCACGGGCAAGCTGACCTGGCCTGTGGAGCTGGAGGGCGGCCGCCGCCATGTGTACGAGATCGACTACGGCCCGCTGCTGTCCTTTGAGCCTGAAGCCAAGTTGACGACGGCTTCCAGGCTGCCTGACGTGTACCGGCTTTTGCGTGGCATGGAGCTGGAAGTCAGGAAGGCGGGGCTCGGCGGCAGCGTGGAGTTCTGGGCCGGGCCGGACGTGGCTGCCGTGCTGCTGGGCATCGTTGAGCAGTATTTGTCCACTGCGGAGAACAGGCCGTACCACCTTTCCCTGGAAGAAGGGCGCGTGGCGGTGGGCGGCTACACCATCCGTTTCATGGACGAAACGTATCCGAACCCGGAAGACGACGGGGAATGGCTGCCCAAGCTGGACGCCAAGACGCTGCTTGCGGTGGCAAAGAATCAGCCCGGCAAGGTGTGGTACTGCGCCATTGACTCCATTTCGGCCAACAATGCGGCCACGCCGCTGCACATCGTGCCGGTGCCCCGTCAGGACGACAGCGGCATCATGCTGATCGGCCAGGCCAAACCGCTTCCGGCGCGTCCTTCGCGCGCCTCCTGCAAATCCGTGGTTGTCGATTAGAAGGCATAGCAAGCTCGCTTTGCGGGCAACGGCTGCCGCAACGCCCTGAGCGCCCCGTGGAGGCGTTTTTGCCTCCACGACGGGCGTGGGGAAAGGGAAACTTTTTAGACTATTCTAAAACTAGTCTAAAACGCGAGGAAAAGGCATGTCCATGATTCTGTGCGGGCGCAAGGCAGTGCTGGACCTGATGCACCCGGATTATGTGACGGCGTGTGAGGAGCAAAATCCCGGCCTGGTGGACCGGACCATCGAGGCTGTGTCTGGGGAGATTGCGGACGCGCTTTCGTACCGGTATCCGCAGCCGTGGCCGCAGGTGCCGGAGCTGGTGCGCTACATCGCCACGGCCATCAGCGCCTACCGCGTGGTGGGGGCTATCACATCCCTGATGGATACGGAAGCCAGCAGTGATAACGAATGGATCCCCCTGCAAAAGCAATGGAAATACTGCACGGACCTGCTGGAGGACATCGTGTCCGGCAAACAAAAGTTGCCGCTGACCGAAGTCAACGCGGATAGGGAAGACCCGACGTTTGCCGTGGTGAGCCGCCCGCCGTTCTTTGACCTGCGGGGGCTGTAGGATGGGCAAAAGCGGTGTTTCCCTGCACTGGGGCGGTCTGGACAAGGCACTCGGCAGGGCGACCGGGAAGCTGGGCAACACGCAGGCGCTCATGGAGTCCGTGGGCGATGCGCTGGTATCCGGCACCATGAAACGCTTTGACGAGAAAAAGGACCCGAAGGGCAAGCCCTGGAAGCCTTCCCGGCGCGCATTGGAAGACGGCGGCGAGACGCTGACGGATTCGGGGCGCTTGCACCGATCCATCGACTACGCGGCCACGTCCAACAAGGTCATGGTGGGCAGCAATCTGGCCTATGCCCGGATTCATCAGAAAGGCGGCGAGATCAAGCCCAAGAAAGCCAAAAAGCTGGTGTTCAAGGACAGCGACGGCAAGACCGTGGCCGTGGACGCAGTGACCATCCCAGCCCGCCCGTACCTGGGCGTTTCCAAGGAAGATATGGAGGAAGTCAAGTCGACCATGGCCGACTTTCTGGCCGGGGCGTTCAAGGCCTAGGGGGGAGCCATGCAGGCATTCGCAACCGAGGTCATCACGCGGGCGGCGCTGGCCGCCGGTCTGCCGGAAGGCCGCGTGATCGACATGGTGAAAAAGGACAATCTGACCATCAAGCGCCCGCGCATCGAATTGCAGTTCATGCCGGAAACGCTGACCCGCACGGGCCGCACGCTGAACGTATGCCGCCAGAGTACGGACCAGATCCGCAAGCGGGAACTGTACGAGGTGGAGCTGACGGTCAACGCCAACATTCTGGCGGATGACCGGGCCTGGCTGGAGCGATTTTCGTATGACTTTGTGGCCGCGCTTTCCTCCGGGGGCAACGACAGCCGGGGCAACTGGATACGGGTACGGGCCAGCCAGGCCACCTTTGGACGCGCTCCGGACAAGCGCGTGGGCGAAAAAGTCATTGCCGTGTTCACCAGGGTGAACCGGCTGTACGTTGTGACATTTACCGGGCGCATCACGAGGGAGGAAGCGGAAGAGCTGATCCCCTCTCACACCATCAACGAACCCACATTCTATTAGGAGGCCGGTATGGCTACGAAAAAGAAAACAGCGGAGCAGGCTCCCGATTCCCAGACCGTCACGGCGGCCCCGGAACAGGCTGTTACGGAAGCGGAACCCAGGGAAGAAGAAGGAGGCGCGCATGTCGAGGAGACGACGTCGGAAGTACGGGAAACGTCCGTTGATCCGCAAGAAGATGTGGCGGCTGTCGTGCGTGCGGAAGCCGGGCCGCAACTGGAAAGCCTTTCTGTGCTGGCGGACCGTCACCGTGTGCCGACCTGGATGGATGCCGCCCTGCGCCGCATGATGGGCTGGGAAGCGGGCAAGATGGTGACGGATGCCGCGTACCGGGAAGCCCTGAACGGCATCAGGACCCGCCGGATGTGCGGCGGTCGTGTGAGGTAGCAATATGGGCGATGTAATCCAATACCTGATAGACGGCACGTCGGGCATCGTGACCGGCGGCGTGGACGGCAAGGCCCTGGTGGCAGGCGTCTGCTCCAAGGGTATTGTGGGCAAGGCGTACCTGATCGGCAAGCGCACGAACCTGGAAGAGCTGCTGGGCACGGGGCCGCTGGTGGACCGTATCCGCGACATGCTGGTAACGGGCGGACAGGAACCGTATGTGGTGGCTGTGCCTGTCCAGGGGCAGCCTGGCGGTTACATTTCCGCCCTGACGGTGACGGAAGGAAAGACCGGGGCCACGGTATCGGGCTATCCGGCGCTGAATGCGGATGTGGTCGTCCGTGTGGCCACGCCTGGAGCCGTGGGCACGGCCACGCTGGAGATCAGCACGGACGGCGGCAAGACCTTTGCCGAGGCCGCGCCGTCCGCTGTTCAGAATCCCGTGAGCTCCGGGGAGGATCCCACGGGGGCCACGCTGGTGTTTGCCGAGGGCGCGACGCTGGAGACAGGAGCAACGTATTCCTTTGCGGTGCGCTGTCCGGTGGGGCCGGTGTACCGTGTCGGGGATGCGGAAAGTCCCCTGGTGGAAGTGGAAGAACTGGCTTCCGGCGTGCTGGATGGCGCGGAACTGGTGATCCAGATTGTGAAGGGCGGCGACAGGAACGAAGGGACATTCCAGCTTTCCGTGGACGGAGGGGATTCGTTCACGACCATCCGCACCATCCCCGTGGACGGCCTCCACGAGCTGGCCGATTACGGTGTCAAACTGAGCTTCCCGTCCGGGGACTATGTGGCGGGCACCACCTATACCTGCCGCCTGCTGCCGCCCGCGCCGTCCATCGTGGATGTGTTGGAGGCCCTGGAGGAACCGCTGTCCGTGTATGACGTGGAGTTCGTATATATCGTCGGTCCGTCGGATTCCGTGGACTGGACGGCGGCCCAGGCCAAGGCGGACGACCTCTGGAACAGGCAGAAACCCACCTACTTCAAAATGGAGGCGCGTCTGCCCCAGGACGGGGAGGACCTCTCCGCCTATACCGCCGCTCTGCTGGCGGAAAGGCAGAACGTGGCCTGTCGTTTTGTGACGGTATGCTGCCAGTACGGGGAGATCACGGACACGACAGGTGCGGCCAGGCTGCGCAACGCGGCGGGCTTGCAGGCCGGGCGCGTGATGTCCATCCCGGTGCAGCGTGCCACGGGCCGCTACAAGGACGGCCCCGTGTCGCAGCTTCAGCTCCCAGCAGGCTGGGAAGCTGTGCGCCCTACGCTGGAGGAAGCCGGGTTCCTGACGGCGAAAAAATACACGGGATCGTCCGGAGCCTATTGGGGGGATTCGCGTACGCTGTCGGAGAACACGTCGGATTTCCGCTTTGAAGAGGTGCTGCGGACCACGTTCAAGGCCGTGCGCCTGACCAGGGACGCGGCGCGCAAGAGCCTGTACGACGAAGCGGGCGACCCGCTGCGCCGGGGTAACGACGGCGGGCTGGCCTATCTGAAGGCCTCTCTGGAAAACGCGCTGGACGCCATGGTCGCCGCCGGGGAACTGGCAGGTTATGTGGTGGACATTCCGTCCGGGCAAAATGTGGCGCGGGACGGCGTATCGGTGGAAATCACACTTATCGGCATCCCGATCATCCGGGAGATCCGGCTGTATAACCGCTACACCTACGCGGGTTCGACGTTTGACCCGCGCATCGAGGACTACGCGCTGGCAGGGTAAGGAGGCAGCATGTCCGCCAACGGCAATAAATACGACTGGGAAAGCATCACCGTGAACCTGACGAATGGCGAAGTCGTGGGCATCACGGAAATCAAGTACGAGGACGGGCAGGAGATCACGGCCCGTTACGGCAGGGGCAGCATCCCGCGCGGCTACGGACGCGGCAACTACGAGGCCAGCGGCAGCATGGTGCTGGACCGTGAGGAATGGGAGAAGCTCAAGAACGAGCTGACCGCCACGGGTGGTGGCATTTACGACCATGCGCCGTTCACCATCGTGGTGTCGTATGCGAACAACGACATGCCCACGGTGACGGATACCCTGAAAGACTGCAAGATCACCAAATTCAGTGGTGGTGGCGGCAGCCAGGGGGACGACAACGTGAGCCCCATGACCTGCGAGTTCACGATCCTGAAACCCATCCTCTGGAATGGGGTCCCGGCCAAAAAAGACCGGTCGGTCACCGGCCTGTAGCCGGGACTGAAAAACCTCGCATGGAGCGCGTCCTTTCCGGGCGCGCTCTTCTTTTTCATGGCATGTTTTCATAAGCGCCGGACAATAGTGTCCGCCTCAAACAAGGAGTGATTCTTATGCCTGAGACCAAAGAGACCAACCGCAAGTATGTTCTGTTCTCGCACACCTTTGCCGACATGTGGGCCGGAGACAGCGCGGATGACGCGCCGGAAGTGACGCTTTCGTACCGCTTTGCCAAACCGACCAAGACGCAGATCCAGCGCCTGCAGGACAAGGCTGCCAGAAATGCCGGGCAGGCTTCGCGTAATCTTGTCCTGGACTGCGTACACCCAGATGACAAGCAGGCGCTCACTGAAGCTATGGAAGAGTATCCCGGTCTGTCGTCCACCTTTGCCACGGCCATTTTGAAAGGTGTAGGCATTTCCGCCGACCTGGGAAACTAGCGGAGCCGGACGGCTACGGCCAGGGCGATGCCCTGATCCTGCACTGGCTCCACCTTCAGCCGTCGGAAGACCTGGAGGAATGGGCACGGCAGGTTGGCCTGGCAGTCTGGATGGAACGACGCTTTTTTGAAGCCCTGTCCCGCAATTTTTGGGGTACTCGCAAGGTTTGACCATGGAAGTCTTTTCTGTATTTGCCACGCTGTCTTTGGTGGACCTGCTTTCCAGCCCTCTGGATCGTATCAAGCGGGCCATGAAGGGCGTGGATCTGACGACTGCGGGACTGGGGGAACGCATGGGCAATCTGGCCCTGGCCATGGGTCCGGCGGCACTGGCCGCCGGGCTTCTGGTCGGGGCTTTGGGCATGGCAGCCGGCAAGGCCATGCAGTTTGAAAGTGCCATGGCCGACGTGGCCAAGGTCGTGAACTTCGAGACCGCCGCCGAGTTGCGGGAGATGAACACAACGGTCATGGACATGGCCGGGCGCATCCCGATGGCGGCGGACGGCATTGCGGCCATCATTGCCGCTGCCGGACAATCCGGAGTGGCCAAGGAAGATCTGGCGGAGTTCGCGGAACAGGCTGCAAAAATGGGCGTGGCCTTCGACCTGACCGGAGACCAGGCGGGCAAGATGATGTCCGACTGGCGGGCCGGTATGGCGCTTTCGTTGCCGCAAGTTTACTCCTTGGCCGACGCTGTAAACCATTTGAGCAACAATATGAACGCCACGGCTCCGGCGCTGGGTGAGGTCATCCAGCGCGTGGGCGCGGTGGCTATGGTCTGCGGCCTGTCGGAAACGAAGGTGGCGGCCCTCGGCGCGGCCTTTCTTTCCGCCGGAGCCAGCCCGGAAGTGGCGGCGACAGCGCTCAAGAGCTTCACCACCACGCTGGTCAAGGGCACGGCCATGAGCAAGGATCAGGCCAAAGCCTTTGCATCTGTCGGTCTGTCCGCCACGCAACTGGCAAAAGATATGCAGACCGATGCCCAAGGAACGATTTTCAAAGTCCTTGAGGCAATAGCGAAAAAGCCCAAGGAACTGCAAATGTCCCTCCTGACCGAGATGTTCGGTCAGGAATCCCTGGGGGCCATAGCTCCGTTGCTGAAGAACATGGGCAATCTTTCGCAGGCGTTCGAGCTGGTGGCGGACAAAAGCAAGTACGCCGGTTCCATGCAGGCGGAGTTCGACACGCGCAGCAAGACAACGCAAAACGCCCTGCAACTGTTGTCCAACAAGTTGACCAACCTGGCTATTGCCGTCGGCAACGTCTTTTTGCCGGTCGTCACCGCCGGAGCCAACGCGCTTGGCGCGGTGGCGGACGCCCTGCGCTGGGTGGCGGAAACGCGCTTCGGGCAATGGCTGATAGCAGCCGCCGGAGGTATGGCCGCCGCCGTACTGGCCGTGACGGCGTTTTCCGCCGGGCTATGGGCGGTGTCCAAGGCCGTGCCATTTGTGGCCAAGACACTGCTTGCCATCAAAACTGCCCTGTTGGGGCTGGGCTGGCCGGTGTGGGCGCTGATCGCCGCCGTGGGTCTTTTGTATGCGGCCTGGAAAAAGGACTTCGGAGGCATCGCCACCACGCTTACCCGTTGGGGACGGAACATTTCGCTGGTGATCCAGGGCGTGACGGCGGTGTTCGGTTCGCTCAAGAACGGCGTGGGTGAAATCCGTGGCGAGCTGGCGGAAGACATCAAGGCGGAAGGCCTGGTAGGCATTGTGACCACGGTGTCCCGCGTGGCCTACCGCATCAAGGAATTTTTCACGGGCATCCGGGAGGGGGTGAACTTTGACGGTGCGGTGGTGGCGCTGATCCCGGCCATCCTCAAGGTCCGTGACCTGTTCGACTCTCTGGGCGAATTGATAGGCTGGGTATTCGGGACCGAGGTCAAAAGTGCATCGTCCGAGGCGCGGGGCCTGGGTGAGATCCTGGGCGGCGTGCTGAGCATCGGGCTGGAGCTGGTGGCAACGGTGATCGCCAACGTGGTGCGCGGCATCGATTCCCTGGTATCCCTGGTGCGCCTGGTGTGCGCCCTCTTTACCGGAGACTGGGTCACGGCCACGGCCATGGCCGAGAATATCTGGATCAACTTCTGCGATTCGCTCATGGCCTTTGCGGACTATTTCCGTATCGGAGACTGGATACGAGACGCTTGGGCGCAGGCCACGGAATGGCTTTCGGGCCTGGACCTTTTCGAGTCCGGAGCGCGGCTTTTGGATACCTTCAAGGAAGGCATCTTGTCCAAGGTGGAAAGTCTCAAGCAAACGTTTTCCGACGCGCTGGGGAGGTTGCGCGACCTCTTGCCGTTCAGCGATGCGAAGGAAGGCCCGCTGTCCACGCTGACGCTGTCCGGGGCGCGTCTCATGTCCACGCTGGGCGAAGGCATGAACGCTGGCTTTCCCGGCCTGTACGCGACGCTTTCCAACAAGCTGAGCAGTCTGAAAGAAAGCATCGGCACCTGGTGGGACGGGCTGTGGGGCAACGGCGTTCCCGCTCCCGCCACGGGCGAGGCGCCCATGGTGCCCGACGCTCCGGGGATGTCCGCCGACGTGGCCGAAGCGCGGAGCCGGCAGGGACTTGCCGCAGGGGACCAGGCCGCAGGGTCGCAATCCTGGACGCTGCATATCGCCAACATCACCCTGCCCAACGTCAAGAACGCGCAGGACTTTTACGAGGACTTGCAGGCAGCGGCCACGGAAATGGGAGGAAGCCTGGCATGAGTGTGAAACTTCTGAGCTTTGAAGATGGCATTGTGAGGATAGGCGGCGAAGAGCTGCCCGGCCTTCTGTCAGATTTGCGGGTCAGCGGGAAGGTGCGCTTTGACGAACAGAGCGTGGACAAGGCCAGCGGCAAGAAAAAGACGCCGCAGGGTTGGGAAGACGCGGACATCAGTCTGATGCTGACCCTGCTCACGGATGAGAGCGGTACCTGCTATGACAAACTGGCGGTGCTGGAGGGCTTTTTCAAGAAAACGGACGGCAAGGCCAACCCGTCCATCTTTACCGTGGCGAACAGCCATTTGCTGGCGCGCGGCGTGCGGCGGGTGGTGTTTTCGCGCCTGGATTCCTCGGAATCGTGCCGGACGGATGAAATCCGGGCCTCGCTGGCCTTTGTGGAGCATAACCCGCCCATCATCAGGCAGGAACGGGCGCAGGCCAAGACGCCCACCCCGGCGGAACTGGCGAAGAAGGCGAAGGAAAAGGCCGAGAAAGCCGCCGAACAGCCGGAAACGGTCATCGGGGTGGACGTGCAATGATCGAGGGGCTGAACATACGCTGCAACGTGGGACCGGTGGAGATTCTGCGCAGCCCGTTTCTGGAGCTGGTGTTCCGTCGCTGCGCGGTATTGAACCGGGCGACGGTGCATGTTCCGGACCCGGAGGGCGAAGTGCGGTCACGGCTTGCCGTGGGGCAGGCGGTGGCCGTACGCTGGGGCTACCGTGGCGAAGCCGGGATGTGGCAGGAATGGGAAGGCACGGTGGAAGGCATCGACCAGCCGCGCCGGGATGCGGACGGCGCGGACGCGGTGGTTGTGCGGGCCGTAGGCCTGGAAAAAGCGCTGACGACCACTACGGTGACGGAGAGTTTTTATCGGGAACCGGCGGATGTGGTGGCCCGGCGTCTGCTGGCCCGAACCGGGCTTGCCGTGGGCGCTGTGGAGGTTCCGGGGGAAGTGCTCCCCTGGCAGGTGTTTTCCGGCGTGTCCGTGGCGCGGGCCATCCGGCAGCTTTCCCATAGCCTGGAGCGATCTTTCGGGCACGACATGAGCCGCCACGCGTTGTGGCTGGGTGCATCCGGCCTGACCTGGAGCGCCGGGGACGAACCGGGCGACGTGTACAGCGTGGCCACGGCGGAAAACCTGATCGCACACACGCCTCCACAAACGCCGGACGGCGTGGGCGTGGTGGTGTCCGTACCGTTGCCGGGGCTGACGCACAGCCGTCTGGTGCATATCCGGGATACCCGGCGCGGCGTTGACGAAACGGTGCGGGCGCTGACGGTGGCGCATACCTTTCAGGCCAGCGGAAATTCCACGGTCATCAGCTACGGCAAGGACACGGGGTGGTTGTAGTATGGACGACAGTCAGGGCAAACGGGACCTTGTGGGCCTGATCCGCAAGCTCGTTGAGCTGGCCATGCCTGACTTGCGGCATTATTACCGCCTGCCACGGAAGGCCAGGGTGGTGGCCGTGTACGCAAGCGATGGGGAATATTTTTGCGACGTGCAGCCGCTCCGGAACGATGAAAGCCCGGACCCAAAGGAGCCGGTCGTGCCGCGCGTGGCTCTGCCCGTGCTGTGGGGCGGCCCAGATCGGGGCGTTGTCTGCCCGCCCGTTTCCGGGGTGCTGTGCGACCTGGCCTATTATGACGGCGATCCGAACTACCCGTATATCTCCAACATCCGTTGGGGCGGCGGCATGAATGCGCCCAAGGCGGCGCTGAATGAGTTTGTCATCCAGCTTGAGAACGGCGTGGAACTGCGCATCGACAAGGACAAGCGGGTGGTGACGCTGACGCCGCAGGATGTGCGGACGGAAGCGGGGAAAAGCTGGACGGTCAAGGCCGGGGACAATGCGACCATCCAGACGGGGAAGGACGCCACCTTGCAGGCCGGGAACGTGGCCAACATCGTTGCGCCGCTCATCAACCTGCAGGGCCGTGTGGTCTGCAAGTCCCTTGACGGCACGGGCAAGGGCAAGGCGGAATTTGAGGGCGACGTGATCATCCGGGGCAACCAGGAAGTCACGGGCGACACCACGACCGGCGGCAGCTCCCGCGTCAACGGGGATTCCTATGCCGGTAGCCGCAGCGGGGGCAGCTGCCCGCACTAGCGCCGTTCTCGTTTATCGTGCGGAAAAAGGTTGCGCTTCATTTACTAGTATGCTAGTAATTTATTCCGTAAGGAGGTAAGTTGCCAAGAAAACAAATTTCATTTGAGGTGTCAGAGGAGGAGCACGCCAAAATCAAAGAGTTGGCGGCTCAGCGGAGGCAGTCTGTAAAAGGAATGATTTTTTCAGCTTTGGAAAAGTTGATTCCTGATTGGAAGCCCAAAAAGAAGACAACAAAATAGAACAGCGGCTGCCTGGTCTAGCCACCAGACAGCCGCCTAACCACAACCCACCTTCATGGAGGTGTATCATGGCTGCTAACAGCCTATCTCAACTCACGTCCCCGGTAAAGTCCGAGAATCCCATCCACATTGATTTCCTGAACAACGAAACGCCCGTTGTCTCTTCGCTGGACGTTGCCCGGCATTTTCAGCGGCGTCATTCAAATATTCTGCGCGACATCGACAGATTGCGCTCTATCCTGCCGAAATCATTCAACGCGCTCAATTTTGGGCGCGTTGAAATCACTGATGCAAAGGGTGAAAAACGCCGCGCCTACCTCCTTACCCGCGACGCCTTTTCCCTGTTGGTCATGGGCATGACCGGCAAGGCGGCCATCCTGTGGAAGCTGCGCTACATCGAGGCGTTCAACGCACTTGAAGCCGCCGTGCTGGAAAACCGGGCGGACCTTGCCCGTGAATCCGGCTACCTGCAAGGACTGGATGAAGGCCGGGCGGCAACGCTGCCGGAGGTGAAGGCGGCGGAAGCGAAGGCCCGGCAGGACACGGCCCGCCTGTTCTGGCGCCTCGGTCCGGCGCGCAAGCGCCGGCTGCGCTCCGCCGTGCGCTACCGCAAGATGGGGCTGGGCATCCATGACATCGCCAAACTGCTGGACGTACACAATCGTGAAGTCAGCAGCCTGCTGGACGCCGCCGAGGCGCTGGGCCTGCTGCCGCCCCGGATGGGGCGCGTCTCCCGGCCCGTGCAGGGCAACCTGCTGGAGGTGGGGGCATGAGCGCCATGCGTGAAGTCCCCGTGGAAGTGCTGGATGAAATGGAGCGCATGGAAGCTCGCGTAGCCTTCTTGAGCGACGTTTTTCAGGTCGTTTCCGAAAGACCGGAGGATGACCTTGCTTTGAGTCGCAAAGGGTTGGAAGGCCTGTTCTACTGGACACAGGACCTTGAAGACATGCTGCGCCGCCTGAATCAACGGGCCAATCCCGAATAAAAAACAGTCTGAAAATAGTTCGCATGGAGCGCGTCCTTTCCGGGCGCGCTTCTTTTTTTTGTGCCAGAGTCGTTTCCATGAGGCGGCATACCGCAAACCGCCGGAGGCGCGGCGCGTGCGCCGCCTGGAGTGACGAACGAGCGCCGGGTCGGGCTTTGCCCGCCCGGCATGGATGCGAGTGAGGAACGGATGAATGACCTCTGGGGGCAAGACATTGCCCTGGACGACAGTGGGCAGGCCCGCGTGGCGGCCAACGGTGAACTTTTGCTGACGGACGGAGTGGCCACTGGCGTCCAGGACATCCGCCTGCGCATGTTTACCCGCCTTGGCAATCTGTTCTACGACCGGGAGTTCGGCAGCCTTATCCACGACTGGATCCTGGAGGATTCCACAGCGGGGAATCGGGCGGCGTTTGAATCGGAAATCGTCATGCGTGTGGAGGAAGACCCGCGTGTCGTCGTCGGTTCGGTGCGCTGTACGGTGACGGCGTGGGATGAAACATCCATCACGGCGCTGGCAACCTGGCGTTTTCTGGATACTGACACTCCGCTGAGCCTGGTTTTGCAGGTGAACAAGCTGACCATGGAACTGGTGATTGAAGATGCCGACCCGCGAACAGACAGTTTTGTTCAGGCTGTGGCCGTGTCGTAGGGCATGGCGGGCATGAAAGCGGAGGAAAGAACACCATGAGCACCAGACAATCACTGTCGGCATCCGTAAGCCCCGCAAGCGGGACAACGGCTGCCGCACCTCGTGTTTCCCGGACGATTGAGGACGTCCGGGCCTCCGTATTCGGTTATGTGGAGACGGCACAGGACAGCCTCGCCACCTACGGTTATCTGCCCGTGCGCCTGAACCTGAACAAGGGCGTGGTTCGCGGCCTGCTGGAAATTTTTTGCTGGGGCTACTGGCAGATCTACAGCCTGTTGCAACGTCTGCTGCAGCAGGTCAGCCCGGACGGGGCAACGGGGGAATGGCTCGACATGCACGCGGGGAGCGTGGACCTCTCCCGGCGCGCGGCGACCAAGGCGCGGGGGAAAGTGCGCTTTGCCCGCGCCGTGGAGACCGGTCAGGACACAAACATCACCATCCCTGCCGGGCGCATCGTGCGCACCCTGCCGGACGGCACGGGCCGTATTTTTCGATACAGCACGGTCGCAACCGCTGTCCTGCCTGCCGGGGCGGACCATGTGGACGTTGAGGCTGAGGCCGAGGATTACGGCGCGGCGGCCAATGCGTCCGCCGGACAGATTTGCGAGTTGGTGACGCCGGTCACGGGCATTTCCGGGGTGACGAATGCGGCGGGCTGGCTGACGGAGGAAGGCGCGGACGAAGAGACGGACGCGCAGCTTCGGGAGCGCATCGCGCTGCAATGGCGGGGGAACAACGGCTGCACCAAATACGCCTACGCCGCGTGGGCGCTGTCGGTGCCGGGTGTGACCTCGGTGTCCATCCTGGACCGCCATCCGCGCGGCCAGGGCACCGTGGACATTGTCGTGCGCGGTGCGGACGTGCTGCCCACCGAAGCGTTGTTGCAGAAAGTCCGGGAGGCCGTGGCCCCCAACGTACCCATAAACGACGACTGGCTGGTCAAGGGGCCTGTCCCCATAGCCGCCACCATAGACGGCGTGCTGGAGTACACCGACGGCGATCCGGACGCCATAACGACCCAGGCGGAGAACCGTCTGCGTGCCCTGTTCGCGGAGACCAGCCCCCTGGCTGACGTGACGGCCCTGCAGATCGGGCAGGACCTGACGCTCGACCTGCTGACCCATACGGTCATGGCGGTCGCAGGCGTCAAGCGTGTGACCTGGACCAGCCCGACACAGGACGTGCTGGTCGTGCCCGCCGATGGCGTGGCCCGCCTTGAAAGCCTTGCCCTGCGCGCCGTCAGGGCCGAGGAAGCGTAACCGTGTCCGAGTTCTGGAAATATTTTCATGACATCCTGGCATGGCCTTTGATCCATGCCCCCGGCCCCCTGCAGGGGCTCGTCCGGGGCATGGCCCATGCGCTGGACGAGACGCGGGATGATGTCGTGTATTTCCGGCGGCAGTGGTTCCCGGCTCTCTGCGAGCCGGGGCTTGTGTCCGCCTTCGGGGCAAGCCGGGGCCTGGTGCGCAGCCCCGTGGAAAGCGACGCGCAGTTCCGCACCCGTGTCGTCAATGCCTGGCGCTGGCACATGCTGGGGGGCAAGCAGCAGGGCCTGCCTGAGATTCTGGCAGCCTACGGTTACCACGTCGAAGCCATCGAGAATATGCGCCAGTTTGCGCCCACGCGCTGGGCGGAGTTCATGGTGCGGCTGGAAACGCCGCCTCATTACGGGGATCAACAAGCCCAGCTCGACAGCCTTGCGCACCTCGTTTGGCTGATCCAGGAATACAAGCCGGCACGCAGTTTCTTTTTCCGTATCTACAACGACACCAACGACCGGCGGCCCATCATCCCCGGTATAGGCCCCAAGCTGGGCAGCGGCATCCTGTCGTTCTGGAGCGGGACCACGGACCCCGGCGTCGGAGACGGCGACGTGGTCATCGCCTTTGGCGTCAAGATCAGCCTGTTCGGCCCGCCCCTGCTGGATGGTTCTCCGCTCTGGGGCCTGACGGAGCTGCTGACCCTGTATGGGCCGCGCCGCGTCAACAATTTTGTGCTGAGCGTGTCCCGGCTCTCTGACACGTTCATCCGCCGCAATCCCTTTGTCATGTCCGAGGTGGTCAGCATTGGCAGCGGCGAGGACGTGTACTTTTCCGCCTCCTGGAATGACGGGAGCTGGGACGACCGCCCCTGGGAACGCTGGGAGGGCTTTACCCGCTACATCCCGCCGTTTGAACTCGGCATCCGCCATACGGCACGCAGCCAGCTGGAAACGGGCCTGTCCCGCCTGTCCGGCATCAATGAACGGCTGGGGGGCGTGCGTCGTATCGTGCTGGCGCGCGGCGTCAACAGGCTGGGGAACCTGCGTCTTGGCAATCATGGTCCCGTGCGCACGCCCGTGTGTTTGTGGGCCTATGAGGCGGAACGCCGGAGCATGGGGGAACTGGCCTTCCCCGCAGCCGTGCCCGGTCAGTGCTGGGGATCGGAAACAATGGTCCAGGTCGGGCACTCTCCCTGGCTTAATGCCGGGACATGGGAAGAGGAAGGCGGCTGGAATGATGCCGCCTGGGACACCATCCATGCCTATATGGGAATATCCATCACGGAGGAATAAATGCAATCTACCGTTACCGAACAGGGGCGTATCGCGATGGCTGTCGCCATTGCCGCACGCCCGCTGCATATCGCGTGGGGTCTGGGCGACGAGGCCTGGGACAGTATGGACCCCCTTGAATGGCCGTCACTGGTCAAGGCCACGGCCCTGGTCAACGAGGTGGGTCGCCGCAAGCCCTCTGTGGTGGGATTTGTGACGCCCGACGATAACGGCTCCATCGTGGTCCCTGTCGAGAAGCGCGTTATCGAGGAGGGGACCGTTGAGGTGGTCACCAAACGCTACGCCTACAGTGCCGAGCCGACGGCCTACTTGTACCTGCGCGCGGACTTTGACTACAGCGACGCCCCCACCGCCACGTTGCGCGAGGTCGGCGTTTTCATGGATACGGAGGTCTCCCCGGACTGCCCAGCCGGCCAGCTCTATTTCCGTCCTGACGAAATCGTGAACGCGGGACGCCTGTTTGCCGCGCAGATCCTTGACGAACCCATCACCCGCAGCCCCAACCGCAAGATCGGCATCGAGCTGGTCCAGGCCATCTAAGGAGCATCACATGGGCAAGAAAATCATGGGCGGCCTGTTTGAGCTGCCTTCCACCCCGGACAACTACTACAACCTGCACGACCCGGAAAAATCCTTTGAAAGCATCCTCTTCCGCGACGGATATGTGCTTCAGGGCCGTGAACTCAACGACCTGCAGGAACTTTTTTTTGAACATGCCAGGGGCCTTGGCGACGCCCTGTTTGCCGACGGCGACATTATTCGCGACGCGCAGATTTCCGTGGACGCCTCCACCGGGCAGGTCACTGCGCAGGCCGGGGCCATCTATCTGGCGGGCAAGGTGCGCGGGGTTCCCCCGGCCAGTTTCGTGATACCCACGTCCGGCACGGTGACGGTGGGCATCCGTCTGGTGCTTACCGTCATCAGCGAGAATGAAGATCCCGCGCTGCGCAACCCGGCGCAGGGCTGTGATGGCGAAGGCGAAGCGGGCGCATGGCGGCTCAAGGTCGAGGCGCTGTGGGGTTTTGATACGGATGGCGGGTCCGGGCGCTTTGTACCCGTCCACACTGTGGACAACGGCGTCGTGCGGGCCAAGGAACAGCCGCCGAACCAGGACAGTTTTACCCAGGGCATCGCCCGCTATGACCGCGACAGTACAGGCGGCAGCGGCTATGTGGCTGAGGGGATGCTGCTGCGCTTTGCCGAGCAGACCGACGACGCTCAGATATACAACCTGTCTGAAGGCCGGTGCCGTGTGTACGGTTACGGGGTGGAGGTGCCCACATCCCGCCGCCTGTCCTACCCGGCGCGTCCGGACCTGCGCACCATCGACACGGAAGTCCATGTGGGCGACGGCACGGAAAGCCAGCGCATCACTGTGGCTCATCCGCCCGTCCATGCCGTGAAAAAGGTCAACGTCATCGTCAAGAAAAGCGTGGAGCTGACACACGGCAGCTACGCGGGCTGCGAGGACGCCCTGCCCGATACGTCGGTAGTGGCCCTGCTGGAGGTCAAGCAGGGGGACACCGTCTATGTGTCCGGAGACGACTACACCAAGAACGGGGACAAGATCGACTGGTCCCCGGCGGGTAACGAGCCCGCCACGGGGTCGTCCTACCAGGTCAAATATACGGTCATGACACAGCAGGTGCCGGATGACGTGGACGCCGACGGTTTCAGCGTCAAAAACGCCGTGCGCGACAGCAACGTCCTTGTGACCTACGAGCAGGCCCTGCCGCGTATCGACCGCCTGTGTGTTACCCAGGACGGTGCGTTCGAGTGGGTACAGGGCGTCGGCAACGAGCTGGCCCCCAAGTCCCCGGCTGTCCCGGCCACCATGCTGGCGCTGGCCAGCGTCACCCAGGCATGGCGCGGCGCTCCTGCTGTCGTCAATGACGGGGTGCGTGTGGTGCCGTTTGCCGACATTCAGGCCATCAATGCCCGCCTGGATTACGTCATGGCCGAAGTGGCCAGGCAGCGCCTTGAAGCCGATGCCACCACGCGGGAAGACGGCGCGCGTGTCGGCATGTTTGTCGACCCGCTGCTGGATGACAGCATGCGTGACCAGGGCGTCAGCCAGACGGCCGCCATTGTTGGCGGGGAGCTGTGTCTGCCCATTGCCGCGTCGGCCTACATGCTGTCCAGGGACATCAGCGTACCGAAATCCCGCTCGTATGTGCCCGTGGTGGCTCTTGCCCAGACCCTGCGGACCAATTCCATGCGCGTGAATCCCTATTCCGCCTTTGACCCCATGCCCGCGCGCGTCACCCTGACGCCCAGCATCGACCGCTGGACGGAATACGACACCACATGGGCCAGCCCCGTGACAGAAAAATTCGACGTCAGCAAGGACGGGTATTTCCACAAGGTCGTCGGTACGGAGACCACGACCACCACCGAGACCCTGTCCAGCCAGTCCAGCGCGTTGGAGTTCCTGCGCGAGATTGACGTGGCCTTTGAGGCGCGGGACCTGGAGCCGGGGGAAACTGTCCATGAGGTGACCTTTGACGGCATGGTCATGGAGTGTCGCACCGCCGAAGGGGAACCGGGTACGATTACGGCGGACGAAAACGGTGTGGCGCGTGGCGTGTTCACCATCCCGCCCAATGTGCCCGCCGGGGCAAAAACTGTCGTCGTGTCCGCGCATAGCCGACAGGGACAGGCCGTGTTCGTGGGACAAGGTACGCTGACCGTGCAGACCCTGCGGCAGGTCAAACAGGTGACGACCGTATGGGTAGACCCTCTGGCGCAGACATTTGTTGCCGAAGAGGCCATGCAGCTTGCCGGTGTGGACCTCTATTTCATGGCGGCGGGTGGTGATGCCCAGGTCCAGATCCGCGAGGTGGTCAACGGCGTTCCCACGCGCGTGGTGTTCGCGGAAGCACACATCGCCAGGGAAGACATGGTGGTCACCGGCGGGGGGCATACGCGCGTGCTGTTCGATGCGCCGGTAGCCCTGTCGGCCAATGTGGAATATGCGCTCGTCGTGCTGTGCGACGACGCCGAGACCTCCCTGGCCATTGCCGTGCTGGGAGAATACGACGAACTGCGCAAGAGCTATGTCACCAGCCAGCCCTATACCATCGGCGTCATGCTCTCGTCGTCCAATGCCAGTACCTGGACAGCCCACCAGGACAAGGACATGGCCTTCCGCCTGCTAAAAGCTGATTTCACCAGCGCCCAGGCGCAGGAGATTGACCTGGGCAGTGTGGATACGGAAGAGGAGGCCACGGACATGCTCCTGTTCGGCCTGTCCGACCTGCCTACGGCCAAGACCTCTGTCCAGTATGCCGTGGACTTGCCGGATGGTACGACCGCCAGCATGGCTGAAGGTCAGGCCGTGAACTTTGCCAAGGGCCAGACCGGGCGCTTCAGCGTGAAGGCTTCCCTCTCCGGAGACGCTACCGCATCCCCCGTGCTGTATCCCGGCACCATGCTGGTGTGCGGCAAGGTAGGGGCGACCGCCGATTACTGCACCCGCAGCATCACGTCTTCCGGTGCGGCCAAGGGCGTTCTGATCTTTGACGCCATCATTCCCGCCGGGGCCGCCGTGACGCCCAAAATGCGCGAGGATGAGGGGGAATGGCAGGAGATGACCAAAGCCGGGACCGTGAACCAGGGCGACGGGTTGGTGGAGTTCCGCTACGAGCTGGCCCTTTCCGGCGGCGATATGGTCAAGGCCAAGATCGAGCTGTCGGGCACGGCCACGGCCCGTCCCCGTGTCCGCAATATCCGCATGCTGGCCGTGAAGTAGAGAGGACCGTATGGCTTACGACGAAAAGACCCCCCATCTGTCCCTGCCCCTGCCGCACCCGCGCAATACGCTGCGTGAGGACTGCCCGCGTATTCGGGAAAGCCTGCAGGCCCTGGACCGGTTCGCGGAAAAATCGGACGCCGCCGTTGCGGCACTGGCCGAGGCCGACACGACATTGGCAAACGCCATGCAATCCCAGGGCAAGGACCTGGCGGAAGCCATCTCCCAGGAGGAACAAGCCCGTTCCCAGGCGGATTCCGGTCATGACAACGCCATCGCCGCCTTGAAGAAGCAAATCGAGGCTCTGCAGGAAACGGTAGCCAAGATCAACCCGTGGGACATTTTCCCCATGCGCGTCCCCATTGCTGTTGACGGCGTAAAGTTTGGCGGTTCCGACGGCCGCCGCGCCATTATGCCCGGAGAGACGGAACCGCGTGAAAACTGGGTGCTCTGTGACGGCGGGGAAGATGGCCACGGCGGTACCGTGCCCGACATGAGAGGGCGTGTCGTTTTGGGCGCATCCGAAGCCCATCCGGCTGGCTCTGCTGGCGGGTCCGAGACCCACGAACACGGTCTTGCTGGCACTGTCGGGGAAACCACCCTGTCCATCGAGCAGATGCCAGCGCATGCCCACCAATGGCGTCATGTCCAAACATGGATTTCCGGTGAAACGCATGCTGATGGCGTTACAAAAAATGGCAATATCAATGGCGATACGCACGGAACCACAACTACCGTAGGCGGCTCCAAGCCTCACGACCACCCGCTTGAGGGGGCTACGGAGCAAGCCGACAGCCTGCCTCCGTTCCTTTCGTTTGAGATAGTGGTCAGGGTGGCATAGGGGCGTCCTCCGTGGGTTTGCGGGCGGGATGTGGGTCTTGCTGGCACTGTCGGCGAAACGACCCTGTCCACCGAACAAATGCCAGCGCATGGACATAGTTATACTTTCCGTAGCGCAAGCCGCGACTGTGGATACGCAAGCGGTTCACCCATGTTCTGGCAAAATACCACCACCGCAAACACCGGTAATGCTGGTGGGGGGCAGGCCCATACCCACCCTTTGACCGGGAGCATAGAGGCTAGTGAAACCCTTCCACCTTTTCATAGTTTCCCCGTGGTCATGCGGTGCGCATAACCATGTGAAATGAGAGAAAGGGCGGCAAGCTGTCGGCTTGATTCGTGGTTCCCTCAAGCGGGTGCTCGTGAGGCTGGGAACCACCTGTAGCCTCTGCCTGATAAGCTGACCCATAATCATCACTGCCACGGCTTAGCCAGTCCCAGCTAGCCTGGTCTCCTCGCCGAATGGTGTGCGTATGGCTGGCCAGCTGTGCTACCGTGAGCGTCGTTTCGCCGACAGTGCCAGCAAGACCACCCCCCCGCCCGCAAACCCACGGAGGATGCCCCTATGCCACCCTGACCACCATCTCAAACGAGAGGAACGGCGGCAGGCTGTCGCCCCGGTCTGTGCCCCCCTCAAGTGGATGGGCGTGGGGCTGGGAGCCGCCAGCTAATGACGTTTCAGGATAAGAGCCGGCCCCAGACGTAGACGAGGCCGGAACCCATGAGTTCTCGGTTCCGGTTCCGGACCCGGATACTCCATAGGTATGTCCATGCTCCGGCATCTGCTCTGTGGACAAGGTCGTTTCGCCGACAGTGCCAGCAAGACCCACACCCCGCCCGCAAACCCACGGAGGATGCCCCTATGCCACCCTGACCACCATTTCAAACGAAAGGAACGGCGGCAGGCTGTCGCCCCGGTCTGTGCCCCCCTCAAGCGGATGGGCATGGGGCTGGGAGCCGCCGATATTCCCTGTAGAGAGGCTACCCGGCTCAAGATAAGGGATAGCTCCATTATTGCCCCAGTTAATCTGTTTCGATGCCCCCAACGACGTAGCGTGATTATGCGTCGCTAGCTGGCCTGTGGTTAGCGTCGTTTCGCCGACAGTGCCAGCAAGACCGACATTTTTCCTAAAAAACAAATAACAGAAGGCGATTATGTATGATGTGGTTTGAACACACCCCGCATGGTCTGCGGGAAATCACAGAAGAAGAAATTCTGGCCAGAGCGGAACAGATCAAGGCCCGGCGTGATGAGGTGAACGGACCTGTCCTGTGCCCTTGGCAGATGCCCAGAACGAGTCATGCTATCCCCTCAATCCATAACAATTTCGGAGGTTGTCCCCATGCACACTGTTACGGTTGTCCCCGCCGATAAGCTCATTATTTACGACGGTGTAGCCCTGTTTTTTGATTTCCAGGCCCCTGACGGATTGCACGCCCTGCAATGGCGCGATGACGCGGGCCATACGGAGTGGACGGGCGGTCCCAACCGGCCCCTGACCGTTGAGGACTACGACGAACAGGTCGCGCCGTATGTGGCCCTGTGGCGGAAGGAGAAAACACGCCGTGAGGAAAAGGCCGCCGAGGAAGCCGCCGCCCGCGCACTCCCCGATGCCAAGGAGGCCAAAACTGCCGAGGTGCTGTCCGGCTACGACGCCGCGTTGGCCGCCTCCCTCACTATGCCTGCCGCCATGCCCACCTCGCAGGACGTAGCAGTGGGTGCGGCCCTTTTTGCCGTGGATGACGCGGAAGGTCTGGCGTTTGTTCAGGCACGGCACGCCGCTCGCCGTGACGAGCTGCTGGCCGCTGTGGACGCGGCAGACAGCGTGGAGGCTGTGCAGGCCGTGGACGTGAGCTATGACGTATAGGGTCGCTGGACAGCGTATCACCGCTCCGGACGCTGGCGGGCACGGCCTGGGAATCAGCGACGGGCAGTCCTGGCTGGTGGAGGACAGCATCATCGATCTGTCCGCCTGCCCACTGGAGCGGCTGGACGAGGCGGCAGGTATCACCTGGGGCAGCCGCGCCATCTTCCGGCGCTGCGTCATCCGGGGCGCGGGAAAGCTCATCCTCTGCGGTTCAGGAGATGCGGACAAGCTGGCGGTGGAGCGCGGCAAGGTAGTCATCTTTGAGGACTGTATCCTTGAGGACTTCGGAAGGCGCGGCCCGGAAGTCCAATCCTGTATGTGGATCATCCTGCGGCGCTGCCTGATCCGCAACTGGGGGGAGCCGAGGCGGTGCGACGTGCGGGCTTTTGCCGGCTGGGCACATCATGGCGGTCGCATCGAGGCCGAGAGCTGCGTGTTCGATCAGCCCCGTTTCTGGCGCGGTTGGCGGGTCATGGTGGGGGACTGGTTGGCCCATCTGGGCCAGGCCTGGAATGACGAAGGCTTGCGCGGCGTTCTGCGCCCGGCCGCCTGGCTGCCCGGCGTCTGCCGGGGCCTGGTCGCCACGGCGGGCGGACACGTCCGGGCCAAGGATTGCCGCGCTACCCGCTGGTGGATACGCCTTGAAGCGCGACACGGCGATATGTCCCAGGAGGACGCGGTCGAGATGGTGCGGCGCTTGGAAGCCATGCGGCAGGACATGGAAAGGCGGCTGTAGTTTTTGACAGAAGGATGTGCAGGGTAAAAAGTCGTGCGGACCATATAACAGGAGGTTCGCATGGCAAAAGGAATCACCGTCAGGGAGCTGGCGGATGCCTATTTCACAGTGCATTGTACCCACCCCGTGACACAAAAAAGCGGGCGCTACCACATCCGGCCGGTGCTGCGTCTGGTCGGAGGGTGGCAGGCTCGGAGGCTCAAGCCCCAGCACATCAGCGAGTTTATGGAGGGACAGCGGCAGCTGGGGGTATCCCTGGCAACGGCCGTTCTCCGGGCGAAGCTGCTGCTCACGATACTGCGCTGGGGTGTCGGTACAGGCAGACTGGCCAGCAATCCGCTGGAAGGGGTACGCTTTCCCCGGCCCAGGGCACGGCGGGTCATGCCACCCACATTGGCCGAGGCCAGGCGCATGCGCGACGTGGCTGCGTATCATGTGGCGCGCGTCATCACGCTGGGCATGATGGCCGGGCCGCGCATCGGCCCCTCGGAGCTGTTCAAATTGCGCTGGGAAGACGTCGATCTGGACGCGGGAATCATCCGCATGCCTAACGCCCGGAAAGGCGCACGCGCGGAATCCCGCCTGATTCCTGTACGGGATGACGTTTTACCGGAACTGCGTAGGTGGTGGGAAGAGGACGCAAAAATAGGCTGCCCGTGGGTTATCCATTGGCAGGGGAAAAAGGTCATGTGTATCGGCCATGCGTGGCACGCGGCACGGAAGGCAGCGGGAATTTCCCGTGTCATAACGCCCTACAGCTTGCGACACGCCTTCCCGACAAGCGCCCTGGAATATGACGCCGACATCAAAGCCGTTGCCGAGATAATGGGGCACTCCGATCCGTCTATGTTACTGAAAACATACCAACATATCAAGTGGAAACAGCTCAAGAAAGCCATTTCGGCGGGACCGGGGCTGGGAAAATAATGTGCATGGAACGCGCTGTTTCCGGGCAGGGAGCGGCGCGTTCCCGTATAGTTGAGGCCTGACAGGTGGCGGGGGCGAGGGACGCCCCCACCGGCGCGACGGCCTAACGTCGCACCACGGCCCCACAAGCGGAAGGCAGCCGCTTGCAGAGTATCCGCCTGTCGTGTCTGTCCGCTAGGGACAAGGCATGGTCTAGCATGGCGGACCTCATGGGGCAACTGCTGGAAACGCTGAAAATGAAGGACAAGAAGGAAATCCGCTGTGGTCATTGCAACAAGCTGCTGGGCAAAGGAACAGCCCACGACCTAGAAATCAAGTGCCCCCGTTGCGGCACGCTGAATCATCTGAGGGATAGGATCCCCGGCTCCGAGCCGTCCGACGGCCAAGACGGAGCATTTTATGCTGGTTCCGAAGAAAAAATCAGCCACTGAGACCATCATCACGGTAGGCCCCTACCGCATCCCGGTGAAGCTCGACAAGTTCAAGGCATGGGAAGCCGCGTTGATGCGCGACGCGGGCTTCACCGACAGGGAAATCAAGGCGGAAATCCTGCGGAGGCTCGGTTATGCCCAGAATTGAGCTTGTGTCCGTTTCCGCCCTGCGGCCCGCTCTGTACAATCCCCGCGAGGCCGACGCGGAGCGTCTGGACCTGGTGAAGCTGTCCCTGCGCAAGCTGGGCTTTTTGCTGCCGCTGGTGGCCTCTCCGGACGGAGAAATCCTGTCCGGCCATCAGCGGCACACCGTAGCCGTGGACATGGGCGTTTCTCGTGTGCCAGTGCTGCGCGTGGAGGTGCCGGAAGCCCGAAGGCGCGGTCTCAACATCCTGTTCAACCGGGCCACCAACGACATCCCCTTGCAGGATACCGAGCAGGACATGGAGACGGCCCTGCGCGGTGCTGACGTGCGAACCCTGGCGGACACGTTACCGGACGTCGCCCCGGACAGTCCGGCCTTCTTCCCCTGTATGGCCGCTGAAATGCGGGAAGTCCTCCCCCTGGCCCGCCAGAACGTGTCGCACTTCGTGCGCCATGCCGCCAACGTGGGGCGGATGCTGGCCAGGCTCGGTGTCCATTTGCCCATTGTCGTCACGCCGGACGGCTCCGTCATCAACGGCGTGGGCAGGCTGGAAGCCGCCGCTCGCAAGGGCCGGAAAGAGATCTCCGTGGTCACGCTGGACACTGGCCGGGCGGAGCTTGCCCGCGCCATGCTGAACCTATTGTCTATGGACTTCAGGTTCTCCGGCGACAGCGCGGACTTTTTGCGCTACGGCGCGTTCCGGCGGGACTGGCTGCGGCGCACCTTTCTGGGGCGGGCGTTCGTGCTGCCGGTGTACCGGCACAAGCGTCTGTCGGATGTACGCCTGGATGAGAAGTTCATGGCAAAATGGAAGGCCGCTTGTGGGGACACGGTGCTGGATTTCGGATCTGGACAGGGAGATGAGGCTCGTATGCTCCGGGACGTGGGTATCCGCGTGACTGAGTTCGAGCCGTATCCCGCCTGCAACAACGTGGTCAACCGGGAACAGGGACGGGCTTCGGCCATGGGCTTTTTGTCCGCCGTGCGGGCTGGTACACCATTCAGCGCTATCTTTGTTTCCAGCGTGCTGAACAGCGTCCCCTTCCCGGAGGACAGGGAACATATCCTGCGCATCGTGGCGGCCTTGTGCGGCCCGGAAACGCTGGTATGCGCGGCGGCACGCGGCACCAAAAGCAGCGCATGGGGCTGGGTCCAGGAAGGTGAATCCCTGAGCCAGCGTGCCTCCCGGTCCTGCACCTTCCCGCTGCGTATGGAAAAGGGGGTGGTGCTGGGGGATGTTGCCACGGCTCCCAAGGCCCAAAAGTTCTTTGAGGAAGCGGAATGGCTGGAGCTGTGGAGCCGGTATTTCGGCTCCGTGGAAGCGGGTCTGTCCGACGGAATGGTGACGGTTCGTTGCCGTAAGCCAGTGGCCTGGCATCCGCGAGACCTGGCCAAAAGCCTGCGCTTTGAGTTTGATCTGCCGTACCCGGACGGGCAGCGTATGGGGCTTGTACGCCTAGCCCTGCAAGCCTTTTCCATGCGCCTGGGGCTGGATCTGGAGGGCGTATGAGTCAGGGCCAAGACTGGACTTTCCACGGTTTCGCCGGAGAGTTTGACGGGCATGTCCGGGAGCAACTGCCCTGGTATGAGCTGGCCAGCGCTGCGATGGGGCTGATTGCCCGCCAGTACATTCCCAAAAATGGCAAGGTCTATGATCTGGGGGCATCTACGGGCAATGTGGGGCGCGTGCTGGCGCACACGCTTGAGGCGCGCGGTGCGCGGCTGACGGCCCTGGATGAATGCCCGGACATGGTGGAGGCCTACAACGCGCCAGGGCGGGCGCTGCGGGCTGATATAACCCGCTTCGACTACAAGCCTTTCGACGTGGCCGTGGCCTTCCTGGTATTCATGTTCCTGGCTGTGCCCGCCCGCAGAAAGCTGCTGGCCCGTCTGCGGCAGCAACTACGCCCCGGCGGGGCCATCATTGTCTTTGACAAGCTGGTGCCGCCGGGCGGCTATCCTGCCACGGTTCTGGCAAGGCTGACCTGGGCTTCCAAACTGGATCAGGGGGCGGAGCCCGGAGCCGTGGTCAGGAAGGAACTCTCCCTGTCAGGGATTCAGCGCCCGCTTTACCCTGGGGAACTGGGAGAGGACGCCGTGGAGGTTTTCAGGTTTGGGGACTTCGTGGGCTGGATCATAGAAGGCTAAAAAAGCGGGGGGATTTTTGTGTCTGTTTTGACACATAGAATGCCCCGCAAAAATCGCCATGAAAAAAACGTGCCAATGCATAAAAAGTGCTCTGGCACGTTCTCATTTATCGTGCGGGAAATTCTCATTTATCTTGCGCCCTCACACCCGCGACGCAGAACGCGCGCAGGATGGTCGCAAAATGGTCGCAAAGCCCAAAAAAATGGGACACCGTTTTTGCCGGTATCCCATTGATTTTATTTGGTGCGCCCGGCAGGAATCGAACCTGCGGCCTACTGCTTAGGAGGCAATCGCTCTATCCGACTGAGCTACGAGCGCGCGTCGTTTCTTGTACGGCAGTCCGATGCGGGCTGTCAAGTTGAAGCTGTCCGGGGCCATGTCCTGCAGGAGCGATCCGGGAGCAAACGCAGGCTATCCCTTTCCTGCAACGGCAAGGATCATGTCTCCGCAAGAGGCCGGCGGTCTGCGCAGGGACACGCCGCTCGGCTCAGGATCGCTTGTGCGGCAGGTGCAGCATGGGGCCAAGGGCGATGCCCATGGCGCCCAGTACGACGACAACAGCCCCCAGAAGACTGAGCAGGCCCAGGTGCTCCAGGGGAAAGACCTGGGGCAGGGCCAGCGAGCCCAGGGCTTCCAGGCCCAGGGTGAACAGCGGGGTCGTGGTGACCACAGCGCTGACCTTGGCGGCATGCCAGTTGTTCATGGCCGTGGAGAAAGCCCCATAGGCGATGATGGTATTGATGCAGGCAAAAAGCAGACAGCCCATCTGCAGCGGGTCCAGTTCGAGAAAGGCCGAAGGGGAGGAGAGCGGCGTCAGGGCCAGGGCACCGGCAAGATAGATGAAGCGCATGATACGCCCGGGCGAGATCGTGCGCAGCAGGATTTTCTGGGCAATGCCGTAACCGGCCCAGACGACAGCGGCCATGATCCCCAGTGCCATGCCGATGAGCATGTCGCCGCTGGCCAGTTCCAGCAGCCGGGTATTGAAAAACAGGAGGAGGCCCGCGAGCAGGATGATGACGCTGCTCCCCTGGATGGGGAGGAAGGGCTCGCGCAGGACGAACACGCTGCCCAGCAGCAGGAGGACAGGGCCCGCCTGGGCCAGGATCTGGCAGGCAGAGGCGCTGAGATAGGCCACCGACGAGTTGAAGAACACGAAGTTGCAGCTCAGCCCCGCAGCGGCCAGGACAAGAAGGAGTTTTTCCCGGCGGCCCAGCGGCGTGCTGTTGCCGGGATAGCGGCAGGAAAGGCCCCAGGTCCAGGCCGCAGCCACCCAGAAGCGCAGGCAGACGATGGAGATGGCGTCCACCGAGGAGAGCAGATGTTTGAGGGCCAGCGGCAGGGCCCCCCAGAATAAGGCTGTGAGCAGGGCCAGCAGCAACCCGGTAGCGTTGGAACCCGGCATGGTCATCCTCCGTTGATCGTTTCGGAGGGCACCCTACAGCTTTGGCATGTGAATGTCATGCGGAAAAGGGGCAGGGGGCGCAGAAAGGCGCAGGGCATACCGCAACAGGCAAAGAAGCCCGCTGCGGCGAAGCGCACACATGATCGCGGCGCGTCGGCCCGGGTCATGCGTCATGGCGCAGCCCTGTCTGCTCCCAGGCGGCATGGAGGACGCCGGACGCAGGCAGAGGGCAGGTACGCCGGACATGCCGGTCCGTCGGGGGCAGCACCATGACCTGCGCACGGGAGCCTGTTCCGCCTTCATCCTGCGCATCACGCTGCTGTGGCGGCGATCCTTGCCGTATATGTTTCCTGACCATGATGGGCAGCCTGTCTCTGCCGGGTCCGTGGCCTCTGTGGAGTGCCGCAAAAGCGGGCAGGGCATCCAGGAGAAAAACAGCTCATTCCATGCTTAAAAAGCATGGATAGCCATTTGATATAGGTATTTTACCGGATAAATGCCTTTTGCTATCTCTTCGGGAAACAGCAGGCGGTCGCCGTCAGGCCTTGCGGCAGCGGTCAGCCTGATCTTCGTCATGAAGGAGAAGAATGAGCCATGATGTCTCTGGACACTTTGCTGGAACACCTGGATGCGGGACAGCCGCTGGTCACGGGCACGGAAGCCTTTGACTGCATGCACGCTTATTCGTACGAGGCCATGCGCCTGACCGCGGAGCTGAACAGTACCTTCCATACGCCTGATGAGATCCGGGAGATCATGGGGCGGATCACGGGTCGCCCCATGGATGAGACGTTTCGTCTGTTCCCGCCGTTTTATACCGACTTCGGCAAAAATATACGCATCGGCCGCCGTGTCTTTATCAATGCCTGCTGCTGTTTCCAGGATCAGGGCGGGATCAGCATCGGTGACGGGACGCTCATCGGGCACCGGGTGACCCTGGCCACCATCAACCACGGTCTGCCGCCGGACAGGCGCCATGTCCACCACATCGCGCCCATCGTCATCGGCAGGGATGTCTGGATAGGTTCCGGTGCCATCCTCCTGCCGGGGGTGCATGTGGGCGATGGCGCCGTGGTGGCGGCAGGGGCGGTGGTCCGCGCGGATGTGCCGGCCCGTACCATCGTGGCCGGGGTCCCGGCCAGGATCATCAAAAAGGTGGATCAGGGCGCGTAGGCCTGCCGTACCGTTGCGCGCAGGACGCCGCTTTGCGGACCGTCCCGACGGATCATGACACCGGCCCGTAGCCGGAGAGGGGAAAAAGAGTATGCAGTACGCGACGCATTACGAAGAAGGAAAAAAGGTTTCGTTCAAAAAGTTCGATCTCAATCTGGCGGGCCTGCTGTTCCTGCCCGACGATTTTGATGCGGACGGCACATACCCCGCGGTGGTGGTCACCCATCCCGGCGGCGGTGTGAAGGAACAGTGTTCTTCCCTCTACGCCTGGCATCTGGCCCGGGCCGGCTATGTGGCCCTGGCATTCGATGCCTCCCATCAGGGCGAGAGCGAAGGTCTGCCCCGCTGTCTGGAAGATCCCTTCTCGCGCGTGGAGGACATCCGCTCGGCTGTGGATTACCTCGTCACTCTGCCGTACGTCGATGAAGAGCGTATCGGGGCCATGGGCGTCTGCGCGGGGGGCGGCTATACCATGAGTGCCATCCAGACCGATGTGCGCATCAAGGCGGCGGCCGGGATCAGCACCTGGGACGTGGGCGACAGCGCCAGGAACGGTTTTCCCGGTGTGGAGATCGAGAACTTCATGCAGAAGCTGCTTCAGGAAGTGGCCCGCGCCAGAACGGCGGCAGCCCGGGGAGAAGAAGCCCCCTGCTGGAAATATGTCCCGGACGGTCCGGACGAGATCGACGAGCATACCTCCGTGATCCAGCGGGAAGCCTGCGAATATTACAGGACGCCGCGCTGCAGTTATCCGACGTCCGTCAACCGCTACCTTGTTTCCAGCAATGACAAGCTGGCGGCCTTCGATGCCTTTGCCTATCTGGATACGGTGTCGCCCCGTCCTTTGCTGTTCATCGTGGGCAGCCGGGCGGATACGCTCTATTTCACGGAAGATGCCTACCGGCGAGCCAAAGAACCCAAGAAGATCCATGTGGTGGAAGGGGCCAGCCATGTGGATCTGTATGACAAGCCGGAATACGTCACCCAGGTGGCGGCAGCCCTGAAGGACTTCTTCGGCAGCGCGCTGTAGCCCTTTTTTCCCGCTGCCGGAGGGCCGTCCCTGCGCTGCGGACCGTCGTTTCCGGCAGCAGGGGAAAGGGCAGCTCCGCCCGGGGCACGGTGCCCTTTGTCCAGGGGGGCCGGGTTCCCGGTGCTGTGGGCGGTGCCCGCAGGGGCAGAAAAGCAGCCCGGCCGCACGTGGCAGTGGCCGGGCTTTCATGCGGAGTGCCGGCAACCGGCAAGGCCGGAAAATTTTTCCGGTGGAAAAGCATTTGACAGGTCCCGCCGGGCGTGGAATGGAATCATGCCCATGAACGTCGTCGTCATATCGCTGTTCCTGGGGGGACTGGCCCTGTGCATCCGCACGGGTGTGTCGCTGCTGTGGGCCCTGGCTTTTGGCCTGCTGTGTTTTTCGGGGCAGGCTTTCCGGCAGGGCTTCCGCCCCCGCGAGATCATCGCTCTGTGGGGGAGGGGCGTGCGGACCATCGGCGATATCCTGAAGATCTTCGTCCTCATCGGCATGCTGACGGCGGTCTGGCGCTCGGCCGGCACCATCCCCTACATCATCCACCATTGCCTGCCCTGGGTGGATCCTGCCCATTTCCACCTTTGGGTCTTCCTGTTGTGCAGCCTGCTGAGCCTGTTGCTGGGGACCTCGTTCGGCACGGTCAGTACCCTGGGGGTTGTTTTCATGCTGCTGGCGCGCACGGCCGGGCTTGATCCGCTCATGACGGCCGGAGCGGTCATGAGCGGCATCTATGTGGGGGACCGCAGCTCGCCCGTGTCGTCCAGCGCGGCGCTGGTCTGCGCCCTGACGGGAACCTCCATCTATGATAACGTGCGGCTCATGTGGCGCACGTCCCTGCTGCCTTTCTTTCTGGTCTGCCTGGCCTATGTCTTCTTCCCGTCGGCACGGGCAGAGAGCCTGCCGTACATGGACGGCCTGTTTGCCGACGGGCTGGCGCCGGATGCCCGGGCCCTGCTGCCGGCCGTCTTCATGCTGGTGCCCCTGCTGCTGCGATGGGACGTCAAGAAGATCATGTCATGCAGCATCATTGCCGGATGCGTGGTCTCCCTGACTGTCCGGCAGATGGCACCGGCTGCCTTGCTGCGCTGTCTGGTGTACGGCTATGAGCCGCCGGCGGGCATGGAGATGCTGGCGGGGGGCGGTCTGCTTTCCATGGTCCAGGTGGCGGGCATCGTCCTGCTGACTTCGGCCTATGCGGGGCTGCTGGAGGCCACCGGCCTGCTGGACGGCCTGTCGGCTCTGGGGCGATGCCTGTCCCTGCGGCTGGGGGCCTTTCGGACCACGGTGCTGGCGGGCCTGCCTGTGGCCGCTGTAAGCTGCAACCAGACACTCGGCATCATGCTGACCAGCCAGCTGTGCGCGCCTCTCTGGCGGGACAGGAAGAAAATGGTCCTGCCGCTGGAAAACGGCATTGTCCTGCTGGCGGCCGTCATCCCCTGGAGCATCGCGGGGAGCGTCCCCTGCGCCATCATGGGCGTGGGGCCGGAGTGCCTGCCCTATGCCTTTTACCTGTATGTGGTGCCACTGACGGACATGCTGCGGCGTCACTGAGGCGGGATGCTTTCGTGCCGTCAGACGGGAAAGGGAAAACCGGAAGGCCCGCTGCGCGTTGCGGGCATTTTGTTGCCGTACCGTAGTCCTCCCCTCCGGGGGACAGGCAGGGCGCCTTGCCCGGCAATCCCGGATGCAAAAAGCCCCGCCCTTTCCTTGCCTGCGGGAGAGACGAAGCTTTTGGGCAACGATTTCGCCGGGATGCCCGCAACGGCCTGTCATCCGCCTTTGGGCCTTCCCCTGCCGGGGGAGTGCCTCCCTCTGATGCGATGCCCTGCGGAAAAGCCGTGCGGAAAGCTGCGTTGTCGTGCTGTCAGCAGGCAAAGGCCGTTCCGCCGTGAGCCGCGGAGAGCGGCAGGGGGGAGCGGTCCTTTTGCCCGATGATACGGGGACAGGACTAGACCAGATACAGTTCCGTCCCGGCCTCCTGGAGCATCCGCTGCCAGGGCTCTTCAAGGGGCCCGTTGGAGAACACCGCCTCGATATCACAGACGTTGGCCACCCGGACCATGGCGGAACGGCCGAATTTGGAATTGTCCGTGGCCAGGAAGACCCGGCGCGAGCATTCGATGATGGTCCGGGCCACGGAGACCTCCCTGTAGTCGAAATCCAGCATGTTGCCGTCCTGATCGATGCCGGAAATGCCGATGATGCCGTAATCCACCCGGAATTCCCTGATGAAGTTCTCCGCACTGGGGCCGATGATGCCGTGGTCGTGGTGCCGGACAGTGCCGCCGGCCACCACCACATCGAAGTTGGGGTTGCGGGCCATGATGGCGGCCACGTTGAGGTTGTTGGTCAGCACCCGCAGATTGGTGTGCCCCAGCAGGGCATGGGCGACCTCCTCGGTGGTCGTGCCCAGGTTGATGCAGATGGAGGCACCGTCGGGGATGTGTTTGGCCAGCATCTGGGCGATGGCCTTTTTTTCAGGCAGGAACAGTTTTTTGCGCTGCTCGTAAAGGATGTTTTCCGTACTCAGCGGCATGCCGACACCGCCGTGGAAGCGCTGCACCTTGCCTTGTCCGGCCAGGGTGTTGATATCCTTGCGGATGGTCTGCGGGGTCACGGAAAAACATTTGGTGAGCTCGTCGATGGTCGCATAGCCACGCGCATTGAGCATGTGCAGCAGGGCCTGGTGGCGTTCCGTTGTCTTGGTCATGGAGCTTCCTGGTGGGAGTGGGGATATCGCAATATACTGGAATGACAGGGCGTGCGCAAGCCGCCACCGTCTGCCGGGAGGAAGGTTTCGTTTTCGAACTTCTATTATCAAAAAACGAAAATTGATTGACGCGGAGCCTGTCTAAGGCTTATGACAAAAACAAGTGTATACGCCTGTTTTCCCGCCATCGTGGCAGGACCGGTCCCCGGATCCTCCATCCGGACCGTCTGGATGGTTTGTTTTATGAAACAGGTGGCCTGACGGGCCAAAGGCCGTCAGGGTGCGGAAAGGTGCTCCTTATCTCAATCCCAAATCAGCAGAGGTGGATGATGAAACGTATCGTTGCACTGCTTTTGGCCTGCGCCTTTGTCATGGGCGCGCTGGCTGCGCCTGCCATGGCTGCCAAGACCGTCGTCATCAAGATCGCCGGCATGAAGCCCGAAGGTGAACCCGAAACCATCGGCATGCACAAGTTCGGCCAGTATCTGAAGGAACTCTCCGGCGGCAAATACGAAGTGCAGGTCTTCCCCAACAGTACCCTGGGCAAGGAAGATGCCTACATCGCCAGTACCCGCAAGGGCATCATCCAGATGTGTGCCACGGGTACCCAGACTTCGGCCCTGCATCCCGCCATGGCCATGCTGGAAACTCCCATGCTGTACGACAGCTATGACCATGCCCGCCGTGCCATGGAAGGCGAGACCTTCAAGCTGATCAATGAAGGCTTCACCGAAAAGTCCGGCCTGCGTACCCTGAACGCCTTCCCTCTGGGCTTCCGCCACTTCTACACCAAGAAGCCCCTGAACGGCATCGATGACGTGAAGGGCCTGCGCATGCGTGTGCCCAACATCCCCCTGTACACCAACTTTGCCAAGGAATGCGGCATCAGCGGCCAGCCCATGCCGTTTGCCGAAGTGCCCAGCGCTCTTGACCAGGGCGTCATCGACGGCGGCGACAGCCCCCTGTCCGACATCGTGGCCCTGAAGATGTACGAGATCACCCCCCAGATCACCCTGACCGGCCATATCCTGGTGATCCACTCCCTGTACATCAACGAAAAGTTCTACCAGAGCCTGCCGGAACAGGACAAGGCCTGGTTCAACGAAGCCGCCAAGCGCGCCGCTGACGACATCTGGCAGATGGTGGAAGAAGGCGATGCCAAGGCCATCGAGACCATCAAGGCCGCCAAGGGTTCCGTGAACACGCCTTCCAAGGAATTCCACGACTACATGGTGGAAGCGGGCAAGCGCAGCTGGAAGCTGTTCTATGATACCGTTCCCAATGCCAAGGAAATCCTGGAAAGCGCCGCCAGCTATCGCGACGCGAAGTAGCATTTGATACCGGGGGATGCCGCATGGGCGGCGTCCCCCTTTTTTGACCCTGAACCACGCATGCAGATACTGCAGGAGCGGATTTTTTTCCGATATGCAGGGGGATATGATGAGCAGCGAAACCAAAACGACGCCCGCAACGGCTTCCGGGCAGCCGGCTGCCGAAAACAGGCACGGTTTGTCTGGCGAACTGCTTTTTGAAATTTTCTGTGCGGTCATCTTTCTGGGGATGATCGGTCTGGTCTTCTACAATGCCTTTTTGCGCTATGTGTTTGGCGGAAGTTATCCCCCCAGCGAAGAGTGGGCGCGCTTTCTTTTCATCTACATCACCTTTTTCGGTGCCATTGAGGCATTCTACTGGAAAAAGCACATCGCGGTGGACATGTTCGTGGACATGTTTTCGGGCATGCCCCGCAAATGCATAGAGATCCTGGCCATTTTGCTGACCATGGGGGCCCTGGGGCTGCTGCTTGACGGCGGCATCACCTATGTGCTGCAGACCATCGACACCAATTCGGTCGCCACCAACGTCAACATGGCCTTCATCAACAGCACACTGCCCATCATGGCCTTCACGGCCATCCTTATCTGCCTGCGGGATCTGATTGCCATCGTGCGCCGCCCGGCCAGCAGCTTCGCCAAGGCGACGGAAGAGGAAAAGATCGAGCAGGAAATCAGCAAGGAGTTGTAGGGTATGGAGCTTTTTCTTTTCCTTGGCAGCCTCTTTGCATTCCTGTTTGTCGGCATCCCCATCTCCATGGTGCTGGTGCTGTGCTCCATCGTGCTCATGTGGCACTCCGGCATGTGGGACAGCATGATCATCCCGTCTACCATGCTGGACGGGGCCAACAATTATCCCCTCATGGCCATCCCCTTCTTCGTCTTTGCCGGCGAGATCATGGCCGAGGGCGGCCTGTCCAAACGTGTGGTGCAGCTGGCCCAGCTCATGATCGGTCGCGTGCGCGGCGGTCTTGGCTATGCCGCCATCATCTCCAGCGTGATCTTTGCCGGCCTGATGGGCAGCTCCGTGGGTGAAGCCGCGGCCCTGGGCGGCCTGCTGCTGCCCATGATGGCCGAAGTGGGCTACAAGCCCGGTCGCGCGGGCGGCGTCATCGCCTCGGGCGCCATCCTCGGCCCCATCATCCCGCCCAGCACCAACTTCATCCTGCTGGGTGCGACCATCAGCGGTCTGTCCATCACCAAGCTGTTCATGATCGGCCTGTTCCCGGGCATCTTCATCGGCCTGGCCCTGATGGTGGTCTGGTATTTCATCGTGCGTATCGACGGGTACAACGAGACCATCACCTTCTCGCGCGAAGAAAAGTGGAAGATCATCCGCGATGCCATGCCGGCCTTCATGATGCCTGTACTGCTGCTGGGCGGCATCCGTTTCGGCGTGTTCACGCCTACGGAAGGCGGCGCCTTCGCGGCCATCTATGCCATCATCGTCTGTGTGGGGTACTACCGGGAACTGAGCTTCCGTGGCCTGCTGCGCGTCAGCGCCCGTGCGGCACGGACCACCGCTGTGGTCATGCTCATCGTGGCCACGGCCACGGCCGTGGGCTGGTTCATCACCATCGCCCAGATCCCCAACCAGGTGACCGACCTGTTCCGGCCGCTCATCGACAGCCCCGTGCTCCTGCTGCTGGCCATCAACATCTTCCTGTTCCTGGTGGGCATGGTCATGGACCTGACCCCCAACATCCTGATCTTTGCCCCGGTGTTCTATCCCCTGATCACCCAGGCCGGCATCGATCCGTACTTCTTCGGCCTGCTGTTCATCCTGAACCTGGGCATCGGTGTCATCACCCCGCCCGTGGGCACGGTGCTGTATGTGGTCTGCGGGGTGGGCAACATCAAGATCACCAAGCTGGTGCGTGGCATGCTGCCCTTCCTGGTGACGGAGATCGTCATGCTCTTCCTGCTCCTCTTCTTCCCCACGCTCTCGCTCACGCCGCTCAAGTGGCTTATGGGCGGCGGCTAGGCGCTGATCCCCTTCCTGTCATGCCAGGGCCTCTTCGGGGGCCCTTTTTTCATGTCCTGTGGTTTTGAGGGGACAGGCTGACGGCCGGCTGCGGTACGGGATGATGCTCCTGCATCCGGGGGACCGTGGCGCGGGATGGGGGCTCCGGGAAGGATGCGCTTGGGGCCGGAGAGGGCGACCGGCGCGGGCAAAGCAGGGCCGGGACCTCCTGCCAGCCAGGGGCTGCCGGTCTTGCGGGCGATCTTGCCGTGATGCCGGAGTGGAAGGGAGACGCTGCTGTTTTGTCTTCCTGCTGTCGGCGGAAACCTGCCGGCCCCCTGTTTTCTCTGGGCTGGGCGGCGGATGGATAGGCGTACCTCATAAAAAAGCCCCTCCGGCGGAGAGGCTTTGACGCTTCTGGTTTCGTGTGGCCGGATGATCAGGCGGGGCGCGATGTCCCCAGCCTGTTCCCCAGCAGGAAAGCCAGCAGGGCCGCGAGGGTCGAGGGCACGATGGCGTGGATGCCGTGCATGGGCGGCTTGAGGACGCTCAGGGCAAAGAAACAGGCCACCCCCACCAGGATGGAGCTCAGGGCTCCGGCCGCATTGGCGTTGCGCCAGTACAGGCCCAGCAGCAGGGGCCAGAGGAAGGTGGCTTCCAGACCGCCGAAGGCGAACAGATTGATCCAGACCAGCAGATCCGGCGGCTCCAGCGCGGCCACGAAGACGATGGCGCCGATGGCGGCCGTGCAGCCCAGGCTGAAACGCTTGATGCGCTGCAAGGGCATGCGGCTGCTGTCGCCCTTCAGGATATACTGCACATAAAGATCCTTGATGATGGCCGCTGAGGCCAGGAGCAGCATGGAGTCCACCGTGGACATGATGGCCGCCAGGGGCCCGGCGATGAAGACCCCGGCCCAGAACGGCGGCAGCAGTTCCAGGATCAGGCTGGGCATGGCCATGTCGCCCACGGTCAGGTCGGGGATGACGGCCCGCCCCAGCGCCCCGGCCAGATGGACGCTCAGCAGCAGGAAACCGATGATGACCGTGCCCATGATCATGGCGCTGTGCATGGCCCGGGAGTCCTTGTAGCCCATGCAGCGCTGGCTCGTCTGGGGCAGGCCCAGCACGCCCAGGCCCACCAGCACCCAGAAGGAGAGGATCATGGGCTGGGGCACGGCGTCCTTGGGCCCTGTGGGCGTGATGAGACCGGGATCGATGGCCTTGAGGCGCGACATGCAGGCCTCCATGCCGCCGCCGGCCTGGACCACCGCCAGCAGCACCACGACGGCGGCCACGGTCATGACGATGCCCTGCATGGCATCGGTAAGGACCACGGCGCGGAAGCCGCCCAGCGCGGTATAGGCGATGACCGTGATGCCGAAGAGCGCCAGCCCGGCCTCATAGGGATAGCCGGTGATGGCCTGGAACAGGCGCGCCCCGCCGATGAACTGGGCCGTCATGGCCGCCACGAAGAAGACCAGCAGGGCCAGAGAGCAGAGGATGGCTACGGCGTCGCTGCCGTAGCGGACGCGCAGGTAATCGGTGATGGTCACGGCATTCATGGCCCGGGCCTCCATGGCGAAACGTTTGCCCAGGACCCCTATGGTCAGGAAAACGGTGGGCATCTGGATCATGGCCAGCAGGACCCAGCTCAGGCCCACGGTATAGGCCACGCCCGGCCCGCCGATGAAACTGCTGGCACTGGTGTAGCTGGCCACCACGGTCATGGCCAGCACAAAGCCGCCCATGGAACGGCTGCCCAGAAAATATTCCTCAAGGAAGCCCGAGGCGTTCTCGTGCTTGCGGGAGCGCCTGCCGGCCCACAGGGCCACCGCAAAGGACAGTGCCAGATACAGGACGATGGGGATCAGTGTGGAGGCAGCAGCCGTCATGGACGTTCCTCCCGGCCGGGACGGCTTTCTCCTGCGGAAGACCTTTCCGGTGCCTGCGGGTTTTCGTCAGAGCCAAGCGGTATGTCCTTGAAGAAAAAACGCACCAGGCCCCAGACGAGCAGGCAGGCCACAGGGTAGCCCAGCACGCAGCTGTAGAAGAACCAGTCCGGCATGCCCAGCGTATACTTGTAGTTTTCCGGGGCATCGCTCCCCAGACCGTAGGCTGTCAGATACCACCAGAGAAAATACAGGGCATAGGCGGCCAGGGCGAACAGGGCTTCCCGGTTCGCCTGAAGGAAACGCTTGTCGTTTTTGCGGGCCATGGACACTCCGGGGCTGAAGGGGACAGGACGGGCACTGTTCCCGGCAGTATGACAGAGTGTGCGGCCGTAGTCGAGCAGGCGGCCGCCAAGGAAAAACATCCCGCCGGATGGGGAAGAAGGGAACAGGCGTCCGCGGCCTGTCGTTCTGTGGGCACCGCGCCGCATCCCGGCGGAGGCTTCCGCTTTGACCTGCAGGGCCGTCATGCGTAGGCTGGCGGGAACATGTCGTACGGAGAACGAAAGACCATGAACATGCTTGCCACCATCGATCTGGGCGGGACCCACTGCCGTTTTGCCCGTTTTACCGTTACGGCCCGGGGGCTGGCCCTGGACGCTGTGGAAACATGTCCCACGGCCCGCCTGAAGGACAGTGATGCCGTGCTGGAACAGTGGGAAAAGCGTCAGCACACGTCGCTGTCACAGGTCGCCGCACTGGTCATGGGCGTCGCCGGACCTGTGCTGGATGGCCTGACGGCCCGTCTGAGCAACGCCCCCTTGCGGGTGGATCTGAAAACCGCCATGCCGCGCTTCGGCCTGCGTCGTGCCCGGGTGGTCAATGATTTCGTCTGCGAGGCCTGTGCCTGCCTGACCCGGATCGGGGAGCGGTCCCGGCATCTGCTGGGACCGGCTGACATGCCCTGTCCGTCACGCCGTTCTGCTGGAGAGGCGCCTGCGCCGGTGGCCGTGCTGGGGGCCGGTACGGGGCTGGGGGCCGGCTGGCTCGTCCCGCAGGTGGACAACGGGCGGCTGCGCTGGCTGCCCCTGCCGTCAGAGGCCGGGCATCAGGCTTTTGCCTTTCTGGGACGGGAAGAGGAGGCATTCGCGATCTTTGCCCGGAAGCAGCTTGGGCGGTCGCTGCTGCGGGCCGATGACATCGTCACGGGGCGGGGGCTGGCCGTGCTGCACCATTTCCTGACAGGCCGGGAACTGGCGCCCGCTGCCGCGGCGGCCGAAGGGCTGGCCGATGATTGTCCGACCCTGCGCTGGTATGCCCGCTTCCTGGGACGGACCTGCGCGCACTGGGGCCTGGCCACGCTGTGTTACAGCGGGCTGTTCCTTACCGGCGGCATGGTGCTGCGCAATCCTGCGGTCACGGAACACCCGGCCTTTGCAGAAGGGTTCTTCATGGCTCCTGGCCTGGATGTGCTGGAACGCCTTCCTGTCAGCCGCTATACGGATGCGCACAGCGGCCTGTGGGGCGCTGCCTGGCTGGCGGAACAGCTGGCCACGGGGCGTCTCCCGAACTCGTGAGGAGAGGTCGCGCCAGGACCGGGGCGGGCTGGCAGTCCGGTATGCCGACGACGGTGATGCCCGGATCAGGCGGTGCCGTCGGCTGGTGTACGCGAGGACAAAAGCACGGGCCATCCGGTGGCGCCGGGCAGGAACAGGACGCCCTCCGCAGCGTGCGCGGGGATGGCCCGTCCGCATGGATGGCGAGGATGCCGGGATGCCTCAGCCGAGCCGTATCAGCATGGCCCCGCCCATGACGATGAGGATGGCCAGGATGCGCGGAGGCGAGAGCCGTTCGTGCAGGAAGATGACGGCCAGAAGCATGCCGAAGATCACGGAGGTCTCGCGCAGGGCCGCCACCAGGGCGATGGGGGCAAGGGTCATGGCCCAGAGGGCGATGCCGTAGGAGCCCAGGCCGCACAGGCCGCCGAACAGGCCCGTGGCCGCGCGGGCCCGCAGATAGCTGATGTAGGTGTGCCCGTGCCGCCAGAGCACATAGGCATGGATGGGGAAGATGTTGAGGAAGAAGATCCAGCAGGTATAGCTGACGCCGTTGCCGCTGGCCCGGGCACCGTGTCCGTCGGCCAGCGTATAGGCCGCGATGACCAGGGACGTGCGCAGACAGATGAGGATGTCCGCGGCACGGGCCCCCTTGTGGACATGCTCCAGGGTCAGGGTCAGGATGCCGAGGCAGAGCAGGAGGATACCGCCCCAGGCGGTGAGGCTGATGTGGTTGCCGAGCAGCAGCAGGGCCAGGGCCGTGAGCATGGGGGCACAGCCGCGCATGATGGTATAGCCCATGGACAGGTCCACCTTGTCATAAGCTTGCGAGATGCAGATGTAATATGTCAGGTGGAAACAGCAGGAAAGTGCCAGCAGGCCCCAGGATTCCGGCGCCGGTGCGGGCAGGAAGGGCAGGATGGCCAGGGCTCCCAGCCCGCCGCCCAGGGCGTTTATGGAAGATTCGAAAAGTTTGTTGGAGCCGCCTTTGACGATGCTGTTCCAGGTGGCGTGCAGCAGGGCCGCGGCCAGCACAAGAAGCAGGACATGTCCGTCCATGGTTACGACCTCGCGTCACTGGTGTGCCGGACAGGGGGAAAAGCCGCAAAAAAAGCGAACGGAGGACCGTCGGATGCGGGGCCGCAGCAAGAAGAGCTGCGCGTGCGGCCCCGGGAAACGGATCCTTACCAGCCCCGGCAGCGTTCGAGACGGCCGCTGATCCGGCCGTCCTGCAGGAGGATGTAGCTGTCGAAGCAGGCCGCGGTGGCGCAGGCATGGACGGGCAGGATGCGCAGGCGGGTGCCTGCGGGCAGGGCGGGGCAGGAAGGCCCGCTGACGATGCCGTGCTCCTGGTTGGTCTCCGTGACGCGCAGACCGGAGATCAGTTGCCCCGCCTCGTCGCAGACGAGCCCGTAGCCGAAGGCATCCCGCTTCCAGGGCAGGCCCGTATCGCGTGAAAGGGCCATCCAGCCCGCATCGACGATCAGGGCACGGCCGTCGCCTTGCCGTCCGATGACCGTGGTCAGCACGGAAAGGGCCAGGTCTTCGGGGCGGCAGACGCCCAGACCGGCCATGACGAGGTCCTGGAAGACATAGACGCCCGCCCGGACTTCCGTGATGCCGGAAAAATCCTCACCGAAAAAGGCCGTGGGCGTGGAGCCGACGCTGACCACGGGGCAGGGGAAACCGGCTTCCCGCAGCAGCCGTGCCGCCGTAGTGGCCGCGGCGCACTCCTGTGCGGCCAGGGCGGCGATGGCCTCCGTGCCGGGCAGGTCATAGGCGGACCCCGCATGGGTCAGGACGCCGCGGACTTCCTGGCCGCCGTCCCGCAGCAGGGCGGCGATGGCCGTCAGACGGGGATCGTCGGGTCGCAGTCCGGCCCGGTGTCCGTCACAGTCTATCTCCAGCAGCACGGCCAGGCGGCAGTCCCGCTGCCGGGCAAAGTCCACCAGCAGCCGGGCGCTTTCCTCATTGTCCAGCACCACGCTCAGGTCGATGCCGCGCCGGCGCAGTCCGGCCACCCGTTCCAGCTTGTTGGGAGCGATGCCGACGGCATAGCAGATGTCGCGCACGCCGCCTGCGGCAAAATATTCGGCTTCCGCCAGTGTGGAGACCGTGGCCGGGCCGGTGGGGCTTTCCATGCAGCGACGGGCGATCTCCCTGTTCTTGCAGGTCTTGAGATGGGGCCGCAGGGAGACGCCGCGCTCGTGCAGGCGGCGGGCCAGCCGGTCCATATTGGCCTGCAGCTTTTCATCTTCCAGCAGCAGGCAGGGCGTGGTCAGCGCAGCGAGTGTGGTCATCTCTTCCTCCTTGTCGGGGGTGGTTACAGGGATGCGGGAGCGGCGAACGTGTCCGGCGGCAAACCTTCTTCCCACTGGCGGAGCAGGCGGGCGGCCAGGGCCGGGTCGTCGGTGGTGCAGGCCAGTTCCTTGAGGACGGGGGCCTGACGGTTCTCTATCTGATGCGCATAGCAGCGGTCATAATAATGAAGCACCGCACGGGCGGCGTCGGCGTAATTCCCCGTATCGATCCACTGGCGGCAGCGCCGGGTCAGTTCACTGCCCAGCCGGCGTTGCAGGCGCTCCAGGGCCGCCAGCAGGCCTTCCCGCATGTCCTGTCCGCCGTAGTCGCGGACGAGATGGGCGACGCGTTCCTCGGCCGGCAGCAGGATGCGGACCAGCGGGCTGCGTCCCAGCTGGGCAAAGAATTCCTCGCACATGGTCACATGACCGATATGACGGCTTTCGTCCTCAAGCCAGACAGGACGGGCAGGATCGCAGCGCCGCCACTGTTCGTAGAGCTGGTTCTCGAACCACTCGTTGCCGGGCTGTTCCTCGGCCTGGCCCAGGGCCCCGAAGGCAGAGCCCTTGTGGCGGGCCAGGCCTTCCAGGTCGATGACCTGCGAACCGAGGCGCTGCAGCTCCAGCAGGATGTCCGTCTTGCCGCAGCCCGTGTAGCCGCCCAGCACGAGGATGGGCCGGGGCCGGGCCAGCTCGCTGCGCACGAAGGTCCTGTAGCTTTTGTAGCCGCCCTCCAGCCTGTGCACGGTGAAGCCGCCCGTTTCCAGCAGCCAGCGCATGCTGTCGCTGCGCATGCCGCCCCGCCAGCAGTGGAGCAGGACTTCGCGTTTGCCGCCGCACAGGTGGCGGGCACGGGCCAGCAGGGCGGCCAGATGCCCGCCCACCAGCTCCAGGGCCAGATGGACGGCGCCTTCACGTCCGCTGCGGGCATGGGCCGTACCGACCCTGGCCCGCTCTTCATCGGTGAACAGGGGCAGGTTGAGGGCACCGGGGATATGGGCAAGGGCGAATTCGCCGGGAGAGCGGACATCCAGCAGCGGGAGGCCCTGGTCCCGCATGGCCAGAAATGCGGCAACGTCCTGGACTGGGGGCATGACGATCCTCTGAAAAAGTAAAACGGTGGGTTATGGGTACGCCAAAGCGGGAGCGCTGTAAACCGTGTCCCTTCCCGCGGATCCTGCACGAAGCCTTGACAGCGTACAGGGCGCAGCATAGCGTGGAGTGCCCCGAACTTTTTTCATTTACAGCAAGGAGTTGGATATGGCAGTCCATGTAGTGGATCACCCCCTGGTGCGGCACAAGCTCGGCATCCTGCGCAAGGACAGTACGTCCACCAGTGAATTCCGCAGTGTTTCCAATGAGATTGCCCGCTTGCTCATCTATGAGGCCACCAAGGGCTTCAGCACTGAGAAGCATACGGTGCAAGGCTGGGCCGGGCCCGTGGAAGTGGAGGCCATTTCCGGCAAGATGGTGACCATCGTCCCCATCCTGCGCGCCGGGCTGGGACTCATGGACGGCGTCCTGGACATGATCCCCGGGGCCAAGATCAGCGTGGTGGGCCTGTACCGCAATGAAGAGACGCTGGAACCCGTGGAATATTATGCCAAGCTGGCCCGCAACATCGAAAGCCGCTTGGCCATCATCCTGGATCCCATGCTGGCTACGGGCGGTTCGCTCATCGCCACCATCGACATCCTCAAGAAACGAGGCTGCAGGCATATCTGCAGCCTCAATCTGGTCTGCGCGCCCGAAGGCATCGCCAGGGTCCAGGCAAAACATCCCGATGTGGAGATCTATACTGCGGCGGTGGACTCGCACCTGAACGAGCACGGCTATATCATCCCCGGCCTGGGGGATGCCGGCGACCGCATCTTCGGCACCAAGTAGGAGGCCGCATGGCGGAACAGCTCACCACCGGAGGCGGGGAGTTCGATCCCTGCCGTTACAGGCTGCGTCTGCGTGACTGCCTTCTGGGCGCGCAGATGCTTTTTGTGGCTTTCGGCGCGCTGGTGCTTGTCCCCTTGCTGACGGGGCTCAACAGCAATGTTGCCCTGTTCACCGCCGGTGTGGGCACGCTGCTGTTCCAGCTCGTCACGCGGGGCAGGGTCCCCATCTTCCTCGCGTCTTCCTTTGCCTTCATCGCGCCCATCATCTACGGCGTGGAAACCTGGGGCATGCCCCGCACCATGGGGGCCCTGGTCTTTTCCGGTCTGCTCTATGTGTCCATCAGCCTGCTCATCCGCTGGCGCGGCATGGGGCTCATCCTGCGCCTGCTGCCGCCCATCGTGACCGGGCCGGTCATCATGGTCATCGGCCTCGTGCTGGCGCCCACGGCCGTCAAGATGGCCCTGGGCCAGAGCGGTCCGGCCATGCCCCAGGCAACGGCCATGAGCATTTCCATGGTTTCCCTGGCCGTGACCGTGGCCGTCTCCCTGCTGGGACGCGGCATGCTGCGCCTGGTGCCCATCCTGTGCGGTATCGCCGCGGGGCTGGTGATGGCGGAGATCATGGGCGTGACCAGCTGGGAGGCGGTGGGCAAAAGCCCCTGGCTGGCCCTGCCCGCGTTCAGCCTGCCGGAATTCTCCTGGGAGCCGCTGCTCTTCATCATCCCGGTGACCCTGGCACCGGTCATCGAGCATTTTGGCGACATCATCGCCATCAGTTCCGTCACGGGCAAGGATTATCTGCGTGACCCCGGTGTGAAGAACACCATGCTGGGGGACGGGATCGCCACCATGGCCGCCTGTCTGCTGGGCGGGCCGCCCAATACCACCTATTCCGAAGTGACCGGCGCCGTGACCCTGACCCGGGCCTTCAATCCCGCGGTCATGACCTGGGCCGCGCTGTGCGCCATCCTGCTTTCCATGGTCGCCAAGGTGGGGGCCTTCCTCAGCTGCATCCCCGCACCTGTCATGGGCGGGATCATGATCCTTTTGTTCGGGGCCATCATGGTGGTGGGCCTGAACACGCTGGTGCGCGCGGGGCAGGACCTGCTGCGCCCCCGCAACATGGTCATCGTGGCCCTGATCATCATTTTCGGCGTGGGCGGGATGCAGGTCAGTATCGGTGGTTTCAAGCTGGCCGGCATCGGCCTGGCGGCCGTCACCGGTGTGGTCCTCAACCTGCTTTTGCCGCAGGATGATCCGCAGGGCTAGGCAGCTCTGCAGGGGCTAGGCAGCTCCGCAAAAACGGACACGATGCGCAGGATGGCGACATGCCGTCCTGCGCATTTTCTGTATGCTGCCAGCGAGCGGGGGCACAATGCTGCGAGGCGGAAAGCCATCTGCCGTGCATGTTCGGGGAGGGATCGTGCCCCACCGGCAAGTCCCGTTCCATCACGCTCAGGCCGAATCCCTGTTCGTCTGGGCAGGCCCCCGGGGGAGGGCGCCGGCCGTCGGGGGCAAGGCGGCCGGGAGAGCCGGCCGTGCTTCCTTTTGTGGCGGTCTGCGGGCTGTTGGCCCGTGTCATCCCGCAGGCCGTTGCCCCTCTTGTGCGCCGCAAGGCCGCTGGCCGCCTAGGAGGCGGCCCGGCTCTTGTCCATGTTCAGCCAGAAGACGGCGGCCAGCACCAGGGCGCTCCCGGCCCAGCCCAGCGGGCTGAAGGATTCGTCCCAGAACAGCCAGACCCAGATGGTGCTGAGGATGGGCTCCAGATAGCAGAGCACGGCCGTGCGGACCAGCCCCAGCCGCTTGAGGGCCTGGGCATAGCAGAAAAAGGCGAAATAACCGGTGAAAGCGCCCAGGATCAGCAGCCAGCCCCAGGTGGAGAGGCTGTGGTCGAGGCTGACGGGCGTGAGGCAGAAGATGACCGCCGCGCCGCCCAGCTGCATGAAGGCATACAGGGTGGCCGGTGTGTAGCGGTCCTGCCACCAGCGGCAGAAGGGATAGTGGGAGGCGTAGCAGACGCTGATGAGCAGGCCGCAGGCGACGCCTGTCCACGAGGTCTGCCCGGGCAGACTGCCGCCGGAAAAGCAGACCATGCCCGTACCGGCCAGGGCCAGGGCGATGATGCCGCACTGGCGGCTGGTGATGGGCTCGTGGAACAGAAAACGGGAAAACATTGCCACCCACACCGGCGCCGTGTAGAGCAGGACCACGGCCATGGCCGCGCCGCTGAGTTTGATGGCATACAGGGTGGCCGCGTAGAAGACGCCCACTGCCCAGAAACCGAAAACGGTGAACAGCGCCGCGTGGCGCAGCGGGATGCGGATCTGCCGGCGCAGGCTGGCATGGGTGATGAAGCAGGCGGCACCGATGGCGGCGCGCCAGAAGGCCGTTTCAAGCGGACTGACACCGGCGGCCAGACAGTTTTTGGAGATCAGGCCGATGACCGACCAGGCAAAGACGGTCAGCAGGATCAGGATCAGGCCGTGACGGCGGGCGGAGGGAGAAGAAGGAGAGGGCAGGGACGCGGCCATGAATGTCATTCCTCGGTCAGATGAAGCCATGAAAAAGCGCTGTGTCGGCCCACAGCGCCCGGAAAAGCAGGACAGGCCAGCCTTGGGCCCGCCCTGCTGGAGTTGTTGCCTTACCAGTCGCCCCGGCCTGCCGGACGGACGGGGAAGGTGCCCGCAGGCAGTTCTGCCAGCTGGCTGGCGGTGCAGCCCTGAACCGGGAAGGTCTCCCGAAGCCAGGACAGGAAGGCGTGGATGCGTGCCAGAACGGCGTCCGCGGCCTTCTGGTCGGGCACATGCGGGGAACCGCCGGGCAGCATCTCGGAGGAGTGCCAGAACAGGCTCAGCACCTGTCCGCCCCGCTGCCGGTGCAGCCGCGCGGCCCAGCGCATGATCCGGGGCGCATGCCAGAACGGATTGGGGCTGAGGACGCCCCAGAAATGGAACGTGTCCCGAGAGGCGGCAGGACAGGCCCGGTACCAGAGCCTGGCAAGCGCGGGATGCAGAGGGATCTGCGTGATGGGGGCCTCCAGTAGGGGGGCGCCCTGCCAGCCTTCCACCCAGTAGGGATCCGCCGGGGCAAGGAAGTGGTCCGGGCCGCCAGGGAAATGGCGCAGGGGGCAGACGGAGCTGTCCACCCTGATGCCGGCTTCGGAAAGCAGGGGGCGCACGCCGCCCTTGAGGTCCCAGCGGCCCATGCGGAAACTGGTCAGGGGCGCGCCCTGGAACTCCCGCCCGGCATCCAGCAGCGTGGCCAGACGCTGGCGCAGCAGGTCGCGGGGCAGCTTGTCCGTGCGTGTGGGCTGGCCCTCGTGCGGGGGATCCAGAGGTGAGGCCGGCGGCGTGCTCCAGTGATGGAGATGGGCCCCGATCTCCGCGCCGTAATGGTCGCGCATCTGCTCCAGCACATGGCAGGCCCCGGCATCGGCAAAGACCGTATGGGCGCAGAACAGCGTCAGCGGAAAGCCCAGGTCCCTGCTCAGCGGCGCGAGCCTGGGCAGGAGGGAGACATTGGAGACACCGCAGCCGCTGGCGGCGTAATGGCCTGAAAACAGGCCTTCTTCTTCGACATCGAGACTGACGACCACCCGCAGAGGGATATCAGATGTATGGGGATGCGCATTTTTCATGAAGAGGACGATACGCCCAAGGCGTGCGCAAGGCAATGCGGCTACGGACTTGCAAATTTGCCCGGAATACATGAGGATGCACCCATGTCTGATAAAATGCATGTGCTCTTCGTCATGGAAGACCTCTGTTTCGGCGGTACCCAGCGCCAGATGGTCGAGCTGGCCTGCCGTCTGGACAGGACGCGCTTCCGTGTCTCCATGCTGGTCCTCACCGGCAGGACGGACCTTGATGCACAGGTCGAACAGGCCGGTATCCGCGTGGCATATCTGGGGCACAGCCGCAAGGTGAACCCCTTTTTCTTTGCGCTCATGCCCGCATCCCTCAAGCGTCTGGCGCCCGATGTCCTCGTCCCCTGCACGGCCCTGCCCAACATCTGGGGCCGCATCTGGGGGCGGCTGCTGGGGATCCCCGTGGTGGGCACGGTGCGCGGTGGCGGCGCGCCACGCAGGCAGCACGAGCGTTTCCTCTGGCGCCTGACGGATCACATGATCTGCAATTCCGAGGCGCTCGCCGATGTCCTTTCCGGCCTGGGCATCCCGGCCGCACGGCTGACCTATGTGCCCAACGGTGTGGACACGGAGCGCTTCGTGCCGGCGCAGCCCGCGCCTTCGGGGCGTCCGCCGCTCATCGTCTGCGTGGCACGTCTGGCCGGGGACAAAGATCATCTGACGCTGTTGAAGGGCTTCGCGCTGCTGCGTCAACGGCATCCCGAGGTCCGCCTGCGTCTCGTGGGAGACGGCCCGCGGGAAAAGGAGCTCAAGGCCTGGGTAGCGGAGCATCTGCCGGGCGGTGGCGTGGAGTTCTGCCCCGGCTCCCCGGATGTGCGCGCCCATTATGCGGCGGCCCGCATCTTTGCGCTGACATCCGTGCGCGAAGGCCAGCCCAACGTGATCCTGGAAGCCATGGCCGCCGGTCTGCCTGTATGCGCCACGGATACCGGAGGCATCCCCCGGCTCGTGGCCCGGGGGGAGAGCGGCCTGCTCTCGCCGGTGGGGGACAGCGCCGCCTTTGCCGGCAACTGTGCCGCGCTGCTGGCGGATCCCGCGAAGGGAGACAGGTTCGGCCGGGCCGGACGGCAGCGGGTGGAGCAGAGTTTTTCGTTTGAAGCCATGGTGGCGGCGCATGAGGCCATCTTTCTGCGTCTGGCGGCACGGGAGCGGGCATGAAGCATCTCGGAGCCTGTCTCTGCCTGTGCTGCTGCCTGGGCGCATCCCCGCTCTGGAGCCTCGCTGCCGGCCCCGCGGGAAGTCACGGGACCTATGAGGTGACGGAACTCTGGACGGGCGACATCCTGACGGCCAGTTTCCGCATGGGCATGTGTTTTGCTGCCGACGGCAAGTTGCGCGGTGTCGTCCTGCTCCGTTCCTCCAGCGGGCAGGTCGATGTCTATCATGTTTATGGTTCCGTGCAGAACAACACCTTTTCTGCCACGCATGGTTCAGGGCACCAGATCACCGGGCGCTTCCTGTCCGGCGACGATGTCGAGGTCAGGATCCGTCTGGGGAACGGCATGCGCTTCACGACAGTGGCCAAACGTTCCCGGGATGTCCCGCTGACGGACGACTGCGCGCCCCTGCCTGAAACATCAACGCATCAACAAAATTGAGGTCGTTATGGGGACTACCTTCTTTGTGCTGGCGCTGTTGCAGTGTGCCCTGCTTTTTTTCCTGTCCCGGGTGGGCAGCAGGCTTGACCGCGAAGAACGCAAGCCCGCCCCCCAGCGGACGCACTGGCCCCGCACCGGCCTGATCGTGCCTGCCGGGGGGAACCATCCGCGTATGCGCGAGGCCCTGGAAAGCCTGCTCAGGCAGGATTATCCCGCCCTGTACCCCGTCATCGTCACGGCTACCGCCGACGAACCGGCAGCCGGTATCGCGCGCGAGCTGCAGGCCCGCTATCCGCAGCTGCGGCATGTGGTGGCCGGTTTCGCCAAGGGCTGCGGCCAGAAGAACCATAACAGCCTCAAGGGGGTGGCGGCCGTGGAGGACGAGGTCGAGCTGCTGGCGTTCTGCGACAGCACGCATATCGCGCCCCGCGACTTCATCCGCCGTCTGGTGGCGCCCGTGGTGGACGGTGAGGATTTCAGCACCGGCTACCACAAGGTCGTGGCGCGGGACGCGGGCATCGTCACCATGGCCTATGCCCTGTGTGTCCAGCTGATGCGCTATCTGCAGGGCATCTCGAGCTTCACCCAGCTGTGGGGCGGCGCCATGTGCTTCCGCCTGTCGGCCTTCCGCCGCTACGGCGTGCGCGAGTTCTGGATGACCAATGTGGTGGACGACTGTTCCCTGGCCGACCGCCTCATCCGGCTGGGGGCCCGTATCCGTCTGAGCGCCGATGCCGTCCTGATGACCGAGGCCCGCGATCATGATCTGGGCGTCTGGCGCCACTGGATGGACCGGCAGATCCTGTTCCTCAAGTTCTGTATCCCCTGCCAGTGGGTCCTGCTGGGCGTGCTGGCCTGCCTTATGCTGCTGCCCGTGCTCTGGGCAGTGCTCGCCCTGCTGGGCGTGCTGCTGGGCAAGCTTTCCTTCGGCTGGCTTCTGGGCGTGCTGGCCTACGCCGCGGCCCTGGCGCTGGTGCTGCGCGGCTGGGCCCGTTTCCAGGAATCCGTTTTTCCCGTCTGGCGCTGGATGGTCGCTTTTTGCGCCAGCGCCTGCATGTTCGTCTGGGTTTATCTGGGTACCATCCTTGCGGAGGGCGTCCTGTGGCAGGGCATCTGGTATGAGGTCGGCCGTCAGGGCCGCGTCATCAGGATGCGCCGCCAGAAGTAGGCCTTTCCGCCGCCGGTACCCGTTCAGCTATCTACAATCAGGATGCAACTCCTTATGGTGACAGCATGATTGCAATGTCGGACCTTTTTCGCGTGAGCTTGCGACAGGTCGTCCGCCAGCGTGGGTTTGGCGTGATCCTGTCCATCGCTCTGGGCATCACGGCCTTTATCGCCCTGTCCGTGCTGGGGCAGGAGATCCGCTACAAGGTGGGTCAGGACATGGTGCTCATGGGCGGGGTGAACATCATCCGTGTCTATATGGATGATGCGCAATATCCCGGCCAGCCGCGACGCGATTTTTCTCCCCGCACGGTGGAAGCGCTGCGCAAGATCCCCGGTGTGGGCATGATCAGCGAGAACATCCGCAACGGGGTCACGTTCAGCCTGCGGGCCAGCGGGGAACGGACGCTGGGGGTCCATTTCATCGGTGTGGACCAGTATTTTGCGGAGACCTATTCCCTGGAGCTCGTGGCCGGCCGGATGCTGTCCACGGATGATGTGCGCGGCCACCGGCGCGTCTGTATGCTGGGGCGCGAGGCCGCCACCAATCTGTACGGCGATCCTTCCCTGGCCGTGGGCAAGCTGCTCTTCCTGGGCAAGGACGTCATCGAGGTCGTGGGCGTGGTGACCGGCGTCATGCTGGGCGAATGGAACCAGGGCGGCTTTTTGCCGACCACGGTCATGGAAGACAGGAACTGGGGCTCCGGCAAGATCACGCGCCTGTTCGTCCGTGCCATCGGCTGGGAGGACGTGGCCCCGGTGGTCCGTCAGATCCCGGCTGTCGTCAGGGCCAATCAGGACGCGCCGTACCTGGTCATCTCCACGCAGGACGACCAGCTCGACCGCATCAAGACCACCTTCATGTGGGTGGAGGCCCTGCTCTGGCTGGGCATCGTGGCGTCCCTCATGCTGGGCGGTTTCGGCATCTGGTACGGGACCTTCGCGGCCGTGCGGGCCCGTACGCGTGAAGTGGGCCTGAAAAAGGCCATGGGCGGTTCGGACAAGGACATCCTGGCCCAGTTCCTGGCCGAGGCCCTGTGCAAGTCCGTGGCCGGCGGCCTGCTGGGCATCCTGGTGGGCACCCTCAGCGTCGAGGTGGGAGCCTGGTCGCTGGGCACCTCCATCTCGTATCCGCTGCTGGCGGCCAGCAGTGCCGGCAGTATTCTTTTCTCCGCCATCATTGGGGTGGCCGGCGGCCTGTATCCTGCCATTCAGGCCAGTCGCATGGATGTCGTTTCCGCCTTGCGTTTCGAGTAGGTGAACTATGGCGCCGGTTATCATTGCCAAAGATCTGTACAAGTGCTACGCGGGCTTTTCGCCTGTTTTGCGTGGCGTCAACATTGAGGTGGAGGCGGGGGAACTCGTGGCCATCATGGGCCCGTCCGGGTGCGGCAAGTCGACCATGCTGCACGTGCTGGGCATGCTGCATGCGCCAGATTCCGGTACGCTGGAGATCCTGGGGACCAATGTCCTGGAATTCAACCGGGAGCAGACAGCCGCTTTCCGGCGGGGCAACATGGGCTTCGTGATGCAGTCGAGCAATATGTTCGATCACTCCACGGTATTCGAGAATGTGGAATTCCCCCTTATTTACGAAAACGTGCCGCCTGCGGAGCGCTGGGAGCGGGTCATCCGGGCCCTGGAGCTGGTGCGGCTCTCCGCCCGCGTCCATTACCGCAGCAACCGTCTTTCCGGGGGCGAGCAGCAGCGTGTGGCCATCGCCCGCGCCATGGTGAACAATCCCCGCATCCTTCTGGCGGACGAACCCACCGGGGCCCTTGACGCCCGCACCAGCCGGGTGATCATGGACAACTTCCGCACCCTTTGCCACAAGGGCGGGGTCGCCATGATCATGGTGACCCACGACCCCAAGATGGCCGAGTTTTGCGACAGCATCTACACGCTGGAAGACGGCATCCTGGTCTGCAAGAAACACGAGCCCGTGCCCGTCAGCCCGGACCAGCAGCAGAACCTGCTGGCGGCGCCCACGCCCATCCTGCGCGGTGCCCTGGTGGCGGAAAAATTCCCCGAAGCCTCGGGCCGCTGCCTGATGGAAGAGGCCCACCGCATGCATGCGGCCGGGCTGCTTTCCCGCATCTACGCCATCGAAGGCGCCAGTTTCCTGAGCAGCGATTCGCAGGGCTATGCCCTGCCGCTGCCGGTGCGGCATATCAGCTCGTGGCGTTTCGTCTCCGTCATGCGCATGCTGTTCTCGCACTTGCGCGGCACATCCGCTACAGCCTGGGAGCTGTGGAAGTCCATCCCGTCCGGGAAGGGGGGCTTTTTCCACAACCTCTGGCTCATGGGCTGCGGGGCCCTGCTGGCCCGCTGGTGCCTGGAGGAGAAGATCGAGTTCCTGTACGCATCAGGCGCCCATGCCCCGGCCTCCGTTGCCTGGGTGGCGGCCCACATGCTCCAGATCCCCTTTGCCTTTGCCGTGCGCACGGCGGATCTTGCTTCGCCGGCCAAGGACTGGCTGGTGAAGGCCGAGCAGGCGGCCTTCGTGCGCTGTGATACGGAGGCCACACGCAAGGCCGTCTGTGAGCTGCTGCCGTCCGTTGATCCGCAGCGCATCGTGCTCCTGCGTGACGCCCTGACCCTGACCCCGCCGGACGAAGATATCGCCATGCCGCCGTCCAAGGTGCCGGAACCGTTGCAGCTGCTGGCCGTGGGGACCATGACCAGCCGCAAGGGTTACGATATCCTGCTGCGGGCCTGCCTTGCCCTGCAGAAAGCCGGGGTGGACTTCCGCCTGACCCTGGTGGGGACCGGTCCCTGGCGTCTGCGCCTGCGGCTGCTTTCCTGGCGCCTTGGCCTGCGCAAGCTCGTCTCCTTCCCAGGGCAACTGCCGCACGAAGCCATGACCGACCTGTATCGCCGTGCGGACATCTTCATCGCGCCCGGCCATATGACCAGGGGCGGGGATATGGACGGCCTGCCATCGGCCCTGACCGAGGCCATGGCCTTTGGTGTGGCCGTGGTGGTGAGCGATCTTCCCGGCCAGCTGGAAGTGGTCCAGAACGGCCGCAACGGCCTTGTCGTGCCGCAGAATGATGTCACGGCCCTGTCCCGGGCGTTGCTGGATCTGGCAGGCAGTGCGGAAAAGCGTCGCCATCTGGGCGCTGAAGGCTGGAAGCGCATCCGCGAGGTCCTGGACGAAGAGGCCACGGAAGCACGGCTGACCGCGCTTTTCAAGGCGGCCTGCCGGCGCTGAGAGCCTTTTTCCCCCTTTGCGATGAAACGGCCGGTCCTGCCACGGACCGGCCGTTTTGGCTGTGGCGCTGGCGGCATCAGGCACACCGCAACGTTTCCCGCTGGCGGCAACACAGGGGCGCTGCCACCCGAAGCAACAGAAAAAGTCAAGTCATGGAACTGGAACATATCATGGAAAAAGACGCTCCCTGGCGGCCTGAGCTGTGCCGCATCTGGGAGCGGAGCGTCGATCTGGAGGCGCAGCCGGACCCTTTTTGCTGCGCACCGGTCTGGCAGCTGGCCGCGCACAGGGCCTTTGCCCCCGGGCGCCGTGTGCTGGCACACGGCACGGAGGACAGCGTCCTTGTCCTGGCAGAAGCCGCCTTGTCTTCCGGGCAGCCGCTCCTGACCTCGCTGGAGGCCCACTGGTTCTTTGGCTGTCCCCTGCTGGGGCCGGATGCGACCGGACTGCTGGCTGAGGCCCTGGCCCTCATGTCCCATAGATACGGGCATCTCCCGGCCCTGCTGCTGGGAGGGATCGTTCCGGGGAGCCGGAGGGCCCGTGAGCTGTTCACCTGCTGCGATCCGCTTTTCGACATCTATCTGGCGGGGGAATGCATCCAGGGCGGGGCATCGCTGGAAGGCGGTCTGGACGGTTTTTTGAGCCGCCGTTCCGCCAATCTGCGCAGCAAGTGGCGCAAATCTTTCCGCCGGGCCGCCGGCAGGGGAGTCACGTTCGAGCGCTCCTGTCCCGCTGACAGGGCAGGAGCCGATAGCGTCTATGCCCGGATGCTGGCCGTGGAACAGCACAGCTGGAAGGGACTGGGGCACTGCGGCATGACGGAATCCCCTGCCCGGGAATTCTATGCCGGCATGATCCGCCGTCTTGCCGTCCGGGGCGCGGCACGCGTGATGTTCGCCCGCCATGAGGGCCGGGACATCGGCTTCATTTTTGGCGGGATGCTGGGGCCCTGCTACCGCGGACAGCAGTTCAGCTATGATGCTGCCTGGAAGGACCTTTCCATCGGCAACCTTTTGCAGGTGGAGCAGGTCCGGTGGCTGTGCGAGGAAGGCGCTGTGCGCTACGATATGGGGACGGCCTCCGGGGAGGCCATGGCCTACAAGAGGCACTGGACGGAAATGCATCCGGTCTCGCAGACCTGGTTCTTGCGGCCGCGCTGAACGCGAAGGCGCTGCCCGGGGGAGAAGACGGAGACCGTGATGGCCGTGCCGGTGAAAGGGGGATGCCAGTGGGCTTGTGCCCGGGGCGCTGGGGGCAGCGGCAGGTTTTTCTTCGTGGCGGCATGACGGAAACGGGGAGGGCCGGCATCCTTGACGGATACGCCGTGCCCGGCCTTTTCAAGGGCCCTTGCCGCAAAAGGCATACGGCCGTCGCGGACGGCCCGCTGAAAAGCTGGATCGTAAAAACAAGAAGGGGGGATGCCGCAGGCAGCATCCCCCCTTCGGGTCATTTCATGGCCCGGGGCCTTAGCCCCACAGGACGAGGCGTGTCTCCAGGGGGGAGGAAAGCCCTTCGGTGCAGGGCATGACGCGGACACCGTACACATGGAGCCCGCTGCGGGCAGGCGTATAGGTGCAGACAAAGGTCATGATCCCGTCCACGCCCTCGTTCTCCGGCTTCATCTCCACCACATCAGGCGTTTCCGTAAAGGTGGCCCCGTCACCGGGACCGGCCACCAGCTGGACCAGCAGTTCGTCGAGCTTCATGCTGCCGGGATGCACGGTCACGGCCACATGGAGGGACTGGCCGTCCAGCAGGCTGTCTTCCTTGATCCCTTCGATGCGGATGGTGTCCATCTGCACGGAGCCGAAGCGCACGTTGACATCCTGCTTCCAGTGGGTCAGGTGGCGGGCCAGGGCGTAATGATTGCTGCGGATCTCCAGATGACTGGTGGCGGCCGGGATGTAGTAGTCACTGAGATAGTCGCGCAGCATGCGGTGTGAACTGTACTGGGCGATGAGTGTCTGCATGGCCTTGCGGACGCGCAGCAGCCAGTTGTGGGGCCGGTTGTCCGCATCGCGCTCGAAGTAGAGCGGGATCACCTTGTCTTCCAGCAGGGAGTATAGGGAGGCGGCATCATCATAGTCGCTCTGCTCGGGGCCCAGGCTGTCCTTGCCCACCAGGGGGCCGATGGTCCAGCCATTGGCGCCGTTGTAGCCTTCGCACCACCAGCCGTCGGCCACGCTGAGGTTGAGGCCACCGTTGACCGATACTTTCTGGCCGCTGGTACCGCAGGCTTCGTAGGGACGGCGGGGATTGTTGAGCCACACGTCGCAGCCCTGCACCATCAGGCGCGAGACCGCCAGACTGTAATCCTCCATGAAGAAGATCTTGCCGAAGAATCGGGGCGACAGCATGTGCTGGTAGACTTCCCGGATCAGGCCGATGCCCTGGGCATCGGCAGGGTGGGCCTTGCCGGCAAAGACGAAGATGACGGGCTGACCGGCCTTTTCCAGGATGCGGGCCAGACGGTCCACATCGGCGAACAGCAGGGTCGCACGCTTGTAGGGGGCAAAGCGGCGGGCAAAGCCGATCACCAGGGTCTCGGGCGTCAGGCGGGACGTCATCTCCTGCTGCTTTTCGTAGGGGATGGCGAATTTTTTGAAGAATTCCGGCAGACTGGAGCGGAGGGCTTCCAGCAGGTGCTTTTTCTGGGTCTGCCGGGCCATCCAGAGGTCGGCATCGGGAATGTCCGTGATGCGGGTCCAGTGCTGGTCTTCGGGCTTCAGTTCCTGCCAGCCTTCCCCCAGATACTTTTGCAGCAGGGGGCGCATGGCCGGCCCGGCGTAGGATGGCACATGGACGCCGTTGGTCACATGGGAGATGGGGATCTCCGCCACCGGGACACCCTGCCAGCCCTCCTGCCACATATGACGGGAGACTACGCCGTGCAGGGCGCTGACGCTGTTGGCCTTCATGGAATACTTGAGGGCCAGGACGGTCATCTCGAAGACGTTGCGTTCGCTGCCTTCAAAGCGGCCCATGTTGACCAGGGTCTGCCAGCTGATGCCCACGGTCTGGATATAGGGCTTGAAATAGGCCTCCATGCTTTCCAGCGAAAAGCGCTCGTTGCCGGCATCCACGGGCGTGTGGGTCGTGAACAGGGTGCTGCCGCGCACGACTTCGCCGGCTTCTTCGAAGGACAGGCCGTTTTCCTGCATCAGCAGGCGGATGCGCTCGAAGACGAGGAAGGCCGAATGCCCCTCGTTCATGTGATAGGCGGCAGGGCGGATGTCCAGGGCGCGCAGCATGCTCACGCCGCCCCGGCCCAGCAGGATCTCCTGCCGCAGGCGGATATCGCGGTCCGCTTCATACAGGCGGGCCGTGATCTTGCGGTCCTCGGCCGTATTGGACGGCAGATTGGTGTCCAGCAGGTAGAGCCTGACCCGCCCCACACGCACCAGCCAGATCTGGACGTGCAGGCGGCGGCCCGGCATCTGGAGATAGAGCTCGCGGGGTTTGCCGTCCGGGTCCTTGACCTGTTCGATGGGCAGCGTGGAAAAATCGTTTTCGGGATAGACAGGGGTCTGGTTGCCGTCCTTGTCGATGAGCTGGCGGAAGTAGCCGTTCTTGTACAGCAGGCCCACGGCCACCAGCGGGATGTTCAGGTCACTGGCGGATTTCAGATGGTCACCGGAAAGGACCCCCAGGCCACCGGAGTAGATGGGCAGGCATTCGCTCAGGCCGTATTCTGTGGAAAAATAGGCCAGAGGCTGCTGCGGGGTCAGGGGGCCGAAGCTTTGCGGCGTTTCGGCCATGTAGGCGTCGAAGGCCGCCATGGTCTGGTTGTACAGGCGCAGGTAGTTCTGCTCGTGGGCCACGATGATCAGCCGTGCCCGTGTGGCTTTTTCCAGTGTGGCGATGGGATTGTGGTTGCTGCGCTCCCATTCCTCTTCATTGAGGGCCGAGAACAGATGGTGGCATTCGGGATGCCAGCTCCACCAGAGGTTGTGGGCCAGTTCCCGCAGGCGGCCGATGACCGGGGGCAGTGAGGTCAGGGCCGTGAAGCTGTGCAGGTTGGGCGTGGTGGACATGGTGGCCGCCAGCACGCGGGTCAGGGTATTGCTGCCGCCGGGGGCATGCTGCGAGCCGCGCTGGCGCGCCTTGTCCAGGGCCAGGCCGTAGGCCTGCACATAGTAGGGGAAGAACTGTTCCCAGGAGCAGCCTTCGGCCACATGGCGCACCATGCACCGGTGTTCCTGCATCTGTTCTTCGGGCAGGGAGGCATACTGCAAAAGCACGTCGCGCAGGCTGGCAGCGGTCTCGTCATAGGACGTCTGGCGGCGGCAGAGGATGGTCACGCCGTTCTTTTCGCGCTGGCTGGAACGCACCCACAGACCAAAGCCGGAAAGGTCGGTGGTGACGGTGGGGACGGCGTGGGCGGCGCTTTCCTGCGGTGTATAGCCCCAAGGTTCATACCAGGAGGGGAACACGCCCAGATCGCAGGCGGCCAGCACCTCGTCATAACGCATGTTCAGGAAGCCGTCCTTGCCGTCGAGCTGGGCAGGGTCGAAGATGACCTGCACATGGTTCTCCGGTCTGTTGTCCAGGCCCAGACGCTGGCAGGCGTTGAGGATGGGGTCATTGGGCTGGTTGTAGACATGATGGCTGCTGATCCAGAAGGCGCCCTGCCCGGGGACTTTGGCCGGATCGCCGCTGACCGCGTCGGCATTGACCCCGCTGTGCCCGCCCATGACCGCGCACAGGGCCAGCACATTGGACTGGGACTGGCTGAGGGCCGTGTTGACCATGCCGAGGGCATCGAGAAAGACATCGATGCCCTTGTTGTGGTATTCGTAGCGGCCGGAGACGATGAAGATGCGGGTATCCGCGGGCAGCTGGCGGCGCAGCAGGCGGCCGGCGGCCTCCAGCAGACGCTGCCGGGAGGTGGCGGCCAGGTTCCGGTCCCGGCTGTAGTCGGGGATGACGCGCATGTCCAGGCCATTGAGGGTCAGCACGTCGGGCGTACGTCCCAGGAAGACGCCCGCCTCGTCGGCCGTGATGCGGCTGACGGTGGTGAAGCAGTCTGCTTCACGGGCTGAGGCCGTCTCCATGGAGCATTTGGCCGTGATGTTGTAGGCCCCGGCTTCATGCTTGGGGTATATCTGGTGCATCTGTTTGTAGATGTCGAAGCCGGAGCCGGCCATGGAGCGTCCCAGCATGGTGGCGTGCGTGGTGAAGACCGTGCCCACATAGGGCGCGTTGGCCTTGAGGTAGAGTAGGCCGCCGCCGCACATCCATTCATGGAAATGGGCCAGGGCCGGGCCATCGGCGGGGATGTTCAGTGCCTTGCAGGCGGCCTCGATCACTTCGCCGCAGGCCGTGCTGAACATGACCGGTTCCACATAGTCCCAGCCGCCGGAGATGGAGTCCACACCGTAGCGGTTCCAGAGCGAGAACAGCAGCTGGCTCTGGTCATAGCGGTCACGGTAGCCGACCAGGACGACCTTGGGGCGGCCGGGGATGTTCCAGCGCCCGAAGCGGCAATTCAGGTTGCGCCGGTCGGTCTCCTGGCGCAGTTCCTGCCAGCAGGGCTCGTCGGTCTCTTCAAAGTCGGGATTGTTGCCCAGGTCGGGGCCCAGAAGGAAATAGTTCTCTCCAAAGGTGGCCAGGGCCTCCAGGATCTTGCTGCTGACGACGGCATAGATGCCGCCGACCTTGTTGCAGACCTCCCAGCTGACCTCAAAGAGGGTCGCGTTTGACAGATTTTGTGACATTGAGACGGATCTCCTTGCATTCATGGAAAGCCCCCGGGGATGACTTCCGGGCCATGCCGTCGTGCAGGGCATGATCCGTCAGGCAAACCGTGCCGGGAGACGCGCTAGCCGCGGGACGTTCCGGCAGCGGGCAGGGGGACATCCAGGGTCAGGCCGAAGTCGGCCAGTACGTTCATGTAGTTGATGTAGGCATCATAGGGGGTGCCGTACGGGTTGAAATAGCTGTGCACGTCGCCATCGGCGAACCGCTTGGTGCACATATAATAAAAATGGTCGGAAGTCTGCAGGCGTCGCCAGGTGCGCAGCAGGTCTTCGCTGGCACTGGCCTTCACCTTTTCCTCCAGGCGATAGACGGCCGTGATGGCATCCTGCTGCATGTCGTTGCCCAGCCAGGCGGTGAGGTCGCGTTCGGCGTCGGCCCAGGACATGAAATTGTGCACGTCGAGACTGGCCACGGGCTGGAACATGACCGCCGCTTCGGTAGGGGTCACGAAAGTGAAGCCCGGCCGGGAAAGCAGGACATCCGGCAGGGCCTCCATGAACTGGAAGATGCCCGTGGATTCCCACTGGTGTTCCCCGAAGGTCTCGTAATCCATGAACAGGTTGATGATGTCCCCGGCGGCCCCGGCGGCCTGGGCCCAGCCGGCGAATTTTTCCGCCGTCAGCGGGAATTCCGGCCATTCATGGTTGGAGAAGCGGAAGGCGATGTCGTCGGAAAGGCGGTAGTTCTTGAGCAGCAGGCGCAGGGCCCCGCATCCCGCCGGCCTGTAGACGAAGTTGGGGCTGCGCCAGCCCAGCACATGGTCGGCGCCTTCCGCCAGGATGGCCTTGTAGCCCATCTCCTCGACGGTGCGGGCCAGGGCGTTGTTGTAGATGAGCTCGGTGTTGCGGAACGATGTGGGCCGTACCCCAAAAAGTTCCTCGATGCGGTCGTCGTGCAGACGGACCTGCTCCCGGAACTCGTCAGGCGAGTAGAGGAAGGCCAGGGAATGGTTGTAGGTCTCGGAAAGCAGTTCCACACAGCCGGTGGCCACCAGTTCACGGTAGCTCTGGATGACTTCCGGGGCATAGGTCTCGAACTGGTCCAGCGCCGTGCCGGAGATGGAGAAGCTCACCTTGAACTGTCCCTCATGGCGCCGGATGAGCCTGAGCAGCAGGGCGTTCATGGGAAGATAGCATTTGCGTGCCACCTTGAGCAGGATACCGCAATTGGCGTTCTCGTCTTCATACCAGGAGTTGGCCCCGATATCGAAGAAGGTGTAGTGGCGCAGACGGTAGGGCTGGTGTACCTGAAAATAGAAGCAGATGGTGGCCATGCTATATCCTCCCCGCGACAAGCTGGTCGTAGATGACGCGCAGCTTGGTGGCGGCATTTTCCCAGCGGATGTTCTTCAGTCCTTCACGGCAATTGCGGACTTCCTCGGCGGCCAGCAGGGGATAGGCAAGAAGGGCGCAGATCTTGTTGGCCATTTCCCGCACATCCCAGAAGTCGACCTTGATGGCGTTGCGCACCACTTCCGCCACGCCGGACTGGCGCGAGATGAGGACAGGAACGTCATAGGCCATGGCTTCCAGCGGTGCGATGCCGAAGGGCTCGGAAACGCTGGGCATGACGTAGAGGTCGCTCATGGCGTACATGCGGTCCACTTCACCGTTGCGCAAGAAGCCCGTGAAATGGAAGCGGTCCCCGATGCGCAGGTGGGCCACCCGGCGCACCATATTGGGCAGCATGTCGCCGCTGCCGGCCATGATGAAACGCGTGTGGGGCAGGCGGTCCAGCACCAGCTTGGCGGCTTCGACAAAATAGTCGGGGCCTTTCTGGTAGGTGACGCGGCCCATGAACAGGACCCGTTTCTCGTGGCGGCAACGCTCGGGGATGACCACGCTCTTGTGGATGTCATTGCGGGAGACGGCGTTGTGGACCACGGAGATCTTTTCCTCCGGGATGCCGTACTGTTCCATGACTTCCTGCTTGGTGTAGTGGCTCACGGCCACGACGCGGTCGGCGGCCTCCATGCCGGCCTTTTCGATGCCGGCCACGGCCCTGTTGAGGTTGTCGCCGCTGCGGTCATGCTCCAGGGCGTGGATATGGGCTACCAGGGGTTTGCCCGTCAGCCGCTTGACCAGCATCCCGGCCGGATAGGTCATCCAGTCATGGACATGGATGACGTCGAATTCCAGGCGCCGGGCGATGGCCGCCGCCGCGCAGGCATAGCGGTAGACCTCGCTCATGAGGTCCTCGCCGTAGCCGCCGTGCAGCGTCAGCGTCTCGTACTGCTCCTGGACCTCTGACAGCTCGCGCAGATACCGTTCCCGTTCCGGGCCTTCATGATGCAGCACTGACCGCAGGGTCGGATCGGACAGGCGCTTGCCGGCAAGCAGGCGCTGGAGCTCGCGGTGCTCTTTCAGGTAGCCGACGCTGTCCAGATAGGGACGCAGCGGAGAATCGATATGCTCCAGGTGCAGTTTTTCACGCCAGATCTCTTCGATCTCCTCCCGGAAGCCGGGGACGGTCTCCGTATGCGGGCGGTCATGCCGGCTCTCGCGCACGCCTTCTTCACGGCGGAGGCGGGAGCTGCGGGTGCAGATCCGGGTGCCCGAGGCGGAGAGCATGGTCAGGCCGTCCTGCAGGTGGACGGGACGGTCGCTTTCGGCGCGGGGCAGGACAAAAAAGATTTCCGTGCCTTTTTTGGCCAGTGCCGTGGCCATGCCCTGGCAGGCCGTGCCCAGTCCGCCGCTTTTGAAAGGAGGGAATTCCCAGCCGAACATGAGGACGCGCATTACCTGTCTCCTTGCAGCAGGGCCTGTTCCCACTGCGCATAGGCCTGTGGGGCGACCTTTTCCAGCCTGCCCAGCAGGCGCAGGCATTCCGCCACGCTCCAGGCCTGGGCGATGCAGCCGTTGGGCATGTGGGGCGGGTCGCCGTCGAAGATCTCGGAGATGCTCCCTATACCGGCACCGCCCAGATGGCTGCCGAAGAGGGGGATCAGGGTGTGCAGCAGGTCGCGCGCCGCACCCTCTTCATCCCAGGCCGCCCGCAACAGGGCATCGCCGTAAGCGCCCAGGAGCCAGGGCCAGACAGTGCCCTGGTGATAGGCTTTGTCGCGGGCCTCGGGGCCGCCCTCGTACAGGGAACAATACTCGCTGGCGCTGGGGGCCAGGGTGCGCAACCCGCAGGAGGTCAGCAGGCACTGGCGCACACGCGAGACCACAGGGGCGAAATTGTCCTCCTCAAGGATGGGGAAGGGCAGGGAAACGGCAAACAGCTGGTTGGGCCGCACGCGGAAGTCCCGTTCGCCGTCCCGCCAGACATCGGCCAGATAGTCCCCCCGGTAATCCGTGATCCAGTGCCGGTGGACGAAAACGGCGCGCATGCGGTCCCGCTGGGCCACGGAATCCTGCCAGTGGGGCTCGTCGAAACGCCGGGCAAGATGGTCGGCAAAGGCCAGGGCATTGTACCACAGGGCGCTGATCTCCACCGGCTGGCCATGCCGCGGCGTGACGGGCCTGCCGTTGACCACGGCGTCCATCCAGGTGAGCTGCGTATGCTCGTTGCCCACATCGAGGAAGCCTTCCTCGTCCGCATGGACAAAGGGGACTCGGCCTCCGGCATAGGCACTGAGGATCTCCCTGATGGCGGGCCAGCAGTGCTCTTTCACGAAGTCCATGCGCCGGGGATCGGCCTGGAGCAGCATCTGCACGGCCCAGACATACCAGAGGGAAGCGTCCACCGAGTTGTAGGCATGGTGCCCGTCAGCGGAAAAGACATTGGGGATGAGCCCGCCACGCATGGCAGCGCCCATGCCGGCGAGGATCTGTTCGCCCAGGGCTTGGCGACCGGCAAAAAAGGTCAGCCCGGGCAGGGCGATCATGCTGTCGCGTCCCCAGGAGCCGAACCAGTGGTACCCGGCCACGATGCTGTCGATCCGGCCGGGCGTGCTGCCGGGCGTGGTGATGAGGAAGCGTTTCCCTTCCCGGGCCAGGTGCTTCTGCAGGCTGTCCGCCTTTTCCTCCTCCTGGAGACGGCGCCGGCTCTCTTCCTGCCACAGGCGGTCGAGATCATGCCTGCGGTGTTCCTTTTGCAGGCTTTCCGTGGAAACCGTGAGGTAGACGGCATGGCCGGGGGCAAGGTCCACTTCGAAGATGCCGGGCATGAGCAGGTCTTCCTGGAAGGGGAAGCCCCGCTCCTGCTCCACGAGGTATTCGATGTTGTAATACCAGTCCTGGGCAGTCTGCCAGGAGAAAGGGCCGTCCATCTGCAAAAAAAGTTCGGGCAGCTGGGGATCCGGGCGGACGGAAGCCCCGTACAGCGTGGGTGAAACACCGCTGTCGACGGGCCTGTCGGCCCGGATGACGGCATGCATGTTGCGGAAGGCCAGCAGGGGCTTGATGCGCAGGCGCAGGGGAGGGGTCTCGGGGCTGGCGATGCTGGCCTTGTAGCGCACGAGGAGGACATGCCGTCCCGGCAGCAGCATGAGCTCGCGGGTCAGGGTCACATCACCGAAGCGATAGCGGAAAGAGGGCCAGAGCCCGGCAGAGGCGGCCTGCATGTATTCGTGCCCGCGCGGGAAGTAGACGCCCGGATGTTTGCGGCAGGAGAAGAAGAACTCCCTGCCTGCCATGAGCAGGGATTCCTCAAGCGTGGAGAGCAGCACATGGCGGCCTGCGGGCCGGGCCAGCTCGGTGACGAACAGGCCGTGATACTTGCGCGTATTGCAGCACACCAGGGAGCTGGACGCGTAGTCACCCAGGCCGTTGGTTTCCAGCCACTCCTTGCGGAGGGCCTTGCGCAGGTTCTGACAGGCGGGACGGTCAAACTGGAACTTCATGTATCCTCCTCAACCGGAAAGGATGGACATATCCGCGGAGACCGTGAAGAAGGGCCGCTGCATCCGCGAAAGCTGCAGGGCAGGGGAAGCTGAAACAGCGTTTTTCCGGGGCTGACGACCGGTTCGTGTTTGGTGTCAGTATAAATCAGGTCCTGCGGGGATGTCAAAACGGCTCCCTTGGAGAAGGGGGACGCATGCTTCCGGGACAGGCGGTATGACAAAGGGGCGGCCTGTTCACGCCGCCCCCTTGCGGGGTCCACGCCATCAGGCCGGGGAAGACCGGTCTTCCCCGGACAGGGCGGCGCGCAGGGCCTCTTCGGGGATCGCCCGCAATGCCTGGACGATGGCGGGATCGAAGGCGGAGCTGGCCGACAGGATGTCCAGGGCCTGGCCGATGGGCATCCCCCGCCTGTAGGCCCGGTCGCTGACCATGGAGCAAAAGGCGTTGACCACGGCCAGCAGGCGGGCATGGGGATTGATCCGGTCGCCCTTCAGGGCCCGCGGGCCGCTGCCGTCGAATTTTTCATTCATGTCATGCAGGGCGTCGGGGACAGGCAGCCCGAAATTGATCCCGCCCAGGATACGGAAGGCATACTCCGAAGACTGCAGCACGGCCTGCTGTTCCTCGGGGGTGAGCTTGCCTCTTTTGCGCAGCAGGTGGTGCGGCACGAAGATCTTGCCGATCTGCGAAAGCTGGGCGGCCATGCGCAGGGTCAGGACAGCCGTATCGTCCAGTTCCATGTGCCGGGCCAGCAGCTCCGCCACATGCCGCATCTTCCTTGTATGGCCCACCAGGTTGGGGTCCACATATTCCACGGCGCGCACCAGGGCCTCCATAAGATGCCGCTGGCGTTCCTGGGCTTTCTGGGCCTGCCGGCGGAAGCGGGTGATGTCCTTGAAGATGGCCACGACGCTTCCGGGGAGGGGGGCCGCTTCGGCAGCGTCCGGCTCCTGCCTGTCCGGGAAAACATAGAGGGAGACCCTGTAAAGGTGCTCCTTGCCGTCAGCGCCGGGCAGGGCCAGCTCAACGCCGTCGAAGGACGGCTCCCTGAGCTTGCGGGCGATGCCGTCCTGCAACGTGAGGGCGGCCCCTTGGGGAAAGATGTCTTTGGGGTACTTGCCCGCAAGGTCTTCCTGCCGGGTGCCGCTGCAGATCCTGGCGAACTCGGGATTGAAGATGCGGATGCCGTCCGTGGCGCTGAACAGGACAAGACCCAGCCGCATGGAATTGTTGACGCTGTCCAGCATCTGTTTCTGGTCGCGGATGACGGTATACAGGGTCTTGAAGTAGGCGGCAGAGGCGCGGTGGGCGCGGCCCACAAGGCAGGAGAGCGCGAAGGCCAGCAGCAGGCCGATGCCCAGGCTTGCCAGCAGGCCGACGGCATAGATCTGCAGGGACCGGTGCCGGATCTCCCGGTCGATGTCCGCAGCGGGCAGGGAGGCCACCAGCATCAGCGTATCGGGAAGCGAGGAGGTGAAGGCCAGGGAATAGACGTCACCCCCTCCGGCCATGGCAGGACGTTTCTTGAAGTCCAGGGACTGGACACCGGTCACGCTGGCACGGAGGGGCTGCTGCTGCAGGGCACCATCCTGCAGCAGGAAGACACTGCTCCTGTCCGGGCACAGATCCACCAGTCTGAGCAGGCTTTCCTTGTCCTGCAGGATGTTCGTCAGGGCCGCGTCCATGGGGAAGCACAGGAGCAGGCAGCCGACGACACGGGGCCTGTCCTTGCCGCTGATTTCGAACAGGGGCGCACCCGCCTGCAGGGCAAAATGGTCATCATGCTTGTGGATGGCGCCAAAGGAAAGCGTCCTTGAGGTGATGGCCTGCCGGACGAGAAGATCGTCGTCATGGTTGTCGGCAGCATCAGAGGCGCTGTCCACGATCTTTTGGCCATCGGGAAGGAACATGCGGATACGGTCAAGGCCGTTCTGGTAGGCGATGTCCGCCAGCAGCTGCTGCATGTATTCGCGCTGGTCCAGCAGGGACAGCTGGTCGCTGTCGGACCCGGGACCGGCGGTACGTGAGTTCTTGTCCAGCAGGTCCGGTGGCAGGGCGGTCATGTCTGCGGCGAACAGGCGGACGCTTTCCGAAAGGGCCAGGGTGTTGACCTGTTCCAGCATGCCCCGCCGCCATTCCTGCAGGCGGATCTGCATGGTGTCGATCCTGGAGAGGAGGAAGCGGTTCTTGTCCGCCAGGATGGCCTGGGTGCTCCGGTCGACCTGCAGGGAACACAGGGCATAGGAAAGCAGCAGGACCAGCGCGAACAGGACGAGGCTGATGCTGATGCACAGCCGTTTGCTCATGAAGTGATGCGGCTTGGCGGGGATGTCGGGATCAGGAGTGTGCATGGATTACTCGTTTGTTTTTTTGCCTTTCATATGGGCCCAGCGTGCCTTCTCGTTGAACGAGAACTGCGGGACATAATGGCGCAGGCGTCCCTGGGGCAAAATGGCATTACTGATGTTGTCCAGGATGACGATGTCATTGTCCATGTAGACGGCCAGAACGGCATGGGACAGACGGCGCAGGGTATCGCGCAGGACGACGATACGCAGTTTGTCCGTATCCATGCCCAGTTCTTTGAGCGTGAAATACTTGATGATGGCGTAATCTTCGCAGTCCCCTGACTTTTTAAGGAACAGACTGGGCCAGACCCAGTAGTCGGCCTTGCCCCAGTTGGCGATATCCTCGCGGTAGGGGAAGCGGTTCCAGAACGTGTTGACATAGCGCAGCAGGTCCATGCCGCTTTTGCCCCGTGCCCCCTGCTTGAAGGTGTCCCAGGTGGCGGTCCTGGTGAAGACCTTGCCGGTAACGAAGATGGGTTCCAGCTCGTTCATGCGGCGGACCTCAGCCCAGGCGGGCAGGCTGTCGAGCGGACGCCGGAACTCCACGGTGCCGAACAGGGGGATGGCCCCGGCCTGCGCCGGGAGGGGGATGAACAGCACGGACAGGAGGGCGGCAAGGCAGAGGACGGCACAGATGATCCGGTGCGGACGAATGACCGGTGACCGGAGGGAAGACCGGGCCGGATGCAGGGCGGGATGTGGATACGCAGGGATCATGGGACCGTCGGAAGGCTGATGTCTGGGAAGTCGGGACTTTTTTTGTACTGCGGTGGACGGCCCTTGTCGAGACAGGTGGGGGAAATATCCCGTGGGCAAAGATTGACTGGATATTTTTAAAAAGTTGGCATAGACATGGCTTGTCCCGTGCAGTGGACATCCATTTTTTTAATTTTTTATAACTCACCGTAACAACTACAGAATATCCTGTTTTGTGAAAAACGGCAAAATCGTCATAACAAACTGACATGCCATATATATTTTTCAGGGATTTTCCGAAGTGATGAAAAAGTGTAAACGTTGACTAAAAATATCAATTTTGCATAATAGAACTATCTATCAAATTTTACGAGAGAGGATGATAGCATATGGCGGCTTGCAGAAAATGGGGGGCGATATTCATTGCAGCATGTTGCCTGCTGGCCGGAGGGACACACATGTCCTGGGCCAGGGAAACTCCGGCACAGGGCAATGGCGCTGCGCACATCACGGTGAACGATACCGTCTACGGTGTGTTGCACAATCATCGCAGCCTGATGAGCATCAAAGAAAATCGCGAGGTTCTGGAACACGAGCTCAGCAAGGCCCGTGCCGGATTCGGTCCGCGTGTGGATGTGGCGGGGGAGATCGGCGTGGGTGTCCTGAGCGACACCACGTCACGCGGCCTGGATCTTGATGACCAGTGGCTGAGCGTGGGCAGTGTCTCCGCCAAGCTGGTGCAGCCCATCTGGGACGGCTTTGCCACGCGCAGCCGCGTACGCACGGCCCAGGCGACCCTGGATTCCGTCAAGGCCAGGGTCTTCGACACGGCCACGTCCCTTTCCCTGGACGGCATCATCGCCCATATCGATCTGCTGCGCCGCATCAAGCTGGTGGAGCTGGCCCGCAATAATGTGGCCCGTCACGAGACCATCCTGGCGCAGGCCCGTGACCGTGCCAGCATGGGGGCGGATACCCAGGCCGATGTGACGCAGGCGGAATCCCGCCTGCAGCGTGCCCATTCCTCCCTGTCCGAAGCGGAAGATGCCCTGCGTGTGGCCTATGCCACCTATTCCCGCCTGACCGGCATCTATACGGTGGGCAGGCTGGATGTGGTCCCCATGCCTGTGCAGATGCCCGACACGGCGGCCGCCTTCATCCAGATGGCAGAAAAGCACAATCCCAAGCTGGCTGCTTACCTGCAGGACATCCGCGCCGCCAAGGGCGAGAAGGAACTGGCCCAGTCCGCCATGTACCCGACCTTCCAGCTGGAGGCGGGTCCCGAGTACAGTGACCGCGGCGGCGACCGTGACCGCTGGCTCTACAGCTTCGATGTCCTGGCCACCGTGCGCTGGAACGTGTTCAACAGCGGCGCCGACGTGGCGGGCATCCGTGCCGCATCGGCGCGGGAACGCGAGGCCCGGCAGAACCTGTACGACTATATGGATACCCTGCGTCTGGACATGGAATCCACCTGGAGCAACTATCTGGCGGCCAAGGAACAGTACAAGTTTTATACCAGGGCCGTGGAAAACAATACCTATACGCGGCAGGCCTACCATGACCAGTTCCTGCTGGGGACGCGCAGCCTGCTGGACGTGCTGGACTCGGAGAACGAACTCTACAATTCCGCCAGCCAGGCCGAGACGGCCCGCGGCAACATCCTCGTAGGGGCCTACCGGATGTGCGCCCTGGCCGGTGATCTGCTGCCCCGCATGGGGGTCCCGGCGGAAGAGATCGCGTCGGGTCCCAAGGAGGCCCGCCCCGTCCAGGGGGAAGATTTCGAACTGGGCTGGTTCAAGTAAGCAGCACGTGCGGGCTTCTGGAGCCAGGCTTCCCTGTTCCCGGCAGTGTCGTGCTGCCGGGAACGGGTCTTTTGCAAGACAACAGGCAGGATACGTTCTGCCTGTTGTTTTGCGGCAGGACGTCCACAGGGTGGACATCAAAGGATCGTTTGTATGTCGGGAAACGGATCAGGGGAAACACGGGGCCCGGAGATGGCGGCCGGGGGACTGCGTCCTTCCGATGTCGATTTCATGCCGCCTTTGCTGCGCAGCCTTTCTTCTTTGTGCCGCCTCCGCGGCAAGGCACTGTCCCCCCAGTTCCTGCTGGCCGGGCTTTCGGGCAGCACCGTCTCGGCCCAGGCATGCCTGCGGGTGGCCCGCAAGGCGGGGCTGACGGGCAGTGTGCTGTACCGTCCCCGGCTGGCTGACCTCTCCAACCTCACCCTGCCCTGCATCCTGCTGCTTTCCGGGAACCGCAGCTGTGTCCTGACCCGGCTGCTGCCGGGGGCTCCGGCAGGGAAGGAGGCGGACGAAGCCGGAGCCGCCAGCGGGCAGGCCCGGGCCGAGGTCATCTTCCCGGAGACGGAAAGCACCAGCCAGCTGGTGCCCCTGGAGGCGTTGCAGGAAGAATATACCGGCTATGCCCTGTATGTGGCTGTTCCCGGCCGTCCGCAGGAGCATGTGGAAAAGCTGCGCCTGGCCAGGGGAAAGCGCTGGTTCTGGGATGTCCTGCGCTATTACGCGCCTATCTACCGGCATGTGGCGCTGGCCAGCGTCATCATCAACCTCATCGCCCTGGCCAGCCCCCTGTTCGCCATGAACGTCTATGACCGGGTCGTGCCCAACAACGCCATAGAGACCTTGTGGGTCCTCGCATCCGGTGTGATCATCATCTATCTGTTCGACTTCCTGCTGCGGGCCCTGCGCACGCATTTCGTGGACGTGGCCGGTCGCAATGCGGACATCGTGCTCTCCAGCAATCTGGTGGACAAGGTCCTGACCATGCGGCTGGAAAGCAAGCCGGAATCCACGGGATCGCTGGTCAACAACCTGCGTGAATTCGAGCAGTTGCGTGAATTTTTCAGTTCGTCCTCGCTGCTGGCCTGCATTGATGTCCCCTTTCTGGTCATCTTCCTGCTGCTGATCTCCTTCATTGCCGGCCCCATGGTCTTCCTGCCGCTGGCAGCCATGCCTGTCCTCATTGGTCTGGGGCTTTTTCTCCAGGCGGCGGCGCGGCGCTGCGCCGAGCAGAGCTACAAGCAGAACATGCAGAAGAACGCCCTGCTCGTGGAGATGGTCAACGGTCTGGAGACCATCAAGGCCTGCCAGGCCGAGAGCCGTATGCAGCGCCTTTGGGAGGCCGTGGTGGGCCTTTCCGCCAAATCGACGGCAGAGTCCCGCCGGTACAGCAGCCTTGCCGTGACGGCCTCCGCGCTGGTGACCCATCTGGTCACGGTGAGTATGATCATCTGGGGGTCTTACCGGATATCGGAGGGACTGATGACCATGGGGGCCCTCATCGGCTGCAACATCCTTGTGGGCCGGGCCATGGCGCCGCTGATGCAGCTGGCTTCCCTGCTGACCCGCCTGCAGAACTCCCGTGTCGCCCTGCAGGCCCTTGATCTGCTCATGGAGCTGCCTTCGGAAAACCAGTCGGAAAGTTCCTGCATGGACTTCGGCGAGTTGCAGCCCTCCTTCACGGTGGAGAACGTTTCCTTCGCCTATCCCAATTCCATGAGCCTGGCCCTGGAGGACGTGAGCTTGCGCATCAACCCCGGTGACAGGATCGGCATCATCGGTGCCATGGGCTCGGGCAAAAGCACCCTGGCCAAGCTGCTGACGGGCTTTTACCAGCCGCAGAAAGGCAGCATCAAATTCGGGGACGTGGACCTGCGCCAGCTGCCGACCACGGAGTTGCGCGGGCGCATCGGCGTCCTGCCGCAGGATGTGGTCCTGTTTTACGGCAGCATCCGGGAGAATATCGTCCTGGGGGACCCCACCATCAATGACCATCTGGTGTTCCGGGCCGCAGCCCTTGCCGGGGTGACGGACTTTGTCCGCAACAATCCCGCCGGGTTCGCCGCCCAGGTCGGCGAGCAGGGCAAGGCCCTTTCCGGCGGGCAGCGGCAGGCCGTGGCCCTGGCCCGTGCGCTGGTCCGCGATCCTGAAGTGCTGATCCTGGACGAGCCCACCAGCAATATGGACACGGACTCCGAGCTGCGCCTGCAGCAGCGCCTGGCGGCTGCCTCGCAGGGACGGACCCTGATCCTTGTGACCCATCGGCTGAGCATGCTGCGCATGGTGGACAAGCTGGTTGTCATGGAGAACGGCAGGTTGAGGATGTTCGGACCGCGCGATGCCATTTTGAAGCGTCTGCGCGACAGCGCCGCCGCAGCCCGGAAGCCTGCCCCGGCAAAGGGCAGGGAGGCTTCCGGGGCAACATCTGCCGTGAAGGAGGGGAAGGATGGACGCCCATAAGCCGGATCCCGCGGCGCAGGCCGGCGAACGCCCCGGCACGAGGCCACCGGAAGATATATTCTCGGCTTTGCCCCCGGAGGCTCCCGCACCTGACGGGCCGGACGGGAAACGCTCTTGGCCCGCACGCATCTGGCAGGTGCTCCGCCTGATTTTCATCGGGGATGCCGAGCACGAACAGCGTCCTGCCACCGGCATGGCAGAACGCCTGCGCGAGAATTTCAGCCAGGCGTCGTCGGCCGGTGCCAGACCCATGACGCGCAAGGAGCTGTTCGCGGCCCTGGATGCCCCCCTGCACGGGCTGATGCCGGATGACATCAATTACGCCGGCGAGGTGGACGCGGCCCTTTCCCGCCGGCCTGCCTTCACGGCCCGCGCCCTGTCCGTGGCGGTGGCCCTGCTCATGGCGGCGCTGCTCCTCTGGGCGGCCTGGGCCCCCATCGACGAAGTGACCCATGCCGAAGGTTCCGTGGTGGGTTCCCGGCGCACGCAGTCGGTCTCCAACCTGGAAGGCGGCATCCTGCAGGCCGTGCTCGTCCGGGAGGGCGAGATCGTGGAAAAAGGGCAGGCCGTGGCCCAGCTGGAAAACGTCATGGCCGAAAGTTCGTACAGGGATGCCCTGTACAAGCTGGTGGAACACCGTCTGGCCATCCTGCGCCTGGAGGCCATGCTGCGCGACGAGGAACCGGTCTTCCCCGGCGACCTGCGGGCCTTCCTCAGGGAGATACTGGGGGAAGAGCCCGACAGCGCGCTTGTGGAGCGCGCCCGCCAGATCGTGGAGGACCAGCTGAATACCTGGAGGGCCCAGAGCTCGAAGCTGCAGGCCGAACTTTCCATGCTGGAGGCCCAGTATGCCCAGCGCCAGAGCGAGGTGGCGGAGCAGCTGGCACGCAAGAAACAGCTGGACGGCAGCCTTGTGCTGGAGACGGAACAGCGGGATACGGCCAAGCGCCTGTTGCTGCGCAACAATTATTCCCGCATGGATTATCTGGGGCTGGAGCAGAAGATCATCCAGACCCAGGGCGAGATCGACATGCTGGCCGCATCCATCCCCAAGGCACAGGCCATGATGGAGGAGGCCCGGCAGCGCATCGGCAGCCGGGTGGCCGAGGAACAGCTGGCCATCAGCCAGGAGATCAACAAACGGCGCACGGAGCTGGGTTCGGTGCGGGAATCCCTGACCGCCGGCGGCGACCGCGTGACGCGCACCGAAGTGCGCAGCCCCGTGCGGGGCAGCGTCAAGCAGATACTGGTCAATACGGTGGGCGGGGTCGTCAAGCCGGGCGAGGCCATCATGGACATCGTGCCCATGGACGAGAGCCTCCTGGTGGAGGTGCGCGTCCGCCCGCAGGACGTGGCCTTTTTGCGTCCCGGCCAGGACGTGATGATCAAGGTCTCGGCCTATGATTTCTCCATCTACGGCGGTCTGCCCGGCAAGCTGGAATCCATCAGCGCGGACACCATCGAAGACAAGAAGGGCGATTTTTATTACCTTGTCAAAGTCCGTACCAAGGAGACGGCCATACGCCATAATGACGAGATCCTGCCCATCATCCCGGGCATGATCGTGGTGGCCGACATCATCATCGGCAAGAAAACAGTGCTCGACTATATCCTCAAACCTGTGATGAAAGCCAGGCAAAACGCGCTGACAGAGCGCTGATCCCTGCCGTGCGGAGATCCTATGCGGAATCCTGAACGTGTGTCACTGCTGCCCCTGCTGACGGGACTGGTCCTGCTGCTCGCCCTGACGCTCATCGGGAGCATGCGCTTCAACAGCGCGGAGCAGCGCGAGATCCTCGACAGGACAGGAAACCAGCTGTCAGCCCATGCGTCCACAGCGGCGGCCATGGTGACGGTCTGGACCGGCGTCCAGCGCGATGCCGTGGCGGAGATGGCCCGCTATGACATGCTGCGCCTGCTGGCGTCGGAGATAGCGGAAACGGACCTTCCCGCGGCCCTGCTGCGCGAACTGGGGGAGAGCCCCTGGACAGGGCAGGAGTACGGGCGGCACAGCGGCCTTGATGCCCGGGACCGTCAGGCCCTGCGGGACATCTCGCCCCACGCCGCGCTCATTTACCGCAAATTTGCCGAATTCGTGTCCCGGCACGACGTTGCCGGGGCGGCGCTTCTGGACCGGACCCTGGAACCGGTCATCCTTGTGGGGCAGGGATGGCAGGCGGAGACCAGGACGCTGCTGAAACAGCGCCGGAGCGAGGGCCTGCTGTCCGGGGATGGCATGCTGCCCGTCCGGCTCCAGGGCGAACGCCTGCTGGTGGATTTTTATTGTCCGGTGACGGCGCCGGGCTATGTTTCGGCCGATGGCTCGCCCCAGGGCATCCTGCTGGTCTCCTGTGACATCGGCAGGCTCCTGGAGGGGATAGGCCAGCCCTCCGGGATGGGCTATCTGGGCCTGCTGCTGGAGACTGGTGGCGGGCTGGTCCAGGCCATCGGCATGGGCGAGCGGCCGAGCCTCAACCAGGTGACCCTGCCCGCGGGCTTCGGCCAGGACATGACGCCCCGGGACATGGTGCTGCCCGCCATTGCCGGGACCAGGGACTGCCTCGTGGTCGGCCAGCCCGTGCCGGGGACGTCCTGGTATGCGGCCGTGGCCTGCCGGGCGGACAGCGTCCGTCAGGAACAGGACGACAGGGCCCGGCGGGTCTGGACCGTGGCCGGGCTGCTGTTCCTTTGTCTGGCCGGGGTCCTGGTCTGGTCCTACTGGTGGCTCGGCATCCGCCGGGAGCGGGGCGAGCTCCGGGAGCTGAAAGACCTGTACGCGACCATGTCCCGGCAGCGCTGCCTGCTGGACACGGTCCTGCGGGCCATGCATTCGGCGCTGGCCCTGGTGGATGGTGAGGGGCGCATCGTCTATGCCAATACGGAGTTCGCCCGTCTTGCCCGCTGCCAGGGGGAGGTGCTCCACCTCATGCAGGTGAGGCATCTGCCGGACTATCTGGCCCGGAGCCTGGAGCGTCATGTGGAGTTCGTCTGGCGGACAGGGACGGAATTTTCCGATCAGGAAGACATGATGGTCGAAGGCAAGCTGGTGCACCTCAATGTGCAGTGTCTGCCCTTTGGAGCGGAAGACGGCGCGCCAGGGAGCGTCGTGGTGGTCTACCGGGACATCACGGCCCATGTGGAGGCGGAACAGCGCCTTGCCACCATGCTGCGCCAGACCGTCGAAGCCTTCACGCATGCTGTGGAAGCGGTGGACCCCTACTTGAAGGGACAGTCCGGGCTGACCGGCGAGCTCGCCTATCATCTGGCGGCCTGGCTGGGCAAGGACGATCCGACGCTGGAGTCCACGCTGCGCACGGCGGCCAGCCTGTCCCAGGTGGGCATGATCCGCCTGCCGCACGAGCTGCTGACCAAGGCCGGTCCCCTGACGCCCGAGGAACGCCTCCAGATGGAAAAACATGTGGAGTATGCCGTGGAAGCCCTGCGGGGCATAGATTTCGGCCTGCCTGTCTTGGAGACCATCGAGCAGATGCACGAGCGCATGGACGGCTCCGGCTACCCCCGTAAGCTGCAGGGCGGGGCCATCTGTCTGCCGGCCCGCATCCTGGCCGTGGCCAATACCTTCTGTGCCCTGATGCGTCCGCGCTCCTACCGGCGCCGTCATGATGAACCGGCGGCCCTGGCCATTTTGCGGGAGCGCCCCTTCAAATATGACCAGCAGGTGGTGGATGCGCTGGCGGCGTTCCTGCAAAGCGCGCAGGGCAAGGAATTCGTCCAGACATTGCAGCAGTGACAACAGCATAAAGGGCGGTGCCTGTTCCGGTGCTGGAAGGGCACCGCCCTGTGGTCGTGCGCCGGGCGGTCTGGATGCCTCAGGGCATCCAGAGGTCCACCCCCTCCAGAGGATGCGCGGCACGCCAGCGGCGCAGCCCTTCCAGCGTGCGCACGCCCCCTTCCAGGACAGCCCGGTAATATTCCACCCCGTGGATGCCCTCGTTTTCCGGCGTCTCATATTTGAGGCGGAGGATGGTGTCCCGCGTTCCGTCGTCCAGGCGCCGGCAAAGACGGTCGGCAAAGCGTTCGAAAAAGCCGTCGAACGTCGAACCGCTCTCCATGTGGATGATGTCGATCTGCCAGGGGGCGCCGCCGGGGCGTTGCCAGATGCCATGCCATTCCAGACAGCGTTCCTTTGTCCTGCTGCCGTCCACGAAGTGCAGGCTGTTCAGGTGCGGCGAGCGGGCCAGGGCCGCCATGACGCGGAAGCTGAGGTCATGGTCCAGGACCGGCGTGTAGACATGGAAGTCGATGTCCCTGTGCCGGACCAGAAGATTTGTCCTGAACGAGCCTACGGCATTGACCACGGCGCCTGCGCGGCGCCAGTGTCCCCCGATATCCAGCTCTTCCGCAATGTGTCGGGCTTCTGCCTGCGCCATGCGGGCCATTTCCTGCCAGGGAGTGGCGTCATCCATGCGGGCCTCCTTGTGTGGTGCCGGTCTGTCTTCAGAAAAGAAAGCCCTTTCTCTTTGACATGTTGGGCACCTTTTTTTATGGAAAAAAACGACAAAATTTTCCACCCCGAAGCTGGAAAAAAGGCTCATGCCGGCGTGTGACGGACAGAGGACGTGCCGTCCCGGCCGGGCATGATGCGATATTGCGGAGAGACTTATGGATATTCGTCACACGGCGACAACCTGCCCGTACTGCGGCTGCGGTTGCGGCCTGACCCTGGAAACTGCGGAAGGACGCATTCAGCGTTCCGTGCCCACGCCCGACAGCCCGGTCAACCGGGGCAAGCTCTGCGTCAAGGGCTGGAACGTGCATGAATTCATACAGCACCCTGACCGTCTGAAAACGCCCCTGCTGCGGACGGGGCAGGGCTGGCAGCCCCTGGACTGGGAAAGCGCCCTGGACCATGCCGCCCGTGAGCTGGCCCTCATCCGCGACCAGTATGGCCCTGACAGCATCGGCGTGCTGACCTCCGCCCGCTGCACCAACGAAGAGAATTACCTGCTGCAGAAGCTCACCCGTTGCGCGCTGGGGACCAACAACATCGATCACTGCGCCCGTCTCTGACACGGCCCCACTGTGGCAGGTCTTGCCACTTCGTTCGGCAGCGGCGCCATGACCAACTCGTTCGACGAGCTGGCGCGGGTAGGCTGCCTGTTTGTGATCGGTTCCAACACCACGGTCGCCCATCCCATGGTGGGCATGCGGCTCATGCGCTGCCAGCGCGAGGGCGGCAGGCTCATCGTGGCCGATCCCCGCCGGACGGATCTCGCCCGTCTGGCGGACGTGCACCTGCGTCTGCGGCCGGGGACGGACGTGCCGCTGGTCAACGGCCTGATGCACATCATTTACGAAAACGGCTGGCACGATGCGGCCTTTATCGCGGAGCGCACGGAGAATTTCGACGAGCTGCGTGAAAGCCTGCGTGCATGGACGCCCGAGAAGACCGAAGAAGTCACCGGCGTGCCGCGTGAGCTCCTGTTCCGGGCTGCGGAACTCTATGCCCGCTCGGAGACCAGCGCCATCGTCTACTGCCTGGGCATCACCCAGCACCGCTGCGGCGTGAACAATGTCCGCTCCCTGGCCAACCTGTCCATGCTTTGCGGCCAGATCGGCCGCCCCTGCACGGGCGTGAACCCGCTGCGTGGCCAGAACAACGTGCAGGGCGCCTGCGACATGGGCGGGCTGCCCAACTACTATCCCGGCTACCAGTTCGTGGATGACGAGGCGGTCCGTCTGAAGTTCGAGGCGGCCTGGGGGCGCCCCCTGTCGCCCGCCCGCGGCCTGACGGCCATGGAGATGATGCACGGCCTGCAGGAGGGCAGGCTCAAGGCCATGATCATCATGGGCGAGAATCCCGTGGTCAGCGACCCGGATTCCGGCCATGTGGTGAAGGCCCTGTCGTCGGCGGAGTTCCTGCTCTGTATCGACATTTTCCCCACGCCGACCACGGAACTGGCGCATATGGTCCTGCCCGGCGCTTCCTTCGCCGAGACCGACGGCACCTTCACCAATTCCGAGCGCCGTGTGCAGCGCGTACGTCAGGCCATCCCGCCCATGGCGGGGCGGACCAACGGCCAGATCATCCAGGCCCTGTCCCGGCGGCTGGGCTATGACATGCACTATGCCTCGGCTTCCGAGGTCTTTGACGAGATCTGTTCCCTGGCGCCCAGCATGGGCGGCATGAGCTATGCCCGTCTGGAAGGAGAGGGGCTGTGCTGGCCCTGTCCCACGCCCGGCCATCCCGGCACGCCCATCCTGCATCTGGGGCGCTTCACCCGCGGCAAGGGGCTTTTTGCCGCCATTCCGCATGTGCCCCCGGCGGAACTGCCGGACGAGGAATACCCCCTCCTGCTCAGTACCGGCATGCGCCATGCCCACTACCTGACCGGGACCATGACGCGCCGCTGCGCCATGCTGGAGCGTGAACTGCCCGAACTGGTGACGGACATCAATCCCGCTGATGCCCGCAGGCTGGAGATCCGCGAGGGCGCCCGTCTGCGCATGGTCAGCCGCCGCGGCGCCGTGGTCTCGCGCATGCACATCACGGACGATGTGCCTGAGGGGTTGGTCTTTGCCCCCCTGCATTTTGCCGAAGCCATGGTCAATCTGCTGACCTGCACCGCCCTGGACCCGGTCAGCAAAACCCCTGAATACAAAATCAGTGCCGTCAGGCTGGAGAGGGTCTGAGCCATGCCCGCATACTATACCATGAATCCGGCGGATCTGCCCGCCCTGCTGACCGCCTGGCAGTCAGGCTCCCGTGTCCTGTGCCCCTGCAGGGAGCAGGACGGGACCACGCGCCTGGAGAGCTTTGCCCCGGACAAGGGCCTGTGCCTCGAGTATGCCAATCTTGCCATGCCGCCGGTGGATGTCCTGAACGGGTATCAGGACGTGCTGTTCCGCTGGGAAGGCAACGAACGTACCTATGTGGCCGAGCCCGGGGCGGAATCCATGGCCCCGACGGTCATTTTCGGCATGCGTCCCTGCGATGTGGCCGCCCTGGAATATCTGGATGATTTCTATCTGGGCGAGTACAGGGACATCAATTATTCCCTGCGGCGTGAAGCCGTCACCATCGTGGGCATGAACTGCCGCACGCCCGGCAAAAGCTGTTTTTGCGCGGCCACGGGCACAGGTCCTTTCGCCCGCAGCGGCTTCGACCTGATGCTGACGCTGGATGGCGGTCTGTGCTGGGTGGAATGCGCCACAGACAAGGGCGAGAACCTTGTGGGGCAGGCCCTGGTCTTTTTCCGGCCCGTGACCGAAGCGGCCCTGCGTGCCCGTCTGGACGAGCTGGAAAAGGACTGTCGCGAGGCCTTTCAGGAGCTGCCAGACCTCTCGCAGATCCGCACGGCCCTGCTGCAGGGCTTTGACCATCCGGTGTGGGAAGCGATCACGCCCACCTGCATACGCTGCACGGGCTGCACGGCCGTCTGCCCGACCTGCACCTGTTTCCAGTTCAATGAAGAACGCCTGGATGCCCGATCCGGCCGCCGTGTCCGCGTCAAGGATTCCTGCCAGACGGCGGGCTTCACGCGCAATGCCGGCTGGCACAACCCGCGCAGCAAGGCTGCCGCCGTGCGTCACCGCATCATGGACAAGCTGGTCTACATCCAGGACCGCTTCGGCAAAAAAGGTTGCGTGGGCTGCGGGCGCTGCATTGACGTCTGCCCGGCGGGCATCGACATCCGCAAGATAGCCGCTACCGTGGTGCGGGACTGCCCGCCCGAGGGGCAGCGCAAACCCGTGCCGGTCTCCATCCCGGAACGGGCATCCACCCGTATCGATCCCCAGCTGTTCACTCCCTATCCCGCGCGCATCGTGGCCATCCATGACGAGACCCCGGACATCCGCCGCTATGTGGTCCGCTACATGGATGAACGCCTTGCCGAGACCTTCCGCCTGACGGGGCAGTTCTTCATGGTCACGGTCTTTGGCGTGGGGGAAGTGGCCCTGTCCATCCCCTTCGGGGATCAGCACGACGGCCAGTTCGAGTTCTGCGTCAAAAAGGTGGGCAAGGTGACGTCGGCCCTGGCCAGGCTCGACGTGGGGGATGTCATCGGCCTGCGCGGACCTTACGGCAAGGGCTTCCCCTACCGTTCCTTCGCCGGCCGTGACGTGCTGGTGGTGGGCTCCGGTGTGGGCCTGGCCCCTGTGCGGACCATCATCGTGCGTCTGCTCCAGGAGCGGGAACGCTATGGCCGTATCGCCATCATCGCCAGTGCCACGCGCTACGAGGGCCTGGTCTACAAGCAGGATCTGAAAGACTGGAGCAGGATCCCCGGCGTGACCGTGCAGTATGCCCTGGCCAGGCCCACGGATGCCGTCCAGGCCCATGTGGGCTACATCAATGACCTGCTGCCGGAACTGGATTTCGACTGGGCCAATGCCCGGGCCATCCTGTGTGCTTCGCCGCGCCGCATCAAGCTGGTGGCCCGTGACCTGCTGGGCCTCGGCATGAACGGCAGGGACATCTTCACCTCCCTGGAGACCCACATGCGCTGCGGTGTGGGCAAGTGCGGCCACTGCAAGGTAGGCGCGCACTACATGTGCCTGGACGGGCCCGTGTTCACCTATGAGGAAATGCTGCAGCTGCCGGAAGAATTCTAGGACCGGCGGAGAGCACACGAAGAAGGCGGGGACCCGATGTGTCCCCGCCTTCTTTTCGTATATGGCTTTGGCCTGCCGGATGTTGCAGATGCTCCCCCGCCATGCGGATGGTTTTGCTTTGCGGGAGAGCGGCGGAAGTGCGCCTGTATCCTCCGGCAGAGAGCCTCAGGAAAGGTGCGTATTCTTGGAAGAGGCACAATGGCGTGTTCCGTCAGACAGGGAACAGGCGCCGATGCGGGAAGGGACTGTGTCCCTGACGGTGTTGGGAAAGGTCTGTCCCGTATGGGCCGGTGTTGATTATTGCTTTCTGATGGTCAGCGTGGAGCCGATGGACGCACTGATGATGGCCGTGAGGGCCGCCCACTGGGCAAGGCTCAGCTGCTCGTCCAGGAAAAGGAAGCCGGAAAGGGCGGCAAGGGCCGGTTCCAGGCTCATGAGGATACTGAATGTGCGCGAGGGCAGGTTCTTGAGCGCGATGATCTCGACGCCGTAGGGCAGGGCAGAGGAAAAAATACCCAGGATCAGGGCCAGTGGCAGGACCGCGGGCCTGAACAGGTCCATCCCCGAGGAGAGCAGGCCCACGGGGAAAATGGCACAGCTGCCCACGAGCATGGCCAGGGCCACACAGGATTTGTCCAGGCTGCTGCCCGCTTTTTTGCCGAAGATGATATAGAGGGCCCAGCAGGCGCCGGAACACAGGGCAAGCACGGCGCCCAGCGGATCGATGCTGTCCGCGCTCTGACGCAGGGGCAGCAGGATGGCCAGGCCGGCCGCTGCCAGGATGACCCAGATGAAGTCCACGAGGCGGCGGGAAGAGAGCATGGCCACCGTCAGAGGACCGGTGAATTCCAGACCGACGGCGACTCCCAGCGGGATACGGCTCAGGGCCTCGTAAAAGCAAAGGTTCATGCTTGCCGTGGCCAGGCCGAAAACGGCGATGATTTTCCAGGCACTGCGGGGGATGGCTTTTTTCCAGGGGCGCATCACCACGAGCAGGATGGCGGAGGCCACCAGCAAACGCAGGGCCGTGGTACCGGCCGGGCCCACCAGGGGAAAGATGGTCTTGGCAAGCGAGGCACTGGCCTGGATGGAAGACATGGAGACCAGCAGGAGCAGGACAGAGACGAGGGGAGAGGTGGCGGAAATGTTCATGGAAGCTGTCCGGCAGCCCTGGTGGCGGCGGGGTGGAGAGGGAAAGATGCCTTGCCACACCGCAAGGGGAGGCGCACGCATGTTCCCCCCCTTGCAGGCGTCAGCGCCGTGTGGTGCTAGCTTTGCTGCTTCTGGTCAGCATCAGGAAGCAGGGCCGCCTCCCACATTTCCTGATAATACATGCAGGTACCGGGATTCCAGGCCGTAGCCGTGGCATGGTCGTAGCTTTCCGTGATGGGCCAGTCGGTATGGGGACGCAGGGCTTCCTCAAAGGAAGGGGCCTCCACGATGCCGTCATACTCCAGGTTCAGGGTATAGTTGGGGCCCTTGAGGTAACGCAGATGATAACGCGGCATGATAATGTCCTTTGTACGCAAGAGCCGGGAAGGGCGCAGGCCCTTCCCGGCATCCTTATTACGTGTTCAACAACCCGAGGTCTAGTGGGTGGTCATCACGAACTTGCTGATGAGGAACAGCACCACCAGCAGGGCCACACCCAGACCCCAGCTCCAGTGGATGAGCTTCATTTCCGTCTCATCCAGGGGCTCGTATTCCATCTTCTGGACTTCTTCGTGGAATTTGACTTCTTTGTCTTCCATCATTGTTCTCCTTTAAACTAGGCGCCAACCACAGGCGGGGTCATGCCATGGAAGAAGGCGTAGGAAATGAACAGGCCAACCCAGATGATGAAGCCGAACAGGCAGACGATGTACACGATGGCCAGGCGGCCGATGCCTTCTTCCATCAGCTTGCGGAAGTTGGAAACCATACCGATGCTGAAGAAGGTCATCAGGAAGAAGATGACGCGGAAGCCGTTCATGGCGCCGGACATGGCCTTGCCGACCTTGTGCAGTTCAGGCGTGCTCAGGCAGACGATGAGCAGGATCAGGAAAGTACCCAGGTAACCCAGCACGAAGCGGGGGAAGCGGTCCATGACGTCGCCCCAGGTCATGGTGCGGTCGCCGCGGGTCTTGTCGAACTTGGCCGTCCAGATGTAGGCCAGGACCAGAGCCCAGATACCGATGAACATGTCGATGAAGATCTTGACGGTGGTGGTCACCATCACGATCCAGCCGGGTTCCCATTCAGTGCCCAGACCGGCCATCTTGGCCAGAATCAGGGATTCGGTGATGGCACCGGAAGCGATGGCGCCACCGTCGGACTTCACGGCCAGGCCCATCCAGCCACCGGCCACCATGGGCTCGGAGTACAGGAAGTACTGGGCGATGAAGGGCAGGATCAGCATTTCAATGCAGGTGAACACAACGACCAGGGAAGAAACCATGATCGGAACCACCGGCCGGGCGCGGATGGCACCACCGGTGGCGATAGCGGCGGACACACCGCAGATGGAGATACCGGAAGCCAGAGGGGCGGCCCATTCCTTGTTGAACTTGAAGTACTTACGGGCAACGTAGTAAACCACGGCCCAGTACAGCAGGTAAGCTTCAACAATGGCGCACAGGCCTCGGAAGATGACGTGACCGGCGAAACCGGCGGCGTCAGCAGCCTTCACACCCAGTTCGGCACCCAGAACCACGATGGCGATCTTGACGAACAGCTCGGGGCGGCAGGCATCGCGCAGGGTGTCAGCAACGCTGGGGGCGAAGTTACTGATCAGGATGCCCATGATCAGGGCGACAATCAGGCCGGCTTCCGTGCTCAGGCCCAGAGCCCACGGGATGCCCTGCTTGGCCAGCTGAGTGGGGTTAGCAGCGATGTAGGCATTGGCGCCGGCGGTGTAGCAGGCGATGGCGATGAAGAAGATCACGGTGAAGGAGCCCACGAAGCGGCCCACATTACCCTTCATCAGTTTGACGCCGAGAGCCAGCAGAGCGGTCACGAACACATAGGTGGCCACCAGAGACTGCCAGCCGGCCATCAGGCCCTTGGTAGCGGGCTTCCAGGCATCGACGGGGCTGTCCACCCACATGCCTATTTTCACCACCCAGCCAAGGAGATCCAGTCCAGCGAACTTGCCCAGGCCCAAGATGAAGATAATGCAGCCAAGCAGCAGGGCTACTTTGTCTTCATTAAAGGCTGATTTGGTTGTCATATCCAACCTCCTGATTGCAGGTTTCTCAACCTGGTGAAAAAATCCCTTCCCTGTAACATACTATGAAATATTATGTGACACAAGTAAGGAAACCGGAATATCCAGCCGGCATCCTGACCCCCCAGGCTGCACGGCCATCTGTCTTCTACACAGGAAAATTTTTTTGTCAATGCAGGTGGCTGCGTGGTTTTTCATAAAAATGTCCCGGTAAGAGAAGGAAAAAACAAGCATCCTGAGAAAAAAACGGGAAGAAAATGTTTTAAAAATAAATTAAAATCAATATGTTGCCAATGTTTCATGATATTTGTCATGGTTGAGAAATGCTTCACAATGTAACGGAATTGACAAAAATCGTCCTGAATTTTCACAAAAGCAAAATTTTTTTCTTTCCAAAGAATTTGTTGTTGACAAAAAATCATGCCAAGAGTAGATATTTTTTTCGCGTCGGGATGTAGCGCAGTCTGGGAGCGCACTTGAATGGGGTTCAAGGGGTCGAAGGTTCAAATCCTTTCATCCCGACCAGAAAACAGAAACCCCAAGGGATCTACGGAAACGTAGGTCCCTTTTCTGTTTTCTGGGGTCTGGAATTCCTGCTACAAGGCTTCTGCCGGGATCAGATCCTCGCAGGGAACAGGGCTTTTGCTCTGCCACGGATACGGTTAACATGCTTGCGGCGGACGTATGGCTCCTGTCTGCCAAGCGTTCTGGAGGGACCATGAAAATCCTGCTGATCATCGTTGCCATCATCGCTGTGGCTGTTTTCGTTTTCTTTATGGGTGGGCAGCCTCCTTTGCGGGGAGCGGGCCAGCTGGCCGCGTCGGGCCAGACGGTCATCGTTTCTCGTGCCCGTCCCCCGCTCAGCTTTGCTCCGGCTGCGGACATGCAGCTGCAGAGCCTGGGGAACCGGACGTTGCGTCCCAAAACGCGGCACTCCGTGGATGGTGATGCCCGCATCTGGTTCGCTGTGTACAGCAATGGTACCGGCACCCTGATAACGGCAGTGGCGGACACAGAAGGGACCTGGGAATGGGAAGCCGCGCATCATCCGGCGTTCCCGGCCATCCGGGCGCAGCAGTACGCCTATAAGGGCGAGACCCTTTACGAAAATCTCATGCAGCTGGACGGCGGCAGCGATCCGTTCTGCACGGATCATGCAGCCTGTCTTGTGTACAGGGCCAAGCTGCTGCTGAACTTCCGCAGGACCCAGGTCATCATGGAATACCATGAACCTGTCCCGGAAGCCCGGATAAGGGACATCGCCTTTGACGGTACCGCCCTCAATGCCGTCCAGCAGCGGGCCCGCAAGACCTGCGAGATCCTGATGACGGATAAGGCCTGGCTTGAGGACAATATCAAGGGATTTAAGAAGCTGGATGGGGCTGACGACCGCTATTCCAGGACACGTCTTTCCCGCTGGGTCGGCGAAATGGAACGCGAGGGCCGCCCCTAGAAGTTTTTGTTCCTGTAGACAGCGGAGGACAGCAGACATACGGAAAGCATGACAGCTGTCTGTCATCCCCGATTTTTTCACGCATACAAAAAAGCCACGGAGGGTTACCTTCGTGGCTTTTTACTTATGGGCTTTAGCCTGTTGAGCGCCTGACAGGCGCGAAACAAAAAACCACCCGC